>ERZ773099.768-NODE-768-length-25206-cov-13.954753_pt1 | contig 25206 bp, 16 predicted proteins | sample MGYA00511120_ERZ773099 | MGnify/ENA primary metagenome ERZ773099 (study PRJEB29015, sample SAMEA2738012) | human oral metagenome | biome: human oral; feature: human-associated habitat; material: dental | place: China | collected 2104 ... | reverse complement strand
CCTTTACGGCGTCACCATGCGCGACGGCGTGACCACTGTGGTGTCGCAGCGGCTGGGGCAGTAGCGCACCAGCGTCTCTATGCGCGCATATCGGCGACGACGAAACGAGTGGCGTGAGGGAGTGCCCGCTACCCGACTATCACCGATGCGGATTCTGGCCCGACTTCTGACACACTGCTCGCGGCGCTGTCCAAGCATACGGCGCGAGTGTTGGCGCCGCCTGCCACCGGCCTCTATCCTTCTGCTTCCAGCAGCTGGCCGTGTTTGAGTTCGTAGACGGTGTCGACATAACTGAGGATCGAGCGGTCGTGCGTGACCATGACGGCGCTCTTGTTCTTCGACTTGACTTCGTTGCAGATCAGCTCAGCGATCTCCTGGCCCTTGTCGGGGTCGAGGCTCGCCGTCGGCTCGTCCGCCAGAATCAGCTGAGGATTCCCAATAAAAGCGCGTGCGATAGCGGCCCGCTGCTTCTGTCCTCCGGACATCTGATTAGGGTACTGGCGATAGCAGGCCTCAATACCCAGATCAACCAGCAGGGACTGGACTTCCTCCCGCCTTTTCTTCCTGTCCTGCTCTCCCTTGAGTCTGGACACCAGTTCCAGCTGTTCTCCGATCCTCATATAGGACAGCAGCTGGTGGTCTTGAAAGATGAAACCGAGGAGTTCCAAGCGCTTCCTCGTCCACTGCTTCTGGCTGAGGTCGGTGAGGTCTTGGCCGCCGATTCGGATGCGTCCTGCGTCGGCCGACAACAGCAGACCTGCGACGGCCAAAAGGGTCGACTTCCCGGATCCGGAAGGGCCCAGAATAGCCACGAACTCTTTGCTGTTGACGCTCAGGTCGAGGTGGCTCAGGACATGATGCATTTGATTGCCGTCGGCGTACGACTTCTGGATGTTCTCCAACTCGATGACTGCCATCTTATTCTCCGTTTCCACCGATGACTTCGATGGGATCGACTTTTTTGATCTTGAGCAGGGAAAGGGCGCCGCACAGGAGAGACGTCAGAATGAAGCTCGCTGAGATGGCGATGTTGTCCTGAGGGGTGATGAATGCGGGAACAGTCGGCGGCAGCAGTGGGTTGACGAGGGCGGCCAGGCCGAGGCCGATCGCGACTCCGATGAGGGAGACGATGGTGAGCTGGGACAATTGAATGTAGGTGATTCTGCTCATGGGCATCCCGATTGCCTTCAGCACTCCGAACTGCTTGAGCTTCTGGAGGGTGAGGATGTAGAAGAACACTCCGAGGATGGCGGAGGAGGCGATCAGAAGGACCCAGGTGATCATTCGCAGGGTGAGGTTCTGGGCCTTGTAACCGGGGATGTTGTCGATGATCTGTTCCCGGTCGGCCACGACGAGGTCTCCGGTGAAATCGCTGGATGTCACGGAGTTCGGGGTCACGAGCGTTTGGGCTCGCCACTGGAAGTTCGGATCTGCCTTTCGTCTCATGCCCGTGTAGGTTTCCGAGTTGACGAAGCCGATCTCGCTGTACCCGTATTTGGCGTCCTGCGCGAAGGCGATTACGGTGAGTTTCTGCTTGGACGCCTTGTCGATCACCTCGTCGCCGAGTTGGATCCCTTCGTCTTGGAATGAGCTATCGAGAATGACCTCGTTCTCTTTCAGATCCGAAATTCTGGCGCCTGTTCCACTTGTTTTCGGAGTGAGTATCTCTTGACCGTTGTCCTCGATGGCGAAGTAGGTGATATCGAGAGTGCTTGAGCCTTCCGTCTGAGCGATTGTCGCTCGCTGGATGAACAGACCACTGTACGCGATGCCGTCGATTTTCTCAATTTCTTCGGTGTCTTCGGGTGTGATGCTGGAGAACGGGATATTCTTGTCGGAGTCCTTTGAGAGGATGTAGTTGAGGGGGCCGAAGTTATCGATTTGAGCGGAAACGGAGCGTCCCAGCCCGTTCGTCAGGCCGGATAGGAAGACGACCATGAACATGAGCAAAGCGATCAGTATCTCAATGAGAACGAACTTCTTTGGTTGGTATGTGATTTCGTTCCAGGCTATTTTCATAAATTGTTTCCTTCTGGGAGATAATGTTCAGTTCCCCAATAATTGCGCGAACAGTGTCACGCCATCGTATCATCATTGGCGGGCGTGCCGACGCGCATGACACTGTGTGGTACCTCCGCCCATCAGTGCGCCCGAGTGCTGGGAGAATGCCGCAAAGGTGATCGCAGGCGAATCCGTGCGCCTCCCGGGCCGTGCCACAACAAGAAGGGCGCTGTGGTTTCTCGCCCGCCGCACCCATAGGCGGCTCTGCCCTAGCAGCAGGAGGGGTGCGGAGTTCTCAAGGGGGGGCGCCGCCCCCCTCAGTTCCGTAACCAAACCCACAACTGACCCCAGGTCGCCTCGAGCCGGTGAACTTGCGCGTCACCTACATCATGGAGTGCGAAGAGCCGGGCTTCCTGGTTGGAAGGAAGTGGGCGCGGGTCACTGCCCGGCGGAGCCGCCTGTGGGCGTTGGTGCGGGGACGTACTGGCAGTGGGCGGAGGCGACGCTGGGGTCGCCGGGGCGGGCCGCAGAACCGGGGATGCCCTCGCGTTCACTGGTGCACACCATCGTCATAGGGGAGCGGCCCGGGGGAGTGCTCTGAGCGAAGTCGCCCGTGGGCGCGCCGGGGGTACCGGGGGCAGCAGGAGCGGCGGGAGCAGCGGGCGCGCTCGTAACAGCGGAGGCCAGGGAGGCGTTGGTGGCGAGCACGAAGGCGCACGCGGGAGCGAGGACTGCGGGAACGTAGTGGCGGAGGCTCATAGGTTTCAGCACGGACTCTTTTCCTTTCAACTCAGCGCGGCGGATCAGTCAGCGTCGACCATGACGGTAAATGTTCGTCTCACTTGCTTTTGATGCTAACGCATAACGCCCTAATAACGCAAGACCCTTCTTATGGTCTGTGTATAACCATTGTGATTATCGGTGAGTATGGGTGTGGGGCGATGGATCGTGCTTGGTTCTGTGGAAGGTGAGTGATGCTCTGGCGCTCGGCGGGGCGGGCCCGCGGGCGCTGGGTAAGGGTTTGAGCCGGGTTCCCTCCTCTTCCCGTCCAGCTCGGCGGTCGTCGTGCTGTATATTCGCCCGGCAGGGCCATAGACGTTGTCTATACCCCCGCGGCCCGGGAACCTGCCCGCCCGGCGGGGCGTGGGGTCGCCGCGAGTGCGCGTTGGTGATGAAGGAGGCGCAGGCCCAGCCGGCCTGCGCGCGCACGTAGGGGATGTCGGCGACCCACAACTCGTTGAGGCCGCGGGCGACGAAACGGCGGTTGACCAGATCCGCAGGACATGCGTCCCGGGGCGCCGACGGGGTTTTGAGGATCTCGTTGGCGCGGCGCAGTTCCCGGTTCTCTGCTTCCAACTGGCGGATATGAGCCTACTGATCGCCGATCGCGCCGCGCTCATTGCGCCCGTCCTGCTCCACAGTGCGCCCAGGTGCGCAACGCCTGTGGGTGGACCCCTAGCCCGCCCCCCGATCCGCGTGAAAGCGTCACGACGCGTCAACGTATCAGCCCGCACCTCCACAACCAATTGCATCGCCCGTTCCCGCAGATCAGTAGGGCACTTCCTCTGAGCAGATAGCCCAAACATTCACTCATGCCGACGACGCTCTCCATCATAACCGGGACACTTCAACCCTTAGTCAGAGTCTCAATGCACCTGGTGGTGCTGGGTGCTTCCCGACGCTATATAGTCGGCCGTCTTCATGAGGCCAAGGTTGGGTCTCAATGCACCTGATGGTGCTGGGTGCTTCCCGACAACACCAGAGAAAGGTGAAGACCATGTCCAGTCTCTGTCTCAATGCACCTGATGGTGCTGGGTGCTTCCCGACCTACCGTAGCGGGAGGAGCGACCTATCCGGCAGTAGGTCTCAATGCACCTGATGGTGCTGGGTGCTTCCCGACACCGGAAAACAGTCCCTGGGATATCTCTGCAGTAACTGTCTCAATGCACCTGATGGTGCTGGGTGCTTCCCGACGAAAAAAGAAGGAAGGGCGAAATAAGAAAGGCTCGAGTCTCAATGCACCTGATGGTGCTGGGTGCTTCCCGACCTGAAAGGAGAAATCGTGTCTACCGAGATTTTGACTGTGTCTCAATGCACCTGATGGTGCTGGGTGCTTCCCGACTCTTTGCGGCATCAGTCATGGCACTGTACCGTCGCGTCTCAATGCACCTGATGGTGCTGGGTGCTTCCCGACCTTAGGAGGAATCATGAGCATCGCCGCCACTGTTAGTCTCAATGCACCTGATGGTGCTGGGTACTTCCCGACTGGACTGGTTGTCCAGTCCTGTCCGCATCTCGATTGAGTCTCAATGCACCTGATGGTGCTGGGTGCTTCCCGACATAGGCCGACCAATGTCAGATAGCATGTCTTGAGAAGTCTCAATGCACCTGATGGTGCTGGGTGCTTCCCGACTAGAAGAAGCACCCGATGGTCATATCTCCATTGTGTCTCAATGCACCTGATGGTGCTGGGTGCTTCCCGACGCTCTCCAAGAAGACTGGAAGAAGATTCGGAAGTGGTCTCAATGCACCTGATGGTGCTGGGTGCTTCCCGACATTAGACAGCGGCGGCAGGAATACATCGAAGAAATCAGTCTCAATGCACCTGATGGTGCTGGGTGCTTCCCGACGGAAGGAGCGTCATGGCTTACACAGACGCAGACCATCAGTCTCAATGCACCTGATGGTGCTGGGTGCTTCCCGACCTGTCGCTCGGCGAGTCCAACGGACAGTAGACCTGGTCTCAATGCACCTGATGGTGCTGGGTGCTTCCCGACCTTGTCAAGAAACCCCCTCAAGACGAAGGCGACCATGTCTCAATGCACCTGATGGTGCTGGGTGCTTCCCGACCTTGCCACACTTGTGGCGGTAGTGGGCAAGTCTGTGTCTCAATGCACCTGATGGTGCTGGGTGCTTCCCGACAATATTCGAGAAGCTGATGCTACTAGCTATTATTATAAGTCTCAATGCACCTGATGGTGCTGGGTGCTTCCCGACCCCTCGGCGTGTTGTCCGTTGTCCCGCCTGGGGAAACGGGCCCCGGATCGCCACCGGCCCGAAAGCGCCCCTTGGACCGGGTCGCACACCGCTCATTGAACCAGACTTTGCCCAGCTCTCGCAAGGGTCGCCACCGACGGGCCTCCAGGGGCTCCGCGCCACCAGATGTCGACGTGGGCATGCGGGTTCCGGGGTGTCCCTGTCTAAGTTCTCAGACAATGAAGCGGAGATGCAGGTCACAAGACCAAGTTCTCGGTACTGTGGTTACCGGACATGTGAACTGCTGTGCCGTGCAGCCGCGCACTTGACGAGGAGTGAACGATCGTGCGAACACCTGAATCGACAGGCGGAACCGTAGCAGGCCCCGCCGTCCGGTGGAGCACGGGGCAAACGTCGGCGGATCGGTTCATCGGCATCCGATTGTACCCGCTTCGGCGCGTGCTCCACGGAGGTGCTCACCTCCCGGATGACGGGAACTCGAAGAACCCCCACCCCGTCTACGACCGCGCAATATCGCGGCAGGCGCTGCAAGGAGCATGGAACTACTTGCTCGCGCGGGACGCCCGCGACGGCGACATCTCGGCGCAGAGCAGAATGATCATGCGGGATCCCGACGCTTTCATAGAGGAACTGGCCCGTCAACTGAGCGTGGGCACCTACCTGCCCGAGCCCCTCGTCACAGTGACGATCCCGAAACCCAAAGGTGGTGGGACGCGCACCCTCAACATCCCCACGATGCGCGACAGGATCGTGGACCGCGCTGTGGTCGATACGATCACCTTCGACGTGGAACTCGTGCAATCCGCTTGCTCGTTCGCCTACAGGGGCGGAATCGGCCGCGATGACGCGATCCACCTGATCACCACGATGCGCGACGAGGGGCTGCCGCATGTGCTGCGCACGGATATTCAGGACTTCTTCGGCCACGTCAATATCGACGATGCGCTTGCCCAACTGCCCGCCGCGCTCAACGAGCCCGCCTTCCTCGAGCTCCTCCACCTCATCGGGCGCCCGCGCCGCTCAACCGGGAACAGGAGGGTCCGCACGCGCGGAATCCCCGAGGGCTCCAGCCTCTCGCCCCTCATCGCCAACCTCGCCCTCACCGACGTGGACAACGCGATGTGCGACGCGGGGTACGGGTACGTGCGTTTCGCCGACGACATCGTCGTGTGCGGAGAATCCCCCGCGCGGGTCGCCGAGGCGCGCGCCCGCCTGTCCGCAATACTCAACCAACGTGGTTTCACACTCAGCGAGGAGAAAACAGCCGTGACCACTTTCGACGACGGATTCTGCTACCTCGGCGCAAGTTTCAACGGGCGGAGCCCCAGAACCGACCCACATCACGACATCAAAGGCAGCCCCGATCCCGACAGCGTCGTCTACGTGGGGCGGGACGGTACGCGCGTCCACCTGTCGAAGGGGCGACTCGTCGTGGACAGCGAGTCCGGCATCCCCCAAATGTCCATACCTCAACGGGCGATCACCCGGATCGTCCTCACTGGTAACATCGGGTTGTCCGCGGGGGCGCGCTCATGGGCGCTGTACAACGACATCGATGTCGTCTGCCTTTCCCGGCACGGCCACTACCTCGGCCAACTCGCTGGGCCGAAGACGGCTGCGAACGCGGCGCGCTTACTGGCCCAAGCCTCGTTCTCCTCCGACCGGGAGAAACGCCTTCCGCTCGCGAAAGCGATCATCACGGCGAAAGTGCGCAATCAGGTCCATGTCCTCAACCGGATCGCGCGGAGGACGCCATCTCTCGCGCTGCAGGACATCACCGCTCGCATGCGGTCGTGGAAGGGCGACGTGGCGCATGCGGGAACGGTCGATGAGGTCATGGGGCTTGAGGGCGCGGCGTCATCGGCGTACTTCGACGCCCTTGCGCTTTGCGTCCCCGAGGAGATCGAGTTCAATGGGCGCAGTAGGCGCCCTCCTCTCGACCTGCCCAATGCCGCATTGTCCTACCTCTACGCGGTCCTGCTCAGCGAATGCGCGGGCGCGCTCTTCTGCGCGGGACTGGAACCCTCGCTGGGCGTTCTCCACGCCTCGACCGACAAGCGGCCGAGTCCGCGCTGGACCTCATGGAGGAGTTCCGGCCCCTGCTGGTCGATCAGACGGTCATGGCGCTGCTGCGGACGCGCCGCCTGCGCGCCGAGCACGCGACCTTGGGGCCCGAGGGGAAAGGGGTTTGGTTGAACAAGGATGGGAAGAGGATCGTCGTCGGCGCCTACGAGGCGACCGTGCAACGGAGTGTTAAGGGGGCGCTGCCCGGATTCGCGGGGACATGGCGGCACCACATCCATCACGAGGCCCAGTTGCTGGGCCGTGCGATCCTGGAGAGCGACTACCGGTGGACGGGAGTCGCATGGCGGTGAATCATGATCTACGTCGTCGCCTATGACATCTCATCCGACAGGAGGCGTGTGAAAGTCGCCGACGCCCTGCGGAGCAGGGGATACCGGATCCAGGAGTCAGTGTTCCAACTGAGGCTGACTGCCGAGGACCTCGACCAGGTGCGCTCCCAGTTGCGCGCACTCATCGACGAGATTGAGGACGTGGTGCACATCTACCCGGTGTGCGCGTCGTGCGCGGGCAACGCCGAAGTGCTCGGCGCCGCTGTGGCGTTGGACGACGTGGGCCTGTGCAGGGGCGTGTGGTGACTGACCGCCTCGTTGTGCGCGAGGTCCAACGATCTGAACGAAACCACGCGAGGGGAAGCCAAGGTCTCAATGCGCCTGGTGGTGCTGGGTGCTTCCCGACCCTGTGGGTAGCGGCATGGGCACTGGGGCGAGAGGTCTCAATGCACCTGGTGGTGCTGGGTGCTTCCCGACCCCCGGCGTGTTGTCCGTTGTCCCGCCTGGGGAAACGGGCCCCGGGTCGCCACTGGCCCGAAAGCGCCCCTTGGACCGGGTTGCACATCGCTCATTGAACCAGGCTTTGCCCAGTTCTCGCAAGGGTCACCACCGACGGGCCTGCCGGGGCTCCGCGCCGCCAGGATGTCGACGCGGCCATGCGGATCGGGGGCCGTGCCGTGTTCTTCCGATACCAGCGCGCGGACGCGGGCCATGAGTCGGCAAGCCCTTGCCCGTCGGCCGCCGGGCGGGCGGAGGCGGGCGTCGTCCCAGGGCTGGGCGCCCCAGGTGCTCCCCGTCAGTGAGGCGACGACGATCCTGCCGCAGGGGTCCTGGTGGCCGGGGACGGTGGGGGCGGTCCGCTGCTAGTGGCCCTGCATGCGGGACAGGGTGGTGAGCATGGAGATCGCGTCGTTGACGAGGCGTCCGCGGGTCCGGGTCACTGATGTGATGGGTTCGGAGCCGATCGTCTGGAACTCGTTGTCCGTGAAGTTGCCCGCGGGGGCGTAGCCGATGAGCCCGGCGTGTATGCCCCGTTTGCTGTCCAGTACGTCGTCGAGCAGTCGCGCCCGGCCATCCCCGTCCGTTTGCGCGCTCAAGGCGTCCTCGGTGAGGATGATGAGGTCGGCCCGGGCGGCTCCGGCCAGGTCCTGCGGGGGGATGTGGGCGATGGCGCCCTTCTTGAACAGTCCCGTGTCCTCCAGGGCCTGGTGCACGTCGTGGGCCTGCTGGCTGTCGGGCGGTCCCACGACCGCGATGGCGCCGTCGGACAGCGCCCAGGTGTGCCTGTTGATGTGGTCGACGAGGCCTGGGTCGCCTGTGACGAGTTCGGCGATGTTCCTGCGCGTCCACTTCTTGGCGCACGCGTACGCGACGAAGGGGCCGACGAGCGCCGCCAGCAACGCGGCCAACAGCAATGCGGTGTTCAATGCGACAGGCATCCGCGCCCTCCTCCAGTGCAGCAACCAACCGGGGCCGCCAGAGCACCCCGGCACCCCTGAATCGTAGCAGCACAAGGCGCTCCCCCGGCACAGTATTGGCGCTGGTCGGGCCCGGACCCGGGGTCTCGGATCCCTGATCGGATGCGCCCGGTGGCGCCGGGGGGTGGGTTCTTCTTTGGCGCGCAGGTCCCGGTGTTGCGCACACAAGGGACGGAATTACGCAACACAGCGTCGCGCACGACGGCTTGATCCCGCCCTTGTGTGCGAACGGCGTTGCCTAATTCGGGTCCCTTGTGTGCGCACTACTGGGCAGAAAAGGAGACCGGAGGAGCACTGACGGCGCGCCCGCGCGAGGCGCCACCGCAGCACCGGCCGGCCTCCGCCCCTTGGCACTTGGACTGAGGACCACGACCCGCCCTTCTGGAACAAGGTATTGAACGCACCTGATGGTGCTGGGTGCTCCCTGACATGAGGCCAAGGGGAGACGCCCCACCGGCCCTGATTCGTCTTAATGCACCTGATGGTGCTGGGTGCTCCCTGACGCGCGCCCCGTCATCGCAATCGCGGGCTTGTGTTCTGGGTCTCAATGCACCTGATGGTGCTGGGTGCTCCCTGACCCGTGGATCACGTCGAACACCGCGCGGAATCAGAACTACGCGTCTCAATGCACCTGATGGTGCTGGGTGCTCCCTGACCCGCCCAGAGCGGGACCCCGGGCACCGCGATCCCCGCCATGTCTTAATGCACCTGGTGGTGCTGGGTGCTCCCTGACCATGGAAACGAGCCGCGATGCGGTGCAAGCGCAGAACGGTCTCAATGCACCTGGTGGTGCTGGGTGCTCCCTGACTGGGAAACGTTCTCGCAATGCGCGCCATCTATATGCGGTCTTAATGCACCTGGTGGTGTTGGGTGCCCCCTGACAGATCACCAAAGAGATGCGCATCCACTACTGCGACAAGTCTTAATGCACCTGATGGTGCTGGGTGCCCCCTGACTTACTACCACCGGGCTGGGAAGATCGCCGACCTCGGGTCTTAATGCACCTGATGGTGCTCGGTGCTCCCTGACATATCAATGATGCTCACATACGGCGAGCATTACGAGTCTTAATGCACCTAATGGTGCTGGGTGCTCCCTGACTACCTTCCTTTTCCGTGCGAGACCATTTGATACGCGCCGTCTTAATGCACCTGATGGTGCTGGGTGCTCCCTGACGTAGCCCATCATCAACTGAAAGGAAAGCAATCATGTTGTCTTAATGCACCTGATGGTGCTGGGTGCTCCCTGACCCTGGGTGGTGAGGATGCAGGGCGCGTCGGAGGCGACGTCTTAATGCACCTGATGGTGCTGGGTGCTCCCTGACGGAGGTCAACGAGTACGGTGAGCCGTTGTGTGGACGTTGGTCTTAATGCACCTGATGGTGCTGGGTGCTCCCTGACCTCGGCGTCGCCGAGGCGGCCCGCCGCAAGGTATGCGGTCTTAATGCACCTGATGGTGCTGGGTGCTCCCTGACCGCTATCAATAGCGATCAACGTGCCGCGCTTGACACGCTGTCTTAATGCACCTGATGGTGCTGGGTGCTCCCTGACTGGTCGCCCACACCTGAGAAGACAGAGACGGACAGTGTCTTAATGCACCTGATGGTGCTGGGTGCTCCCTGACGCAATGAGAAGCACACCACCACGAAGAGCGCAGTCATGTCTTAATGCACCTGATGGTGCTGGGTGCTCCCTGACTGGGTATTGTTACCGCGCATAGGTTCAATCAGGTGTTTTGTCTTAATGCACCTGATGGTGCTGGGTGCTCCCTGACCTACTCGTGGAGAGACCTGATTGGCGCTCCGTCATATAGGTGTCTTAATGCACCTGATGGTGCTGGGTGCTCCCTGACACGTGAACCGAGCTCTCCTGGTCCTCCCTCTCACATCTGGGTCTTAATGCACCTGATGGTGCTGGGTGCTCCCTGACGGAGCCACAATGGAAAACTTCCACACAATCGAAGACTGCGTCTTAATGCACCTGATGGTGCTGGGTGCTCCCTGACCCCTCGGCGTGTCGAACCGCAGCTGACCTGCGCAAACGCCACACCGGATCGCCAGTGGCCGAACAGGGAGTCCTCCGACCAGCGAGCACGAGCCCAGTTTAGGGGACTTTTTGTTGGGAACACAAGGGTCGCCACCGGCGCCCGAATCGGCTCCCGGTCTGCCGCTTTCCAACCACTTTCCAACGAAAAGTCGATGCCAACACTTGCGAAAATATTGCGCAGATCACCCTGAAGGTTGTAAGGTAAGTCTATAGGTGTTGCACAACCACAGCGTGAGGACAGCCCATGAACACCGACGACCCCAACCGCATCATCGCACTCATCGCAGCAACCGAAACCCTCGCCAACGCATGGCGAACCATGCTCGCATCCAACACCTCAGACCTCGACCCCGCCACCGTCCAAACCGCCAACGCCGACCTCGACGCAACACTGGCCCACGCCTCGTCGCTCATCCACGCACTCGCCTCGGGCAGCGGCGAACCCACGCCGACCCGCCTCGAGCGCCGACTCATCGCCTGCGCCATCACCGACACCATCGGCTCCCGCCTGGCGCAAGAAGCCTCGCCCGCCGCATTCCCCTCCAGCGGGAGCACTACCGCCCTCTCCGAGTACATCACCGACATGCGCGCCGACGGGCGCGTCAGAGTCTTCCGCTGCTGCCTGGCGCCCACGACCGTCCACCGCATCATCCAAAGCGCCAGCGAAGCCCTTCCCTCGCTACTCGGCGAACCCGTCACCACACTGCTCAGTGCCATCGCGCACACCCGCCATGAGCCCCAACTGGTCGACGCCCTCCGCGACGCCGCACTGGCGCCCATCGACAACGCCATGACCGACGCCGGACACGGCTACGCCCGCTGCGGGCAGTGGATAATCATCTGCGAACCCGGCGACGCCCGGCTCGATGCCGCCGTCGCTCTGCTGGTCGCCACCTTGGCCGCCCGCGGCCTGCTGCTCGACGGATCGCGAACCCAGACCACCAGTTTCGACGAGGAGTTCTGCCACCTCGGCACCGACTACACCGCCACCACTCCGGTCCCGCGAACAACCAGCGCGACGCACGAGGCGAGCGCCGACCGCATCGTCTACGTCGGCAAAGACGGGACGCGCGTCCACGTCGCCAAAGGCAGGCTCCTGGTCGACAGCGCCTCCGGCGTCCCCCAGATGTCCATCCCCCAACGCGGCGTCACCCGCATCGTGCTCACCGGCAACGTCGGCCTGTCCGCCGGAGCCCGCTCCTGGGCGCTGCGCAACGGAATCGACGTCGTCTGCCTGTCCAGACGCGGAGCCTACCAGGGCCAACTGGTCAACACCGCCGCCACGGGGAACGCCGCCCGCTTGCTGGCCCAAGCTTCGTACGCCACCGACGAAACGGCGAAACTGCCACTGGCCCGCGCCATCGTCAACGCCAAAATCCGCAACCAGATCCACGTGCTCAACCGCATCGCCAGGCGCGACCCCGCCCAACACCTCGCCGACACAGCCGCCCGCATGCGCGCCTGGCGCGAAGAAACCGCACATGCCGCCGATACGGACGAGCTCATGGGCATCGAGGGCGCCGCCTCAGCCGCGTACTTCGACGCCCTCGCCATGTGCGCGCCGCCCAGCGTCGACTTCAACGGGCGCAGCCGCCGCCCGCCCCTCGACGTGCCCAACGCCGCGCTTTCCTATGCCTACGCCATTCTGCTGGGCGAATGCGTCGGCGCACTGCACGCCGCCGGCCTGGAGCCCTCACTCGGCGTCCTGCACGCTCCAACCGACAAGCGTCCCAGCCTGGCCCTGGACCTCATGGAAGAGTTCCGTCCCCTACTGGTCGACCAAACCGTCATGGCGCTGCTGCGCACGCGCCGACTCCGCTCCGAACACGGCACCCCCGGCCCCCAGGGCGAAGGCGTGTGGCTCAGTGCCGACGGCAAGAAAACCGTCGTCGACGCCTACGAGGCAACCGCACAACGCTCGGTCACCGGTGCCCTGCCTGGATTCAGCGGCAGTTGGCGCAGACACATCCACCATGAGGCGCAGCTGATGGCCCGCGCCATCGCCGAACCCGACCACCAGTGGACGGGCATCACCTGGCGGTGAGGCAGGGGAGCAGCCGTGATCTACATAGTCGCCTACGACATCTCCTCCAACAGGCGCCGGACCCGAGTCGCCAAAGCCCTGCAGTCCTGGGGCTACCGCATCCAGGAATCCGTGTTCCAACTGCGCCTGGACGCCGCAGGGCTCAACGCCATGCGGGCCCGGCTGGCAGCCCTGATCAACGAGGCCGAGGACGTCGTGCACATCTACCCCCTGTGCTCCACCTGCGCCGAGCGCGCCGAAATCCTAGGAGCGGCGGTCGCGCTCGACGACGTGGGGCTGTGCAGGGGGGTGTGGTGAGTTAGCTTTGCGCACTCGAACCCGGTCCGCGGTTCGAACGCCTATTATTCCTTCGCCGTTTCCTATGAGAACCGCCTCCAGTCCCTGAAACCTTGCGTTTTCCTTTGCGTGAATGCTGATCGGCTGTGCCGTCGGTCGGATGCTGGCGGTTACCAGTATGATCTGCATGTTCGTGTGATATTCGTTCACCTCGTCCACTCACTCCGGTCTTCTTATGTCGAGACTCCTTCCCTTTGCCCTGTGTCTTAGAATGCTCGGCTTCGCCAATGTGGTCGGAAAAAATTGTGGTTCCTGAAACGGGTTCAGAACTCCATAGCTCCTCAGGCGAAAGCCCTGCTTTTTCCTTGGGATTCCCGTGCTTGTCCGTCTGATTATTGCTCCTATTCTCGTTGAGTGACATGTAGCGAACAGGAACTTTGTCGCTGAATCCGAACGCAGACCGTTGAAATGCGAGAATCCAAGGGTGACGGGAAAGGTCGCCTATCTGCGCGTCGCCGAGAATGGAATCGTATCCGACATGGGTGTATCCAGTGCCGAGGCAACCTTTAAGACAAAGATACTTCTCCGCCAACGTGGACGTCTCGATCAACTGGAAACTACCCTCCCTGATGCGAACCTCGAGAGCTCCCAGTCCAATTGGTTTTCCTATTCCAATCTTGTGATACCCAATCGAAGTGCCTGAACCGGGCTTTGCCGAGTCGTCTGAGTTGCTTTGCTCTTCCAATGGGACAAGGTTCTCGGGTTTGAGTGCCCAAATGAAAAAGGCAAGTTCCTTCTTCGTAAGGTCTTCGAAATGAACGTCACAAGAGAACGTCGAGCCTTGCTGAATCCAAGACCTTACCCGCAGTCGGACCTTCTCACTGTCTTTTGAAGTGTCCCGAAGCGCGTCATACGCCTCGATTATGCCTTCCAAGCTACCATTAAGCGCGCCTCTGTGAGTGGGGTACACTGCTTCGCCGAGCGAATATCCATCGGTGAAAAGACCATCCCGACGCTCGGCAACTCGGGCGGATGGGAGGGAACTCTTAACCACTTCTCTGGAGACCAGGAAACGACGACCACTGCTCGGCTTTGGACTGAGGAGAGGGGGAAGGAGTACGGGACTCGTGCCTGAGTAGCCGATAGCTCCATCGAACTCCGAAACGTGCCCGACCCTGATCCTTCCACGCACGCCCTGAACCGAACCACTTGATGTTCCCGCAGGGATGGCCCCAAATAGCCGATCAGCCGAAGAGAACTCAGTGAGCGACACCGCGGGAAGCTGTTTGTCCCGCTCAGCGAGATCATGGGGTGAATCGCTATAGGCGTGCCGACCTACCGTAATGGGGATCAGTTCTCTTACAGTCGTCCCGTCGGTCTCTGTGACGGCATAGGCGAGCGTTCCGACGTCGAGCAACGGAAAGTCGGTGTCCGTCCGAGCGAAGACATTGGGTACGGGAACAGGACTCTTGCTCTTCTTCTGCCTATCTTCTTGAAGTTGCCGATAGGACGACACGATGCAAGAGTACCCCTCGGCAACAGAGTAATCGGCTTTCAGATAGCGATCCGTCTCGGCGATAACAAAGATTCTTTCGGACCATTTCTTCTCGAAGTTCGTCTCTCTCTTCTCAAGTGGCTCATGGTCCGTTGTTATGTATATGTATCCATGGTACTTCTTGGGTTCGGGGACCGATCCATCGTGTTCGATAACTTTAGAAACTCTATTATCCTTGCTCCGGTCAAACAGATGTGTGACGACGAGCCTGCTCTTTGTCTTCACGGCAAAGAATGTCACCAGCTGACCGTTCTCGAGGGAGAATTCGCTTAACTTCTTCTTGACTCTAATTTCTACAACTTTCTGACCCTTATTATTTCCTCGTCCTTTCAGACAAGTGCTTCTCACTGGTATGAATCCCAGTGTCTTGTCCAGGAGTTTTAATGTAAAAGTCTTGCGCCCGCCCCCGTTTTCGACTCCTTCGACACGAACGGGTTTTAGGCTGAGGGACTGCTGCGGGCTTGTGCGGTAAGTTAAACGATCCTGATGCGGATCGAATATTCTGAAATGTGATGCGGACACTGTTTCGTATGCTCTTGCAAGTATTCCTTTTATCATTGTTGAAGGAATGTACGGCGTGTCTTTGATGGTTTGGACTGCAACCTCATGCAGCTCACCCGTTGTCGTTTGCTCGCCTATGATGAGAGGGGTTGCGGCTCGAAAGTCTATCGTGAAATGTCCTGAGAGGTGGTCTGCTTTGGAATAGTGATCAAGCGGTAGCGCTGGTCCTGTCGTGTAGATCTCCCTGTTGATGGGGTCTTCCTGTTGGGCGAGTCCTGGCAGGCGCGGAATCCTGTTAACGGACGAATGAAATTCTTTAAAGTCGGCAGTGGTCATAGTGAGTTCCAACATCCTGTCATGAGCTGGTCGAAGTAAGCCAGGTTTCCGTGCTTTGTTTCTTTGAAGACTTCAATAGCCTCCATTGTGCTGCGCGACGCTTGATCCTTTTGGTCGCCGGAAGCGGGGCGCTTGACAGGCCCTTCCGTTTTCTGCGGGTGCTGCAAGTAGGTTACTCGACGAACCCAGCACCTCTGCTCCTGCGGTTCATCTTCAGGGCTGCTGTCATCACAGGGCGTTCCAGGCGAGTCTGGGGCCCCAGTGTCGTCGGCCCCGCATTGCACAATCAGGTGGACGGCGCCCACGCCGTTCACCCAGCGGAACTCCTCAGCCGGGCAAATGGGCCTGCGCCTGATCTTCCACAGGCGGAGCTCGTAGACGCGGCGGAAGTCATCAGCCGTTAGATGCGCCTGGTCGCCTGGCAGGCGTTTCACCCCGTCAGTCGTCCAAGCGAGGCCGACGAAGTCGCTTCCGAACTCGCGACGAGCGTGTTCGTAGAGGGACTGTGCCTCAGCGTCGTCACATGGGAGCGTACGTATGTGTGCTCTCTGGAGCCCCGACAGCTGGTCGGGTTCGTGCGGTGCTTGGTTGCTGCTCATCGCGTGTTCCCTTCTTCGACTGGTTCGGCATCAAAGAGGTTCGGGATGTTTGGTGACAGAACTTTGAACCAATTCTTGTAGCCCCTATGATTAACCGGTGTCGTAGGGTTTCCGGTCGTTTCGCCGCGCAAATAGCTGAGTAGTGTTTCTACAACGCTAATGTCGGTGGGGGGCTGATCGATAACGCCATTCGGAGTCCAGCCTCTTCTATTTTTCTGGTCGCGTTGGGTGATGACTAGCTTCTGTACTTCTATTTCACCCAAACCGCGCGTTGTTTTCCCACCCAGGGGGAGCGTGCCCGCGCACAGCTCCGCTAGGGCCAAACAGAGCAGGCACCACGATGCGCGAGCGACGTCATCGCAACGCTTGCCTCCCTCGAGCGCGGCGTTCTTCCTGAGGCGTTTCGTGTCGATTTCGATTCTGATCGCCTCCCATTCTGCGTTCGGGTAAAGCAGCTCTGAGAACAGAGCTCCGTCTGCCACTCCGCCCGTCCAGCGGTCAATGGCATTGTGCGTGATCTGGATCGGTTCGCCGATCTTCGCGGTCTCACAGTCGTGCACGCGGATCGCGCCCCGGAACTGCGTGGTGCCGAACATGTAACGCACCAGATTCGGTTCCAACTCGATCTGACGATGAATGCCCTTCGAAGTAACTCCGTCCTCCTCAATGACGGGAACGGGATCGGGTATGTCCTCTATATTGGACATAACCGTTCTGGCTATACGGGAACAGCGCGAGCGCAGAGCGCCTCGGATCGACGATCCAGGGAGCAGGAGTGAAGAACTGTCATACTCGTTCCTCCTGTCTCGGAGTGCTTCCGCGTACTTGTCGCCCTGCTCGTCGGGAAGCTGTCCTTTCCGCCAATTCCGCATGGGAACCGCAGGGATAGTGTTCCCCTGCTCGGCGGCAGCCCTCTCTTTCTTCCGCTTCTCCTTGTCCTTCTTCTCTCGGGGCAGAGCGACGAACACACCGCTGGGGGAAGTCCATTCGATCTCGACCGATACGGGACGGTACAGGCCGGAGGAGAGGTCGAGGGGCCTCGTGAATTCCGCGCGGCTACCCGCCGGAGTGCTTTTGACCTCGTTCGACGGTGTGCCCGAGCCGACGAGGCTACTGAGGACGCGAGAATGCGGGGTCGTTGTACCCGCATTATCCTCGCTCTTGGAGGCGTCAGCGCCCGTTGAAGAACAGACTCCGACTATTCGTCTTGTGCCGGTGGCCTCTTTGTCCTCGTCCAAGCTGACCCGCCCCCACCCAGAACCCGTGCGGCCGCCCAACGAGATCACGCCGTCCTTGAACAGCGTGACGATGGCCCGCAGGGCCTTCTCCACCTGCTCGGGCGCAGCTGGCTTGACGGAGTTATCGCCGCCGGTCTTGGACTGGGCGTTGTCCGTCGAAGGGGCGCCTGTCTCGTTCCGGCGCGGCGTAGTGGGACTGGCATCGTCCCCGTCCCGCGCCTCGGCGCTGATGCGGATTTCGAAGGTCGTGTCCACCGGCAGGTACTCGTAGGAGAACAGCGCCCCGTCGGCGGCGCTTCCCCACGCGCGGTCAATGGCCGTGCTCATACGGTGGGGGAGGGGGCCGTCCGTCCACACGACCGCGTGGTGGAAGGTGAGGGCGCTGGCCCTCAGCGGCAGGTCGGCGTCCGAGCTCAATCCCCGCTGCTTCTTGGAGGTTCCGACGGTGCGGCGCAACTCACCGCCCCACAGGCTCTTCAGGGCCGGCTCGTCGACTCTGCCGCCGGGATCCGCGAAGCCCAAAGCGACGGCGTGCTCCTCGAAGGCAGCCCGCACCGCGCCCTTGAGGGACCGGCCGGGCAGGACCGCCTCGCCCAGACCGTTGCGGACGAACTCGTTGGGCTGGGCGGTTCTGCCGTCCTCGTCGACGTACTCGCGCTCGGGCGCCTTGTCCACGCCGCCGGAGTGCAGCGCTGACACCACCTTCACGGGGATCGTCATCTCGTAGCGGTAGAGCGTCATCGGCCTTCTCCTTCCTGAGCGGGCTCCTCGCTTTTCTCCGGGGCGGTGAAGCACTCGCTCTTCGTTGTGACGAGCGGCAGGACCGGTTCGCACAGGGCCGGGTGGTTCACCTCGAAGCGCCCGTAGCCCTGTGGAGTCAGCTCGCCGACACCGATGCGCCCGAGGACGCGCAACGCCGGAACAGTGCTCTTCGGGACTTCCAGTTGGACCACGGATCCGGCGATGATCGCCATCCGCGTCGCCCGGGGCCCACCATCGGCAGCCGACCAGGAGTCCACCCTGCGGTGACGGATCGCGGTCTTGACCTGTTTGCGGTTCCTTGGGGATTTCGTCTTCTTGCGCTCGTCGGGTCCGTCTGAAGACTCTGCGGGTTCGTCAGGGCAGGGCGACGAGGGTTCCTGGTCTGATTGCGACTGCGGCAGAGCGCTGTCCTGGGCGGGCGCCGCCGCCCCGCGACTCTCCACCACCGCTTCAGGCCTCTTCCCGGGAATCTCGTCTGAAGATGAGGAATCTTGCTGGCGAACACCTTTGGGTGGGATGGTCACGCCTGCCCGTTTGAATGCCAGTTCCAGGTCCGTCATGGTCCCGCCGGGCCCCAGCTCCTTCGAGCGGGCCAGCACATCCGAGGTGAACCACAGTGAGACAATAACGTCTTCGCTATCCGGGCCTGGGTCCGCTGGCCTTGTTTCGTCGGGGACTGGGTCTGGACATGGGGGTGCGGTGAGCTCTGTGAACGTGCCGAGGCTGCAGGTGGCCTGTCCGAACGCGCCCGTGAGTCTGCGGGAACCCAAGTATGCGTGTTTCCCGCGAATTCCAAGGTCGAGGGCGGGAGCCCTCCCATCGGCGTCAGAAACGGGTGCCCCGGCCAGCGCCTCGAAAAACCTCCGCGAGATCACGGCCTTCGCCCGTAGTCTCAGGCCCGCGGGCAGAGCGCGCACCAGGAACAACTTGCTCTTCCACGCCGCGCCAGTGTGCGGGTCGATGGCCGTGGACTGTCGTCCGATCAGTGCGGGCTTCCCGATCCGCCCAGCGAACGAGGCCGGGGCCGCGCCGCAGAGGCCAGCGCCGTCATCCGCTGCGACGCCATTCGTGTCAGCGGGACGCTGTTTCTCGTCGAGGAACACGTAGGCGCCGCGTGAGGGAACGGTGTGCTCACCGCAGTGCTGCTTGCCGATATCAATATGACGGTTGAAAAGGGTGACGGGCTGGAGGCAGTCCTTCTCGTTGTCCCCAGGTACCTCGTCCTCAGGCACCTTTTCTTGTTCGAAGACCAGGGGCACCGGCAGGCCCGGTGTGCCCTGGTAGACCGGGAGGGCGTCCGACACCCGCAGATCTCCCGAAACGACCGCAGACCTGATGAGGTCCTCGTCGCCCTTTTCGAGCGGAGTCCCATCGGCCCGGGTGCGCAAGTCGCGCAATTTCCTGTGAAGCCAGGGGATCAGCACGGTGCCGCGCAGGAAGTCCAGGGACCGGACCTCGTTCGAGAACGGCACCTCATAGGACACGACGGGGGAGTCGAGCACGATGTCGAGGGGCGCCTCGAACCAGCTCGCCGGGTGGAGAGCGGCCGTGGCCTCGGAACCGTGCCGGGAGACAGCAACGGAAACGAGTGGGCCGGTGTTGTCCTCCGTTCCGCCAACCGGAAAAGAGGAAGGCGGCTCCATGAAGGATGGGCCGTCCAGGCGCGCGAATAGTACTTCCCGCAGCTCGGCAGCCAGCTTACGAAGGCTGTCAGACGAGTACTCGGGTTCGTCCTTCTGGCCTTCCGCCACTTCCTCCAGGGCACTATTCCCCTCCGTTGTTTCCTTCGGCTCTGCGAGCGTGGTCGCGCACTCGGGACCGGCGAGCACCGTGCACTCGCCGTCGCCGCCGCTGCGGCCCGAGCCAATGCCTCGGACCATCAGCCCGGCCACGCCCAGCAGAAAGTGCGCGTAGCCGCAGTGCTCGGCCCCGGCCTCGTCGGCGAAACGGTAGGTTCCCGCGAGGACCCCGGGAGCGGCGCGCTCGGTGAAGCGCAGCATCCGGTCGCGCGCGGCCCCCGTGGTCGGATCAATGGAGAGCGACACGGCGTCGTGGACGGGGAGGGAGTACGGCTCCTGGTTGAGCTCCCCGTTTCGCTGAGAATACCGAACCGGGAGGGCATCGGAGAAAATGACGTGGCGGGGATTGTTCCCCTCGTCCCCGAACAGCCACTTGGCGAAGCGGCTCCACGGGCTCCCCTCAAAGGCGCCCCCAGAGCCGTCGGAATCCTTGCAGCCGGTCGAGGAGGCGGGCACAGCGGCGTCGAGAGCGCGGGCCGCGATCATCGCCTGCTCGCGCAGGACGCCCGCGACTACTGTCCCGCGCACCACTGGCAGGCCGCCCTGCTTCTCGAGCGTGGAGTGGGTGCGACCCGCCTCGCCCACACCGGTCGAAACACCCCAGTCGGACGTGAAGACGATCGTGACGTGGCCGTCGGGTTCGTCAGTCATTTCGAAGCTCCTTCGTCAGGGGACGGGGTGGAACGCGGATCGTCGTTGGGCCGTGGGGCCTCCGGTTCGTCAGATGTGCTGGTCGCATCCTCTCCGAGGCCGGTCTCGTGGAGAGCGGAATAGGACTGGACGTACCCGGCCGGAAGGTTCTCAGCTAAATCCAAGATGTCCAGGAGCCATTTGACATGTTCGAGCGCAGTGCTGGAATCGCTGCTGGGAGTCTCCTCCGCTTGAGAGGATGGCTCGGCCGGGGCGACGGCGTCGGAAGTGGACGCGGAATCGGGTGCGTTCACGGCCTCGCTCTCCTTTTGCCCATGTGAGGCCGACGCATCCTTCGGAGGAACGCGCGGAGGGAGTTTGCTCAGTTCGTCATAAAGGCGTTGCGCCGCGGACGTGTTCTTCAGAGCGTCATTCCACTCGCTGAGCGCTTTGCCTTCGTCTCCTTTAGCGAGGAGCTTGATAATGCGATTCGCCCGCGTGCGCGGGAAGGGGTCGGTCAGGGACACGTTCGGCTGGTCCGGATCCTGGCCGTTGAAAGCGGCCACGGCCCTGAGGATCTGCTTCCACTGGCCGTCGTTGGCGCTCGGCTCGGCAGTCCCGTCAGCGGCTCCGGGTTCGGCGTGGGCGGTCCCGGTGATGCGCTCCTCGGAGTAGTGGCCGATCAGGAAAGGACGCTGGGTGCGGTGCTTGTACTCTTTGAGCGTGTCGTCCGGGTCCAGGACCGTCGTGTCGCGCAGGATGTGGAAGTCGAGTGTGGAGCACTGGACCTCCTCCTTCTTCTTGCCGAGCTTCTTCCCACGGGAGACGAGTTTCTCAGCGAGGTCGTAGGCGATGTGGAACGGGAAGTTGCGCCCCACGATGGCGACGCCCGCCGAGGCGGTGAGGGGGCCGGGGCCCGTGTTGGAGCCCTTCTCATTTACCACTGCTGCTAATTGCCTGAGATAGGGATCGGCATCCGTGAGCTCCTCATAGTGACGGACGTACGCTTCGGCGAAGGGGATCGCGTAATCGCCTGCCGCGTAGACCGTAACGTCGTCGCCACCCACCAGGATTGGAACAACTGGAACAGTAGAATCGTTGGCGAGTTCCGCGACTTTCTTCCAGGACTTTGCTATTGCCAGATTCACTACGGCGTCGAGCCGGTAGTTGATCTCCATAATGAACCACTGGAAAGAGTGGGCCTCGGAGCTGGTGACGGGATTGGGTTTCCTATATAACTCAAGTTGGTGCCGTAGCTGAACGGTCCTCTCGTCCTGCTTCTTATCGTGTTCTGGTGCCTCGCCTCCGCCCTCCATTACAGCGCGAAAAGCACTGTGGAGGTTTCGTGTGACAGTGCCCACACCATTGCCGTCGATGTGGATAACGCCAATCGTCGAAAGCGGGGCGCTGGACTCAGTATTTCTGCTGCCGAAGTCGTCCGACTCGCCGTCCTGGAAGAGTTTCTCGAGATCGTCAGGATCCGCGGGAAGCGCTGTTCCGCCGCTCGTCCAATAAAGGGCAACTTGCTGGATCTGTTTGCATCGGGCGGAACGCGCCCATGCCCGTTTGACCCGAGACGGCAGGGAGTAGAGAGTAATGCCTCCTTCGTCCGTCTTCTGGTCTCGATCGGTCTGCGCCCATATCCCCGCCTTGGTCTTGCTACCCGCCTTTGGGTCCGGGGGAGTGATCTTGAGTTTGTTCGCGTACTCGATGATGGTGTTACTGTCCTGGTCGCTGAGTGGAACCACTGCGGGCAAGGCCGAATCCTTGGCGCGCTCCAGGAACGGGAGCTGCGGGAACCTCGCTGCGGCCGGAGGCCTGTTGAGCGAGTAGGCGTTGAACTCGCGGTCGAGGGCGTCCAAGCTGTCTTGTGTGACGGCCTCGTCATCGGTCATTCCGTTGTGTGTGCCGTCCGCGTCCTCGGGCGGCATGAACACGCCGGTCACGTCGAGGCCGGGTGCCTCTTCGAAGGCGCGACGCGTGACGGCGCCGATGAGGCTGCGCGCGAGCGCCTTAGGCTCCCCGTCGTTCTCGGTGAGGCGCACGATCACTTTGCCGGAGGACTTGGAGACCCAGAAGGAGCCCGGCAGTGACCCTTCCTTGGCGACTTCGACCGGCAGTGACTCTCTCTTGGCGATTTCGAGTAGCTTTTTCGCCTCCTCGCCGACCCATTGGGAGAGCAGAGTGATCTGGAAGGAGGCGCCGATCTGTTCGCGCAGTCGCGGCGACGAATAGATATACGCTTGGTTGCTGTTCGTCTGCAGCATGACGAGGACATTGTTCATCTGGCGTTAACCCCTCAGCAGTGGACGACGTGGATCAAGAACGGGGTGGAAGCGTCGTGAGCAGCGAATGGATGTCGCTCACAATGCGGCCGCGGGTGTTGACGAGAGCACTGAATGGACGGGCTTCGATCAGTTCCTTTGTCTTTGGGGCGAGCCAGCCGTCGGTGTACACGATCAAAGCGGGCCTTCGTGAGTCATGGCCGACTTTCGATATGATGTCCTCTACCGTTGCGTGCGCCTCAGCTTTCCATTTCTTGTACTCATCGGTATCTTCCATCCGAGCCATGAACATGCTCTGCATTGCTGCGCAAGGGTCTGTTTTACTATTTGCGGCTTCTGGCTCTGCGACCGTGCTGCCTGAATCTGTATTCTCTGCCTTGGGCTGATCCGCGCTAGTTCTGCGGATTGGGGCTCTCTGTTCTTCGTAGTTTTTCTTGATGCATAGGATCACGAGGTCTGACCCCGTGATGCCGGTGGTGTTTGACATGTAGTTTTCAGAGTTGATGAGTCCTGAGTACGTGAGGTCGTCTCGGGTGCTTTCAATCATTTTGGCATTACCTTTGAAGAATAGTTTCCGATTAGCCAGCCCTTCCTTGACCCTGTCGTTGTAGTGGTCGAGGAACTCGTCGGCGATGCTGATGCCGACCCGTGCCACGATCACCGCTCCGATCACCGTGTAGCAGAACGGGAAAACGAAGTTGCGGACGATCCCGCCCCAGCTCTGATCACTGTAGGAGATGTAAGTGAGAAATGAAACACCCAGGAGGAGGAATGTGAACATGAGAATACCTGTGGAGGTGCAGTTCTCCAGGCAGGCTGACCGCGTCTCCGTCCCGTCTCCTGTATTTTTGTTCCTGTTCAGGAATCGCGAGGCTGTGGTCCTCCCGACCAATGCGATGGTGAGCGCCCCAAGAATCGTGCACGCGGCGGGGAAGACGAGGTCGTCGGCGATCGACACCCAGACCTCGTTCCTGAACAGCATGTACGCGGCGCAGAAAAAGAGTGTGAGCGCGACTGTTATCGCAAGTATTACCCATTGGGTACAATTTCCCTTCTTCATCAGGGATCCCTTTCTTCTCCTGAATGCTCTAGTGAATCCACGCCAGGGGCGTTGCTCCTCGGAACCTGCGCTGTCGCCGCTAGGTGCGCGCCGCGATCATTGCGGGTGCATTCGGGGCAGGGGCGTTTGCGCGCCGGTGCGTGTGGAACATCAATGCTCTCCTTTGATGCTTGCTTCCCCGGTAGCTTTCTCAGTATCCGATGACCCTCACCATAGCACTGCGGCGAGCGCGTGTCGATGGGTTTGACAGACCACCTTCGTCGGGATGCGCAACAGGCTGTCTCTCCGCGCTGGTCACGGGGTGTCAGCACATGTCCGGCAGGGGCAAACACACCGGACTCCGGACCTCCTCGTCGGCAGTGCAGACACCGGAACCACTCCGGTCACCCCACGGCCACCGCGTCGATGACCCCCATGCCGTATCCGGCGTGCGAGCCGACGTTCGTGTACGCCGACAGGGCCATGAGGCGCGAGAAGTCCGCGGTCTGGGGCGCCCCCTCGACCCCGCTGATGCGCAGCGCCCCCTCGTAGGCGGTGATCGCCCGCGACGCCAGCCTGCCCCGCCTGTCCCCGCGCGGCATCCCCAACGAGACCCTGGCCTCGGTCGTGAAGTCCTGGGTGGTGAGCACCTGCGCCATCGCGGCCCGGTCGATGCGCGGGGGAGCGGTGCCCGGGTCCCACTGGTGCCAGCGCTCCTGCAAACTGGTGGCCAGCGACACCGGCGGGATCCCCCTCACGTGCGCGCCCTTCGACGAGAACACGGTGGGCGTGACCAGGCGGATCTCCCACGTCGTGTCCTCCGACTGCTCCGCCAGCTCCTGCCACGTGGTCTCGGCGACCACCTGCCCCTCGAAAGCGATGAGCGTCGCCGACTCCCGGGCGCCCCCCACCCGCAGGACGCCTCCCCACGCCAGCCACGCGTCGAAGGTCTCGATAAGGCGGTCGTCCAGGAAGCGCACCTCCATGCCGAAGGTGCCCGGCCCGGTGGTGAGCTCGCCCAGGCAGTAGGGCTTCGCGCCGGGCCTCTCGTGGTGGGGCCGGTGGGCCAGCGTCGGGAACGACGAGGCGCGCCCCGGGCTGATGCCCCGCGGCAAGTCGAGCACCGTCGCCAGGGCGGCGTGGAGCCTGCTGGGGCTGGCGGGCACCTCGCCGGGAGAGTCGAACCGGACAAAAACAGTCGTCGGCATGTGAGGGCCCCCTGGGTGCTGCGCGGGTGGTGCGGTCCCTCTGTTCTAGCACGGACCCC
>ERZ773099.766-NODE-766-length-25249-cov-3.943439_pt1 | contig 25249 bp, 21 predicted proteins | sample MGYA00511120_ERZ773099 | MGnify/ENA primary metagenome ERZ773099 (study PRJEB29015, sample SAMEA2738012) | human oral metagenome | biome: human oral; feature: human-associated habitat; material: dental | place: China | collected 2104 ... | reverse complement strand
CTGGGATGAGTGGTTTTCTTCCGGTGTTGTCGGTGCCTGAGCATTCGTCTGAGATCGCATTCCCCGAAATAGTATTCGAGCAGCGTATTTTGCCGAGTGTTTAGACGGTCTTTAACCTCGGGGGATCTGTTCGCAGAGCATCACTGTCCTCAGCAGATCCTAGGAGTGGTGTCTCGCATAGTCGTGTAACCGTTTGATGGTCGGCCGTCCTATCGGATATCGGCCGTCACACCCCGTAATCGTTCCGTTGTGAATCTCGAGGAATGTTGATTCTAAGGAGGAACATAGCGAGGTCTTGAGCAAGAGTCGGCATTGAGAAGCAATTGAGGATTCACGATCGCAGTAGTAGAAGGAGTAATTGTGCCGAATCGTCTTGGACTTGGATTGATTCATATGGAAAGTTTCATTTAACGGGATCTGAGGACGCACCTCTCTTTGTTTTCGTATTGAGCTTGTGCGTTTGAGTTTTTGTCGCCACAGAGTCCAACTGATGCTCAGAGATGATTGCAGGTTTTTATGAGAACGTTTATCACCTTGAGTGTTTCACGTGAAACACTTCGGCGCTTCTGCCCCTGTCTCAGGCGCTGTTCTTGGCGGGCGGCATCTCCGCGCGCTACTTCGGAATGAGCAACTCGGTGTGATCTGCGGACATATGGAAGAAGAGGCGGTCTTCTTAGATTGATTGCTTGAGGACCGAGCGAAGAAGATTGAGATCGCCGAAGTGCAGGGATAACAGTAAAGAGCTGTAAGGAGGCGATAACTCATGAACATCCGCAGGAGCGCTCCTTTGGATGCAACTGCGAGCACAAGGTTCACCTCGGAGGGCATCTCCAAAGAGGCGGGGCCGGAGGGTATCTCGCTTGTCTATTCACGGCGAAGCTAAGTCGTCGCGGTCGCGGGGGCATCTGGCGCCAATGACAGTGCAATGTGGTGATAAGCCGAATGCACGATCAAGTGGTGGTGAGCATTGGACACCGGTATATGGCGCCCGTAGCGCAGAGCTCCGCAAAGAATAACGAACGAACAACGCTCTTGGAGGAGGAGCCCTATACCTGAGTAGATTCACCCACCGAGCAACATCGTGTCTTCAATGGTGCGGAGTGAATGCTTGAGGTTTGCTGAATGCCCAATAGGAGGAAGTCCTTCAAACTAGGCCTTGGAGAGCCTTTCTCATAGGCGATTCGGGGGAGATAGAAGTCTGAGCGATGAAAACTGATTTTGGCTGACGAACGGCAAGCAGGAAGCGCTTCTCTTCTAGCTTCCTCTCTGAAAAGCTGCACCTTGGTTGTCGTGCTGCTGGCGCAAAGGCCAGGGAAGCCCCGCCTTCGAAGACGCAGATAGTGTTCTCATTCGTAGATGCACAAAGAAGAGAATGTCCCCAGTGAGTCCTATCCCGGATGAGGATCGCTGTTTCACGTGAAACAATGGAGGTCGATTCAAGGAGGATACGGATGTCTCAGAAGAAGTCTTCCCGTGGCGCGGGCCGTCATTCAGCGCTCGGACGTGGGCTCGGTGCACTGATTCCGACGCAGGTTGACGAAGTCAATGTCGAGGAATCGTCGCAGGTAGATCCTCTTGACGTCTTCTTCCCCGCACGACCGAATAGCACTGCTCGTCAAAGAGGCGGTTCCGCGAAAGGCTTGCTTGTTCCGAAGGCCGCAACATCGAACACCCCCGCCCCCAGGAAGACAAGCATCAGCTCCTCGGGCTCGCCTCTCACCGAGTTCGAGTCTCCCGCCGGAGAAACTTCGGAAGTTGCAGTAGTTGAAGAGATGGCTCGAAGAGCCCCGAAGGAGAGAACCTCCAATGCAACACGTACCGGCACTGAGATGCTCGGCTCCACCGGTTCAAAGCCGAGAAGTACTCATTACAACGCCGAAGCCCAGCGAGAAGTTTCAACTAAAGGTCGATTCGCTTCGCAGCAGGATCTCAGCTCCACTGATCTCAAAGAGCGCGGAATGCGCGAAGAGCAGATGAGTGCAACAGCCGAAGAACAATCTGGCACGCGTGCATCTTTCACTGCTGAAGAGCAAGCGTGGGCTGCACTCTCACAGTCGCGTTCTGAAGATGCTCTGAAGGATGCTTCAGCTCAGTCCGGCAATAGTGTTTCACGTGAAACATCGGATGAGCTTCTCCCCGTGCCCGGCGCAAGCTTTGCCGAGATTCCGCTCTCGTATATCGTCCCGAACACCCGCCAGCCTCGTGAAGTGTTCGACGAAGATGATCTGGCTGAGCTCCGAGATTCGGTTCTTGAGGTCGGCATCCTCCAACCAATCGTTGTTCGTCCTATCGACTTCAATGCCGAACTGTCGAAGAGGATGGAACAGAGTCTGGAGGAGAAGCCGGAGGCACGCTTCGAACTCATTATGGGTGAGCGCCGACTTCGAGCAGCTGAACTCGCTGAGCTTGAGAGTGTTCCAGCGATCATTCGACAGACCGAAGATGAGGATCTTCTTCGTGATGCTCTACTCGAGAATCTTCACAGAGCCCAGCTCAATCCTCTCGAAGAGGCATCTGCATACCAGCAGCTCATGGCAGATTTCGGGGCCACACAGGAGGAGTTGTCGAAGAGGATTGCACGCTCGCGCCCGCAGATTGCCAACACCCTCCGTTTGTTGAAGCTACCTCCTTCGGTGCAGAAAAAGGTTGCCGCACAAGTGATCTCCGCCGGGCACGCGAGGGCACTTCTTTCCCTCGAGACGGTCGAAGATATGGAGCTATTGGCTGACCGTATCGTTGCGGAGGGTCTCTCTGTTCGCACAACTGAGGAGCTTGTTCGACTTGGACGCGCTAAGGCCGCACCTCGTCCTCGTACCCGAAAACGTCCGGTCATTTCTGCGCTCGGCGAGCAGGTTGTTTCCGCACTTCAAGATGCCTATGAAACCCGAGTGACCATTACCGAGGGGGCCAGGAAGGGCAGAATCATCATTGAGTTCGCCGGCCCGGATGATCTTCAACGGATCGCCGACTTGATCGTCGCGAAACACTGAAGCCCAACAGCTCCGATCGGCTCAGAGCCCCTCCATCCTGCACTCATGATGCGAGAAAACCGGAGCCGTGCGATTCACCACTAAAGTGGTCGCATCGGAGCGAAGAGGCGAGAATGGACGCACATGCACTGACAAGGAGGCGTTCATGGGCGATTCTTCGGCACCCAGCGCAGCCTTCTTCGATGTTGGTGGCGTCATTGTGAACTCCCATCCCAGTGCCCAGTACATTGCGACGCTCATTGGTGATGGACGACAAGCGCTCGTGAATTTTGTCGATCAAGCGATGTGGGCGCACCGCGATGAATACGACGCGGGCGCATCCGACCGAGAATTCTGGGACCGAGTTGCAGGTGACTGCGGGAAGCCTGCTGTGACGGAGCAGCTTCTCGAGACCCTCGTGGAATACGACTCGATGCGTGTTCATCAGCCGGTTCCTGAAACAGTTGAGCTGCTGAAGGAGTTGCATGCTCGCGGGATTCGCCTCGGAATCCTCTCGAATGCTCCGCGTCCGATCGCGAATGAGATTCGACAGGCAGAGTGGTCCCGGTATTTCGAGACTTTTACCTTCTCCTGCGACACCGCGTGCTGCAAACCGGACCGACCAATCTACAGAGCTGCCCTTGAAGCGATGGGCATCGAGGCTAAGGAAGCGGTCTTCTTCGATGACCGGAAGAAGAACATCAGAGCGGCCGAGTTGCTTGGCATTCGCGGAATCATGTGGACGAATGCCGAACTTGCACGGCGCGATCTTATTGACCTCGGAATGCTCGCTTAAACCGTTCTACTCCTCTGGCATATGAAATTTGAGAGGAGAGCTCGGCTGAGGCGAGACGGAAGTGGAGTGCCATACAAGTGGTGTAAGCGCGTGTGGAGCACTCTGCTGAGGACCTTGGTGCGGCCAATCGATGCGGCCGGACTGGATACTCTGGCTGCACTAGCTAATGAACGGACCTATCGTGGGTGGGCTGCACGTCGGAACGAAGTGGAAATGTCTCAGAGCTTCACAAGCTTGGAACCAGCAGGTCGCCGATAAGGCAACAGGGGTTCGCACTCTGACCCGCACAAACTTGGACCAAGCGTCGGACTGGAAGCTTGGCGGAGAGAGGGGCCCGAGCTAAGCGAAGATTATCAGTGCCCGATTGACCGCGTGAAAAAAGGAATCGTGCGGGCCGGTACATCGGCTGAGGCAAAAACAGCGTACTCAGCGACAGGCCGGTTTAACCGATGGGAAAAGTGGCTGAGGGATAGGGGCGCTGGAATCCTCTATGGTCGCTCCAATACAGCAGAAATGGCGGAGTCGGGGAAGAAGCGGGGGTCCTGATGCGCGGAGCTTGCCGCAGACATGGAGATCTCGCGCAGCCTGAGCGCAGAGCCCAAAATCCTCCGATCCTGAACCGGCAGTACAAGCGGAGCCGCATCGTGGAGAGCTTGCTCGAAATCCCGTCCGTACCGTAGAGGGGGAGCGGAAGCCCGTTCTCAGGGAAGACACGCAAGTTGAATGGTTCAGATGCAGTGCCTCCAAAAGACCACGTCAGGCGGAGAATGCTCGCATGGAGTTCAGCAGTGACTCCAAGAAGTCCCTCACCCGCTTCACGAGCTATGCGCTGTCATGCGGTGACGCTTGATAGCCGCAACTCTCTTTAAATCTGGGGGCGTTGGCTAAAGGAAAGGGAGGCTATTGGCGAGCAGTGGCCGCGAACGTGCTATCCTCTTCGACAACTCTTCCAGGTGTGTTGAGCTCAGTCTTCTGCGTCCTCGGAGGCGATTCCGTCCTCGGCAAGAACTCCCTGCTCTGACTCCATTCCGTCCTCGTCAATGACAGGCCGTCCTGCTGCAACGAAGTCGACGATTCGGCAGCACAATTCTGCGAAGCTGCCTGCGTTCTCCGCAGCAAGGGGGAGGAGGGAGGTGTCAGTCATGCCGGGCATGACATTCGCATCGATGAACCAGCAGGTGCCCTCATCATCGACGACGAAGTCAATACGGGACAGATCTCGCAAACCCAAAATTGTATGCGCTTCGATTGCGGCTTCCCGAAGAACATCAAGCTCATCGCGCGTGAAACGAGCGGGAACGAAATACTCGGTCTCATCAGTCGTGTAACGAGCGGCGTAGTCGTATTCACCAGTGTCCGTCGCGATCTCAACCGGAGGCAGAGCGAGCGGGCCCTCTTCGAGATCAATGACGGAGACAGCGATGTCGCGTCCCTGAATGAACTCTTCGATCATGATGTGCTCGCCATATGCGAATGCTTCAACCATCGCCGAGCGCAACTCGGCGGGATCATGCACGGTTGAAATGCCGAGGGCGGAGCCGCCATCGGTCGGCTTGATGACAAGAGGAAAGGAAGTCTGTGCTTCGATGGCTTCGAGGACTTGAGAGGCGCCGAGTTGACGGAAGAGGACTTGGGGGAGTGCTACCCATCCGGGAGTTTCAAAATCGGCAGCTCCGAGGAGTGCCTTGGCGGTGGGCTTATTCGATGCGAACTTCGCTTGGGTCGATGCTGAACCTACGAAGGGAACGCCAATTGCTTCGAGCAGTGTCTGAAGGGAGCCGTCCTCGCCAATAGAGCCATGGACCAGAGGCCAGATCACATCGGGGGCGAATTCCTCAATGACTGAAAGGAGTCCTTGATCAACATCGCTGAGCCGAACCTCGTAGCCCGCCTCTTGGAGAATATTGGCAACTCGGCGACCGGAGCGAACGGATACGTCTCTTTCATGCGTGAGACCTCCGGCGATGATGAGGACCTTCGACTTCACGGTGTATCTCCTATTCTCCTTCAATGCTTCATGCGAGTTCAGAATTGCGGTGTTTCACGTGAAACATTGAGTGTGAATCACTATAGGTGCTGGCCACAGAGTATGTGATGATCTGGAGTGTTCATAGGCAGCCATAGTCTCTCAGTTCAGCGAGCTCAGAGGGCGTTCGGCGCTGGAGCGACGCCCGGCCCGACCTCGTCGATGTCTTGTTTGTGGAAGCCGGCGCCGAACATATCGACGAGTTCCTTCTCGGCATTGACGACAGTCGAAAGCCTGCGCACGCCCTCGCGAATTTGCTCCGGCGTCGGATAGCAGAAGGACAGACGCATGTGGTCTGCGCCCTGACCGTCGTAGTAGAAGGCAGTACCCGAAACATAAGCGACCCGCGCACGAACTGCGCGAGGCAGCATGGACTTCGCATCGAGCCCTTCGGGCAGGGTCACCCAGGTGTAGAAGCCTCCTTCGGGTCGGGTCCATGAACAATCGGGCATGTATTCCTCGAGCGCGTTCAGCATCGCCTCGCAGCGCTCCGCATACATTGCACGGAAGGCCTTCACCTGCGAGTACCAGTCGTAGTCGCTCAGGTAATCGGCGATTGCCATCTGGCCGATCATCGAGGGCGAGAGGATCGCCGACTCTGACGCCAAGACGAGCTTGTCTCGAATCGCGTGGGGTGCGTAAGCCCAACCGATGCGGAAGCCGGGCGCAAACATCTTAGAAAAGGAACCGAGATAGACGACGCCTTCGGGGGAGAAGGATTTGAGTGCAGGCAGCGGATCGACGTGGAAACCGAGGAGACCGTAGGGATTGTCCTCAAGGATGAGGACGTGCTCTCGCATGCAAATCTCAGCGATGAGCGGACGACGCTCCAAAGATAGAGTCACTCCCATTGGGTTGTGGAAGTTCGGAATCGTGTAGAGCACTTTGATCGTGCGCCCCGAAGCCCGAACATCGCGAATGACCTGCTCAAGCGCCTCGGGGATGATGCCCTCATCATCCATGGGGACGTGAACGCAGTCCGCTTGTCTGGCGCGGAAAACGCCAAGCGCGCCCACATACGAGGGTGCTTCAACCAAAATGACATCGCCCGGGTCGATGAAGAGCTCGGTCATGAGGTCCAAAGCCTGCTGAGAACCGGTCGTGATGACGACATCATCCGGGTCTGCACCGACAATGCCCTCGTAGTTCATGACTTCGGTGATACGTTCGCGCAAGACCTCCCAGCCCTGACCAGAGCCGTATTGCATTGCCTGTGCGCCCCGGGTGGAGATGAGGCGCTTCGCCGACTCTGCGAGGCGATCAAGAGGAAGGTCTTTCAGATTCGGCATGCCACCGGCGAGAGAGACGACCTCGGGGCGGGAAACGACGGAGAACAGAGCGCGGATCTCGGAAGCTCGCAGGTTATGAGCTCGTTCAGCGTAGACATCGAACCACGGGTCGAGTCGATTTCCCTGCGGATTGCTGTCCGGATGCGCTGATGTGCTCACTGGACCTTCCTTACCTCGTTGATCGTTGCACTCGGGCCGAGTCGGTGGGGCAGCCGTTCGTGGCCTAAAGCCAGATCGGTGAGAGCCCTGGCTCCAGTCCCGGGCCCGGTGCGCCTATTCTCAATGTTCGAGGTCGAGCCGTGGATCCCCAGGCCCCGACCTCGTGCCGCCGCCGAAAAGCTGGGAGGCTGACCGGCATACTCGGTGACGAGCTGTAGGAGCCGCGAGCCTGTCGGAGCGACACTCCACCTCAGTGTGCCATGTCACGGGCATCGAGAGGCGTTCGGATCAGAATATGGTGCGCAGCGGGGGAGTTCCACCCAGCCTCACTTTCTCTTCAGTCGATCCAAGAAGCTCTCTCAAACAGAAGAGGCGGAGTGGAATCTCAAGATCAAAAGCCACTGAAGTGCCCCAGGCGAGAAGATGATCCCCTTAATGGGCCGAATATTTCACAAGGTAGAAGCTCTCATCTCAAAGGGAGGGGAGGCCAAAATCATCGTGTGTCCTACTCATGCCAAAACGATGCCCGAATCACCAGAAGATCGGGCGACTCGCTCTGATTCCTCTGGTAGCCGAGCGCCCCTCTTCGGAGCGAATTGCGCGTCTACGAGGAAAGCTTTCGCCAGCGAAAAACGCGCAGATACAAGCGCAGAGTCCTAAACTGTTACGCCTACAACGAGCATGTCCAGACGAGGCGCCGCAGGAGTGACGGGAAGGAACGAGGGGGGAACAATGCAGGTGATCTCAAATGAGGCTCTGGTCTTCGGGGCGGGAGCCCTCGCATTGACGATGGTCTTGAGTTTTCTTCTCGGCCTCGAGCGTCACTTCCACCTCAAAGACGCTGGCGTGAAAACGCATGTCCTCGTGGGAATGGGTTCGTGTCTGTTCACCCTGACCTCGATCTACGGATTCGTCGTCCCTGAAACTTCGACTCTCACTCTCGATCCTTCGCGCCTCGCAGCTCAGATCGTCTCGGGCATCGGCTTCCTCGGTGCAGGAGTCATCTTCGTCAACAACGACACCGTAAAGGGCCTGACCACTGCCGCGACCGTGTGGCTCTCGGCGGCAATCGGCGTTGCATGCGGCGCAGGACTCGGAGTACTCGCGCTCATCACACTCGTCTTGCACTTCCTGCTGATCTTCGCCATCGGTCCCCTTGTGGAAAAAATCCCCTCAAGTCACCGAAACGATCGGACGGTCATTGAATACGAGTCTGCAAAGGGTGTGATGAGAAAGATCCTCGTGGTCGCATCGGAGCATGGATACGCAGCTTCAGTGAAATCAACGGAATCCATCCAGACCGAGAACGGTGCGGGAATGCGCGTTGTTCTGCGATTCGAGGGCCCCTACCCCCAAGATGCCCTGATGAAGGAGCTTGCCCAGATCGAGGGCATTACGGCAGTGGATCGTGTGGAGCGGGCGGAGTTCGACTGAGATTCGAATAGCACTGCCCGCTGAACTTCCCACACAACATGCCAATGAACTCACCAATGTGGGAAGTAATTGGCATGTTGAGTGGAAAGCTCACTGTCTTGTGCTCATGAGCGCAACATCGCCGCCTTTCTTCCTTGTGAAATAGAAGAAGAACCGCAAAATAGCTGACAGCTGCAAACGTTTGCGTTAGCATGGTCGAACACTTTGCGCATGAACGCCGAGCAAAGAAGCTCGGGATGTGCAAACGCCGTGGTTCCAGGAGGAATGGCCCGTGAGCATCGCTGTCATCGGATCGAATAACACAGACCTCATCACCTACATCACCCGTTTTCCAGTTGAAGGCGAAACCATCGAGGCGCCCGACTTCGAAATCGGATTCGGCGGAAAGGGGGCCAACCAGGCTGTCGCAGCGGCGTGCCTCGGCTCCGAGGTCATCATGATGACCTGCGTCGGCGACGATGCTTTCGGTGCGGCGACGATCGAAAACCTCGCACACAATGGCATTGACCTCTCGCTCGTGAAACAGGTTCACGGCACCTCCGGTGTGGCGCCGATCTTCGTCGACCCCGACTCCCACAACCGCATCATCATCGTCAAGGGCGCGAACAATGGACTATTGCCCGAAGACGTCGAAGCTGGCGCTCACGCCATATCAAAGACCTCACTCATCGTGTGCCAGCTCGAGATCCGCATGGAGACCGTCGCGGCTGCGATCGCCTTGGGAAAGAGACTGGGTATTCCGGTTCTTCTCAATCCTGCACCGGCCACGAAAGATCTCGACCTTGAACTCGTCGCTCAATGCGCCTACGTGATGCCGAACGAGTCTGAGCTCGAACTCCTGACCGGCATCGCGACCGAAACGGAGGAACAGGTGAAGCGCGCCGCCCAAGTCTTTCTCGAAGCGGGCTGCCCGAATGTCATCGTCACCTTGGGATCACGAGGCGTCCGTTGGCTCTCTCACTCTGGAGACGATGTCTTCATCGCCCCATTCTCCATCGACCCTGTGGACACCACAGGCGCGGGAGATGCCTTCATCGGTTGCTTCGCGCACTGCCTATCCGAGGGCCTCGAAGTTCGCGAGGGACTTGAACTCGCGAATGCATATGCGGCGCTGTCGGTCACTGCACGGGGGACCCAGAAGTCGTACCGCGATGCGCAGGAGTTCCGTTCCTGGCTTTCCGATAGAGACCACGTCCTTGCCGAGTCCCCTGTATTGCACCGTTGATAACGATTGCACAACATCGAGCGATATAGCTCGACACGCTGCGATGTTCGCCATACGATCGGTAATGTTCGTTCTAGGGGTCAAGCACGCACCTCTGAGCGTTCGACGGACCGTTCCTTCTTTCTGTCCCTGAGCTCGATGATGAGCTCGAACCCCGGGAAGAAGAAGGGAGGAGTTGCGATCCGGCGCCCACGCGCGCAAGACGATCCCATCAGCGTTGATGTGAATCACAAGGAGTCATCATGAAGTCTCGAATCGCAGCCGCAAGTGCAATCGTTCTCACTTCGGCACTAGGCCTTGCTTCTTGCTCTGACGGGGACGCGGCGAACTCCTCTTCGTCGTCCTCCTCCACAGGGTCATCCTCGAACTACACAATCGCCATTGTTCCCAAAGATGCGACGAACCCCTGGTTCGTGCGCATGGAAACAGGCGTCAACAAGTACGCCGAAGAAACCGGGCTCAATGTGTTCCAAAAGGGTCCGGCCGAAACCGATGCCACCATGCAGGCGCAGGTCATCCAAGACCTCATCGCCCAAGGCGTTGACGCAATCGGTGTCGTTCCCGTGGACCCAGGGGCGATTGAGCCCGTCCTCAAAGAGGCCATGGACGCTGGCATCGTCGTCGTCACCCACGAGGGCGCCTCCCAAGAAAACACGATGTACGACATCGAAGCCTTTAACAACGCCAAGTACGGTGCGTTCATCATGGACAACCTCGCAGCCGCAATGGGTGAAAAGGGGACCTACACGACAATGGTCGGCCACGTCACCAACGCCTCGCACAATGAGTGGGCAGACGGCGCCATCGCCCGTCAAAAAGAGGCCTACCCGAACATGACACTCCTTGCAGCCGAACCGCGCGTCGAATCCCAGGACAACGGCGAGACTGCCTACCAGGTGGCCAAGGAGGTCCTCAAGAAGTACCCGGAGGTCACAGGAATTCTCGGCACCTCCTCCTTCGACGCCCCCGGCGTTGCCCGTGCGATCGGCGAGCTCGGCCTGCAGGGCAAGGTCTTCACCGCGGGAACTGGCATGCCCGACGCGAACAAGGAAATCCTGGACAAGGGACTCGTCTCCGCCCTCACCCTGTGGGATCCGGCGGACGCGGGTTACGCGATGGCTTCACTGGCCACGAAGATCCTCGATGGGGAGAAGATTGAGGACGGAATCGACCTCGGCCCCAAGGGATACGTCATGCACTTCGCTGAGGGCTCCACGAAGGTCCTCGAAGGTGACGGCTGGATTCAAATCACCAAGGACAACGTCGACAGCTTCGGCTTCTGACGATCGCTCGGGGGCGTCGGATCTGCCGACGCCCCCGCGTTCCGCGTGAAAGGCAGCGGTCTCGAGAACCCCTCAAGGCGCTGCACCTCGGAAGGAAACGGGAATGGAATCCCCACTCATCTCAGTGAAGAACGTCTCTAAGACCTTCGCAGGCGTCAAGGCGCTCAACAACATCGACCTCGAGATCGCACCGGGCGAAATCCACTGCCTCGCCGGTGAGAACGGCTCAGGAAAGTCGACCCTCATCAAAGTGATCTCCGGAGTCCACGAACCAGACTCGGGCACCATTGAAATCAACGGGCGAACATGGACGAAGATGACGCCCCTCGAAGCGATCGGCGCCGGAGTCCAAGTGATCTACCAGGACTTCTCCGTCTTCCCGAACCTCACAGTCATGGAGAATCTCGCTCTGACGACCGAGGTCGCAGCGGGGCGAAAACTCGTCAACTGGAAGCGCTTCAGGAAGATCGCCGAGGAGGCGGTGGCGAAGATCGGCTTCACCGTAGACCTTGACGCGAAGGTCGGCGAGCTCTCCGTCGCAGACAAGCAACTCGTCGCGATCTGCCGGGCCCTCATGTCAGATGCGAAGCTCATCGTCATGGATGAGCCGACCACCGCACTGACAAAACACGAGGTCGACGCCCTCTTCTCCATCATCTCCGACCTCAAGGCCCGCGGTATCGCCATTCTCTTCGTCTCCCACAAACTCGAAGAGGTCTTCGAAATCTCCGAACGCTTCACCATCCTCCGTTCAGGAGAAAAGGTCATCACCTGTGAACGCGATGACCTCGACCGGCACAAATTCGCAAAGTACATGACAGGCAAGGAGTTCACCGAAACCCGTTTCGAAGCGGATGCCCTCACTGAAGAAGCAGTCCTTGAGGTGAAGAACCTCTGTGCAACAGGGGCTTTCGAAGACGTCTCCTTCTCCCTCAAAGGTGGAGAAATCCTCGGCATCACAGGCCTTCTCGGATCCGGACGCACGGAACTCGCACTCGCCCTCTTCGGCTCCCTGCCCACGACCTCGGGAACAATCAGCGTGAAGGGAAGAAACGTCACCCTCTCCTCCGTACAAGACGCCATCAAAGCCGGCATCGCCCTCGTCCCTGAAGACCGCCTCACTGAAGGGCTCTTCCTCACCCGATCAATCGGGGAGAACATCGTCATTTCAGAACTTGACTCCTTCGCGGGCGCACTCGGCGTTCTCGATAAGAAAAAGATCGAGAAGGAGGAGATCAGATGGGTCCGAGAACTCGAAGTCGCCACCCCGAATCATGAGAACGCCGTCAACACCCTCTCGGGCGGCAATCAGCAGAAAGTCGTCCTCGCCAAGTGGCTCGCGACGAAGCCCGACGTCTTGATCCTCAATGGACCAACCGTCGGCGTCGACATCGGATCGAAGTACACAATCCACTCGATCCTTCAGCGCCTCGCCGCTCAGGGCATGGCGATCGTCATCATCTCCGACGATATTGCCGAAGTCCTCACAAACTGTTCATCCGTCCTCATCATGCGCGGTGGTCGCATATGTGAATCCATTGATCCGGCTACAACGAGCGAGGCCGAACTCGGCGAGCTCGTCTCCCGCGACACGGCCCAGGAAGGAGTGAAGTGACATGACTTCGCTAAAGGCAAAAGTCCTGCGAGCGAATGAGTTCTGGGTCTTCCTCGTGATCGTCCTCCTCGCCCTCGTCATCCAGATGCGAAGCGGCCAGTTCTTCTCGGCGAATAACCTCGTTGATCTCGCGAACGCGATGGTCGTCCCCGGGCTCTTCGCCATCGCCGCACATCTCGTCCTCGTATCGGGCGGAATCGACGTGTCCTTCCCGGCCCTCGCCTCACTCGCGGTCTATGCGACGACCCGCATCCTCGTCGATCAAGGATTCAACGGACCGGTGATCGTCCCTTTCCTTCTCGCTATGCTGTTCGGCGCACTTCTCGGAGCGTTCAACGGGATGTTCACCTCGTGGCTCACAGTCCCGACACTCATCATCACGCTCGGTACAGCGAATGTCTTCTCCGGCGTCATGCAGGGCGCGCTCAAATCGGTCCAGATCCCCAACATCCCCCAGTCAATGAAAGCTTTCGGCGAGTCCACCCTTTTCACGGTGACGAATACCCAATCCGGTCTCAAATCCGTGATGCCGACGAGCTTCCTCATCTTCCTCGCCGTTCTCGCCATCGTCTTCTTCATCACCCGATACACAATGTTCGGGCGCGGTATCTTCGCGATCGGCGGCGACGAGTCAGCCGCGGAGCGCGCCGGATTCAAGGTCCGGCGCACGAAGTTCTGGCTCTATGTCATCGTTGGAGTCATCGCCGCGCTCGCGGGCATGGTGCGCACCACTTCCATGGGCCAGATGCATCCGACGAATCTTCTCGGCATGGAGATGATGGTGATTGCGGCCGTCGTCCTTGGAGGTACGGCGATAACCGGCGGCACCGGTTCACTCACGGGTGTCATCCTCGGCACTCTCCTCATCGTCATCGTTCAAAACTCAATGATCCTCACCGGCATCCCAACCTTCTGGCAGGGCTTCGCCCTCGGCCTCCTCATCATCATCGGCACCGGCGTTTCCGCCGTGCAGGTGGCGAGGTCGAAGCGCACCCGAGCAGCGGGAATGTGACAGGAGAACCACTGATGAGTATTTCATCCCTTTCCCAACGCAAACGAGTCGGAATGCCGTCCTTCCTCACGAAGGACACGTACATGACGAGGCTCATTCTCATCCTCGTCCTCCTCCTCATCTTCTTCGCGGTCGTCAAGCCCGGTCCCTTCTTCGCCTTGAGGACCTGGCAGTCTATGGCGATCCAGTTCCCCGAATTCGGGCTCATGGCACTCGGCGTCATGCTCACAATGTTCACCGGCGGTATTGACCTTTCGGCGGTTTCGATCGCGAACGTCACCTCGATCTGCACAGCTCTCATCCTGCGAGCAACCCTGACCGGGGATGCGAGCCCCTCCTCGATGAGTCTTGCCTTCGCGATCGCTCTTGGGGTCGCACTCACGGTTGGATCAGTGTTCGGCGCCTTCAATGGTTTCCTCGTCTCGGTGCTGAGGATTCCACCGATCCTCGCGACCCTGGGAACCATGGAACTCTTCGGCGGCATCGCGATCATCCTCACAGGAGGAAAACCTGTCTCCGGTGTTCCTGATGCCTATGGAGCTGTCTTCGCCGCTCGCATTGGAATCGTGCCGATGCCGCTGATCGTCTTCACCGTCTGCGCGCTCCTCATCGGTCTCATCCTCACGCTCACCGGATTCGGCACGAAGATCCTCCTCATCGGTGCGAATGAGAAGGCGGCGCACTTCTCGGGACTGAAGATCAGAAGTCTTCTCATGAGGACCTATATCCTCTCGGGCATTCTCTCTGCGATGGCCGGCCTCGTCATGCTGGCGAATTACAACTCCGCGAAAGCCGATTACGGAGCGAGCTACACCCTTCTCACTGTCCTCATCGTCGTCCTCGGTGGAGTGAACCCGAATGGAGGAAGAGGACGCATCGCGGGCGTGGTCCTCGCGATCGTCATCCTCCAGGTGCTGTCCTCGGGGCTCAATATGTTCCCCAATATCTCCAACTTCTATCGCGCGCTGATCTGGGGCGGAGTACTCCTCGTCGTCATCTGTGCGAACGAACTCAATAGCAAGAACCCCTTCAAGGGCCTCCTCGTGGAAAGGAAGAAAGCATGAAGACTGTGAGAAGCAAACAGATCGTCGTGGGGGCTGACTTCGCGGGATTCCCACTCAAAGAGGCGGTCAAGGGTCACCTGCAGGAGCGAGGTTGGACCGTCACCGACCTCACCCCGGACATCTCAAGCGCCCCCATGTACCACCGCGTCGGTTTCGCCCTCGGTGCGAAGATCGCCGAAGGCGAATTCGAACGGGCCCTCGCCTTTTGCGGGACCGGAATGGGAATCCACATCGCCGCTTCTAAAGTTCCGCACGTGCACGCCGCCGTTTGCGAAACTGTTCCATCCGCAAAGCGAGCAGCTGCGGCGAATAACGCGAACCTCCTTGCGATGGGCGCGTTCTACGTCGCTGAACGCACGGCGATGGCAATGGCCGATGCCTTCCTCGAATCCGAGCTCGGTACGGGGTACGAGGACTGGGAAGGCTTCTACGAATACCACCGCATCGGCTATGACGAATGCGAAAGCTTCGATTACGTCGCCTATAAGGCGAACGGCTTCGAAGTTGTCAATCCTCAGACGGCTCTCCTCGCTCCCGAGCCAAAGGGGTTGGCCTACTGAGGCGTGAGGCCGACTGAGGCGCACATACGTGGAATCCGCCGCTCCTTCAACCAAAATCGAAAGGAGCGGCGGACTCGTGTTCGCCTTGAGAAGACTCCCCTCAAAATCAGTGATCCTGCTTTTGGGTGGGCACAAGACCAATGGACGCCCCTCGGGTCGTGCAGGTCTTGGGTTGTGCAGGTCTTGGGTTGTGCAGGCCTTGGGTCGTGCAGGTCTGCGGATCCACCCCTCAAAAGGTCAGTCGATTCGGCTGAGTGAATTGGCTCGAGTCGACTGAGCGAAGGGGCAGACGAATGAGACCAAGAGGATGACTCTTCCCCGAAAAGCAGGAGCTCCTCAGCCCTCGAAACCGGTTGATTCGCGAACAATGAGCTCGCCTCGCACGATGATTCGCTTCTCGATTGGCTCATCTTCGGATAAAAGAAGATCGACTCCGCGCCGGGCGATCTCAGCGAGAGGTTGGCGAAGTGTCGTCAAAGACGGTCGCATCAATTGGGCGAACTGAATATCGTCAAAGCCTGTGACCATGACCTCCTCCGGGATTCGCCAACCGCGGTGGCGAAGCTCTGTCGCCGCGCCAATCGCAATGAGATCGTTGAGACACACGAAGGCATCCCACTTGTCCCCGCGGGCCAGCAGAACGCTCACCGCATTGCGTGCGGACTCAACCGAGAAGTTACATTCGACGACGTCAGTGTCCTTCAGCTGCATCCCGAACTCCTCGGCCGCAATTCTCGCTTCACTTACGCGCGTCATGGAGGAGACATCAGTTCCCGTGTTTGAGAGGAGGGCGATGCGCTGAGCTCCTTTATCGCGCAAGTGTTCGAGGATCGCGCGAATACCGTGACGATCATCGACTCCGACCATCGGAAGTTCAGGGAGTTGAACCGCGCGATCGAGCTGCACGGTGTTGACGAGTGATGAAGTGCGCTCGAGGGCGGGGGTGGAGAATGCCTCATGGCAGGGCACGGAGATCAGCCCGTCAACGGAGCCTCCCTCGAAGGAGCGGAGCTGAAAATCCTCTTTGATCACAGACATTTGGGAATCTGAGAGCAGCAAAGACAGGCCGCGCTCGGCCAGACAATGCTCCACTTGGACAACGAGCTCCATGAAGAAGGGATTCGAGATCGAGGGGACCACCATGCCGATCTGCTTGGTCCTCGCGAGTCGTAAGGAGCGGGCGACCGGGTTGACTCGATATCCGAGCTCGCGTGCGACCTGGCGCACATGATCGCGGGTCTGGGCGCCGATGAGTTCGGAGCCGCGTCCGAGCGCCCGCGAGGCTGTTGAGACGGAGACGCCCGCTGCGCGTGCGACGTCAACTAACCGGGGTCTTTGCCTGTCATCGGTCGCCATGGCCTCAGCGTAGTGCTTGTCGATCATTGGCATTGTGGAATGTCATCCCTAGTGCCTCGTGTATCAACTCTGAGATCGGAGGCAAGCACTGTCCGCTGAACTTCCCACATAACATGCCAATGAACTCACCAATGTGGGAAGTAGTTGGCATGTTGAGTGGGAAGATCGCCCACGCCTCGCCGGATCTCGATCAACGCTCCGGAACAACACGTCGGTAGCGCTGTCGAGGGCTCTTCGGAGGCTCAGTTGCCTCGACCACGCCGTCCTCAATCAGTGAATTCAGGGAGTTCTGTACAGAGGTTCTGCTCAGTCCCGTGGCTCGGACGAGGTCTTTGGTTGAAGCGCTTTCGCGATCTGCCAGGATCGCTCGTACGGCTTCCAGCGCGGTGGTGTACTGCTCAGCTTGAGCGACGCGGCGCCGACGGAACACGACTGTGAACTGGGTGAGATCATTCTTGAATTCGGCCGGAGGCATCAAAGCCTCGCGAAGCGCCGCTTGAATCACCTGAATCCCCGTGCCGCGGTTCTCCGCGATGATGCCGCCATCCGCGAGAGCCACGCTCTCCAAGAAAGCTGCCAGGCGTTGGTTGCGAGTCGCAGAAGTGCCGGCGGCCTCAAGCGTCGCAAGAGTAGTGTTCCCGTAGAGCCCCCCTGGATTCGTGATCTCAAGACGATCGACGAAGAGATTGACTTGCACCTGAGTGCCGCGCGCTGCTGGGGAGTAATCGCGGTGCATGAGTGCGTTGACAATGGCTTCTCTCACTGCGACGAGCGGGTAGTCGGGAAGTTCTGTCCTGAATCTCTCGCCGATAAGCGCTCCAGTCCGCATGTTCCTCGCAACGAGGTCGATCGTACGTTCGACGAGTTCAGGAATCGGGCCAGTCACTGTTGCACTGTCAAGAAGTCGAGTTCCTGTTGTGATCTCCCCTTTTGATGTTCCCGGGAACATCGCCCAAGTGACCGTGAGCCGCGGGAAGAACTCCTGGGGGTACTCACCCATGGCGAGGAGAGCTGCGAGGGTCGGATGCTCTTGCCGGGTGATGCGCAGGCGCGCAAGCGCCAGATCCTCACCATGTGCGAAGGTTTTCGGACGTTTTACCCGTTCGCTTTGAAGGAAGGGAGTGAGGATGCTGGAATCGAGATCATCTACGGAAGCATCGTCGATGGGCTCCTCATCCCATTTCGGCTGTGTTTTCTGCTCGATGAGGCGGTCGACTTCATATTGCGTCATCCGCATATCGCCGTCACCGGTGCGTTTGTAAGAACCCCCGTAGCGCCCCTGGTCGGTGACATAGCAGGGTTTATCAAGCGACTGCATTTCCGGGATTTCTGCGACGAGGACGAGAGCGTCGTCGACCTTGAGAATCTCGATTTCGGGCCGAACGACGGGAGTCATCTGCTCGCACCGGGACATGAGCTGGTTCTGTGCGCTCTGGGGGTCGAAACCCTCGACGGGTGTGAACCCCTGGGTTTCCGACAGGCCGATGATGAGGGTTCCACCGTCAGAGTTAGAGAAGGCGCTCAAGGTTTCACGCACGGCTTTGCCGATCCCTGACTTCACTTCTTCTGAACTGGTGTCGAAACCGAGAAGACGGAAACGATCGATGCGCTCGCGAAGCTCTTCATCCAACATGCCACATAACTTACCAACTACTTCCCACATTGGTAAGTAGTTGGTATGTTGAGTGGGAAACTCGCCCAAAACTCAGGAAGACTGAAGGAAAGACCTGAAAGCTGAGTCTTCAACGGCCTCCTCTGCCGCATCTCAAGTGGCCGACCCGGGCACGCCTGACTCTCCGGGGACTCTTCCGATCTGCTTTCTTCGCATTGCCCTCTTCATCATGCTGGGCCTTTTCGCTTCTCGTGCGAATCATCCTAAGGAAACGTGTTCCCCTTCAATGTCTGCTCCGAACTCGCATCAGGAGGAAGACGGCCCCGCAGTTATACGACTCGCCCTCGGCTCCTCTCAGAGCGCCCTCCCTCGGATCGCCTTCTCTAGGGTCACCTTCTCTTAGAGCGCCTCACCGGTGATGCGGTGTCGGATCTCGTAGATCTGGCCCGCATGCAGCTCAACGGCGGTGCGGAAACCGGCATCACTGAGAGGATTGGGAGCTCCTGATACGCCTGTTCCGAAATCGAAAGCGGATGTGATCGCCTCAATGCCCAGGCATAGGTTCCTCCCACACCACGGGGCGCCTTTGCGACCGTAGTTCGAAATCCACAGCATCGCGTGGTCGAGCACCTCGGTATCCCACTCAAGGGCGACACGATATCCCTCGGCCTCATTGAACAGTGCGACGCGCCCCTCCTTCGGGGCGGCCAAAAGAACGATCTCGTCGACCTCGTCTTTGAGGGGAAGGCGCGTGAGATCCAGCGTGCCACCATCAGCTCGAGGTGCCCTGGTCGCATCGTGGAACACCGCGCCCCTGTCCAGTACTGAGGTGCCCGAATCGGCGGGGAAGGCCCACAAGGAATCGCATTCGGGAAGCTCGATGCGCGCACCGCCCTCGGCCTCGGGAAGCGAAAAGATCGGATGGAGGCCGAGCGGCAGGCAACAGTCGGAACGAACGAGGATCGAATCGAGGAACTCGACGGCGCCTTCGAGGCAGGTGACGCGGCGCTCCACCTTCTCAATCGGGGAATCGGGAGCATATTCGAGGAAGAGCCTCGCATAGTCTTCACCGACTTCGCTTGCGGTCCACTCCAAGTTCGCGGAGGGGCCGTGCACCCATTCGCTCGGGCCCGCAAAACCTTCACGCCACGCCTCTGGCAGGTCCTCGGCTGAGGCGGGGGCCGCACCGAAGGGAGCGCACAGGAAATCACCCCGCAAGCTGTCAAGCAGCGCAAGCTCGGGGAAGCCCTCCCATTTCGCCGTGTACGAGGGCGAGAACTGGCGCGGGGTTCCGGGGTTGAAGACGAGGGTCGTCATCGCGCCGAGGGGCTGAATGCTTGCGCGCACGCTTTCGTTTCCGATGATGATGTCCATGTCGACTCCTTCGTCGAGAACACTGAGGTGACCAGGTGTGGGCGGTGCTGAGGCCAGGAACACCCGGAGTCACCTGGGGTGGGGGGAGGCCACCCGGGGCCAGTCTGTACCTGGATCACCCTGGGGTGGCTGATTTGTGAAACAGATCCAAGTGTAGTCACCTGTGGTCTGCCTACTCTGCGCCCCGTGCCCGACTGTCAACTCGAGGAAAATGATGTCGGAACTTGGGCCAACTGCTGTGCTCCCGGGGGCCGACTTGTGCCTGATGAACTCGCGTCCGATGAACGCGTACCTGATGAGTAGGGGGGTGCTCACTCGACCCATGCCAGGTGAACCTGTGCTTGGTGGGCGTGGGGATTGCTCACCCGACCCGTGCCAGAGGAGTGTGTCGTCCCCGTCTCCTTCCCACTGAGTGATTAGTACGGATGCCGTCGTCCCCCGCCCCGGCCCTCCTCGCCCGCCTCGTAGCCCTCGTCCTTTCATCCGCCTCGTCCTCTTCACTTCCTCTTAGTCCCTGGGCTTAGTCCCTGGGTGAGTTAGCGCCCGTAGCGTGCGGCGAAGTCCTCTTCGAGGCGTTCAAGGGAGGTGCCCTTCGTTTCGGGCACGATGAACAGGTAGAAGCACAGTGCCACGACGTTGATCGCGCCGAAGGTCGCGTAGGTCCATGCTGCTCCCAGGTGGGTGATCATCACGGGGAAGACATAGGACACGAGCGCGTTCATCAGCCAGCCGCACCCGACTGCAAAACCCTGTGCGACACCGCGGATGCGCGAAGGGAAGATCTCCGATACGAGAACCCAGTTCACCGTGCCCGACTGTTTCGCGAACACGAAAAGTGAAACGAGGACGAGGACGAGCCACGGCAAGGCGGAGGGCACATCCGCGGAAATCGACCCATCGGGCAGCGTATAAGGCGTGATCCCGAAGGCGAACACGAGGGCGAGAGCGAAAAGGAAGAAGGTAACGCCTGATTCTTGGTAGATGCCCACATGGCGGCGCTTGAGTCTGCCGACGAGCCACAAGCCGAAGGCCGCGCCAAGAGTCGCAACCGCGCCCGTAATGACGTTCAGGGAGATCGAATCGGTTGTGGAAAAGCCCGCCGCCCGCAGAATCTTCGGCAGGTAGTACATCGCCGTGTTGATGCCGGTCAACTGGTCGAAGCAGGCGAGGCCAATGCCGATGAAAGTGAGGCGCCTCGTCCAACGTACTCGCATCGTCCTCGAAAAGGACCAGGTGCCTTCGCTCTTGGCGCGCTCGTGCAGATCGACAATCTCACGGATCTCATCTGCGATGTCGTCGCGCTCGGGATCGCGGATCTGTTTGAGAGAGCCGATCGCCTCGACATAGTGGAGGTTCGCAGCGTACCAGCGTCCCGACTCGGGCATAAGGCGCATCCCGATCCACAAGAGAATCGCGGGGATCGTCGCGAGGACGAGCATCCACCTCCACGCAGCGCCGTTTCCACTGAGAATGACGATATCGGCCATGGTCGAGGCCTGATCCCAGCTCAGCTGCGAGGATTGTGCGATTGCCGGGTCAACGGTGACGTGAGGGCCGCCGTGGCCGTGGGCGAGCATCGCATTCATTGAGTAGGCGAGCAGCTGGCCGAAGACGATCATGAACTGATCGAGGGCGACGAGTTGACCTCGGACTCGTGTTGGCGCGGATTCTGACAGGTAGATCGGCACGGTCGCTGAGGCCCCGCCGACGGCCCAGCCGAGGATGAAACGGAAGAACAGGAGGACTGGGATATTCGGGGAGAGAGTACAGCCCAGAGTTGCGATGGTGAACACTCCGGCGAGGAGGAGGATGTTAAAGCGCCTGCCCCTCGAGTCGGAGATTCTCCCACCGAGGATCGCGCCGAGCGCGGCGCCGAGGGCGAGAGTTGCGCCAACCAGGCCCTCGTCGAACTCGTTGAGCCCGAGGCCGCCAGCGGCGGGCGGCATGTACATGTACGGCAGTGCGCCTGCGATGACTCCGGTGTCATAGCCGAAGAGGAGCGAGCCGAAGGTCGCGACCGTTGCGAGGAGAGCAATGGAGCGACGCGGCCCTGAAGCGGGCGTCGCCTCAACGAGGGCGCTGAGCTCGTCATCAGAAGGAATCGCAGTGCTTCTCGGGGGACTTGATGTCATAAGCCCATCATCGTCCGATGACACGTGAAAGGGAACACCGAAGTCTCGGGGACTGCGACTTCATCATCTGTGAACCTGTGGTTGAGGGTTGGTGTGGGTCAACGCTGCACTATTGGAACTCCTAGACGCCACCTCCTAATATCTCCTAATATGGGTATAATTAGGAGATGGAGGCGATGAAGGTCCCCATTCCACCACCGGCACCACTGGCGGATATGAGACGCATCCTCATTGGAGGAAACACTGACACGCGACATCTCGTCGACGTCATCACATCCAGAACATTGGCTGAAGATCCCTTGTACCACCCGTGGGAGTGGTTCTTCCGACATGAACCCCCTGAGGGATTTACGCGCGAGGAGTGGTGGGTTGCTGTTCGTTCAGCCCGCGCTGCGACAGCGCGGCCTCTTCCCCTGAGGCTCACAAATGGTCAGGCACTCACATTCAATCTTCCCGACCCGCTTCTTCGGCTCGTCGACGAGATCTCCGCGCGCGCTCGCGGGCAAATCGAGCTTCCGGAACCCGTTGTGAATACGGCTACCCGCAATCGCTACCTCGTTCGCTCACTCATTGAGGAATCAATGACGTCTTCCCAGCTTGAAGGAGCCGCAACCTCGCGAATCGATGCAAAGAAGATGTTGAGGGAGAACCGAAAGCCGAGGGATCGCTCTGAACGCATGATCGTCAACAACTTCCTCGCAATGAAGCGAATCACCGAGTTACGTCATGAATCCCTGACTCCCGAACTCGTCTGCGAGATTCACCGTCGCGTGACAGATGGGACTATCGATGACCCCGCCGAGGCCGGAAGAATTCAACGTCCCGGTGACAGCCGCGTTCAGATCGTCGGTGACGCCAGCGATGAACAGATCCTCCATATACCGCCCTCCGCAGCGGAACTACCGAAACGCTTGGAGGAGCTGTGTGCTTTCGCCAATACCTCGTCGAATAACGAGGACGGTCCGTATGTCCCTCCCCTCGTACGCTCCATCACCCTTCACTTCATGATGGGACACGACCACTATTTCGCGGACGGGAACGGGCGAACCGCTCGCGCAGTCTTCTATTGGTCAATGCTCAACCAGGGTTTCTTCCTCACGGAGTATCTTTCCATTTCGCGCTTGCTTCTCAAGGCGCCCGCACGCTACGCGCGCAGCTTCCTTTACACCGAACAGGACGAGGGCGATCTCACCCATTTCCTTCTTGAACAGGCGAGAATCGTTGAACGGGCGATCACCGATCTTGACGACTACCTCGCTCGCAAGGCGAGAGAACTGAAACAGTTCGGCAGCAAGCTCCGCACACTCGGGCTCAATCACCGCCAGATCGCGCTCCTCGAGGCTTTTGTGCGCGACCCAGGCGCGATCACGACGGTCGCCGAGCATCAACGCACTCACGGTGTCTCGAACCAAACCGCTCGCACTGACCTGCAGGATCTGCATGAACGGGGTTATCTCCACGTGGTCAAGAGCGGTAAGACCTTCATGTGGTACCCCGGGGATGATATTGCCACGAGGATTGATTCAGGGCACTAGCGGCACTTCCCTGGGAGGCTGTGGAGGTGAAGGTCTTGTGGGCAGGATGTGGGGTTGTCACGTTCACGTCCGGTTCAAGGAGGCTTTCATGACTGACGCTCATGCAGCTTTGATGTCTCAGGGAGTCGCTCATCTGGAGGGTGGCCTGGTATTCCGCCAACGACGCGGCGTGGGCCTCTGGGGAATAATCCCCTCCTCTAGGATTCTTCTCACTTTGAGGGAGTGCGCGTCAGTGGGGTCGATGAACACGTGTGGCGTCATCGGGGTGAAGACAGGTACGCAACGGTGATTGTGGACTTGACACCCGTGCGCGACCATAGGGCAGCCCGCCTCCTGGACGTGGTCCAGGGCAGCTGCAAACGTGCCGTGTCCTCCTGGCTGGCAGCGCGCCCCAGGAATGGAAAGACACTATCGAAATCGTAGCGATGGAGGGGCTCAGCGGTTATAAGAGCACAGTTGAAGCCCAGCTACCAGAGGCGGTCCCGGTCATGGATCCCTTCCACGTCGTCCATCTCGCTATCGATGCTCTCGAGTGGTGCCGCCAGCGCGTCCAGCAAAAACCTTAGGGCACCGGGCCCGCAAGAGCGATCCCTTGTATGAGGCCTGCAAAACACTCCTGATCGACACTTCAATCATCTCTATCGTTTCTTTCGTTTCTGACATAGACTGGGTCCATGGCGAGCATGACGATGGAAAGAGACGGTATTGGGGTGTCTTCGCGAGGTCCGCGCACGGTTTTGCCCCCTGAAGATCGCCGCGAGCTTCATGAGATCGATCAGTTGCTCGCGGCTCAGCCAAGACTTGTCGACCATCAAGGGCATGCGATCCCTCTACCAGAAGAGGTGTTCAGTGTGCTTCGCGATGTCGTTGAAGCCATGCAGGCTGGACGGGCAATCGTGCTTACTCCGACCGCCATGCGTCTGACAACCGGGGAGGCTGCGGAGATCCTCGGTGTGTCTCGTCCGACTCTCGTGAAACTTCTTGAGGATGGAAAGATCCCCTTCGATAAGCCGAATCGGCATCGATACGTGATGCTCGAAGACCTCGAGCGGTATCGAGCAGAGCGGGCTGCGGAGCGGCGAGCGGCCATCATGAGGTTCTCGGAGTTGGCTCGAGAGCATAAATGTGATGATCCGACCCCCGAAGAAGTCGCCGAAGCGGTGAGAGTCGTGAGATCGGGGATGAGTACAGAGTGAGTTTCCGTGCCCTTCTTGATGCGAATGTGCTGGTTCCCATCACTGTTGCGGATGTCTTCCTGCGCTGCGCCGAGCAGGGCTTCTACGATCTACTGTGGTCAGACCGCATCATCGAAGAGGTCTCGCGGACGCTGGTACAGCTCAATCCATCGATTCCTCGGAATAACATCGGTGAGCGGATTCAGGCCATGACAAGAGCCTTCCCACAGGCAACGGTCTCCGATTGGAAGGTGTTTCGAAAACGATGCCCCGAACTACCTGACAGTAATGACGAGCACGTATGTGCCGCTGCGATTGCGGGAAATGCCGATGTGATTGTCACATTCAATTTGAAAGACTTTCCGCAGGATGCACTGGAGCAGGCCGAATTATTTGCCCAGGGTCCCGATGAATTCATGCTTGACCTGTGGGATCTCAAGCCGTGGTATCCACAGAGAATTGTCACCATCATCGATGAGATGAGCGAGGTGAGAGATCTCAATTGGAGGGACATGGTTCATCGTTTGTCGAAGGCCGGGCTACCGAAGTTCGCTAATCTGATCGCCGAGTGGCACTACGATAACAACGCTGATTGACTACGGTTCCTAAGACTGTCGCGGAGTGTGGTGGGGC
>ERZ773099.763-NODE-763-length-25296-cov-31.610435_pt1 | contig 25296 bp, 25 predicted proteins | sample MGYA00511120_ERZ773099 | MGnify/ENA primary metagenome ERZ773099 (study PRJEB29015, sample SAMEA2738012) | human oral metagenome | biome: human oral; feature: human-associated habitat; material: dental | place: China | collected 2104 ... | reverse complement strand
AGGCCGCGGCCGACGGCGGCCCCGACTTCGAGGTGCGCACCACCGTGGTCCCCGGCGACGTGACCGCCGACGACGCCGTGGAGGTCGCCCGCCGGGCCCACGAGACCGGGGCGCGCGTCTACGCGCTGCAGCAGGTGCGTGCCCGGGGCACGAGCGGCACCTTCCCCGTGGTGGCGCCCGGCTGGGACGCCCGGTGCGAGCGCATGGCCGCCGAGATCGAGGCGATGGGCTGGGAGCGCTTCACCTACCGGCCCGCCTGAGTCGCGCCCCACCGGTTGGCCGGCTGTGCGTCCGACGTCGAGGCGGCCCCGGTTGCTTGACCGTCACCCCATCCGAAGGGATACTGAGTATCCATTACTCGGTAACTAAGGGTGCCGGGGTTGATCCGGGAGGTTCCATGTCCGTCAAGCACGCCCTGCTCGCCCTGCTGTCCGCAGGCGACGCCGGTACCTACCAGCTCCGCAAGGACTTCGAGTCCTCGACCGGCTCGACGTGGCCGCTCAACATCGGTCAGGTCTCCACCACGCTTGGTCGTCTGGAGCGCGACGGCCTCGTGGTGCAGCACGAAGCCGCCCTCGCTCAGACGGCCCTCGCTGAGACGGCCCCCAGCCGGACCGGGTCCACCCGATCCGGCTCGGCCTTAGGCTCCTCCGAGGTCGCGGCCTGGTCCCTGACCGAGGCCGGCCGTGCCGAGCTCGTTCGCTGGTGGAACGCCCCGGTCCTGCGCCGCCACCCGGAGCGCGACGAGCTCATCATCAAGCTCGCCCTGGCCACCACCGCGCCCGGCGTCGACGTCGCCGCCCTCGTCCAGCGCCAGCGCCAGGCCAGCCAGGCCGCCCTGCACGAGATTACCCGTGCGCGCCGCGCCGCCGACGAGGACCTCGCCGCTTCCCTCGTCCTTGACCACCACGTCTACGCCCTGGAGGCCGAGCTCCGCTGGCTCGACGACGTCGAGGGCCGCCTCGCACAGGCGCGCCGCCTCTCCCCGGGCACCAGCGGCTCCGCCGCCACCGACCGGACCACCGCCGACCGGCCCGCACCCAACGCGCTCACCGCGGGCCGACCGACCACCAGCCGGCCCGCCGTCGGGGGCCCCAGATGAGTGCCGCCGAGGCCGTCCTGCGCCTGGAGGCCGTCACCCGCGTCCACGGCGAGGGCCCCCGCGCGGTCACCGCCCTGAAGGACGTCGACCTGGTCCTGGGCCCCGGCGAGTTCGTCGCCGTCATGGGCCCCTCGGGCTCCGGGAAGTCCACGCTGCTCAACCTCGCCGGCACCCTGGACACGCCCACCTCCGGGCGGGTCCTCGTCGAGGGGCAGGACCTGGCGGGCCTGAGCCCCACCCGGAAGGCGGACCTGCGGCGCCGCTCCATCGGCTTCGTCTTCCAGGACTTCAACCTCCTACCGTCCCTGACCGCCGTCGAGAACGTCGCCTTCCCCCTGGAGCTCGACGGCGTGCCCGTGGCCCGCGCACGCGCCCAGGCCATGGAGGCCCTTGACGGCGTCGGCGTCGCTGAGCTCGCCGACCGCTTCCCCGAGGACGTCTCCGGCGGCCAGGCCCAGAGGATCGCCATCGCCCGCGCCCTCATCGGGCCGCGCCGCCTCCTCCTGGCCGACGAGCCCACCGGCGCCCTCGACTCGGCCACCGGCAGCGACGTCGTGGCCGTCCTGCGGCAGCGCGCCGACGACGGCGCCGCCGTCCTGCTCGTGACCCACGAGCCCCGCTTCGCCGCCTGGGCGGACCGCACCGTCTTCCTGCGCGACGGGCGCACGGTGGGAAGCTCGGCGGCCGAGGACCCCTCGGTGCTCCTGACCCCCTTCGGCGACGACGCCACGGAGCGGCCGTGAGGGCCCGGCTGCGCGCTCTGCGCCCCGTCGTGCGCCTGGCCCGCCGCGACGCCGCCCGCCACCGCCTGCGCACCATGAGCGCCATCCTCCTCATCGCCCTGCCGGTGGCGGCCGTCGGCGGCGCGCTCGTCCTGCTGGCCACCCACGGCTCAGACGTGCCCGGCCGCCAGGTGGCCCTGGACTCCGTCCCCGACGGCGTCCAGGCCGTCGTCACTGGCACCGCCGTCAACCCACTGTCCTCACCCATCCGGCAGCGCCCCGAGGGGCTGGGGTCCTGGGTGGACGACCCCGACGTCGTCCCGCTGGACGCCGAGGAGCTCGCCGGCCTCGTCCCCGCCGCCAACCAGGTCCACCAGTACTGGACCACCGGAACGCTCCTGGCCACCACCGGCATCGACTCAGAGCCCGGTCAGCTCCGGGCTACGGGCACCGGCTCCCCGGACCTGTCCGGGGTCGAGACCACGGGCGTCGCCACCATGACGCTCACCGAGGCCGACGCCAGCACCCTCGACCTCCTGCTCCCGGCCGGTGGCGGGCTCGTGCACGGCACCGCGCCCACCGACGTCGCCGACATCGTCATCACCAGCGCCGTGGCCGAGCGCACGGGCGCCGACGTCGGCGACGAGATCACCCTCATCGCACCGCCCTTCACCGGCTGGTACTCCACCGACGGCCGGATTAACGAGTTCCTGGCCGGCAACCAGCGCGGCTTCCGGGTCTCCGGCATCGTCGGCTCCGAGACGGACACCGCCTGGGCGCTGGCCGACTGGGTCGCCTCCACCGCCCGGGCCGACCCGGCCGGCGTCGACACCCACTTCCTCATCACCGGCCCCGAGGCTGTGACCTGGGAGCAGGTCAAGCGCCTCAACGTGCGGATGGCCGTCGTCGTCTCCCGCGAGGTGCTGACCGCCTACCCCGCCGACTCCGAGCTCTACCCGGTGACCGTTGACCCGGCCGCCGTGGCCCTCCAGGTCGTCATGGTGGTGCTCGCCGCAGCCGGCGCCGTCGGCCTGCTGCTCGGGCTGGTCACGCCGGCCTTCGTCGTCGCCGCCGACCAGCACAGGCGCACCCTGGCGCTGACGGCCGCCGTCGGCGCCCGGCCCCGGGACCTGCGCCGCATCCTCACCCTCCAGGGAGTCGGGACGGGTGTGCTCGGCGGCCTGCTGGGCTGGGCCGTGGGCGTGGCCGCGGCGGCCGGCGTGGCACGTGCCCTCATGCCCGAACGGCCCGTGGTCCTGCCCCCTGCGTGGCAGGCCGTCCTCGTCCTCCTCCTGAGTGCGGGTGCCGGCTGGCTCGCCACCGCGACGGCTGCCCGCCGCGTGTCCCGCTTCGACCTCGTCGGGCCCCTCAAGCAGCGGCCGGTCGTCGGCGGCCATCCGCAGGGGCGGGCCCGGTGGATGGGTGCGGTCAGCGCCCTGGTGGTTGCCGTGGGCTGCGCGCTCGGCTCGCTGAGGGTGCCCGTCCTGGCGCTGGACCCGGGACAGGTCCCCGGGCCGGCAGGCCCGGGCGGCGCCGCGCTGGGGCTGATGGTGCTTGCCGTCCTGGCCGCGGCGCTCGCCCTGCTGCTGGCGGTTCCGGCCTTCGTCCTGGCGGCCTCGTCCCGGGCTCATCGTGCCCCGCTGGCGCTCCGCCTGGCCCTGCGTGAGGCGGGCGCCCGGCTGTCGCGCACCGCACCGGTCGTGGGGGCCGTGGCCGTCGCCGTGGCGATCCTGGGTGCCGGCTGCGTCCTCGTGCCCGCCGACGCTCAGAACGTGGAGGACACGCGCACGAGTCTCGTGGGGCCCGGCAACCTCGCGATCGGCCCCGACGCCCCGGTCGACGACGAGTTCGACGCCGCCCTCCTGCGCTCCCAGGCCGCCGCGCTGTCCGAGGCGGGGCTGCCGGTGACCGGGGCCCTTCCCGTCTTCTCCCTGGACACGCGCGACAACGGCCTCCACCTGCTGGCCCTGCCCGCCCCCGGGGAGGAGTGCGACGAGCGCGACGGCCTGCTGGCGTCCATCGGCTCAGTGCTGGGCCGCTCGGAGGTGGTCTGCGTCGGCTCGTTCCGTGGCTACACCGCTGGGTATGCGCTTCCCTGGTGGCTGGGCGGTGACGTGCTCGTCATGGACGCCGAGACGATGCGCGCCACAAGGCTGCCCGGCGCCGAGCAGGCGGCCCGGATGATGGAGGAGGGCCGCGTCGTCGTCAACGACGCCACCCGGATCGCCGACGACGGGACGGTCGTCATCGCCGAGCTGGACATCCTCGGACACACCGTGGGCACCGTGGAGGTGCCCGGCTTCTTCCTGCCGCGCCTGGCGGCCTCGGTCGTCATGACGCCTCAGACCTTGGCGGAGCTCGGGTTCGGCGACGCCTCTCCCGTCTACGTCGGTGCGATCCTGGAGACCTCCCGCGACCTGACCCCCGCGGAGGTGGAGCGTGCCAAGGACATCCTCAAGGAGCGCACCGACCTGCTCATGGTCTCCGCGGGCCGGGATGCGCAGGCCAGCCCGTGGGGCGGGAGGACGGGGCTGGCCGCCTTCGCCGTCGCGGTGCTCTTCGCACTGTCCGCCCTGGGAGTCAGCCTCGCTCTCGTGCGCAGCCAGGCGCTGCCCGACCTGGTCACGATGCACGCCCTGGGTGCGCGTCCACGCTTCCTGCGGCGCACGACGACGGCGCACGCGGCGCTCGTCCTGGGCCTGGGGGTCCCCCTGGGCGCGGTGGTGGGCTGGGCGGTCGGCACCTACGTGGTCGCCTGGCGGCGACGCATCTACCCCGACGGCTTCGCGGCCTGGCACACCCTGCCTGCGACATGGGCGATGCTGACCGTGGCGGTCACGGTCGTGGTCGCCTTGGGGATGGTCGTGGCCTGGGTGGCCGCGCGGCCACCGCGCAGCCTGGTCCGCAGCCGTCTGGAGTAAGAGGGAGCCAGGTGACGAGCCCGGTCGGCTCAGGCGTCCGAGCGCGCCAGACGCACCGCCCCGGCGGCGAGGCACCCGGCCGTCCACACCAGCACGATGACGCCCTCAGCGGCTGACCCGTCGCGCACCCAGCTGCGGGCGGCCGCCCCCGGCAGCCAGGTGGCCGCGTCACCCAGGAGGTCGGCGGCGACCGGGGCAACCGTGACGAGCAGGAGCAGCGCGCTCGCGGCACCGAGCACCTGCCGCAACGCCGCACCCGCCCCCGCGGCCATGAGCGCGGCCGCCACGAGCCAGGCGAGCGTGCGTGCCGCGGCCCGCAGAGACTCCCCGGTGAGGACCTCGGGGCAGGTGGCCGCCGCCGTCGACACGAGAAGCACCGCCGCCGCCGCCGTGACGGCCGCCAGCACGGCCAGGCGGGCCGCCCAGAGCATCTGCGACGTCGAGTCGCCGCTGACGATGCGCCGTCTCGTCGTCAAGCTGTGCCGGGCCTTCGGGCTGTCGCGCACCACCGCGTCACGGGAGGCGAGGGTGCGCTCCGTGCTGGGGCAGTCCTTCGCCTACATCGACGAGCACGACTTCGTCTGGCGCACCTACGACGCCTCGCTGGCCCCGGTGGGCTACCGGCGCGGTGCCCTGGACCACGTGGACTCGATCGAGGAGATCCACCCGCGCGAGCTCGCATCGCTCATGGCTGACGTTCTTGACACCAGCACGGGATGGGACTCGCCTGACGACCTCTACCAGTCGGCGCTGCGTCGTCTGAGCGGCAAGAAGCGCAAGCTGGGGGCTCGCGGAGTCAAGAACGCCCTGAGCAACGCCTTGAAAACCGCGGAGGCCGCCGTCGGAGAGCGACCCGGGTCATCGCACCCGCCGCCCCTACTTCCGCCCCCCACCCTCGCCCCAACTCCTCGGTTTGCGTTCGAAAGTACGGCGAATCGCCGTACGCTCGCGCGCAAACCGAGGAGGTCGAGGATGGGGCACACTGCCCGCATGGCTCGCATCCTCGTCACCGGCTCCGCGCAGGGCGTCGGACGCAACGCCGCCACCGCCCTGCTCGACGCAGGGCACGAGGTCCTCGTGCACGTGCGCGCCAAGGAGCGCCGCAGTGCCGTCACTGACCTTCTTGGCACTACGCGCAGGTGGTCGGGCGGCCGAACTCGGCGCCCAAGGCGTGGCAGTGCCTGCAAGTACTGCTCGAGGCCGCGGCCGACGGCGGCCCCGACTTCGAGGTGCGCACCACCGTGGTCCCCGGCGACGTGACCGCCGACGACGCCGTCGAGGTCGCCCGCCGCGTGCACGAGGCGGGGGCGCGGGTCTACGCCCTCCAGCAGGCGCGCGGCGAGGGGACCACCGGCCGCTTCGCCGTCGTCGCCCCCGGATGGGACGCGGCCTGCGAGCGCATGGCGGAGCGGATCGAGGCCCTGGGCTGGGACCGGTTCACGTACCGTCCGGCGTGAGTCCGAGCACGATCGGGCTGGGCGACAGTACCGCGCGCCGAACCCGCCCCGGTACCCTCATGTTGTGAATGCGATGAGTGCTCCGGCCGATTCCGATCCCGGGACCGCCGACTCGCACGAGGTCGATCAGCTGACCGAGCAGACCTACCGGGAGGTCGAGGTGAGCGGCGTGCCGGTGACGGTGACCGATCACGGCCGGCCCATCGCCCAGATCGTCCCGATCCGGCGCGAGGAGTCCTGGTACGAGCGCATGGTCCGCCAGGGCCAGGTCCGACCCGCCAAGCATCCTTTCCGGTTGCCGGCGGAGCGCTATGCCCTCTCCGAAGAAACTGACCTCGACGATTTCCTTTTCAGCGAGCGTTTGGAAGACCGGTGATCTACGTCGATACGTCAGCAGCGTTACTGGTTCTTCTTGGTCAGGAGGGCGCTGCCTCGGCCCAGGCTTTTCTTAATAGGCTGGCATCTCGAGAACGAGTGACGTCCTCCGTCTTGCTGCAGATAGAGATGATGAGGGCTCTCCATCGGGAAAGGCTATCGCTGACCATCGCTCAGGAACTCCTCGACGGCGTGGAACTGATGCCCATCAACGACGACGTGGTCGAGCGCGCCTGTGCCATGACCGAGGAGTTGAAGTCCTTGGACGCCATTCACCTGGCCACTGCGCTGCTTCTCGATGACCCGCGCGATCCGGTCACCGTCTTCACCCACGATGTCCGTCTGGCGGATGCCGCCCGCTCCCACGGTCTCGCCGTCTTCGACCCGCTTGCAGCCTGAGGGCGGTGTACGGCTCGCCCCGGCTCGATGACCAGGCGGCGGGTCCCCGCTCTACTCGAAGACGCCCTCCAGGACGCCCCATTGGAGGATGTGTCCGGCTGCGCTCCGCCAGAAGCGGCGCGTGCCGGCCCGGGCCGGACAGCTCAGCGGCGCGTCGAGCGCCAGAACCAGGAAGGAGTAGCGGTGGCTGGTTCCGCGCGGCGGCTTGGGCCCGCGGTAGCGGTGCAGTCCGTAGCCCCGGCCCTGGACGGCTCCGTCCCGGGTGATGCGCCCGCTCGGCAGCCCGGCCTCGATGACCGACTGGGCAGGCAGGTTCCAGATGAGCCAGTGCGTCATCGAGCCCAGCAGCGGGTGCGTCTCATCGGTGAGGACCACCGCCAGCCGCGCGACGTCATCGGTCAGCCCATTGATGCGCAGCTCGGGGGAGACGTCGTCGCCGCGCCCCGTGTGCGTGAGGAGGAAGCGCTCGTCCTCGGCGATCCCGGGGGAGGTCACGCGCAAGTGCGGTGAGCCGTTCATGCGCAGCCTCCACGACGGGGTGCGGTTCTGGCTTCTCGGTATCTTCGGCATGCTCGGCATCTTCGGTCTCCCCGCAGCTGCTGGCGTGTGATCTCCAATGATGTCCATGGTAGGTCGGCGGAGTGCGCAGCGTGAGCGGACGCAGTGGCCGGGTGCGGGTCTGAGGGCGAGGCGGGCGAGGCGGAGATGTAGAACAAGTAGGACGGGGTGTATCCTCATGACATGAGCGCCGAGGTCGCATCCGAGTCAGGTTCATCATTATCTCTAGAAGCGCCATCCGCTTCTCCGGCACCACTGCGGACCGTCAGCCTTCGGGAGCTCAACCAGTACTCCGGCAGGATCGTCCACGGTGTCGAGGAGAATCGTCAGGCCGTGACCGTTACCGATCGTGGGCGCCCTATTGTGCGCATTGTTCCTATCGATCCCGAGGAGCGCCCGTACGAGCGTCTGGTGCGCGAGGGGAAAGTGCGTCCCGCGAAGAGGAGGCGTCATATTCCTGTGGTTGCCGGATCTCTTCCCAAGGGCATGACACTTCAGCAGCTCCTCGATGAGGATCGGGAAGAGATCGATCTCGATGTTCTACGTTGACACATCCGTGCTCGCATTACCTCTTCTGAATCAGGAAGGAGGTGATGCGGTCGAGCGTTTTCTGATCGAGGAGATCTCGGAATCCGAATTGGTGTCTTCTGTCCTTTTGGAAGTAGAACTGATCCGCGTCGCCAAGCGCAGCATCACGCCATCGGATACTGCGCAGAGCGCCCGTACGCTTCTCGATGAAATCCATCTTATTGATATCGACCGCGAGGTTGTGGAGAACGCCTGCGGACTTACTGATTCTCTTAAGTCCTTTGATGCCATTCATCTGGGAACGGCTCTCATGCTCCATTGTGAGCGGGATCCTGTCGTTATGCTGACCCATGACGATCAGCTCGCCGCGACCGCCCGCCGTCTCGGCGTTGAGGTAGTCGATCCCGCGGCGTGAGGTTCGGCTCCGGCCGTGCCCGATGTCCGCCGTCAAGGCGAGTGCGGGCTGTGATCCCGGATCCCGGTAGGCGCGGGACGATCGGCGGTCCACTCTCGATCGTCCCGCAAGGTATGCGGTTCAGCGCACCTGCACGACGGCGGATCATTAGGGTTGTAGGCATGGGGAGGAAAGTGGAGAAGAAAAGGGTGTTGGTCTGCTATGCGCTGGCTCTGATGGCCGGCGCGATTCTGGCTCTGGGTGCGTTCATGCCGGTGTGGTGGCTGCAGCTGGGGTCGCTGCTGGCCTTCTGGCCGGTGTTCGTGCTGCTGCGGATGGTGCCGGTGAAGCATGCTTATTCGGCTGGACTGGTGTTCGCATGCGCCTGGCTCATACCGACGACGTATTGGTACTACGCGTTCATGCCGCCGTGGCTGGCGTTCGCTGCGAGTTTCGGTTTCGCGGCTCTGCTGGCGAATATATTCTGGGTGGTGTTGCTGCGTCAGCGGTGGGGCATGCGGGTGGTTGCCCCACTTTTCATGTTGGTGTGGTGCGGCTGGTTGTGGGCGCGATTGCATATGCCGGTGACTGAGGATTGGTGGCTTCCCTATTCCGGGTACAGCCTGTGGCGCAATAGTGCCCTGATCTGGCTCGGCGGCTTCGGCGGGGAAGCCGTTGTCGAAGCGGTGATAGTGGCGGTCGGCATCGTGCTCGCCTGGGTGTGGGCGCGGCGCGGCTGGCGGGCGAGCACCGCGTTGGCGGTGGCGATCATAGCTGCGACGGTGGGCGGTCATTTCCTGGTGCGGCAGTTGCCCGCGCACTCGGCGTCACCGGCGATCGCCGTGCAGATGCTGACCCGTGGCGGTATCGATCAGCCGGCCACCGAGGATGATGTCGATGACCTTATTAAGGCGACCGATCAAGCCCTGCAGGAACGTGATGCATCGCAAGAAGTCACGGTGGTCTGGCCGGAGAACTCCATTCCTACGGCGAGTGAGAGTCGACTGGCAGAATTCGCCGCGGAGCAGCGCGTCCGGCTGGTGTATCACACGACGGTGCGGCGGGGCGACGGCGGCGATGGCGATAAGGGCGACTATAAGGCGGTCGTTATTCTTGATCAGGACGGCCGGCAGATCCTGACCAATTACAAGGCTCATATTGCTCCGGATGAGGACGGTACCGACTGGTACACGGATCGAAGTGCCTTCAATAACAGGCAGAATGTCACCGCTTACGTGTGCTATGACATGCATTATCCGGATATTGTTACGCGTCTGCGCGGAGCCGATTCCGCTTACGCGACGCTCGACGATGCTACATATGGTTATCTGCAGAAGCAGTTCCATGCTGCCGATATCAGCCTGCATGCGGCCCAGGCGGGCGTGCCGGTGACCGTGGCGAGCACCAACGGTCCGACAATCGCCGTCGATAGCCATGGCGTGGTGCGCCAGCAGGTGACGGGAAGCGGTTCGGCCGTCCTGGTGGTCGATCGCTAGACGACGCCTCCGGGGCGTCCTGGAAGCCCTGGAACCAGCCCCTGAGCCCGGACCGATCTCGAGCCGGAAGCGGACCGATCTCGACACGGAGATCGACCGATCTCGGCGAGGGGACGACGTTCGTAAGAGAGCTAAGAGAAGTCTGCAAGAGAACTCCGCAAGAATCGTCGGTTGGCGGTGGGCATGATGGGCTCATGCGAGAACTTATTGAGTCTTTCGAGGTCGTTGGGCTGCCGCTGCGGACCTCAAACCGCGAAGCGGCCCGCACGATCCCGGCCCACTGGGAGGCCGCAGCCGCAGCCGGCCTGGTCGGCGCGCCCGGCACTGAGACCTACGCCGTCTACACCGACTACGAGACTCCCTTCGACGTTGCCGATGGCGCCTACACCCTCATCATCGGCCGGCGCGGTGAGGCGATCGGCCCCGGGCGCGACGATCTGGTGGTTGCGAGAATCCCGGCGTCCGCTCGGGACGTCGTCGTCGTGAGTGATTCCCGACCCGAGAGCATCGTCGAGGCTTGGGCGGGCATCTGGGCGCGCCAGGATTTGCCTCGCGACTACCGTGCCGACTACGAGTGCTACGCCCCCGACGGCAGCGTCCGCCTGTCCGTGGGAGTCCTCCCCGCCGCATGAGGGCCGAGCAGTACCAGCGCCAGCTTGATGCGGTCACCGACTACATTTACGCCCACCTCGACGACGACCTCAGCCTCGACCGTCTTGCGGACGTCTCCGGATTCTCGCCCTACCACTGGCATCGCATCTACCGGGCTGTGCGGGGTGAGACCGCCGCTCAGACTGTGCGCCGCCTCCGTCTGGAGCGCGCGGCCACCATGCTCGCCCAGAACGCCTGGCCTCTGGAGCGGATCGCCCGACGCGCCGGCTTCACCTCCGCGGACGCCTTCAGCCGGGCCTTCCAGCGCGCTTACGACCGGACTCCGGGGCGCTTTCGCAGCGACCGGGCCGGTGGACCGAACGGAACCGGCGGCTTTCGGCGCTCCGCCGTAATACCCGACGTCGAGAGCCCGACTCCCTACCCGGTGCGGGTCGAGGAGCGCCCCGAGTGCCGGCTCGCGGTTGCTGAGCATCGGGGCTCCTACATGGGCATCGGCCGGGCTTTCGCCCGCGTCGTCGACCGCATGGGATTGCGGAAACCCATGGTGGCGATCTACGAGGACGATCCCGACGCCGTGCCCGAGGTCGCACTGCGCGCGGTGGCGGGCGCCGTCGTCGGTCTTCAGGATGTCGCCCCCGCGGATCTGTTCATCCGGACCGTTCCGGCCGGGCGCTTTGCCGTCATGCGCTACACCGGGCCGTATGCGTCCATGCACGCCGCCTACCTGTGGCTCTACGGTCAGTGGCTGCCCGCCTCCGGTTGGGAGCCTCGGGATCATCCAGTGATCGAGGAGTACCTCACTGATCCCGCTACGACGCCGCCCGCCCAGGCGGTCACCGATATCCTCCTGCCGCTGCGCTGACTCTCGACGCGGACTACGACCGATCTCGACGCGGAGATCGACCGATCTCGGCGAGGGGGCTCGATTCTTATCGCTGCTTCCACTCGTTCACATCCTGGGCCCAGGACGTGGCGGGAATGAACTCGAATCTGTCGTGCATGCCGTAGGCGTTGATCGAGATATCAGCCTCCAACCCGGTTCCCGCGATTCTCGTCTCGTTGATCTGCTCGCCTGTGAGCAGATCGAAAGCGGTCAGGCGGTAGGAGTCGTCCATACTGTTCTTCAGCTCGAATAGGTAGAGAACATCCTTATACACCGCGGTCGAGGTGGAGTAGGACTCCTCCCTGACCATATGGATGATGGGCTCGCTGGATTCCGGGCGGCGGACGTCGAGGAGGCCGTTTCCGGTTGCGATCCGCCAGCCCTCGCTGCAGTGCGTGTAGACGTGATCATCGGAAGCGGAGTTGAGGGGATCGTCCTGTGCCAGAGTGACGACCTCGCCGGTGTCCAGACTGATGACTCGCGGTGGATCATCGGCTTTCGCATCGGGGCCGTTGCTGGTGGCGATCGCCCACCGCCCGTAGACCTCGTAGAGGTTGAGGTCCTCATTCACCTTATGGTGGGCCCCGTTGTCCATGCTGATGAGACCGGTGCATGTGCGGCCCGATTCCTCATCAATGCGGGAGTACCAGACGACCGCATGGGGTGAGAGCCCTCGAATGGTCTCCGAGGTCAAGGAGCCGGCGTCGAGAATGGTGGACAGGTCGGAGAGGTTCAACGTTCGGGCCACGGTCTCGCCCATTCGACCCTGGTCGCTGGCCCAGGCGAACAGAGTGCCCTCCTCGGTCAGGCAGAGGTATCGGTCGTAGGGGAAGACGTTGTTGGGGGTGTGGGGGTATACCCAAATGCGCTCGCTCAGGGTCGCCGTCGCAGTGATCGCGCCGTCGGATAAGCGGATTGCGACGACGTCGAGCGGCGCTGAGAAATCCCGCATGGATGTGCCATTGACCGTGGTAGTCGGCTGCGGGTAAGGCATTCGGACGACCATGGCATAGGCGTGCTCGTCGTCCAGGACGGGGGCGCTGGCGAGCAGAATGGTTCCGGCGCCCTCGTGGACGGCGCTGGGCGTGGATCTATCGTCAACAGTAGTGGTCGCGTATTCTCCGGTGTCCGGGTCGAGGACGAGCATTCTGGTGGTCTGCTCGGCCAGATTGACGATCACAGTCGATTGCAGGTTGTTAAGATCGATTCCGCCCGAATCGTCGCGCGTGTCGGTGTGCGGGGCGGGCAGGCTGCCGACCAGATGGCATCCCCTCATGCCGCAGATGCGCTTATCGAATCCCAGAAGTTTCGGCCACAGCTGCTCCTTGGCGAAGTCGATGGGCATAGCGGTGGAACTGGGAGGCGCCGTAAAGCTCGCAGAGGCTGAACCCATTTTCCCGGATATGCGGCTGCAGCCCGGGAGCATTGCCGGCGCGACGATTCCTCCGGCGAGAGCCAGGAGGGCGTGGCGGCGCTTCATGATGCTCCTTGCGGACAGGGCTGGCGAGCCCATGGAGAGGGACGCTGTCATCATGACTGCTGACGCTTGTCCGCACAATGGGGAGCTCGCCCCGCTCCCGCAGGCCGGGGCTATCTGGGGCTATCTGGGGCTATCTGGGACTAGCCGGCTTCGCCTGCGGCCGTGACTCCGAAAAGAGCCGCGGATGTCGCTTATTTCAGTTGCCCTAGTTGTCCCATTTGTTCCTGGAGGTTTATCCGTGGGTCTCTAGGTGTCCAAAACGGAGGGGATTAAAGTGCCGCCAGCCCAGGTATCTCCAAGGAACCGTGCGATGACCCGGTGTTTTTGGCGTGTTTTCGCCGTGTTTCCGGTGTGTTCTCAATGTGCTTCGGTGTTGCGCTGCATGGTGTCCGGGCTGATCTCCTCCGTTTTGGACACCTGGCGCATTCACTGCGCCGTGCCGACACCAGAGCAGGGCCGTCCGGGGCGAGGCGTCCCGAGCTCGACCAACCGCGCATCCCGCTTATCCCAGTTCTGTAACGGTTCGCGCTCGCACGCAACCTCATTCATGTGGAGTGGTTGAATGCTTATGGCTAGTCGCCACCGTTCCCCTTCTCCTCCCCTTACTCCTTGTCCTCCCCGAGGCTCCCATGAACACGCCTATGACGCCCTCGTTCCCTCCCGCACCCGCCTACCCCTCGTATCCCGCTCCCGTCCAGCCTCCTCGACCGATGCCCCGGCGTCGCGGAATGATTCGCAGATCGCTGCCGTTTATTCTGACTTTCGCTCTTGGCGTCGGCGTCGGCTCCTCCGGCTCGTCCAGCAATGCGAGTCCCTCCTCGACCCCGGAGCCCACTGCTTCTGCGGAGATGACCGTGGTCTACTCGCCGACGCCGGTGCCCACGGTCGTCTACACCCCGACGCCCGTGCCCACCGTCGTCTACAGCCCGGCCCCGACGACACCGGCCCCGGAGGAGCAGAGCACGACCGAGCCCGCCGCCCCTCAGCCGGAGGAGGACTCGGCGGGCGGGCAGGATGCCGGCGCTGCGGGTGACGACGGAGCCTCGAAGTCCGAGGAGGCCCCCGCACCTCAGCAGCCGCCCAAGAGCACCTACTACCGCAACTGCGCGGCAGCCCGAGAGGCCGGTGCTGCCCCGCTCTATCGGGGCGAGCCCGGATATCGCCCCGGACTGGACCGTGACGACGACGGCATCGCCTGCGAGTGGAAGTAGTCGAGACGGTTATCCGCGCGGCATGGGATCGCGCCACTGCGGGAAGTCGTCGGGCACATCATCCAGGCCGATCGCCTCCGGGAAGAATCTGTGCCATTCTGACAGCTCTACCAGCTCGTCAAGACGAGAAGCGTAGTCGGGCTCTTCTTCTAAACGTTCGATGATCTTCCTATGACGCTCGAAGTAATCTTGATTCTCTTCCATTTCCGTATTGTTGCAGGGAAGGTAAGTGCTCACTGAGAATCCGCTGAACCATCCGGTGGATCCAATGGCCTGTACGTGATCTCGCAATTCGATGTGGTGCAATGGAAATCCTTGTCCGAAGTTCGCGGCATAGGATGTGAGCAGAAGCGGTCCGGCCTCGGGGGCGACGGCGGCGGGAATCATCAACGCGTGCATGTCTCCGCCTTCCGGCGACATGCGGGTCAGTTTCACCTGCAGTCCGTCCCGCGATGCTACGGCTTGGAAGTAGTAATACGGGTCTGCCACCACGATCTCGTGATCGCACCACTCGGTGGGTAATGCGGCCAGTTCCAAGGGCAGGTTGCCGACCATGTCGCCGACGTGCCGACACAGCTCCGCCCATGACAGGACCGGTGTCAGAAAGTCCTGGTCCCATTGCCGGTGCTCGCAAACCCTCATGTTCCACAAATACGGGGGATCCGAATTCACCATGTCGCAGAAGGAGTTCATATCCAGATCGGAGGCGTACTTCAGGGTGAGATGCTCCTCCTCGAGGAGTTTATCGCGGTCGTGCACCATGACCTCGACCCGCCACCACGGGCCTCCGCCATCCTTCAGCAGCGGCGTGATGCCGAGTTCCAATAGCTCGCTCGTCCCCAAGTGCCAGCGCACTCGAAGATGCGGTCCGAGAATCTGATTGGGGCGACGCCCCAGATGTGACTCGACCTGCAGGAGCAGATCATGAATACCTGTGACGTCCAGCGGCGTCTCAGCGCGGAGCGCAAGTCTGTTCAGATCAAGTTCTTCAGCCATGTCTAAGCTTCGCATGGAGCGCGAGGCGCTCAGGCCTTCCCGCGGAACACGACACGGCGCTGAATCAGGTAGCTGGCCACGTAGATCGTGCTGTCAGCCAGGATCTTGGCGATGCCCAGTGGGATGCCGATCCCGGTCAGCGCCGCCAGGGCCAGGTAGCTCGCCGCGACCAGGGCGAGCGCGAGTGCCGTGTAGCGCACCGCCGCCTACGAGGCCGGCCTCGTGCGGCCCGGGAATTGAGGTACGCCTGCATGTGCGCCTGTATGGAGCGCTGGTTGGGCGGGTGCGGTTAACGGGGGCGTTTTCGTGTCGCACCCACGCCGTAGTCTGTACATATGTTCGATAGTTGGGGTGCTGCCGGCTCGGCCGCGGGGAATGCCGCGGGCGGGTCGGTCGGTGTGCTGCCGGACGGCGCCGCTGCGGATGAGAGTGCTTCGGCGGGTTTGGCGGGGATGGCGCCGGGTGCCGCTCTGGCGGGTGCGGTTGAGCGCTTGGTGGCGCCGCTTCTGGCCCCGTCTCCGTCCCCGGTCATCGGCAGCGGTACTGCTGGGGCTTCCGGCTCCACCGACGGCGTCATCGACGCCTGCAGCGCAGGTGCCGGGCTGTTCGCGGATGTGGTGGACCCCGGCGAGCGGGCGCTCGTGGAGGCCGCGGAGTCGCTGGTGGTCAACGACGATCGGAGCGCCTATGCTCTGGCGGATTTGGGTGCGGATGGTTTGAGCGAGCTGGTGGCGGCGTGCGGCCGTCTGGCTGCTTGGGCGCAGTGGGCCCAGTCGGTGGCTGCCGTGTGCCTGGCCCGTTGCCCGGAGATGTGCGGCCTGCCGTGGCGGCCTTCTCGGGGTGATGACCGGTGCGGAGAGCGGGATCGAGACGGCCGGGAGCCCCAGAGAGGCGGGGATGCGCGTGCGGTATCGCCCGGCGACTTGGCGGCGGGGCGGTGGAATGCTTCTGGTGAGATCGCGTGTCGTCTGGGCGTCTCGCGTACGCGAGCCTCGCGTCTGGTGGATCGGGGTGCGGGGCTGCTGGATGAGCGACTCGCGCCGACGTCGGGTTTGCATCGGGTGGGGCTGCTGGATGAGTCCAAGACCGGTCTACTGGTGCGACGGCTCGCCGAGGAGCCTGCCGGTGTGGTGGAGACGGTGCAGGCCCGGGTGCTGGGCAGGGCTGTGCATCGTACCTCTGCTCAGCTGGGTCGGGACGTGGATCGGGCGCTGACGGCCCTGGACCCCGATGGCGTGAGTCGTCGGGCCCGGCGCAACACGTTCCGGCGTCATGTGTCCCGACCCCGCCAGGCCGGTGCGGGGGTGTGCGAGATGCGCCTGCTGATGCCCCGGGCCGACGCCTTCCTGGTGGATGCGACCCTGGACGCCATCGCCGCCTCCGCACGTGCCGCCGGTGACGAGCGCACTACGGGACAGCTGCGGGCCGACGCCCTGGTGGCCTTGAGCCTGCATGCCTTGAGGGCCGGCCAGCACCGCGCCGCAGGGCAGCGTGCCACCGGGCCGATTGCCGCCGATGACGACGCCGCAGCCGAGAGCGCTGTTGACGCTGCTACGGCGGATCTGATGCCTGATGGCGTTCCGCTTGCGGAGCTGCTGGCCGCTCTCAGCGGTCTGGTCAGTCATACGGGCCCGTGGTGGATGCCCTCGGGTGCTGATCCGGTTCCTCTGCCGCCTGGTCTGACAGTCCACGTGGACGTCACCGTCCCCATGGACCACCTGGCCGCTCTCCTTGACGAATCCTCTTCTGACCCGCCTGGCGGCAACGCAGCTGATGGCAGTCCGCCCGACTCTGCTGGACCGCCTAGCGACCCGCTTGATGCTGCCGGGATGCCGGACAGCGAACCACTCGATGAACCACCCGATATCGGGTCGTCCGGCGATCCGCGCGCCTGCGCGCCCCTCGGGGAGGCGAGCCTGGGCGCCGGCGGCAGGAGCATGCCCGTGCCGGCCGCGGTCGCCAGGGCTCTGGCTGCGGGCGGGACCTGGCGGCGCCTGATCACCGACCCCATCGTGGGGACTGTGGTCGATGTGGGGCGCACTCGCTACCGGCCGCCGGCAGGGCTGGCTGATCTGGTGCGCGCCCGCGATCGGGGCTGCACCCATCCGGGATGTGAAGTCCCGGCACGCGGCTGCGATCTCGATCACATCACTCCCTGGGCCAGTGGCGGCACCACCAGTCTGGAGAACCTGACTTGCTTGTGCCGGGCCCATCATCGTCTCAAGCACACCCCCGGGTGGGCGCTGACCCGTACCGGTGACGGCGCCCTGATCTGGCGTACGCCCACCGGTGCCCGCTATCGCCGTGAGCCGGACGGCGACATCGCCCTCCTGCCCCGCCGCACTGGCCCCCGCCAGGTAGTTGCTTCCGCGGTTCGAGTGCCCGACGCTCTCGCTCGCGCCGTCACTCCCGCCGTCCTGGACCGCCTCGACAAGGGGCTCGCAGATCCTCACATCGCCGACGGCGCTGCTGGTTCCGTCGCCGCGCCCGGCTGCGTCGCGGCCGACGTCGCCGCTACTGGCGGCGGGGAGTCGGCCCCCGTGATCACCACTCGCGGCCCGCGCCCCGGCGAGAACCCCGGAGACTACGAGACCACTCCCTACCCCCGGGCTCTTCACGCACTCGGCCTGACTCCGCTGCTCGATGCCATCCCGCCCTTCTGAGAATCTGAGAACTAGAATCCCAGAATCCAGCCGGCGGGCGGCTTCCGGTAGCCGTTTCCGTTAGCAGCAGGGCGCTCAGGCCTTCTCGCGGAACACGACCCGGCGCTGGATCAGGTAGCTGGCCATGTAGATCGTGCTGTCGCCCAGAATCTTGGCGATGCCCAGCGGGACGCCGATCCCGGTCAGTGCCGCCAGGGCCAGGTAGCTCGCCGCGACCAGGGCGAGGGCGAGCGCCGTGTAGCGCACCGCCGTGCGGCCCACCGTGCCGGGCGCCGCCCGGAAGATTCGCCGATTCATGAAGAAGTTGGCTGCGCCGCTGATCACTCGTGCGCCCACGACGCTCGTCAGCAGATTCCCGGTCAGCAGGTGCAGGACCATGACCCCGACCCAGTCGATGGCGAAGCTCGCCAGGGACGCCCCCGTGAAGCGCAGCAGTGGAGCGTAGATCCGCGCCGAGTCCTGCAGCGGGCGGAAGTGGGAGGAGGTGTTCCCAGGCTCGTAGACCGTGGCGATCTCGACCTCCTCGACCGCCATCCCCAGCTCGCGGGCCCGCAGCAGAGCAGACAGCTCGTACTCGTAGCGGTTGCCGGGGACCTCCAGCAGCCAGTCCAGTCCGCCGGCCGGGTAGCCGCGCAGACCGGTCTGGGTATCGCGCAGCCGCCACCCGGTGGCCCCGCGGAACAGCAGTGCGGTGGCGCTGTTCCCGAGCCGACTGCGCAGGGGCACCGGCCCGGTGAAGGCCCGCACCCCCAGCGTCATATGGCCGGTCTCGCGGACCCGGTGGGCCACCGCGGCGATGTCGGCGGGCGTGTGCTGGCCATCGGCGTCGGCGCATACGACGTCGGCGTGCGGCCACAGGTCCGCGGCCCGCGCCAGGCCGGTGCGCAGAGCCGCCCCCTTGCCCGCGTTGACCGAATAGCCGGTGATCACGGCCCCGGCGTCGCCGGCCGCGGCGAACACCTCCTCGTAGGCCGGACCGGAGCCGTCGTCGACGACGAGCACCTGCGCGCCGGGCAGCCGCCGCCGGATGTCGGTCACCAGCGCGGCCAGGCGGGCGTCCGGCTGGTAGGCGGGCACGAGCACCACCAGCCAGGCGGGCCGGAAGCTCCTGGCCTCGGACGCGTCGCCGGCGCTCTGTCGGCTCTGTCGCGGCATCGCGGTTGTCCCGCCGGTCGGGCTCGTCATGTCGTCGTGGCGGCCGGGGTCGATTCGACGGCGGACCGGCACGGGTCCTGTCTGCACGCTCATGTCAGGCTCCCTGGGCGATGTAGAGGATGTCGGAGGTGGCGCGCTCGCCACCGTTGGAGGGCTGATTGATGATCCGGCCGTTGAAATACATGGCCGAGGACCCGCCGCCATCGAGGTTGTAGGCGACCTGGCAGCCGAGGTCGGCCATGATCTGAGCCATCTCGGTCATGGTGGTGCCGCGTGAGTGGCCCTCACTGCGGCCATCGACGACGACGAACATGTAGTGGTTGGTGTCCACCCAGCCGAGAGCGGTGCGCGGCTGGTTCCCCTGGATGGAGTGGTTGCCGAAGTTCGTATCGACCTCCACCTCGTCGATCCCGGCGGGGATCTGCCCGGCGTTGACCAGAGCGGGGCCGAAGGACAGCGTGTTCCACACCCCGGCGTCGAGAAGGGCCTGGGCGTCGGTGGAGGTCTCGTCGTAGATCTCGCAACGGCCGTCGGTGTAGAAGGCGAGTCCGTCGCGCACGCCGTCATCGCGATAGACGGCGCCGTTGCGGATGAGGATGCCGTCGGAGCGGAAGCCGTAGTAGTCGCCGTTGATGGCGAAGACGGCGTCGTGCGCGGCGGCGATCTCGCTGGGCTTGGCGGTGATGTTGGTGCCGAACTCGTTGTTGGCGAAGGCGCTGCGGATGGCGGTGGCGTCGCTGACGGTGATGTCGGCCGTGTAGTAGGTGATGGTGTCCGCGCCGGAGCCGGTGGCGACCTCATTGATCTCGATCGAGGTCAGCGACGAGGTGTAGGACGTGTCGGTGACGGTGATGCTGGCCGCGTCGGCGGTCGCGGTCGAGGCCCCCGCGGCGTTCTGGGCCTCGTAGGCCTCGACGTCGGTGATCTCGGTGTGGTCGATCACGAAGCGGTTGAGCGCCCAGGCGCTGGTGCCGGTGGCGGTCAGTCCCAGGACGGCGGCGCCTCCCAGCAGGAAGTTGCGACGCGTATGACGGCGGGACTGTTGAGTCCGGGCCGCGGGCTCGTGCGGCAGGGATGCTGCAGAACCGGGAGTGTCGGCAGTACTGGTTGAGCTGCCGGCTGAGCTGCCGACGGAGTGCGGGGCCGGTGCCCGGTGGTGTCTCGACATGGCTTCACCGTGCCGAACCGGCGTGTGGCGGGCGTGGGGCGGCCTTGTGAATCGTCTGTGAAGCCGGCGGGTGCGGGAGAGCCCACGCGTAGCCGGGCCTGTCTGCGGTCTTGTCCCGGATCGGCCTCGGTGGACCAGCTCAGGGGATGACGGTCAGGTCGCCGGCGCTGAGCTGCACCCCTTGGGGCAGCCGGGCGAAGGCGACGGCCTCGTAGCTCGTTCCCGAGCCGTCGGCGTCGAAGTAGAGGGTGTCCCCGTCCTGGATCACGCGGGTGGCGGATGTGGTCTGCCCGGCCTGGGCGAACCACTGGCCCTCCAGCTTGCCGAAGACCGTGCTGCTCAGGGCGATCTTGTCCTGGCCCGGCGTGAAGTCGGTGATCGTGTCGGTGCCGTGGTCCACGATCGTATCGAAGGTGAAGGTGTCGGCCCCCTCGCCGCCGGTCAAGGTGTCCGAGCCCTCACCGCCGCGCAGTACGTCGTCGCCGCCCTCGCCCGCGAGCCGATTGTCGGCCGGGTTGCCCGTCAGGGTGTTGCCCGCCGCGTTGCCGGTCGCCTCCAGGGCGTCGCCGCCCAGCAGGGTCAGGGCCTCCACGCCCTCGGGGGCGGTGGTGGTGACGGTGGCGTAGGCGGTGTCCGTGCCCGCCTCATCGGTGACCGTGTCCTGGGGCGAATCCAGGATGAAAACGTCATCGCCCTTCCCGCCGGACTGCGCGTTCGCCCCCTTGTGAGTGGTGCCCAGGCTCGTGTCGCCACTGACGCGCGCCGGCCCGATGCCCTTCGTGCTCCCCTCATGGGTGACCACCTGCCGCTCGCTGTTGCCGATGACGTCGTTGCCGCTCACCTTCAGACCGGTGATGTTCCCGACCAGGGTTTTGTTGTGGTCGCGGCCGTCGGAGGACTCGGCCCCGGCGTAGACCAGGGCCGGCGAGTGCCAGGAGTCCATCAGGATGTTGCCCTGGACCGTGATGCCGTCCAGGTCCCCGCGCCCGCCGTAGAACGGGGCGGGTGTCCCATCCTTGGGGCTCGTCACCTTGCCTTTCTGCATGAAAGTCCATGGGTTCATACCGTCAGGCAGGTTGGAGGCCGCGGAGTCCTCATCCCAGATGGACTCTACGGCGACGAAGGCATGATTGGCCGAGCCCGACACGATGTTCCCGGTGAAGGTGGTGGATGTGGAGTCGGTGCCCGCGTACAGCACCCAGGAGGGCCTGGTGGCGCCCACGACGCTCACGCGGTTGTCGGAGAAGATGTTGGACTTGCTGCCCTGGTAGGCCTGCAGGAGGCCCTGGGCGGTGGCGCGGTGGGTGACCACCGTGTTGCCGCGCACCGTGTTGTCGTTGCTCTCATAGGCCACGTGCACCGCGGACGACCTGGAGTCGCTGAGGTAGTTGCCCTCCACGGTGTTGCCGTTGGAGCGGCTCTGCATCGAGATGTTGCGCATGTTGTTGCCGAGCGTGTTCCGGCTGATCGTGCTGCTGCTGACCCCGGACAGGCCGATTCCGTAGTATCCGCCGTCGATGACGTTGCCGGTGATGGTGTGCCCGCTGTTCTCATGAAGGTTGGCGGCGGTGGTTCCGTCAGTGGTGTATTGGTCCCATACGGGTTCATTGCTCTTCTTGAAAGCGGCATCGGTCTGGCGCGCCGAGTTGAGCTGGATGGAGGGCTTGCCCTCGGTGTTCTTGTCGCCCAGGACGTTCTTGATCCGGTTGTCCCGGATGGTCAGTCCCCGCAGCGGGCCGGAGTCCGCCACCATGTTGATGCCGACGAAGGCCACGTTCAGCATCTGGACGTCCGAGATGGTGGTGTTGCTGATGGCGTTGCCCTGGATGCCCCGAGTCCATTCCTGGTTCTTCAGGTCCAGGGTCAGGTCGGTCACGGTGGTGCCGGAGGAGCTGGTGGCCAGGACCAGGACGTTGGCCGGGGCATCCTCGGTGCCCCCGGGGATCGAGGCGTTCAGGACTGCACCCGCCCCGTCCAGGAAGGGCACGGCGTCGGGGATGGTGAGGGAGCCGGTGGTGGCGTAGTGCTGCCCAGCGCCCAGGCGCACCCCCTTGCCCAGGGCCGCGGCCTGATCTATCGCGCTGGTCAGGGCCCGGGTGGCGTCGTCGCCGACGTCGTAGGCGATGAGCGGCACCGCGTCGGTGGAGTCGGTGAAGGTGACCCCGTACGTGGTGCCGTCCACTTCGACGGTGGCGTGGGCGCCGTCCTGAGCCGTGGAGCCGCGGGTGAAGGCCACGTGGGAGACGCCGTCGGAGACGACGATGTAGGTGGTGCTCGCCTTGGAGGAGCGGGCCTCGCTCAGGGATCCGACGACGGTGACCTGGCCGTCCCGATAGGCCTGGCCCAGGCCCTGGGCCTCCAGGGAGGCCTCCAGCCCCTGGTGCTCCGGGACCGGTGAGGCGGCATCCTGGGCGGCTGCGGCGATGGCTGTCGCTGCGCCACGGGGCTCGACGCCATGGGCCATTTCGGGGCCGGTGGTCCCGGCCAGGGCCAGTGATAGGGGAAGGAGTACGGAGGCGGTTCGCCGGAGATGAGGTCTCATATGTGGCTCCCACAGGCTCGTCAGCACGTTTGCCTGCGTAGTCGGTATCGGCCTGATATGGGCTGCGCCGCTGCCCCGATGCGGAGGCTGCCTCAATGCGGAGCGGGCAGCTCTAATTGTCCGGATGAGCGACACTACCAGAATGGTGCTCTGTCTGGTGAGGGTCTGGCTGCCGCTGCCCCGACCTCACATGTGCGCGGCCCTGCTGAGCGTGCTCGTGGTCCACGCGCTCGTGACTGTGGTGGGCTAGGCGCATGAACAACCCTGATCCGGCCGCGCCGTCCGACGGCGGGCTGAGAACCGCTTTCCCGGCGACGCTCCTCCTGGCCCTCGCCGCGCTCGCCGCTGTCGCGCCTCTGGCCACCGATGCCTACCTGCCGGCCTTCGGCCAGATGGCCGACGACCTGGGCGTCTCCGCCTCCAGCGTCCAGCTGACGATGACGACCTTCCTGGTGGGCATTGCGCTCGGGCAGCTCGGCATCGGCGTCCTGTCCGACCGGTTCGGCCGCAGGCCCCTCCTCCTGTGGGGCAGTGTGCTCGCCCTGGCCGCCAGCATCTGCTCGGCCCTGGCGCCCAGCCTCCCCTTCCTGCTCGTGGCCCGCTTCTTCCAGGGGCTCGGCGGTGCCGCCGGCATGGTCCTGGGGCGCGCCGTCATCTCCGACCGCTCCCGCGGTATCACCGCGGCCCGGGCGCTCAGCGTCGTCATGGCGATCCAAGGCATCGCCCCCGTGGTGGCCCCGATCCTCGGCGGCGTTCTCGTGGAGCTGATCGGGTGGCGCGGGATCCTCGGCGTCGTCGCCGCTTTCACGGGCCTGCTCGTCCTCATGGTCATCTTCTGGGTTCCCGAGTCCCTGCCGTCCGAGCGGCGGCACGACGGCGGCCTGAGAATCCTCCTCGACGGCACGCGCGAGCTGGCGCGAGACCACGTGCTCATGCGGCTCCTGGTCATCAACGCCCTCACCTTCGGCCTGCTCATGGCCTACCTGTCCGCCGCTCCCTTCATCCTGCGCAACGTCCTGGGCATGGGGACGGTGACCTACACCGCCGTCTTCGGCCTGTGCGGTGCCACCGTCACGGCGACGATCGCGGCAGCGGCCTCCATGGTGCGCCGCTTCCCGCAGGTCCGGCAGGTGCGCGTCGGGCTGGCCGCAGTCCTCGCCGTCGACGTCGTCTTCGCCGCGGTCTGCCTGACGCGGTTGCGCGCGCCCGTCGAAGGCGGGGAGCGGACGGTGCTGCTCGTCGTGGTCACTGCACTCTTCCTCGCGCATGTGGCCTGCCTCGGTCTGTCGCTGGGCAACGCGCCGGCGCTCGCCCTGGACCGCACTGGCCGTTGGGCCGGGACGGGCAGTGCGCTGCTCGGATTCCTCCAGTTCGTCGTGGGTGGCCTGGTCAGCCCCCTGGTGGGCTTGAGCGGGGAGGCCAGTGGTGCGGCCTTCGGCGTCGTCATCGTGGTGATCGGCGTGATCGCCAATGCGTTGGCCGCCCTCGGCCTGCACGGGCGGTCTCCTGAGGCACCACGTGGCGCGAGCGCATGGATTCATATGAGGTGCGAGATGACGGCCGCCAACCGCCGGCGGCTGTGGCCGCGGCTCAAAGGGATGAATCCGTGGTGCTGGTAGAAGGAGGCCGCCTGATCGTCGATGGCGTCCACGACCAGGAGTCTGGCGGCGACGACGCGCCCCGCATGATCCGCGGTGCGGACCGCATGCGAGAGCAGAGCTCCGCCGACTCCTCGCCCGTGCAATCGCTGATCCACTGCCAATCGCGCCAGAAGGATGGCGGGCAGGACGGCGATCTGGCCGCGGCTCAGACGGCGGGGCAGCTCATCGGTGGTGATGGAGGTCGAGGCCAGTGAGTAGTAACCCAGGATCGGGGAGTGGCCGGCTGGTTCGGCAGTATCGGCGAGCAGCACTTGCGTGGCGGCTGTGCGCCGTCGCTGGGAGTTCCAGGCGTGCTTGTGCAGCCAGGTATCCAGCGTTGCGTAGCCGCAGGAGAAGGACGAGGCGTCGTCGTCCGCTCTCAATGGGCGGACCGACAACTGCTCGGGCGGCTCGCCAGAGGGAGGGGTCGTCACAGTCCCAGCTCGGCTGCTCGCAGGTGTGCGCGATCCATCGCCGGATTAGGGGCGGGAGGTGAGTCGAGGGCGGCCAGAAGGGCGTCGAAGGTCTCCGCGGAAACGATGACTGAGCGGGCCAGGTCGGTGAGGGCGGCATCTCGGGCGGCGGTGCGGACGTACTCGGTCACGGTGCGCCCCGAGAGGCGCGCGGCCTCCTCGATGTCCGCTTTCTCCTGGGCGGGCAATCGGAGCTCCAGCCGCGTCGTAGTCGTTGCAGTCATGGGATAAGGGTAGAGTGTACGGCATTTTGCCGGAAGCGAGCGCGAAGGTGCGTGCTGCACGTCACCCGTGCGTCTTCGGAATAGATGAGAACCCTCCGAGGTTGAGCTCACCAGACTCAAGATTGCGGCTCGCGAAGTTGACAAGGTTCAGCTCAACCACAATCCTGAGTGCATACCACTCAACCTCGACCATCGCTCCGCTAGGAGCAGTTAAGGAGCTCTACATGGCACGCGCCGTCGGTATCGACCTCGGTACCACCAACTCCGCCATCGCCGTCCTCGAGGGCGGCGAGCCCA
>ERZ773099.762-NODE-762-length-25330-cov-2.916874_pt1 | contig 25330 bp, 22 predicted proteins | sample MGYA00511120_ERZ773099 | MGnify/ENA primary metagenome ERZ773099 (study PRJEB29015, sample SAMEA2738012) | human oral metagenome | biome: human oral; feature: human-associated habitat; material: dental | place: China | collected 2104 ... | reverse complement strand
GGTCACCCCTGGTGTATTCGGATAAATTGACAGAAAGGCAAGATGATTTTCATCCTCCCATATTCGATGACAGGGCGACTCGTTCGCAACAATCTTGCAAAAGATGCAGTCCCGATCAAATGGTTTATTTTTAACCACGAGGTAGCCTCCAGTATGCCAATACCCAGCAGCAGCCAGCCTGACCACGCGACCGAGGGGCATCGTTACCGGGATGCACGTTGCAGACGGAAGTGCCGCCCCTGATCCTCACGGCGCTAGCTGCGCTCTTGCGGCCTACAGCTCAGTCGGGGTCGATCATGCCCAGCTCGACGAGGGCGCGGTAGACCCCGTCCTCGTCCTGCCGCGGCGCCAGATGGTCGGCGTACTTCTTCCCCTCCGGGTGGCCATTGGCCATGGCCACCCCGAAACCCGCTTCCGAGAGCATCTCGATGTCGTTGAGCGAATCTCCGAAGGCCATCACGTTGTCCAGCGTCAGCCCCAGCGTACCGATCATGTCGCGGATGCCGCGCATCTTGGACCCTTCGGTGGCCAGCAGGTCCGACGCATCCTCGTGCCAGCGCACCGTGCGGAACCGCCCATGGTCCAGAATGCCCGAGGCCTCAATGCCCGCCAGCTGGCTTTCCCGGAAGCCGACCACCAGCTGGTAGACCGGGCTGCCAGGCTCATGGGGCCGGTCCATGGAATGGTCGCGCATGATCGGCACCAGTGCCGCATGGAAGGCTGGCGTCATCGAGATCACCGACATGTGGGTACGCTCGGCATAGCACACCCCCATACCCTGCCCCACGAGATAGCCGGTGATGCGCTCCAGGTCGGCCTGGGCAAACGGGTAGTCGGTGACAACCTCCTGCCCGTGCAGGTTGAGCTGGCCGTTGATGGTGACGAAGTGCTCGACGCCCGTCCGTGCAATAACTGCCTCCAGCGGCGCAGGAAAGATGTAGCGCGCCCGCCCGGTGGCGATGGCCGGAATCACCCCGCGCCGTTTCAGCCCCAGGAAGGCCTTCTCGACACCGGGCGACAACAGGCCCGCATTCTTGCTGTAGAGCGTGTCGTCAATGTCGAAGAAGACGATCCGGATACGGTCCTTCAATGCTTTGCTCATGCGTGTGTGTTTCCTGGCGGCAACCACTCGGATGGCCGCGGACCGGCCCCGACGCAGCGCCATCGTTGCGTATCCGGCTATTCTAGAGCGTGCCCTCAGCCTTGCGCCCCGGTCCCCGACAGGAGGTCAGTCCGTCCGCAACGCCCAGGATCCCTTCCGAAGAAGTGCCGTGTCCATCGGCCCCGTCCCTGCCTGAAGAGCCCGACCGCAACGTGCATCATCGGCGGCCATTCCTCCCCTCCCCGGCGCTATGATCGTCCTGATCGCATCTTGACAGGAGGCATGATCATGTCCAGCAACCCCAGCATCCTTTCCCACGTTTCGCTCGGCACCAACCAGCTCGACCGTGCCCTCGCCTTCTATGACAAGGCGCTGGGCGCCTTGGGCATCGGCCGCGTCGTGGATCTGAGCCAGGAGCACCATGCAGTGGCCTACGGCCGCGCCTATCCTGAGTTCTGGGTGCAGACACCGTTCAACGGCAAGCCAGCAGAGGTGGCCAACGGCGTACACATCGCCTTCTACGCCGAGACGCCGGCCCAGGTGGATGCCTTCTACAAGGCTGCGCTGGAAGGTGGCGCCACCGACGACGGCGCCCCGGGCCCGCGTCCCATCTACGGCAAGCCGTATTACGGCTGCTTCGTGCGTGACCCCGACGGTCACAAGATCGAGGCCATGGCCTGGGTGGAAGGGTAATTCCAGCCTCAGGATCCGCTTCCCAGCACCACGCCATCTCTTTCCATGCCGGCCAGCAGCGCAGCCAGGCGCTTTTCCGGATCCAGCAGCGGATCGCTGATGTGGGCGAGCATGGCGTCAGCAGAGCGGCGCACGTCGTCGTCGCTGGCGCTGACGGCGCCATGAAAGACATAGGCGGGCAGGAAGCGGGTCTTCAGCAGGTGGGCCGTCTGCTGCAGCGGCTTCAGGAATTCGCTCATCGAGAAGCCGTTGTAGCCGCCCGCCTGATAGGAATCGGCCGGGCCACCGGTGGAGATGGCCGAGACCCATTCCTTGCCAGCCAGTGCATTGCCCCCCGGACCATAGGCCCAGCCATAGACCAGCACATCGTCCAGCCACTGCTTCATCAGCGGCGGAACCGAATACCAGTAGAACGGATGCTGGAAGACGAGGCGATCATGGGCCAGCAAGGCCTGCTGCTCGGCTGCGATGTCGATCCTGCCCTCCGGGTAAAGGGCGTAAATGTCGCGCACCGTGATGTCCGGCTGCGCCGCCAGGCGCTGCGCCCAGGCGCGGTTGACCCGGGAGCTGTCCAGGTGCGGATGAAAGAGATTGACCAGTATCTTCATGGTGGCCTCCTAAGCGGGAACATGCGTCCATCGTAGTGGCTACAATGAGCCGCGATAAGCCCGATTCCATTTCATGACCTGATGCATGAGGGCCATCAATCGATCATGCGCCACAGCGATTTCGCCGAGCTGGCCGCCTTTGCCGCCATCGTCGAGGAAGGCAGTTTCCGGGGCGCGGCAGCGCGCCTGGGTCTGCGCCCCTCCACCGTGTCGCACAGCCTGCGTGCGCTGGAAGAGAAGCTCGGCGTGCAGCTCCTGCATCGCACGACGCGCAGCGTGGCGCCGACAGAAACCGGACAGGCGCTCTTTTCCCGTGTCGGTCCGGCCCTGGCGGGGATGGAAAACGCCATCGAGGCCGTCAATGCCCATCGTGACCTTCCGGCCGGCCGCATCCGTCTGAGCATGCCGCGCTGCGTGGCCAGCCAGGTGCTGCTGCCACGGCTGCGCGCCTTCATGGAACGGTTCCCCGACATCCAGCTCGACGTCGCGGCAGACAACGGGTTCGTCGACATCGTACGCGACGGCTTCGATGCCGGCATCCGGCTGCGGGAAAGCATTCCCGGCGACATGGTGGCGGTGCCCGTCACGCCGGAGCTGCAGACGATGGTAGTGGCCTCCCCCGATCATCTGGCCCTCCATCCGGCACCCCGCACACCCCAGGAACTGCTCCGGCACCGCTGCATCGGCTTTCGGCAGATCGGCAGCGGCAATGTCTATCGATGGGAGTTCACGCGGACCGCCCCGCCCACCCAGCAAGCCGACGACACAAGTCCCGGATCATCCGCCGCCCAGGCCCCCGGCCTCATGGAACTGAATCTGGACTGCGCGCTGGTGCTGGACGATCCCGAGCTGATGCTGGACGCCGCAGCGCGGGGCCTGGGCCTGGCCTATGCGATGGACGCCATCTGCCGCCCCTGGCTGGAGGACGGGCGGCTGGTGCAGGTGCTGGCGGACTGGAGCCCCCGCTACCCGGGGTTCTGTCTGTATTACCCCGACCGACGGATTACGGCCCCGTTGCGTGCCCTGGTGGAGACGCTGAAGGTCAGTTGACCGACGCCTCTCAGGCATCCAGGCCTGGCCCGCCCGAAACCATACAAAAAACAACACCACTGATGGTGAACGGGGTCTTTCCATCCCTTTTGGCAACGACTGCGTTGTTTTTATAAATCAGATTGTCGTCAATCTTACTTTTTATGGCCTAAGATGAATTCACAGACACACGGCATTCAATGACCGATGGACGGCCGGCTTGCCGTGACAGGAGACCCACTCCGGTACGTCGGTGCATCCGCACAGGATGCCCGCGGCCGGATCCTCTTCGGGGATTTTCTCGTTTGCAGGAGCAGACATCATGATCGTTCGTCCATCTCTCGGCCATGTATCCCGTTCCAGCCTGTCGGCCCAGCCAGCCGGCTTCCCGCTGCGACGAACCGCACCCCTGGCAGGTGCTGCCACGCTGATGCTGCTGCTTGCGGCCTGCGGTGGCGGCAGCGGCGGCTCCAGCCGTGACAAGGCGGTATCCAGCAGCCCCACCCCACCAACGAATCAGGCACAGAACGCCGGCACGACGGGCACGGGCTCGTCATCGAACAGCGGAACGGTGAACGGCGGTTCGTCCGGCAGCGGTGCCACGGGCGGCCAGACGCATGCCGGTGGCTCCACAGGCAGCGGGGGCACGGGCCATGCGGGCTCGGGCAACACCAACGCCGGAACGAGTGGAAGCGGCGGTACGTCGGGTGGCCAGGGGGCTGGCAGTTCGTCGAGCGGCACCGCAGGGGGATCGAATCCCCGCCAGGGCCATGGTGCTGCCGGTGGCGGATCCGCTCATCCCGGTGGCCATGCCGGTAGCGGCAACGCGGCGGGCAGCAACTCCGGGGGCAGCAACGCAGGTGCCGGCTCGACCGGCAACATCGGCCGCTGGGGCCCCGCTCCGTCCATCTCGGCACGGGGCATCAGTGGTGACGTGCTGGCCACGATGATCAACCAGCCGGGTTCGCTGCATCCGGGCGATGTGCTGCTGAACGACGGCAAGCCGCACCCGAACGAAGCCTACGCCCCCGTGCCCTTCCAGGCCCGGCGCTGGTCAGCACAGCCGCCCGCCGGCCAGGCCATGACGGGCGAGGCGCTGCGTGTGCATCAGGCCGTTCTGGCCGATACCAAAGCGGGCAGCTATACGTACTACACCAGTCTGGATGCCGCCACGGCCGACCACACCAGCCGCGAGAACACGCACAACCTCTGGATGGAGGTGAACTTCGGCAGCACCGTGAAGGGCTTTGCACCGCGCCGGGTCGACAGTCTGGCCTCGATGGCCGGCGTACCAGTGGGCACGCCGCTGCTGACGCTGCAGACGCAGGCCCGCGTGCTGGTGGATCAGATTCCCGGGTACGTGACACCCCAGGGTCGGACCTTCACACTGAAGGGATCTCAACCCTTCGTGGTGGAAAAAGGCGCGCTGGTGCCGTTCAACCAGGTGCTGCGCCACTGGAGTGGTCAGGACGGTGCCTTCCTGCAGGTGTTCGTGGCCAACGGCGGCCGCTCCGACGAGGCGCGGCTGTGCCTGAACGTGCATGCACCGCTGATGAAGCGGCTGAGCTGCGTCCGCTACGCGGTGCCGGCCGGCTGGAAACTGGGTCAGCCGCTGGTGCGTCTGGGCCACTACGTGGTGGATGACCAGTCGCCGGTGGCCAGCCGGCGCGACCTGCGCTACTGGAACGCCACGGCTGGCGACCTGCCGAAGCACCCGCTGGGGTACTGAAACAGGAAGGGGGAACACCCGTCTCCGGGCGCTCCCCCTGCAGCGCAGTCTCAAGGATCCTCCGAGGCCGCCCCGCAGGCTGATGTGCCACGGTGCGGGGTTTCAGAGAATCCCCAGGCCTGTCCGCAACGGCCGCCCTTCCGGGCGGCTGTGCAAAGAGACCCGAGCGATGATCACATGTTGTCGATCATCACCTGGCCGAAGCCCGAGCACGAGACCTGCTCGGCATCCGGCATCAGGCGGGCGAAGTCATAAGTGACCTTCTTGCTGGCGATGGCCTTCTTCATCGACGAGATGATCAGGTCGGCCGCTTCGGTCCAGCCCATGTGGCGCAGCATCATCTCGGCCGAGAGGATCTCGGAACCGGGGTTCACGTAGTCCTTGCCGGCGTACTTGGGCGCGGTACCGTGGGTGGCCTCGAACATGGCCACCGAGTCGGACAGGTTGGCCCCCGGAGCGATGCCGATGCCACCGACCTGAGCGGCCAGGGCGTCGGAGATGTAGTCGCCATTGAGGTTGAGCGTGGCGATGACCGAGTATTCCGCCGGACGCAGCAGGATCTGCTGCAGGAAGGCGTCGGCAATCACGTCCTTGACGATGATGTCCTTGCCGGTCTTCGGATTCTTCAGCTTCATCCACGGGCCGCCGTCGAGCAGCTCGGCGCCGAACTCGTTCTTGGCCAGCGCATAGCCCCAGTCACGGAAGGCGCCTTCGGTGAACTTCATGATGTTGCCCTTGTGCACCAGGGTGACGGAGGGCTTGTCGTTGTCGATGGCGTACTGGATGGCCTTGCGCACCAGGCGCTCGGTGCCGTCCTTCGAGACCGGCTTGATGCCGATGCCGGAGGTCTCGGGGAAGCGGATCTTGGTGACGCCCAGCTCCTTCTGCAGGAAGTCGATGATCTTCTTGGCCTTGTCGGTCTGCGCCTCGTACTCGATGCCGGCGTAGATGTCCTCGGAGTTCTCGCGGAAGATCACCATGTCGGTCTTGTGGGGCTCGCGCACCGGCGAGGGCACGCCGTCGAAGTACTGGACGGGCCGCAGACAGACGTAGAGGTCGAGCTGCTGACGCAGGGCGACGTTGAGCGAGCGGATGCCGCCGCCGACCGGCGTGGTGAGCGGACCCTTGACGGAGACGACGTACTCACGCAGCACGTCCAGCGTCTCATCGGGCAGCCACACGTCGGGACCGTAGACTTGGGTGGCCTTCTCGCCGGCGTAGATCTCCATCCAGTGGATCTTGCGCTTGCCGCCATAAGCCTTCTGCACGGCGGCATCCACCACCTTCAGCATCACCGGCGTGATGTCGAAGCCGGTGCCATCCCCTTCGATGTAAGGCACGATGGGGTTGTCAGGCACGTTGAGGGAGAAATCCTGGTTGACGGTGATCTTCTGGCCCTGATCGGGCACCTTGATGTGTTGGTACATGGATTGTGGACCTGTAGTGCGGATTGACACCGGTCGGGGCGCGGACGCTGTGCGGCGGCCGCCCGCAGGCGAAGACGGCGCCGGACGAAAGTGACCCCGGGGAGGGAGGGATTATGCCAGCCATGCATGGCAGCCACAGACGTGAACGCCTCCTGGGCGCGACGTTCTCAGGGAAAGTCCCGAGATGGAGGGGCGCAGGCTTGCAACGCCGGTAAAGACGCGCAGGCTCGAACCAGGCGGCGCGCTGAGCCGAGGCAGCCGGAATGGAGGCCATGGCTCGGGACCGGGCCTGCGGGCTGCGGGCTGCGGGCTGCGGGCTGCGGGCTGCGGGCTGCGGGCTGCGGGCAGGGTATGATCGGCGCTGACACAGGAACATCAACGGGGAGCCCCCGGATCTGCCATGCCCATTTCCCATTCTGCCCAGCCCGCCACGACGCCAACCTTCACGCGCGCCCCAACGATGGCGGCCCCCGCCCCGGCAGGCCTTGCCGATGGCGGCACGCACCGGGCCAAAGGATGGCGCCGGGCCCAAGGGGCATCCATCCGCATGGCCAGCCTGTTGCTGGTGGCCGGTGCCTCGCTGGCCGGCATCCAGCCGGCGCAGGCCACCCCGCCCTACCGGATGCCGGTGGTGGAACTGGAAGCCGGCGGCCAGCGCATCGACGCCGAGCTGGCACGCACCGAGCCGGAACGGGAGCGCGGTCTGATGCACCGGACGGTGATGCCCGAGAACCATGGGATGCTGTTCGTCTTCGAGCAGCCCGCACAGTACTGCTTCTGGATGAAGAACACGCTGATTCCGCTGACAGTGGCCTTCCTGGACGAGGACGGCAAGGTGACGGATCTGGCCGACATGCAGCCACGCGACGAGCGCAGCCACTGCCCTTCCCGGCCGGTGCGCCATGCGCTGGAGATGAACCAGGGCTGGTTCGACGCGCGTGGCGTGAAAGTAGGAGATGTGGTGAAGGGGCTTGAAACAGTGCCGAACGGCAAAACGAAGCCGTAAGCTGTGTCAGCCCTGAAGGGGGAGCAGCAACGACGGAAAGGCCAGACTGCCAGGCGCTGGCCTTCGATCGAGGACCGACCACAGGTGATGGTCGGCCCTGCGTGATCAGCCCTTGTTGGAGAGCTTGCCCACCACGGCCAGCACGACGATGGCGCCGATGACCGAGGCGATCCAGCCGGCCGTCTGGCCCGGCTCGTAGAAGTGCATGGCACCGCCCACGAAGTTGGCCAGGGCGGAACCAACGATACCGAGGATGGCCGTCATGATCCAGCCGAGTTTCTGGGTGCCGGGCATGATGGCGCGGGCGATGAGGCCAATGACCAGGCCGACAACGAACATCTGGATGAGAGCCATACGAGTGTTCCTCTGAAGTGAAAGGAAGGAAACGGACCGGAAGAAGGCCCGGGCGGGATCTGCACACCTGCGGAAAGCAGGCATGACAGGCCACAGGCTGAGCGCCGGACAGGCACCAGCCACGGGTCGAACAGCACCCCAACCTACCGTGGCAAAAGCGCCACGGATACGTAGATGGGCGCATCTTCCCACACTTCAACCCGACGAATGGTTAGAAATGATCATATCGACGGTCGCCTGCAGGCTGCCATCCTGCAGACGCACTTCGACCTGCCCGCCGGGACGGGCTTCGTCGATCGTGGTCAGCAGGTGGCCGTCGGCATCGCGCACCAGCGCGTAGCCCCGTCCCAGCACGGCCAGCGGGCTGATGAGTGCCAGACTGTTCTCGGCCATCTCCAACCGGGCGGCGGCGCGCTGCCAGCAGCCACGAGCGGCATGCGCCAGGCGCTGCTCGGCCTGGGCCAGGCGGAATCCGGCGGCAGCCGTCGAGGGTGGCCGCAGGGTGTCGGCCGCACGCTGCCAGCGTCCCTGGCTCTCGGCCAGCCGGCTGGCCATGGCCCGTTGCAAGCGCTCGGCCAGGCGTTCCACGCGCATCTCCTGCCGGGGCAGTTCCTGCAACGGCCAGCGCTGCAGCCGTTCTGCCAGCTGTTCCAGCCGCTGGCAATGGGCCTGCAGCTGCCGTGCCGGTGAACGCAGCAGGCGCTCAGCCATGTCCAGGCGCTGCTCCAGCCGCTCCAGCTGGCGCTGCATGGCCTGCTGCAGCCGCACGCGCTGGTGGCGCAGCCGCTGCAGGCTCTCGCGCCGATCGGTGCTGACCAGCTCGGCCGCCGCCGTGGGCGTCGGGGCCCGCACATCGGCCACGAAGTCGCAGATGGTGAAGTCGGATTCATGGCCAACACCGCTGACCACCGGCAGCGTGCAGCGGGCCAGCCGCCGGGCCAGTGTCTCGTCGTTGAAGGCGTCCAGATCCTCGAAGGATCCCCCGCCGCGCACCAGCAGCAGCACGTCGCATTCCAGCCGTGCCTCGGCGGCCTCGACGGCGGCCAGCAGCTCGGCCGGTGCCTGCTGCCCCTGCACGCTGGCCGGGTAGATGATGACGCGCAGCTGTGGGGCGCGCCGGCGCAGTGTGGTGAGCACGTCCTGAAGCGCCGCGGCCTTCAATGAGCTGATGACGCCGACGGTGTGGATGTGGGGCGGCAGCAGCTGCTTGCGTCCGGGGTCGAACAGCCCTTCGGCCGCCAGCAGCGCCTTCAGCCGCGCAAAGCGCTGCCAGACATCGCCCGCCCCGGCCAGCTGCATGCGCTCGACGCCCAGCTGGAAGTCGCCACGCGCCTCGTAGAGGGTGACACGGGCCACCACTTCGACACGATCACCTTCGCGCGGCACGAAGCCCACACGCTGCGCCGACATGCGGAACATGACAGCGCGCACGGCAGCACCGGTTTCCTTCAGTGTGAAGTACCAGTGGCCGCTGGCCGCCCGCGTGAAGTTGGACAGCTCACCCATCACCCGCACGGTGCCGAACGTGTCCTGCAGCAGACGACCAGCCATCCGGTTGAGCTGGCCGACTGTCAGCGTCTGCTCACCCGTAAAAGGCTGCGAAGAGGCTGTAAAAGCGCTTTCCTGTTGTTTCATCGGTACTTTTATCCACACAAAAGCCAACGCTTTCTGTAGATGGCAGGAGCTGGAGCGGCACAGGGGCCGGGTCCCTTCCCCATCGCCAACTCATTGAATGATAAAGGAATTTCCATATCAAGCCTTGACCCGATCTTCACACCTGTCCTGCGCCTGCATCTGTAATTACGGGATGGAACACATCTGCCCACAGAGTTGTCCACAGGCTTTTGCACAGGACGTTGCAGGTTGCGTGCCACACTTGCCGACCCCAAACAAAAAAACCGACAATCCCGGCGTTCGCGTCCCGCGAAAGTTCTACCCCTTCCGGAGTGTGTTCCCTTGTTCTCCATCATCCAGGCCGCTGGCTGGCCCATCTGGTTTCTGATCCTCGCCTCGATCGCCACGGTTGCCCTGATCGTCGAACGGGCGATCACGCTGCAACGCCGCAAGATCCTTCCGCCCGGCATGCTGGAGGAAGTGGTCAACCTGCACCGCAACCGGCAGCTCAATGCCGAGATGGTGACGCGCGTGGAACGCTCCTCGCCGCTGGGCCGGGTGCTGGCCACCGGACTGCGGCACGAATTCGAGTCGCGCGACATGATCAAGGACGCCATGGAAGAGACCGGTCGTGCCGTGGCGCATGACCTGGAGCGCTTCCTGCCCACGCTGGGCACCCTAGCCACGGTGGCCCCGCTGCTGGGCCTGTTCGGCACCGTTATCGGCATGATCGAGATCTTCGGCTCGCAGGCTCCCAGCGGCAACGATCCGACCCAGCTGGCTCACGGCATCTCGATCGCCCTCTACAACACCGCCTTCGGTATCGGCGTGGCCATTCCGGCGCTGCTGGCCTACCGGGGCTTCCGCAGCCGGGTCGACGACTTCCTGGTGGAAATGGAGCAGCAGTCGCTGCGCCTAGTGGACGTGATCAAAGGAATCGGGGGCCGGCATTGAACTTTCGGCGTTCCATCCGGCGTGAAGAGCCGGAAATCAACTTCATCCCGCTCATCGACCTGCTGCTGGTGATCCTCATCTTCCTGATGGTCACCACCACCTACAACCGCTACCGTGAGCTGGCGGTGGACCTGCCCTCGGCCGCCGGCAAGGCATCGCCGGAAGCGCCGGTGCAGATTCTGGTGGCCGTCACGGCCGATGGCCAGTACCGGGTGGACAGCGAGACCGTCGGTCACGCCGATCCGGACACGCTGGCCGGCATCCTGACCCGGGCCGCCGGCGACCGGCAGAACCCGATCGTGGTGATCCATGCCGATGCGTCCGCCTCGCACCAGTCGGTGGTCAACGTGATGGAAAGCGCCCGCATCGCCGGCCTGGCCCGCGTGAGCTTTGCCACGAAGACCCGCCAGCCAGACTGAGCGCTCACCCTGCCACCTGCACGACGGGCGACGACGGTACCGTCTGCAGGACGGGCAACGACGGTTCCTCCTATACTTCAGGGGCGTCCTTCGGGGCGCCCTTTTTCATGGGTGCAGGTGATACACCAGATGCTGGGCAGCCTTCATGCCTGCTGCATGCGGCGACATGTTCACCCCGGTGCAGTTCCCGGTCACGTGCCCTGCCCTGTACCTGTTCCCTCTCTGCCCTGAAGGAGCCCCTGCGTGAAATCCGAAGCCCTGCGCCAACGTGTCGAGACCTGGCTGCTGGCCGTCTGGTTCGGCTACCCGCGAGGCTGGCAGAAGCGCATCTACCGTCTGGCCTGGCCCATCCTGAACCAGCTCTCGAAGCTGGTGGACCGGGAGGCCCGGCGCCGGGCCCTGAAGGTGGAACGCCTGCCCGGCAGCGCCCGCCCGGCCGTGATCGTGGTGGGCAACCTGGTGGTGGGCGGTTCGGGCAAGACACCCATGGTCATCGCACTGGCCCGGCTGCTGACCGCGCAGGGGCTGAAGGTGGGCCTGCTGGCCCGCGGCTATCGCGCCCGCGGCAACCGGGTGCCCCGCCTGATCGATGCGCGTACCTCCCCGGATGAAGCCGGAGACGAGGCCCTGCTGCTGGCACAGACGGGGCTGCCGGTGGCCGTGGGCAGCCGTCGCCGGGAGGCACTGGAACTGCTGTGCAGCACCCACACCGGGCTGGACGTGGTGATTTCCGACGATGGCCTGCAGCACGCCGCCCTGCCCCGCACGCTGGAACTGGTGATGATGCACCCGATGGGACTGGGCAACGGCCACTGCCTGCCGGCCGGTCCGCTGCGCGAACCCATCGAGCGCCTGAACACCGTGGACGCCCTGCTGCTGCCCGAGGCACTGATGCCGGCCGCCCGCGCCGATCTGAAGGCACGGGGTCTGCTGGCCAGAGATGACGGGCATGACCGGGATGAGGTGGGCACGGAAGGCGCGTCGGTTTCAGGTTCGAACCCAGCGTCAACCGTGGCTTCCGGCCCGGCAATGGCCCCGACACCATCATCCGCGCCCACGCAGGTGTCTGCACAGGCATCCACACCTGCATCGGCATCCGCCCCCGCCGCACCATCCACCAGCATCCCCGCCTGGGGGCCGATGGCAGGCGCACCGGTTTCGACCGGCGGCTGCGCCCACCGCACGCCACCGGCACGCAGCACGGCAGCCTCGATGACCACCCCGGCGGCCGGTCGCGCCCGCAGCACGCCGCCGGCCCGGCCTCCTCGTGCCTTTGGTGTGTGCACCGAAACCGGCAGCATCCACCCGCTCGGGCAGAATTCGTCCAGCACCCCCGAAACCCCGGAAACCTTCGTGGCCCGTCACCAGGGGCAGACACTGGCGGCCGTGGCCGGCATCTCGCGCCCCGAGCGTTTCTTTGGCAGCCTGCGCAAGCTGGGGCTGGACATCACGAAGTATCCGCTGCCCGATCACGCCCGCATCTCCCCCGAATGGCTGGCCAGCCTGCCCGAGGCCACCCTCATCATGACGGCCAAGGACGCCGTGAAATGCCAGGATTTTCCGGATGTGCTGAAGCAGCGCTGCTGGGTGCTCGATATCGAGGCCGTGCCGGAGCCCGCACTGCTAGAATGGCTGCTCCCGAGGCTGGGCGCCGCTGCACCGGCTGCCGCCGGCACATCCCGTTCCAGCTGAGCAAACCATTTGCCATGCCGGCCGTGGCACACAGCCGCACGGCCAAACGCCCAGAGACGCACCGGACACCACCGGAGCGGGCACACCGGATACCATCGGAGCGGATACGCCGGATACCACCGGAACCGCCCATCCATGCGTGCCCCGCTCCGGACTCTTTCAGGGAACCGACCACCATGATGCCCCTCGACATTCTCGTCTGCCCGCTGTGCAAGGGTTCGCTCGACTATGACCGCCAGGCCCAGACCCTCACCTGCAAGGCCGATCACCTCGCCTTCCCCATCCGTGATGGCGTGCCGGTGATGATCGAAGAAGAGGCCACCCGGCTGGACGGTGCGCCCCCGGCAACCCAGCCTTCCAGCGCACCATGAGCGCAGCACATACCCCGGGCGATGCCCCCGCCACGCACACCGCCACACCGTCCCACTTCGTGGTGCTGATTCCGGCCCGTCTGGCCTCCACCCGGCTGCCCAACAAGCCGCTGGCCGACATTGCCGGGGTACCGATGGTGGTCCGTGTGGCCAATCAGGCCCGCCGGTCAAAAGCCGACCGCGTGGCCATTGCCACCGACAGCGAGGAAGTGGCCGCCGTAGCCCGGCTGCACGGACACGAGGTGATCATGACGCGGGCCGACCACGCCTCCGGCACCGAACGGCTGGCCGAGGCCATCACGCTGATGGAACTGGCGCAGGACACCGTCGTCGTCAACGTGCAGGGCGACGAACCGGAAATCCCGCCCACCCTCATCGATGCGCTGGCCACCACCCTGGCAGCCGACCCCGACTGCCCCATGGCCACCGCCGTGCATCCGGTGCAGAGCGCGGCCGACTGGCTCAATCCCAACGTGGTGAAGGTCGTGGCCGACGCCGACGACCGTGCCCTGCTGTTCTCGCGCAGCCCGCTGCCCTGGGCACGCGGCCCGCTCGCCTGGGGCGCCCAGCCCGACAGCGACGCCACCCGGCAGGCGTTCGCCATGGCGCGGCCATTGCGCCACATCGGCATGTACGCCTACCGCAGCAGCTTTCTCACCCGCTACGCCCATCTGGCCCCCTGTGCCCTGGAGCAGATCGAGGCCCTGGAACAGCTGCGGGTGCTCCATCACGGCTATCGCATCAAGCTGCTGCACACCGACGAGGCGCCACCCGCCGGGGTCGACACACCGGCCGATCTGGAAGCCGTGCGGGCCCGGCTGGCCGGGCGCTGAGACGGCGTGCTGACATCTGGGCGCCGGCAGTGCCTGCACGACATGCCTTGTCGACACATCGCCCGGTCCAGCGCAGGAACAAATGAATCCATGAGGCACCAGGCACGTCCGGCTGCCCACCCCGACGCTACGGCACGCCAAAAAATGCCTGTTCCGGCCGGTTTGTGGACGTAGTGGTGTGATCGGGCAGCGCGTTACAATTGGGACGACCAACATTCACCACCACAGGACTTCCATGCGACTGATTCTTCTGGGCCCCCCGGGTGCCGGCAAGGGCACACAGGCCGGCTTCATCACCGCGGCCTTCGGCATCCCGCAAATTTCCACCGGCGACATGCTGCGTGCCGCCATCAAGGCCGGCACCGAGCTGGGCAAAATGGCCAAACAGGTCATGGACGAAGGCAAGCTGGTGTCGGACGACATCATCATCGGCCTGGTCAAGGAACGCCTGAAGCAGCCCGACTGCGCCAACGGCTACCTGTTCGACGGCTTCCCGCGCACCATTCCGCAGGCCCAGGCCCTGCGTGACTCCGGCATCCAGCTGGACCATGTGGTCGAACTGCAGGTGCCCGACAGCGCCATCATCGAGCGCATGAGTGGTCGCCGCGTGCACCAGCCCAGCGGTCGCAGCTATCACATCCGCTTCAACCCGCCGAAGGTCGAAGGCAAGGACGACCTGACCGGCGAGCCCCTCACCCAGCGTGACGACGACCGCGAGGAAGTGGTCCGCAAGCGTCTGGATGTCTACCAGCAGCAGACCCGCCCGCTGGTCGACTACTACCAGGCCTGGGCCGGGACCGGTGACGCCGCCGCACCGCACTATCACGCGCTGGCCGGTGTCGGCACCGTGGAAGAGATCCGCGACCGGGTGATGGCCGTCCTGAAGGCTTGATCCCCCTCACCGCCCCTGCTCGGGCACGGTTGGCACGTCCCGACCGGGGGCCTGCGGAACGGGCCAGACAATGGCCCGGCCCGGTTGGTCTGCGAAACGGATCAGAAAATGCCTGTACAGCTGCTTCGACGGTTGTACAGGTTTTTTTGCGCCGCGCCCTCCAGGATGATTGCGCCACACCCTCTCAGAGGATGTGCGGCGTCCGCACGCCTTCCAGCCACTGCGCCAGGGCGAGCAGGCCGGCGTCGCCGTCACGGCGGCCCACCAGCTGCAGGCCAAACGGCATGTCACCCCGTCTGGCCGGGGTGGGATGACCCTGCACCGGCTGCCCCGACACGCTCGCCTCTCCCGGCTGCTCCGGCTCTCCCGGCCGTCCCTGCTGCCCTTCCTGCTGCCCTGGCAGTCCCACCGGTTGTCCCTGCTGCGGCAGGCCATCCAGACGCAGTTCTCCCGAACGGGTCCGCCCCCCTGCCTGATCCCACTCCCCACGCATCGTTCCCATCGGCAGGCTGATGGCCGGCACCCCGGCAAACGAGAACGGCAGCGTCTGGCCCAGCACGGCCTCGCGCACCATCATCGTGCCACCGCGGGTTTCGGCCTCCGTCTGGCCCCGCCGGGGCGGGAAAATGGCCGAGGTGGGCAGCACCATGGCATCCACACCGGCCAGCACGGCATCCAGTTCTGCCATGAACTGCCGGCGTGCCTGCAGCGCGGCGATGTATTCCTGCGCCGGCAGGGTCATGCCCAGCCGCAGCGGTTCCAGAACCCCCGCCGAAAACCCATTTCCTCCAGCCGCCAGTGCTGCATGGTGCACACGCGCCGCCTCGGCCCGCACGAGGGAGGAATAGTGGCGCCACGGCACGTCCATGTCGGACGGCTCCAGCGCCACCAGATCCGCCATCTCCCCCAGCCAGCCCAGCACCCGCTGGAAGGTGTGATGTACCGCCTCGTCCAGCCGCCTGGCGAGCCACCGGTACGGCACCGCCAGCCGCGGCCGGCGGGCCACCCGTCCATGCCGCACACTGCGGCCGGACAGCACTGCGTACAGCAGCGCGGCATCCTGCACGTGCTGGGTCAGCGGACCGGCGTGGTCACAGGTCCAGGACAGCGGCAGCGCCCCCTCCAGCGAAATGCTGCCGACGGTGGGCTTGAACCCCACCACACCGCAGAACGCCGCCGGAATGCGGATCGAACCGCCCGTATCGCTGCCGATGGACGCATGCCCCAGCCGCAGCGCCACGGCCACACCCGAACCACTCGATGAGCCGCCGGCCTGCCGGGCCGGATCCCAGGGGTTGCAGACATCGCCCGTCCACGGATTCTCGCCGGTGGCGCCCAGCGCAATCTCGTGCATGTTCGTCTTGGCAAACACCAGCGCCCCGGCCTCGCGCAGACGGCGCACCACGGCACTGTCCTGCAGTGGCAGCACCGGCAATGGCGCCCGGGTGCCAGCCGCCATGGGCGCCCCCTCGAGCTGGAACAGATCCTTCACGCTGATCCACGCCCCCAGCAGCGGCTTGCGCTGCATGCGGGCCGGATCGCGCCGCAGATCTTCCATCAGCTGCCGGGCCTCACTCCGGGCCCGCGCCCAGTCCACCCACGCCAGCGGATTGAACGATGCCGTATCGGCCGCCTTCTGCTGCAGCACGGCCAGCTCGTCTTCCAGCGAGCGGCGCCCCTGCACCAGCGCCCGTGCCTGCGCATCCAGCGGCTGCACCATCTGCAGCGCGGCGAACCTTGCTGCCACATCCAGACTCATCTTCGACCTCCACTCCCGTCTGGAACGGTTCATGAATTTGTCATGCGCGCCCAAAGGAAGTTTTCCCTTCGGCCAGGCCCCACCATGGATTCAGGGGGGACAACACCTGCCAGAGGCGCTATTATGAAGGTTTCCCGAAAGGAAGCCCCGCCCGGAAGCCCCGCCCCATGAAGTATCCGCTGCCCCACCGTGCCCTGAACAGCAACAGCCTCCGTTCTGCCGCCTACGACGAAAACCGGCAAACGCTGGAAATAGCCTTTCAGGACGGCCTGTTGCGCAGCTACCGCAGTCTGCCGGCCGAGGTGGCCAAGCGCTTCTTCGCCGCGCCCAACCCGGCCAGCTTCTGGGAGGACCGCATTGCCGACGAATATCCGATGACACAGACGCGCATCACCACGCCGCCCCCCGTCATCGGCGCCGATGCCGCCGCTGCCTCCGCCCGCCAGCAGCTCGACGCCCTGTTCCAGCAGCCGGACAGCAAGTCCTGAACATGCTGCAGCTGCCTCACGGCTTCCAGATCAGTGCCGGGGATACAGTGGTTGCCACCCTGCTGGCCCGGCCCGACACCCACATCCTGCTGTTCGCAGGCCAGAAACTGATCCAGCGCAGCGAAGGGCCGCCCGCCCTCACCCGCCACGATTATGGCGCCCTGCTCGACGGGGCGGCGTGGCATGCCTGCGAGCCACTGGGCACATGGCAGGGCAGGCCCTGGCTGGCCATCGGGCTGGACACTCTGCCCCCCACTGGCACCTTCCCAGCATCTGGCGCCACCTCATCCAGCCACGCAATACCTGGCAGCAGTACGCCCACCATCGACGCACCCGCCGTCGGAACATCCGCCATCAGCACATCCGCCATCAGCACATCCGCCATCAGCATATCTGCCAGCGGCACGCACGCCACCGGGGTATCCCTGCCCCCCGGCTGGGAAGCGGCCGGCCTGCGCAGCTGGTTCGGCCGCCTGCCCGACGGGCTGGCCGCCATTGCCATGCAGGCCAGCCAGCTGCTCGAATGGCAGCGTACCCACCGCTGGTGCGGTGCCTGCGGCGTGCCGACGCAGCGGCTGACCCACGAACGGGCCGTCCAGTGCCCGCGCTGCGGGCTGCGTTCGTACCCGCGCATCTCGCCCGCCATGATGGTGCTGATCACCCGCGGCCGCCAGCTGCTGCTGGCCAGCAATGTCAGCTTTCCCGAGGGACGCTACAGCGCCCTGGCGGGTTTTCTGGAAGCGGGCGAATCCGTCGAGGCCGCCCTGCACCGCGAGGTCGCCGAGGAAGTGAGCCTGAAGGTCCACGATCTGCGCTACTTCGGCAGCCAGAGCTGGCCCTTTCCCCATGCACTGATGCTGGCCTTCACGGCCGAATGGCTGGCCGGCGATATCTCCGTCGACCCCACCGAGCTGCGCGACGCCCGCTGGTTCGACCCCGACGCCCTGCCCGACCTGCCCCCGGCCAACGTCAGCATCTCGCAGGCGCTGGTCGAAGCCACGGCACGGCGGCTTGTCAAAGCGACACATCGGCATCGGTGCGCAGGCGAATGAGCCGGTAGCAGACGCCAGACACACGGATTCTCCCGGTAACGGCACTCTGTGCCATAACTCCTGTGCAATATCGGAAAACTGACGCATAGTGGCGTGATTAGCCCAACTCGCCGCCGCCGGGAGCCCGCCTTGCCGCTTTTCCGCACCCTCAACGCCCCTGCCGTTTCTGACCGTACTGCCCCTGCCGGGCACACACCCGCGGCAGCCCCGGCCTCCCCGCTGCGCCATTCCCCGGCGGGTCTCACCCTCTCGTCCCTTCGGCATCCGGTTCGCCGCCAGCCGTTTCCCCGCCTGCCCCGCAGCCTGACGGCACTGCTGGTCTGCAGTGCCCTGGCCGCCTGCGGGGGCGGAGGTGGTTCATCCAGCCCGGCACCGGGCCAGAACAGTGGCAACGGCAGCCAGAGCGGCACGGCCACCCAGCCGGGTAACACCACCAATCCGGGCAATACCGCCAATCCGGACAGCCCCACCCAGCCCGGCAACACCCCACAACCGGGCAACATCGCCAATCCGGATGCCGGCAACAGCGGTGCCGGCAATGGCACGACAGTCCCGGATGGTAGCGCCAGCAACGGCAACACCCAGCCCGGCCAGAATCCGGCCCCCGTGGTGCCCGCGCCCCATGCGCCCACCACGCCAGCCAACAGCCCCCTGTCCGGCAACGATGCCGACAACCTGTCGCAACGCCCAACCCCGGCCGTGCTGCGCATCAGTGGTACCGTTCAGGGCCCGGCCGCTGCCTCCGTCGCCCTGCCGGTGGCCCAGCAACGCGCGCAGTCGTCCACGCTGGTCACCTACGACCGGCAGGCCAACCCGCGCATCTGGGTGGTCAACCCGGACCAGAACACCGTGGCCGTACTCGACGGCAGCACGCAGACGCTGCTGAAAGAGATTCCGGTGGGAGATGGACCCCGCACCGTCGCCATCGACAACGCCGGCTACGCCTGGGTGAGCAGCCGCTACAGCGGCACGATCAGCATCATCGCACCCGACACGCTCACGGTCGTCACCACCCTCGAACTGGGTGCTGCCGTGCAGCCCTATGGCGTGGTGGCTGCCGCCGATGGCAATGGTATATGGGTGAGCACGCTGGGCTCACAGGAACTGCTGCAGTTCGATGCCACCACCCGTGCGCTCAAAAAACGCCAGACGCTGGGGCCTGACGTGCGCCATCTGGCCATCAGCGCCAACAGTGCCACCCTGCTGGCCAGCCGCTTCATCTCGCCGCCGGTGCCGGGCGAAAACACGCTGACCGTCAACCCCGACAGCCCGGATTTCCGGGGAGGCGAGGTGTTGCAGTTCGACCCGGCCACCGCCACCCTGAAGCACACCATTCGCCTGGGCATGAGCCGCGAGGCCGACGGCGCCACCTCGGCCCGGGGCCTGCCCAACTATCTGGGGGCACCGGTCATCTCGCCCAGCGGCAGGCAGGCCTGGGTGCCATCGAAGCAGGACAACATCCAGCGCGGCACCGCCCGCGACGGCAAGACACTCGACTACGAGAGCACCGTGCGGGCCATCCTGTCGAACATCGATCTGGATGGCACCACGCCTGCCGAGGCCGCCACCCGCCGCTACGACCTCGACAACAGCAGCGTGGCCAGTGCGGCCGCCTACACGCCCAACGGCCAGTACGTGCTGGTGGCGCTGGAAACCTCACGCGAGCTGGCCATCATCGATGCCGGCACGGCCGTACAGGTACGCCGGATGGATTCGGTGGGCATGGCCCCGCAGGGCGTGGCCGTCTCGCCCGACGGCACACAGGCCGTGGTGGCCAACGTCATGCAGCGCACCCTGACCTTCCTGGACATCCGTTCCCTGATGACGGAGCGCGATCCGGGCAGCGTGACCGTCACCGGCCGGCTGGTGAAAACCATCAGCGGTGCCGACCGCCTGCCCGCCCAGGTCCTGCGCGGCAAGCAGCTCTTTCACGATGCCCGCGACACCCGCCTGGCCCGCGACAACTACATGAGCTGCGCCAGCTGCCACAGCGAAGGCTACGGCGACGGCCGCGTCTGGGACATGACCGGGCTGGGCGAGGGGCTGCGCAAGACCATCTCGCTGGTGGGCCATGGCGGCAAGAAGGAGCGCCTGCACTGGAGCGGCAACTTCGACGAGGTGCAGGACTTCGAGGCACAGATCATCAAGCTCGAAGGTGGCGCCGGCCTGATGCCGGCAGGCAGCCTCTACCAGAACAACCGCAACGACCCGCTGGGCGGAAAGAAACAGGGCCTGTCGACCGACCTCGACGCCCTGGCCGCCTACGTGAACAGCCTGGGCCAGTACGCCCCCAGCCCCTATCGCAACAGCGACCGCAGCATGACCGCGGCCGGCAAGGCCGGCGAGGCACTGTTCAGCGCGAAAGGCTGTACCACCTGTCACGGCAATGCCGATCTGGGCAACGGCGGCACGAAGCTCGACGACATCGGCACGCTCAAGCCCGCCAGCGGCACCGTGCAGGACAAGCCACTGACCGGCATCACCACCCCGGGCCTGCGCGATGCCTGGTACACCTTCCCGTACCTGCACGACGGCTCGGCAGCCACGCTGGAAGCGGCGATCAGGGTGCACAACACGAATGTGCTGACCGAGCAGGAAGTCAGCTCGCTGGCGGCCTATATCCGGCAAGCCGGGAACGGCCAGTAGTGCGCAGCAAGTGTGAGAGCAGGTGCCCGGGAGCCGGGGGCAGAAATCTGGGCCTGGTAACCGAGGCCAGAAAACGGGGGGCTGAGGCGGGACACATGAAGCCGACCGTGCACCAGCACGGCATACCGGCTACCGCGGTGTGTTCTGAACGCTGCTGACGGGCAGGCCGTTCAGGGATGCCCGGTCATCCGGGCCATGTCGAGCACGCTGCGGCCGGCCAGCGTGCCACCACCCCGGGGGCTTCCCGCCTGGTCGCTGCCGGACTGCGGGTCCAGCACGGTCAGCTCGTACAATCGCGGGCCGCGTACCCAGATCACCCGGCGCAGCCGGCGGCCCGAACCATCCACAAAGGCCGTGGCGCTAGCCGGCTTGCCGTTGATGTCCACATTGATCATGGCCGGCGTGAGGTAGAGCATGCCGCGTGAGGCCGCCAGATCCCGTTCGGCCAGTTCGATCCAGGTGCCGTCGCCCATCCGGAAGTAGCGGGCCAGCCCGGTCCAGCGATCGTTCTTCCAGCTGCCGGCCAGCGTGACGGCCAGAGCCGTACCGAACGGCGGATGCGCCACCGGGCCCGTCAGCGGCAGATCCTTCACGCTCAGGGCCAGTTGGGGAATCTGGAATTCCCTGCTGGCTGCTTCGGCGCCCACGGCATCGGCACGCTCGCGCGCCCTGCTGATCATTTCGAAGGTGCGGACCATGGCCGCCACTTCCTTGTCGTTGCGGACGAACTGCAGGCCATCGATATCGGTACCGGCATCCGGGGCGCCCTTGCCTCGCGCGGGCACGGCGTGGCTGTTTGCGACATCCTTCTCAGCTGAAGCCGTGCCGTGCGCCGGTGAGGAAGCCGGCTGCGGTGCCACGATACGGATGCGGTCATCCGGCGCAACACGACCAAAGGGAGGCTGAACCGTCGGCCGCCGGGCAGGCAGGCCGTTTTCGTCCCCGACCAAGGATGCGTCAGCACCCGTCTGTCTGGCCGCTCCGTTACCTGCCCTGTCCTGCGCTTTTCCCTGCTCCCTGGCCTTTTCCCGTGCCACCGCCATGGCCTCGGATCCGAACACGCACCGGACAAGCATGAGTCCCGACAGCGACACGGGCAACTGCTCGCAGGCCCGCCCTGCCGGATCCTTCAGGTCTTCCGGTTTCGACGGCATCACCGGTGCTTCCGGATGTGGGGGCCGGTCCAGCCGTTCGGGGGCACACGGCAGCCCCTCGTTCACCGGATTGCGCACACAGGCCCAGGCTGCCAGCTCGTCGATGCTGGCGCTGCAGCCGGTCAGTGTCTTCGACGGACCGTCCGAGGTCGGGTCGTTGAACACGATGGCGTCATGGTAGAAAACGCCGTCACGCCGTTCCCGGTCGATCGCCACACCTTCGGGCCAGGTCACCTTCACCTGGCGCACCCGGTCGAGCACGGCCTGTGACACCGGGCGCCCGTTCTCGCTCAGCCCCGCAGGACAGGGTTCCTGCATGCCCGTCAGTTTCAGCTCGTGGGTTTTCTGCCCGATGGGCATCTGTGCACCATCGCGGTCACAGCCAGCCGCGGCGGCAATGGCCAGCAGAAACAGGGCTTTCGCCAGAACGGTCGTGGCGGGATGAGGGGTCATGTCGACATCTCCTCCGGGAAAGACGGGAAACGACCTTACAGGATACACGCCTACATAGGGGAGAGCAGACTCACGTGCCAGTGGCGCCCACGGCTGGGTAACAACCCCACATGTTCATCGGCGCCAGCAGCAGGGCCAGCCAGCTCCACCTGTTCAGCTGTGCCAGTAGCCCCACGTGTTCACCAGCGACAGGAGCCGGCAGCCTCCATTTGTTCGGCGACACCTGCTGCTGCGGGCGGCAACCCATAGATTCAGCCAAGGCGATGGGCGAGCTGCTCCGGCCCCACTCAGGCCCTTGCCCCACTCAGAACGGCTTGAACGACCGTCCCAGCACCACCACCGAATGGCCTACCGGGGCGTTTTCCGGCGCGCCGGCATCGGCCTCTCTGGACTCGGCCGTGATCCAGGCAGCCGCCTCGGGCCGTGGATCGACGACGATGATTTCATACGCCTTCGGCCCCCACACCCAGAACGCCCGCTGCACGGTGCGGCCCTTGTCGTCGGTGGAGACGATGCCGATGCCCGGATGGCCGTTGAAGTCGGCGTTGATCATGTCGGCCGACAGCAGGGCCACCTCGTTGGTGGCCCGCAGGTCACGCTCGATGAACTCCACGAAACGGCCGTCTTCCAGTGGGTAGAAGCGGCTGACCTCGGTCCAGCCACCATTTTTCAGCACGCCATGGGGCAGCACCGCCGTGGGCGGACGGAACGGTGTGGCCGCCATGCGGTGCGACAGCGACACGCGCCGTTCGTTCAGCACCATCCCGGGTACCCCGGCGGCCTCGGCCGTTGCCTTGATCTCGGCGTCCGACCCTGCCTTGCCCACCACCCTGTCGATGGCCTCGAAGGTTTTCAGCAGGCGGGCGGACTGGCCGTCTTCCGGCACGATGAAGCTGATGCTGTCGGCGGCCCGCTTGTAGGCCGGTTTATCCTGAGCGCCGGAGGCATCGGGAGCGGCCACGACACGGGCCAAGTCACCGTGGACCACCTCCCCGAAGGCCGGCGCGACCTGGGGGGTCCTGGCCGCCTCCGAAGCGGCATCGACGATGCGCACCCCGGGGAAGCGCCAGACCGAGGTAGCATCGGTGGCCGCTGTGCTGGCTGCGGCACCGCCATCGGCCGCCTGTGCAGCCTGCATCGTTCCCAGTCCGCCCAGCAGCGCCGCCGACAGCGCCACGGCCAGCATCTTCCGGTTCAATCCAGCCCGATCCATATCCATACGTACCCAACCTCTCCGGTAAAGAATGTACAAAAACCGCAGAAGTCTATACAAAAACAGCCGGCCCTTCACCTGTGAACCAGCCGTTTCGTCATGATGGACAACGCTGCCCGCATGTCGGCGCCCCTGCGCGGGTGGCGGAACAGTCGCTCGTGCGACGCGCCGTATCGTTGAATCGCCGGGCGTCCCCTGCGCGGGTGCGGAACAGTCAGAGGTGCCGGTTGGACGACGCTGCCAGCCGGAGCCGGCGCAGGGACGAACACACCCCTGATGGCGCGGTGGAAACATTCGCCATTCCGTCAAACCGGAGCTGGCGCGGGGACGAGCACGTCCCTGATGGGCTTTCCACGCTATCTTTCACTTCGTGAGGTGTTTGTTGACCAGCCGGGTCATCTCGAACATCGACACCTCGTCCTGACCGAATACCGCGCGCAGTTTGTCGTCGGCACGGATCATGCGCTTGTTCTCGGGGTTCTGCAGGTTGTGGGCCTTGATGTAGTCCCAGATCTTCTTCGTCACTTCGGTACGCGGACTGGGCTCGGCACCGATCACGGCAGCCAGCTCGGGACTGGGCGTGAGGGCGGCGCTGAAGGCGGCGTTGGGGGTGCGCTTGGTAGCGGGTTTCTGGTCCGAAGTGTTGCTCATCGATGCTCCTCGATAATGTTCTTTAAAAACAAAAGCCGTCAGACGAAGGACGGCTTGATACGGAGAGGCACGGGTGCAGCGACCGGATGCCGGCACAGGCCGGCACCACAAGTGCCCCTTGGTCTCCATCATAACGTGAAGTGCAGAAACGGCCGGATTTCCGGCCCCTGTCATGCGGGGTTACACATGCAGGGGCGAATCCGTGTTAAAGCGTGTGGTTCTGCCCGCACACAGCCCCCCTCCGTCTGTGCGTGATTCAGGACGCATGTCGCGTGACCTGTCCCGTTGCTATGTTCGTATCCTGGACAACCAGGGCTTTGGCCAGCCAGACCCGGCATGATTGCTGCCCCCAGTCATCCATGATCCGGGGGGTGATGTCACCGGGCTCTGGCAGGCGACTGGTTATCGCTGATAGGGGCCAGGCTGGACTCGATCCAAGCCGTCCGTAACGTGGATGCCGAAACTTGTCGCCCTTACTGGCCATGTCTCTCACTGGATACGAACCCATGATGCAAGATACGCCACAACCACAGTCCATCGACGTGTTCATTGGCGTTGATGTCGGCAAGGGCCAGCATCACGCTGTAGCACTCGACCGTAACGGCAAGCGCCTGTACAACAAGGCCCTTCCAAACGATGAAGCCAGACTCCGGGCTCTCCTTGCCGAACTCAGGGCCCATGGTCAGATTCTCTTTGTCGTCGACCAGCCTGCCACCATCGGTGCATTGCCTGTCACAGTAGCCCGTGCAGAGGGCGTGCTGGTGGCCTATCTACCCGGCCTGGCCATGCGCCGGATTGCCGACCTGCACGCAGGGGAAGCAAAGACCGACGCCAGAGATGCAGCGATCATCGCCGACGCAGCTCGCACCATGCCTCATACGCTGCGGACCTTGCGCATCGATGACGAACAGCTTGCAGAGCTCAACATGCTATGCGGTTTTGACGACGATCTCTCTGCCCAGGTAACCCAGACCAGCAACAGGATTCGCGGTCTGCTGACACAAATCCACCCCGCGCTTGAACGAGTTCTGGGTCCCCGTCTTGACCACCCTGCGGTTCTTGATCTACTGGTACGCTATCCATCCCCTGCTGCACTTGCCAGTGCAGGCCAACGTCGACTTGCCAACCGCTTGAGCAAGCTCGCTCCGCGGCTGGCCACCCGTCTTGCTACCGAAATAACCGAAGCGCTGC
>ERZ773099.761-NODE-761-length-25338-cov-6.175889_pt1 | contig 25338 bp, 20 predicted proteins | sample MGYA00511120_ERZ773099 | MGnify/ENA primary metagenome ERZ773099 (study PRJEB29015, sample SAMEA2738012) | human oral metagenome | biome: human oral; feature: human-associated habitat; material: dental | place: China | collected 2104 ... | reverse complement strand
GGGACGTGGCGCACTTCTCCGCCAAGGTGCCCCGGGCCCACCTCTTCCCGGTCTCGCAGTCCATGGAGTCGCGCGGCGCCCGGATGGCCTGGGAGCAGACGGGGCTTCCTGCCCTCATTCACCGGATCCGCCCCGATGTCCTGCACTCACCTCACTACACCTTCCCGGCCCTGCACCAGGTGCCCGTGGTCGTCACCCTTCACGACGCCACGTTCTTCTCCCACCCCCAGGCACACTCGCCCTTCAAGCAGAAGTTCTTCACCAGCGCCATCCGCCGGGCTGTGCGTAGGGCCGACGCGCTCGTCGTGCCCTCCTTGGCCACCCGTGACGAGACCATCGCGTACGTCGGCGGCAGCCCCGAGCGATTCCACGTCGCCTACCACGGCGTGGACACCTCCGTGTTCCATCCGGTCGACGACGCCGAACGGGCTCGTGTGGCCGCCTCCCTCGGCCTGGAGGGCAAGCGCTACATCGGTTTCCTGGGGACCCTCGAGCCCCGTAAGAACGTTCCCAACCTGGTGCGCGCCTGGAGGTCGGTCTTCCATGACTCCGACGACGCTCCGGCCCTGGTCCTGGCCGGAGGACCCGGCTGGGACGCGGACATTGAGCCCGCCCTGGCCGAGGTCCCCCCGAACCTGAACGTCCTGAGGCCCGGTTACCTGCCCCTGGAGGACCTACCCGGATTCCTGTCCGGCTGTGAGATCCTGGCCTACCCTTCCATCGGCGAGGGCTTCGGCCTGCCGGTGCTCGAAGCCATGGCCTGTGGGGCCGCCGTTCTCACCACCCGCGAGCTGAGCCTGCCGGAGGTCGGGGGAGAAGCCGTGGCCTACTGCGGCTCCGATGCCCAGGCCATTGCCCGGGCCCTTGTGCTCCTGGACGCCGATCCTGGGCGACGTCGGGCCCTGGGGGCCGCCGCCCTCAAGCGGGCTGCCGAGTTCACCTGGAAGGCCTCCGCTCAGGCGCATGTCAAGGCCTATCAAGCCGCCATGGCGCGCTGACGCCTCACGCCCTCCGATCGACGGTCTCTTTCACTGCAGCGTGCTCGTGTAGGCTTCACTGGTAGGTCACTCCTATGTGGGACTCCGGCGAGACGACGCCTGGCGGGAAGGAAAAGACGGCCAGTGAACGAGACCATGCCTCTGCAGACTGAGGGGACCTCCCTCCCACGTGCCGGGCGCGAAGAAGGGCAGACGCGCGGCCGTGTTCTCGTCACCGGCGCCAACGGACAGCTGGGGCGTGCGCTCATGGCGCTCCTGCCGCAGGCGGGATTCCAGCCCACCGGCGTCGACCTGCCGGAGGTGGACATCTCTGACACGGTCGCCATGACCGCCTGGGACTGGTCCGGCTACGACGTCATCATCAATGCCGCCGCCTGGACCAATGTGGACGGGGCGGAGACCCCTGAGGGCCGCCGTCTGTCCTGGCGAGCCAATACGGTGGGGCCGGTCAATCTGGCTCGGGCGGCCACTCAGCACGGCCTGACCCTGGTGCACATCTCCACCGAGTACACCTTCGACGGCGCCACACCGGTTCACACCGAGGAGGAGACCCCCTCGCCGCTGGGGGTCTATGGCCAGTCCAAGGCCGCCGGGGACGCCGCCGTCAGTGTCTGCCCCCGCCATTACCTGGTGCGCACCTCCTGGGTGGTGGGCGATGGGAAGAACTTCGTCAAGACGATGCTCTCCCTGGCCGAGCGCGGCATCGCGCCGAGTGTCGTGTCCGATCAGACCGGCCGCCTCACCTTCGCCTCCGACCTGGCTGCGGGTATCATCCACCTCATTTCCTCGGGCGCCGATTACGGCACCTACAACCTCTCCGGTGAGGGCCCGATCGTCTCCTGGGCCGATATCGCCAAGCGGGTCTACGAGCGTGCCGGCCACAGCCCCGACGAGGTCACGCCCGTCACCACCGAGGAGTACTACGCCGATCAGGAGGGGATCGCCCCGCGGCCGCTGAGCTCTGCCCTGGATCTTTCCAAGATCGAGGCCACAGGCTTCACCCCAGCCGATTCCACACAGCGCCTAGACGCTTATCTTCGGGATTTGATGTAAGTAATTTCCGATCGGATTATCTTCCCGTAATCCCTCATTCCCTATCGGAGATCAGTATGAGAAGTGAGCTCGCGAAATATTTACGACTGCCGACTTCTGGGAACTCTGCGACCGGGGTGGCATCGCCGCGGCGACCGGCGCTGATCGGTGGGCTTCTCGTATTTCTCATGTTGCTCACCGGGCTTGGGTGGGCGGTATCCTCACCGGTGCAGGGATCTCCCGACGAGGACTATCACCTGGGTAGCATTTGGTGTCCGCGTCCAGCGGACGGGTCATGCAAGATGGATACGGTCAATGGTAAGCCGGTGGTCCGTGTCCCCATCGCAGTGGCCAGCGATATAGTGGATTGTTATACCTTCAAATCGAGTATTTCTGCGGGATGCGTGCCTGGTTATCAGGACTCCGAGATAGGGTGGTCGGCGCGTTTTGACAAAGGTGCCTATCCGATTGGTTATTACCACTTTCATCACCTCTTTGTCGGTAAGGATGCGCAGACCTCGGTGCTGGTCATGCGCGGGGTCAATGTGCTCATCGCTGTCGCTCTCCTGGGGACAGTCGGCTTCTGTGCTCCCCCAAGACTGAAGCGGCCCCTGATCGGGGCGGTCGCAGCCTCGTGGATCCCCATGGGGGTCTATTTCATCTCCTCCGTCAATCCCAGTTCGTGGGCCATCTCGGGGCTGTTGGTGTACGCCTCGGCACTGTATCTGGCAACCCAGCAGGAAGGGCGTTCCCGGGGCGTGCTGATACTCTGTGCCGTGATCGGTGCCGTCATGTGCCTGACATCTCGGTATGATGCGGCCTTCTTCCTTCTTATTATTGGCCTCGCCCTGCTCTTCGGTGTGCGATGGACTCGTAGGAGATGGCCGGAGCTGTGTGTTCTTGTCGGGGCGGCTGTCGTCGGATCCGTCGTCTTCACGTCATCGTCCCAGACATCTAAAGTCGCCTACTTCTCCCGTGTTGCGAATTTGATGGATTCGGCCATCGGGAAGTCCTTGCTGGTTCTTCTTGTTGTTGGCCTTGCCCTGATTTTCGCTGTGCGACGGGCTCGGCGATGGTGGCGAGAACTGTGTGTTGCTGCCGGAGTCGTTGTCTTCGGATTCTTCACCTTCATGTCGTCGTTGCAGGTGTCCAGAGTCTCTATCTTCTCCCGACTTCAGGAGCCGGCTCATTCTGCTGATGAACAGTCTTTTGTCGAGAAGTTGATTATTGGGATAGAGACTGCGCCGAAGTATCTTGGTGGGTTCTGGGGGCATGCGTGGAGTCCAGGTTGGTATGATGTCCCTTTACAGATCCGCAGCCCCCATATGTTAGCCATTATGGCTGCCGGAGCCTTTGTGGCAGTGTCTCTTCGCCGTGGCGGGTGGCGCAAGTGGGTCGCTCTGGCAGTCCTCATGGCGACGATGATCGGGCTTCCGGCGGTGTTCTACGCGAACGGTGCCATGAACCCCATCGAGGAGTACCAGGCCCGGTATATTTTCCCGATGCTGGCGCCCACCTTTTTTCTCATGCTGGCCATCAATCAGGATGACAAGGAATGGTTCACGGTCCCGCAGGCCGTCTGGGTCTTCATCTGCGAGGCTGTCTGCCAGGCGATCAGCCTGCATACGCTGCTCATGCGATATGTTCACGGGAACAGGGAGCCCTGGGAGCTCAATCTCAACAAGGGGATCGAGTGGTGGTGGAGCGCACCTGTGCCACCGATGACGGTCTGGTTCCTCACGACATGCGTTGCCACCGCGGCATTGGGGATCGCCGCGGTGATGCTGACGCGTACAGCCGATAGGCAGGAGTAGCCGGCTCGCCGTCGTCCTCGTCAGGAACGAGATCGCGTTGTCGGGTCGGCGCTGAACGCCGCGGGCGGGAAGCACCAGACTGGTGCCGCCCGCCCGCAGTACTGGCTCAAGGGGCCGGCGCCGGATGCTCCGGCGGACGGCTCAGGCCTGCTGGTGCTCCAGCAGGCCCAGGAGGTAGGCGCCGTAGCCGGACTTCACCAGGGGCTCGGCGCGCCGGCGCAGGCCCTCGTCGTCGATGAAGCCCATACGCCAGGCGACCTCCTCGGGGGCGCCGATATTGAGGCCCTGACGGTGCTGGACGGTGCGGATGAAGCTGGTGGCGTCGGCCAGCGAGTCGAAGGTACCGGTGTCGAGCCAGGCGGTACCGCGGGGGAGGACTTCGACGGTGAGCCGGCCGGCCTCCAGGTAGGTGCGGTTGACGTCGGTGATCTCGTACTCACCGCGGGCGGAGGGCTTGAGGCTCCTTGCGATCTCGACGACGTCGTTGTCATAGAAGTACAGGCCGGGCACGGCGTACGTGGAGCGGGGGCGGGCGGGCTTCTCCTCGATGGAGATGGCCTTGAAGTCCTCGTCGAACTCGACGACGCCGTAGGCCGTGGGGTCGGCAACCTGGTAGGCGTAGACGACGCCGCCGTCGGGGTTGGTGTGACGGCGCAGCTGCGTGCCCATGCCGGGGCCGTAGAAGATGTTGTCTCCCAGGACCAGGGCGGCGCTCTCGGAGCCGATGAAGTCGGCACCCAGGACGAAGGCCTGGGCCAGGCCGTTGGGCTCCTGCTGGACGGTGTAGGACAGGTTGACTCCGAGCTGGGAGCCGTCGCCCAGGAGGCGGTGGAAGGAGGGAGCGTCATGGGGGGTGGTGATGATGAGGACGTCCTGGATCCCGGCGAGCATGAGGGTGCTCAGCGGGTAGTAGATCATCGGCTTGTCGTAGACGGGCACCAGCTGCTTGGAGGTCCCCAGGGTGATCGGGTTGAGTCGTGTGCCGGAGCCTCCGGCCAGAATGATTCCTCGCATGCTCCAAGCATGACCCATCCCGGCTCTGAATGGCGCCACCGTCGGACGATTCGGTCGCATATGTCAGTGGTGCGCGGCACGTTCGGCTCGGGCACACTCGTTTCCGAGGCGCCGACGTGGCGCTCCGGTCCACCTCGGGGAAGGGGAATGCGATGCGGCTCCCTCAGCAGAGGTCGCCCGCCGACGGCACGGGCGCCGGCGCAGGCGGTCGTGCGCCCGGACCCGTCCTGGCCGGCGTCCTCCTCGCGATGCTCCTGCTCTCGGCCGCCTGGACGCTGCTCGTCCCCCTGAGGGCTCAGGCCGATGAGACGAGCCACGCCACCTACGCGGCCGCCGTCGCCCGCGGCCAGGTCCTCATCGAGGGGCACCGTGTCGCCGCCTCCGGCGCGCCAGGGCAGCGGATCCGGCACGACGTCGTCGTCCCCTCCTCCTACGGCGGCGTCCAGGACGGTGCCGCCTGCCTGTTCTGGCACCCCGAGACCCCCGAGTCCTGCGTGAGCCCCATGCCCGCTCACTCCGGCGGGCAGGTCACGGTAAGCACCTCCGCCGCGAACTACCCGCCCGCCTACTACCTCCTGACGGGCTGGGTGACCCGGCTGCTGGACGGCCCGGCCGCCTGGTACGCGATGCGGGCGCTGACATCGCTCATCTGCGCCTCGCTGGCCACCCTGGGGGTGGCGGGTCTGTGGCGCACCGGGGGCAGCCGGCTGTCGGTCGCGGTCCTGGGCGTGCTCACGCCGAGCGCCGTGTGCCTGGGCGGCGCCGTCAACCCGGCGGGCGTGGAGGTGATGGCCTGCTTCGCCCTGGCGGGGCTGGTCGCCCCGGTCGTGATCGAGCAGCGGGTGACGGCCCACCGCCTGGTGGGGGCCGGGCTCCTGACGGCCGTGGTGGCGGCCTGCCGCCCCTCGGGCGTTCTGTGGGCGGGCGTCATCGCCCTGGTGTGCGCCTGCGCGCTGCCGACGACGGTGTGGCGGCCCCTGATGCGCCGGCGGGCGGCATGGGTCGCCGCCGCCATCGCCGCCCTGGGCTGCTCTGCCACGGCGGCCTGGCTCGTCGTCGCCCGGACCGGGGAGTCCGTGCTCGGCGCCGCCGCCCCCGACATGACCCTGCGCGAGATGCTGGTGCGCATGTGGGACAGCCGTGCCTCCTACCTCGACTCGATCATCGGCAACGTCGGCTGGGCGGACAACCCGGTGCCGGGGTGGATCCAGGCGGTCATAGCCGTCTGCTACCTGGCCGTCGTCGTTCTGGCGCTCATCGCCGGAACACCGGGCCAGAGGGCCGGCATGGCGCTGGGGCTCCTGGCCGTCCCCGCCTCTGCGGTCGCCATCCAGTACGCCTCCCTGGACACGGCCGGCATGATGTGGCAGGGCCGCTACAGCCTCCCGCTGCTGGTCGCCCTGGGGGTTCTGGGCTTCGTCGTCGTGCGTCACCGTCACCCGGGCCTGGCTCGCCTCGTCGGAGACGCGCTGGCGGCCGCGCTCGTCTTCGGGCAGGCTGCTCTGCTGCTGCGCTCCGCCCATCGCTACGCCTCCGGGCTCGAGGCTCCTCTGACGTCTTCGGACCTGGGTGTCCGGCACCTGATGGCACTGGGGCTGGGGGTGGTCGGGCTGGTGACGCTCGCGGTCGTCTTCCTCGCCTCACGGGCGCAGGCGGCGGACAGACGCCGATAGACTGCCTCGGTGATGCGCTGCCGGCGCGACCCGCACGGTGATGCCGAGACGGCGCAGGACAGCATGGGACGAAGACTGCTACTGGCAGGTGACGTCGAGTACGCGCACAGAAGGAGCCAATGATGGGGCAGATCGAGCTGGGCAAGCCGCTCGCCGTGGAGACGACGCCGATTCCGGGGTTCTTGCGGATCGACCTGACTGTTCACGGGGACAACCGCGGCTGGTTCAAGGAGAACTGGCAGAGGGAGAAGATGCTGGCCCTGGGGCTGCCCGACTTCGGGCCGGTTCAGAACAACATCTCCTTCAACAATGAGGTCGGGGTGACCCGAGGTATCCACGCCGAGCCCTGGGACAAGTTCGTCTCGGTGGCCACCGGCCGGGTCTTCGGAGCCTGGGTGGACCTGCGCGAGGGGCCCTCCTTCGGGTCCGTCTACACCTGTGAGATCGACCCGTCGGTGGCGGTGTTCGTGCCTCGGGGCGTGGGCAACGCCTATCAGACGCTGGAACCCAATACTGCCTACACCTACCTGGTCAACGACCACTGGTCGGCCGACGCCCAGTACACCTTCCTCAACCTGGCCGATGAGACGGCGAATGTGCCCTGGCCGATCGCGCTGACCGAGGCGATCCTCTCCGACAAGGACAAGGCGCACCCCCGCCTGGCCGACGTCACCCCTTTCCCGTCGCCTGAGGTCGACGCCTAGGACGTGTCTGAGAGTCGGTACGGTGAGGCGCTATGAGACGACTTGAGCCCGCCCGCCAGCAGTACGCCTGGGGGTCGACCTCCGCCATTCCCGAGCTTCTGGGCGTGGCCGACGACGGCGTCCCGTGGGCCGAGGCCTGGTACGGCTCCCACCCGGCTGGGCCGGCTCGGGTCACCGGGGGCGATGCCCTCTCCGAGCTCATCGACGCCGAGCCGGAGCGTCTGCTGGGCGAGGACATCATCTGGCGCTTCGGGCGCCGCCTGCCCTTCCTGCTCAAGCTCATCGCCCCCGAACGGCCCCTGTCCCTTCAGGTCCACCCCAGCCAGGCGCAGGCGGCCGAGGGCTACGCCCTGGAGGAAGAGGCGGGCATCGCCCTGGACCACCCCGCTCGCAACTACAAGGACACCAATCACAAGCCGGAGATGGTTCTGGCCCTCACCCGGTTCCAGGCGGTCGCCGGTTTCCGGGCCCCGCGCCGTGCCGTCGAGGTCCTCGCCGGGCTGGACAGCGTCCTGGCCCGCCGAATGCGTCGTACCCTGCGCCTCAACCCGACCCGCTACGGTATTCGGCAGGTCTTCTCCGACGTCGTCTCCGCGGCCACCCGCCCGAGTCCCGAGGAGATCGACGAGCTCGTCGCTGAGATCTCGGTCCGCTTCGAGGCCGGCATGTCCCCCTCGCTGCGGGTGGACTCCAATGTCCTGAAGATGGCGGGTACCTTCGCCGGGGACCCCGGCATCGCCGCCGCGCTCCTGCTCAACCCCGTCACCCTTCAGCCCGGTGAGGCGCTGTTCGTGCCGGCTGGCAGCGTCCACGCCTACATCTCCGGGCTGGGGGTGGAGGTCATGGCCTCCTCCGACAACGTGCTGCGCGCCGGGCTGACGCCTAAGCACATCGACGTCCCCGAGATGCTGGCCTGTGTCGACTACGTGGCCGCGCCGCCGGTGCGCCCGGCACCTGAGTACCTCTCTCGCGCCACCCGCGCCTACTACGCGCCGGTGGACGATTTCGAGCTCATGGTGACCACCGTGGTGGCCGCTGACGGCCGCCTACCGGTCCCCGGGCGGGGGCCGCGCATCCTTCTGGCCGTCGAGGGTGCCATGACCCTGGTGACCCAGGCGGACTCACAGACCCTGGCCCAGGGGGAAGCCGTTTTCATCGGTGCCGATGAGCGCAGCCTCTCCGTTGAGGGGGAGGGGACTCTCATCCAGGCCGACGTTCCCTGACGGCAGGGCTCGGAGCCCGGCCTCCTGTGCCCGAGGCGGTTGGACACCGATCCTCTGATCGCGATCGTCAGTCGGTCCGGGCCTCAGCGGTGCTGTCAGTAATGCCCTCCTGCCGGATGGCGGCCGCGGCGACGTCGTCGCCCGCCTCAGGGGTGAGGACGACTGCTGTGCGCCCGGCGCTCCAGGCGGACAGCACCTTCTGTAGTGCCTGAGTAGTCCGGGTGCAGCGGACCAGAGCGGCGCGTGAACCGGCCTGGCCCTCAGTAGCGGTGGCAGTGGCCTCGACCCGGGCGGCCAGCTCGCGGCGTGTCAGGGTGGTGGGCTCTGCGCCGTTCAGTACTCCGCCCCGCGTCCCGGAGGCGGTGAGGTCAGTGCAGAGGTCGGTGAGGCAGGGCAGGTCGGCGGGGGCGCTGACCGGCGTGAATCGGTCGGGGTAGGACATGAGGTCCGCAGCGCCGTCGAGCACGAGGGCGGGCAGGACGCCCGGCCAGCGCAGCGCCAGGGAGGCAGCCGGGACGAGCACCTGAACCTCTGCCGTGTCACACAGATCCTCAGGAGTGAAGGCCACACTCAGCTCGGGGCTGAGACCGGCGTTATCGATCTCCTCGGTACTTCCCAGGAGAACAGTGCGTCCCGCCGACCACGCCCCGCAGGCCCACGCCACTGTCCGCCAGTGCGGCGGGAGTCCTACATGAACTCCGTCACCCCGAGTGGACTCCGCTGTGATCAATCCCGCTATTTTGGCCAACCACATGGACAGAACATGTCCGGTCAACTCGACTCGCTCATCGGCTCCATAACAATTCAGCCACGGTCTGTCGGCATCATGAGGGCTGGGAAACAGCGCTAGCAGGGGGTCATGCATGGCTCCAGATTGAAGCAGATCTACTGACATTCAGGAAACTTCCTGGTAGTGTCCAGCCGGTCGGGTCAATGTGGAATCGCGTGTCAGAGGCCCTGAAATTTCCTGGAAAATCATGTCTCTCCCCGCTGTCAGGCAGGCCGCGGGCACCTCCCAGGAGATTTGTAGGAAGTCAACATATGGTGGCAACCAGATGGGGATATTCCTTGAGATATCAAGGAATGATGTCTACGGTAACGAGAGGGTGAACTTTCCCTCGCCGGCTTGACTGGCCTTGTCTCACACGCATGTAATTCTTACTGACAAGAAGCTCGGATCGAAGGGAGGCCGACATGTGGAACATCCTCGGCGACGGCCCGCTCAAGCAGCCGGAGGAGCCTGACGCAGAAGTCCTGTCGCTCCTCTTCGGCGGTGGTGACGACGTCGATGAAGGTCCTCTGGCGTGGCAGGAGCGCGCGCTGTGCGCTCAGACGGATCCGGAGGCGTTCTTCCCCGAGAAGGGTGGTTCCACACGCGAGGCCAAGCGAGTCTGCGCGACCTGCGAGGTTCGCGAGGAGTGCCTCGAGTACGCCCTCGCCAACGACGAGCGCTTCGGTATCTGGGGCGGCATGTCGGAGCGCGAACGGCGCAAGCTCAAGCGTCGCGCAGTATGACCCGCACCGGCTCCGCACAGGGAGCCAGTCGGGTAGGAGCCCTGGCCGTCGTCGTGTCGGCCGGGGCGAGCCCGTTTCTGGCGCAGACGCTGACCGCCGTCGCCTCGCAGACCTGCGCGCCCGACGTTGTTCTTGTCGTCGATGTCGCCTCGCGTGTCAACGGGCTGGGGGACGGGGCCCCGATCGAGGAGCTGGTCGAGAGCTCCGGGCTGGGCAAGGCCACCGCGGTGCGTGTCGTACGGGTCAAGGAGGCCAAGAGCTTCGGGGACGCGGTGTCGCGGGGCCTGGCTGCCTACGCAGAACTCGTCGCCACCGGTAACCGGAGGCGACGAGGTTCGGGTGATGCCGATGGCTTGGACGTTGACGGTGCCTCAAGTGGTTCACGCACCTCTGTTCGTGATCTTCTGCTGACCGGTTCCGGTCCCATCACTGGCCCCACCGGTGCGCTCTCGCCGATCACGTCCTACGAGCAGCAGCTCGTGGCTCCCGTGGAGGAGTCTGAGGAGACGGCGGAGCACCAGGTGTGGTTCTGGCTCCTCCACGACGACTCCGCCCCCGAGCAGGACTGCCTCGAACAGCTCCTCACCGCTGCGACCAACGCCCGCTCAGTAGGGATCGTCGGTCCCAAGCAGGTGGGCTGGGACAATCCGGAGCTGCTTCTGGAGGTCGGCCTGCGCACCACGGCCTCGGCCCGCCGCGCCAACGACATCGTTCCCGGCGAGGTCGATCAGGGGCAGCACGATGACCGCAGCGATGTCCTGGCCGTGGGGACGGCCGGCGCCCTCATTGACCGTGCAGTGTGGGAGGAGATCGGAGGCATCGCCCCCTGGCTCGGCCCCTTCGGGGACGGTCTGGAGCTCTCCCGCGCCGCGCGCCTGGCCGGATACCGGGTCATCGTTGAGCCCGGTGCCGTCATCCGCCACCGGCGGGCCTCCTACCAGGGCCTACGCCGGCCTGCTCACGTATCCCACTCGTCGCGTCCCGAGGCTCGCAGTGACGCCGAGGCCATCGAGGTCCGACTCCCCGAGCCCGACCCGGAGCGGTCCTTCCGCGCCCGGCGCAGCGCCCAGCTGACCAACTGGGCGGCCTTCTCGACTCGTCCCATCTGGCTACTGCTGACCTGGTTCGTCATTCTCGGCGCAATGCGCACCGTGTGGCGGCTCGCCTCCAAGGCGCCGGCGCTCGCCCGTGACGAGCTCGGTGCGGCTCTGGCGGTAGCCGGCCGCGGCCGTCGGATCAAGGCGGCCAGACGGCGGCTCGCCCGGCACACCAAGGTTCCCGCCTCCGCGCTGGGGCGCCTCTATGTCACCTCTGCCGAGATCAGGGGCATACGCCGCGACCGCACCCGTCAGGAGCGCGAGCGCCGAGCCCGTGCCGCCGCTCCCAGTGAGCTCGAGCTGCGCGAGCTCGCCGCCCTGGCCCGCAGTCGACGTCGGACCCTGGGCGCTGTCATGGTGCTGGTTCTGGCGCTGAGCGGCTACGGCCTGTCTCGGTTGCTGCTCACCCGCTCGGTCAGCGGAGGGGCGCTGCCCCTGTTCAGCGGTGGCTGGCGACAGATGTGGGACGCCGCCTGGAGCACCTGGATCGCCACCGGCGACGGCTACCCGGGTGGGGTCACCCCGTTGCTGGGCATCCTGGCCCTGCCGACGGCGCTGGGACGCTTCGTCGGGCTGGGGGACGGTTCCCTCGTCAGTGCTCTGGTGCTCCTGGCCGTGCCGCTCGCTGCCCTGGGGGCCTGGTTCGCCTCCGGCACGATGACCCGGAAGGTGGTTCTGCGGGCCTGGGCCGCACTGGTGTGGGCTCTGGCTCCCAGCCTGCTGCTCGCCCTGGGGCAGGGGCGCCTCGGCGCGCTGCTGGTTCACCTCGTCCTTCCCTGGGCGCTGCTGGCCCTGGCACGTGCCGTGGGCGCCGACCGGAGGGATCTCGTCCTGTCCGGGCTCGTGGGCGCTCACCTGCTCACTGACCAGGAGCGGGCCGAGCTCGATCGCTTCTCCCACGAGAAGGTCACTGACCTCGCCCACCTCGACGACGAGGAGGAGCAGGCTGCAGTGAGCGCCGAGGACGGGGCCGACGAAGACTCCGCCCAGGAGGAGACCGAGTCCGACCACGACCGGGGTGGAGCTGGTGAGGAGGTCGGTGCAGCGGAGTCGGTAACGGTCGGTGAGTCTCGTGAGCCCCACGATGCCGCCGATGCGGCCGCTGCCGAGGGTGACCCGCCTGAGTCCGAGAAGTACGGCTACGGCTCGGCCACGGCGGCCGCTGTCGCCGGTCTGCTGCTGAGCGTCGTCGTCGCGGCCGCCCCCGCCGCAGCGGCGGTGCTGGCGGTCATCCTTCTTCTGCTGTCCGTGACGACACGACGCGGGTTCAAGCTCGTCCTCACCCTGGTTCCCATGGTGGTCACCGCCGCCCCGGCCTGGTGGGGCGCCTGGCGCCTGGGGCAGAGGGCCGGTTGGGTCGAGGGGGCTCGGTTGCTGCTGACCGATATCGGTCTGCCCGTCCGGGTGCCGACGCCGAGCAGCCTCGACCTGCTGGCCGGCTCACCAGTGGCCATGGGTGCCATCGCCGGCTCCGGGGCCTGGAGCATCCTGGTCCGGGGACTGCTGCTGCTCGTCCCGGTCCTCGGCATCGTCGGCCTGTTCATCTCCCGGCGCGTCCGGGTGGCCCGAACCGGCATCCTCCTGGCCCTGGGCGGTCTGGCTCTGGCAGGGATCTCGGTGCGCATGCCCACTGGGCTGGGCGGTGACGTCACCGGCTCGGGCCTGGCCCCCGTCAACGGCTGGGGCGGTGTCGGGGTCTCTCTGGCGCTGAGCGGGTTCCTCACCGCGGCCCTTCCCGCCGGCGAGGCCATCTGGAGCACGATCGGACGGCGTGCTGCGGGCGGTAGCAGGACCAGTCGCCAGCACCGCAAGGACGCCGAGACTGCTGCTGCCTCCTCCGCGCTGTCCGTGCTGTCCACAGTGTCCGGTGATGGCCTGCGTCGGCTGAGGACGGGCTTCGTGGTCGCCGCCTGCCTCGTCCTGCTGGCTCCGGTGACGGTCGGTGCCGTCTGGTCCTACCAGGCCCATCGCGGCAGCAATCCCCAGGTCCTGGCGCTGCGCCCCACTACCCAGCAGGTCCCCCTCATCGCCGAGCAGTTCCAGGGCTCGGCCACGGCCGGCCGGGTCCTCAAGCTCACCTCCACCTCTGAGGGGCTTCAGGCCACGGTCTGGCGCGGACCCGGAACTCAGATCAGCGATGCCCTGCCGGGTGCGGTCAACGCCCAGGCGCGCAGCCGCGCCTCAGGTGCACTGACCGATCCTCGTCTGAGACCCACCAGGACCGGTCAGACGGGGCGCAGTACAGCCTCCGGTGAGGGTCTCGTCCTGGAGGACAAGGCCGACGCCGAGCTCGCCCAGATCGTCACCCGCGCCACGGCCGGGCAGGACACGGAGGTCGCCGACGCCCTGGCGGCACACGGGATCGCCGTCGTCCTGCTGACCGACAAGGAGGGTGACGCCGTCACCGCCGAGGCCCGAGTGGGCCTGGCCTCCACACCCGGACTGGAGCAGCTCGCCCAGACCGCCGCGGGCAACTCCTGGCGCGTCACCTCATCGGCGTACCCCGACTCGGCCCGCCTGAGTCTCATCGACGAGGGCGGAGAGGCGACCCCGGTCGCGTCCACCGGCGCCGGATCCGGCACCCGCACCCGGATCCCCGCCGGCTCCGGCACCCGCACGCTGGTCATGGTGGAGCGGGCCGACGCAGGCTGGAGGGCCACTCTTGACGGTCGACGCCTCCAGGCCACCACGGTCCCCGCTCAGGACGGCAGCTGGAAGCAGGGCTTCGCCGTCGGATCCGAGGGCGGGGAATTGGTCATCACCCACACCCGCCGGTCCACCGCCGCCGCGACCTACACGATCTGGATCGTCTGGGCCCTGACCCTGGTGGCGGCACTGCCCCTGCGACGCGGAAAGGAAATGGCCTCATGACTCAGCCTCACGATGACGATTCCCGCCGTCGGCAGGACGAGGACGCGCAGGACCAGCACGGGGACCAGCAGGGCAGCCGGCGGAAGGGGCGGCACAGCCATCAGGAACCGTCCGAGTCGCAGTCCCTCGAGCACGGGAGGCTCCCGGAGACGGACCAGGCCGATGACGAGGTCGCCACGGACGAGGTCGGCGAGGAGCCCCGTGCCGGATCCGGCGTCGGGCCCGTCGGGGACAGCCCGGACAGTGCCACCAGCCAGGATCAGGGCCACGACCAGCAGTCTGAATCAGGTGGTGATGCTCCCGAGCAGGACTCCGTCGAGGTTGAGGCGGACCATGACGAATCGGCCGGTTCGGACGGCGCCAACGTTGCCGAAGCCCCTGACTCCGCTGACTCCGCCGGTTCCGCTGACGTCCCTGAAGCTACTGATGCCGGGGACTCTGCGGAGGTCGACGACTCCGACGCCGAGGCTGCGAGCCGATCGGAGACCGGCGCCTCCTCCAGGAGGCGCCGTACCAGGGCCGGGCGGCGCCCTCGCACCGTGGGGCAGTCGATCGTCCGCGGCGTTGGCATCCTGACCTCGGTCGCACTCGCCGGCGCCGTCGGGGGAGTCACCTGGTGGGGCTACACCGCACCGCGTACACCGACCCCGCAGCTGGAGGCTCTCCGACTGACCGAACCGGGAGCCGCCACCACCTACGTGTGCCCTCACGCCCCCACCAATACGCTGCGGGGCACCGACGTCGGCGCCGTGGAGTCCACCACCGCCATCCTTCCCGTTGACGGGACCGAGTCGATCCAGTCGGCCACCTACGCCGGCAAGCCGATCCCCGTTGATGCCGCCACCTCCGTGAACGCGGCCGAGGGGGGCATCCTCAGCCTCGCACCTGCTGGTGGTCGGGTGGCCAACGCCGTCGGCTCGGTCGCCACCGTGACGAAGAGCGGTGACCTGCGGGGACTCACCACCGCCCCCTGCGCCCAGCCGGGTGCCATGTCCTGGATCGTGGGCGGCTCCATCGCGGCGGGCTCGTCGGCCGAGCTGCGCCTGACCAACCCCGGCGCCACCCCGGCGACGGTGAAAGTGAACCTCTACGGATCCATCGGCCGCCTGAGTCTGCCCAGTAACGGTGAGGTCACTGTCCCGGCAGGCGGTTCCTCCTCGCTGGTCCTGGAGACGAAGGGCAGCCAGGACCCACGCATCGCTGTGTCCATCGAGGCCGACGGGGGTTCCGTGGTCCCCACCCTCGTCACCGAGTCCCTCGATGGTGAGACCCCCGCCGGCACCGACGTCATCACCCCGGGAGCCGCCCCGGCCACCGACCTCGTGGTGCCCGGCGTGGAGATCGTTGAGCCGGCCACACAGGGCGAGGTTCCCGACGCCAAGACCGGCGCGGACTCCTCCGACACCCCGGCAGTGCGCATCGTCAACCCGGGACAGGCTCCGGCGACGGTGTCGGTGACCATGCTCGGCAAGGATGGTGCCCACCCCCTGGCCGGTGCGCAGTCGGTGACCATTGATGCGGGTTCCGTCTTCGACATCCAGCTGGCCGGCGTGGCCGCGGGTACCTACGGTGTGCAAGTCACCTCGAGTACACCGGTGGGAGCGGCGGTTCGCATGGTGCGCAGCGGCGGTGAGTACCCCGCGCGCTCCAAGGCCCTCGTCCATGATCAGGCCTGGGCACAGGCCGCCCTTCCCGGCGCCGCGGACTCCGGCCTGCTGGCGGTGCCGCGCGCGGCCTCCCTGACCTCCTCGGTGACCGTGGCCAACAGCGGTCCCGCCACGTCTCTGACGCTGTCCTCCCTTGATGGCTCCTGGAGTCAGGACGTCACTGTCGCCAAGGGCAGCGCCGTCGTCGTCGAGGTACCGGCCAAGGTCGCCGCGGTCCGCCTGAGCGCTGCCGGCAGCTCCTCAGGGCAGCCGCGCACACCCAGCGGACTGGCCGCCGCCACCATCGTCACGGCGCAGGCCGGGGGACAGCTGGCTGGGACGCTCATCTCGACGGTTCCTGCTCAGCCCGACGCCGCCGCTCAGGCCCAGCGCCGCATCCTCCTGGGCTGACGCCACGCCCCCTTCTCGCCCCGCCGGGCGCTCCTCGCGCAGCCCAAGGGAAGAACGGTAGGGCTCCGCGAAACCCGCCCGGCTCGGAGAAGTGCGCCGTCGGCTCACAGACTCGAGCCCGGGTCGATCTCCTCGGGGTGGCGTCCCAGCATGAGGGCGACCTGCTCGACGACGACGCGGCGCACCAGATCGGCCAGATCCGCCTCATCCGTGGCTCGAGAGGCCACCGGGCGCCGGTAGATGACGACCCGCGCCGGCAACCCCGCACGCGGTTCCGCCGTGAAGCCGCGCCCCAGCACCACCGAGCGCTCCCAGGGTGCAGGGTCGGAGGGCGGCACCTCCTCCACCGCGAACTGGATCTGGTCCACCGACGGCCAGTGCCTGGCCAGGTCCTGGGCTGCTTCCACGACGAGCTCATCGAAGCGTTCGGCTCGCGTACGCCAGGCCGGAAGGTTCGGCGGCAGAAGCGGACCGCGCAGCCCCCGGCCGTGACGATCACGACGCCTGCCCGGGCGCCGCGCCGGCGTTGCGGCGGATCGCGGCGGAATCGGCCCGGGTGAGAAGGGAAACAGCTCAGTCACGTCAGCCAGCCTAGGCGCCTCCTGGATGACCGCCGGGCAACGGCACGGTAACCTGCGGGCGTGAGAAGAGTCCGACACTGCCGCAAGCCCGGCTGCGAGCGTCCAGCCGTGGCCACCCTGACTTCCGTCTACGCGGACTCCACCATTGTGCTGGGGCCACTGGCCACCGAGGCCCAGCCCGAGGCCTATGACCTGTGCGAGAAGCACGTCTCCTCCTTCACGGCGCCCCGTGGCTGGCAGATCATCCGCCTGGCCACCGAGTTCGAGCCCGCGCCCCCCAGCGAGGATGACCTCCTGGCCCTGGCCGACGCCGTTCGCGAGGCCTCCCGCGCCCCGCGACCGGTTGCCTCACCGGCCGAGCACCGTCCTCGGCCAGGCGGGATCATGCCGGCCTCCCTGACCGCCCCGCTGCCGCCCCCGCCGGAAGTCGCCGAGGACGAGATCCTACGACGCGGCCACCTGCGGGTCCTGCGCGGACAGAAGGATGACGCATGAGCCATGACGCCCGCGTTCCCGGCCCTGACGAGCAATGGCCGGTGCTCTCCTCCGTGCTGCGCTCCAGCCTGCGTTGCCCGTTGAGTGGGCAGGAGCTCGCTGACGGCGTCGACGACACCGGTCACCCGGTACTCATCTCCCCAGCCGTGGGCCTGGCCTACCCGGTGCGCGACGGCGTCCCGATCCTCCTGGTCCACGAGGCCCTGCGCGCTCCCGCGCACTTCTGACCCCCGGTACCGAACCGGCAGCCCGTTCAGGTCCTACCCCGCGAGGTCCAGGACGGAGCTGCTCAGCTGCGTCGGGCTTCTCGACCGACGCCGTAGGGCGGACGCGCCATGTCTCGGAGCACATCCTCCTCCAGGCGGCGGTCACGGTTCTCCAGCACCAGCTCGCGGTTACGCCGCTCGGTGAGCACCGCGGCGAGGAACCGCTCAGGGTGCGTGCCCGCAGGAGGCGGGGGAGAGACGTAGCCCTGGACCTGGGATGCCAGCTCCATCCCCAGACGGTGGCGGGAGGCGGGCGTCAGGACTGAGGCCCGCTGCAGGAAGGTCCGGGCCGTCAGACTCAGCTCCCCCGGTAGAGCGCGCAGGTCCGTTCCCCCCGCCCACTGCGTCAGCTCGGGGGGCATGAGCAGGGGCGGCGTAGCGGACGAGCGATTCCGGTCACGAACCACGTAGGTGCCGGCCAGCATGTCTCCGAACCGCTTGCCCCGTTTGGTGACGATACTGGCGCACAGCGCCGGTACGGCCCAGGTCGCCCAGATCTCGACGATGGCGAGCAGCGCGCGCACCAGGCAGTGGCGAAACCTCACGGTGCCGCCGTCGTCGCGCACCACCCGGGTCCCGGTCACCATACGGCCCAGGCTCCGACCTCTACTGAGCAACTCAACGAGCAGGGGGATGACGACCATCCAGGCCAGCACGATCAGGGAGACGAGGACTCTGTACAGAGCGAGGTGCTCGGCCAGCGCCGACTCGGGGCCGGTGCCCAGGATCAGGGCCATCAACGCGAGGACGGACAGCAGACCGCCCAGCGAGTAGGTGGTGTAGTCGATGATCCCCGACATTATGCGGTTGACGGCTGTTGCCGGGATGACCTCCAGGGCGACGGCCTCACCGGTGACCATGAGCTCGCGCTCGATCATTCGCTCGGAGGATGTGGACGACTCGGTCACCATGACAGACTCCTTGCGTGGATCTTGATGCCTTCGTTGCAGCGCACCGTGATCAGTGGGAACGCCTCGACGTCCTTGTGTCGCGTCGTCACCTCAGCGGCGCTGAGACCGACGAGCTCGTGGCTCTCTACCGCACCTGCGCCCGTCACCTGTCGCGGGTGCGCTCGGCGGCGCCGGATCCGCAGATGATCGCCGAGCTGTCCTCCCGAGTGGCGACGGCCCGCGGCCGTCTGACCGGGACCCGTGAGGTTCGGACTCATGCGGTGCGTCGGTTCGTGCTTGAGTCCGTGCCGGCGGCTCTCTACCGGATCCGTTGGTGGACTTGCGGGGTCATGGTTGCTGAGATCGCTCTGGCGCTCGTGGTGGGGGTGTGGACCCTGCACAGCCCGGAGGCCATGGCCGCACTGGGGAGTCCCGAGAAGCTGGACGAGTACGCTCATGAGGCCTTCGAGTCCTACTACTCCACTTACTCCGCCCCTGACTTCGCCGCCCAGGTATGGACCAACAACGCCCGGATTGCGGCGATCTGCGTAGCCAGTGGAATCACGGGGATTCTGCCGCTCTACATGCTCTATGCCAACGCCGTCGCCGTCGGGCGGGCCGGGGCGATCATGGCCGACCACGACATGCTCGGGGTGTTCTTCTCGCTCATCTCGCCTCATGGGCTGCTGGAGCTGACCTGCATCTTCATCGCTGGTGCTGCCGGCCTCAAGCTGTTCTGGACCATGCTGGTCCCCGGGCCTCGCAGCCGCTCGGCGGCGCTGGCAACGGAGGGCCGCGCCCTCATCACGGTCGCTGTCGCCCTGACCGCCGCCCTGGCCGTCGCCGGTTTCATCGAGGCCTTCGTGACCCCGGCTCCCATTCCCTGGCCGGTCAAGATCACCATCGGAGCCGGTGCCTTGGCACTGTTGTGGGCCTACACCCTGATCCTGGGACGCTCCGCCGTCCAGGCAGGAGCTACGGGAGACCTCGAGGAGGATGAGGCCGGTTACGTCCAGCCAGAGGTCGGCTGACCGGTGCGCCGCGGGAGAGTGTCCCAGCATCACAGCCGCCCCGCTGCCTTGAGGTCCAGGTAGCAGTCGGCCAGAGCCGGGGCGATTCCCTGGTCCGGGGCCTCAACGACCTCGACTCCGCCGCGGCGCAGGCGGCGGCGCACGGCGTCGAGCTCCACGAGGTCCTTCTCCGCGGATGCGGCCACGTACACGGAGTCGGCGTCATCGCGCGCGGCCCGCAGATCCTCCAGCTCCGGGTCCAGGGCTGAGGCGAGAACGACCGTGTGGTCATGGGCCAGTGACGTCAGTGTTCGGAGCATCGGCGCATCTCCTCCGCTGCCGTCCAGAGCGGAGATGACGACCACCAGGGCACGCTGCGAGAGGGACGTGCGCACCCGGGAGGCCAGGAGGGGCCAGTCGAGCTCGGTCAGGCGCGGCTCCACATCCGTCAGGTGCTCAGCCAGTGCCGTCATGAGCACCGGTCCGCTACTGCCCCGCACCTGGGCGCGCATCGCGTCGTCCATGGCCAGGACATCGACCCGGTCTCCAGCGCGTGAGGCCAGGGCGGCCAGCAGCAGGGTCGCCTCGATCTGGGCGTCGAGACGGGGGGCGTCGCCCAGTCGAGCCGCAGACAACCGTCCCGAGTCGATGACGATGAGGACGCGCCGGTCACGCTCGGGACGCCAGGTACGCACCAGGACCTCGCCCCGGCGCGCGGTGGAACGCCAGTCGATGGATCGTACGTCATCGCCGACGACGTACTCGCGCAGGGAGTCGAACTCGGTTCCCTCGCCGCGCACCATGACCGCGCTGCGCCCGTCCATCTCCCGCAGCCGGGCCAGACGCGAGGGCAGATGACGGCGAGAGCGGAAGGCCGGCAGGACCCGGACGGTGGCTGGAACGTCGAGGGAGGCCTGCCGCCCCGCGATGCCCAGAGGGCCCATCACCCTGACGGTCAGCGGACCCGCGTTGCGCTCTCCCCGGCGTTGAGGCGTCAGCACTGTGGAATGACGGCGCCGCTGAGCCGGCGGGATGGTCATGCTCCCGCGCTCGTGGGCCGCTCCAGCGCTCGGGGGCCAGGCATCACGCAACAGGAGCCGGACTGTGCGCCGGCCGGTGTTGGCCAGCGTCAGTGTCGAGGTGATCGACTCACCCAGCCGCACTCCGTGGCCCACTGCCCGCGAGGCCCTCAGCAGGCGGGGTGAGGGCGCGTAGACGACGTCGATCACGACGAGGACCAGGACCACGCCGGCCCAGGCCAGCACGGCTGCCGGGCGCGGTGCGATGAAGGCCAGGATGATCCCCGGGAGCAGCGCCCACACGGCGCGCATCGTCAGGAACATGCCACTCCTGTCGTGAGTCGGTCAGATGATCGGTTACGTGTTCTGTGGTGTCGCAGGCCGGGACCTCAGCGCGGTACCGGCACGCTCCTGAGCACGGACTCGATGACGGACTGAGCGGTGATGCCCTCCATCTCGGCCTCTGCGCGCAGCTGGATGCGGTGGCGCAGCGTCGGCAGGGCCAAGGCCTTGATGTCGTCGGGGGTCACGAAGGACCTCCCGGCCAGCCATGCCCAGGCCCGTGATGCGGCCAGGAGCGCGGTGGCGCCACGGGGCGAGACCCCCAGTGACACCGAAGGCATGGAGCGGGTGGCACGTACGAGGTCGACCGCGTAGGCCAGAACCTCCGGGGTGACTCCGACGGTGCTCACCTGGGTGCGCGCCAGGGCCAGGTCCTGGGCTCCGGCCACCGCCTGTAGTCCCGCCGAGAGCAGATTTCGTGGATCGAAGCCCGAAGCGTGCCGGGAGAGAACCTCGATCTCTTGAGCCCGCTCGGGCAGGGGCAGTACCAGCTTGAGCAGGAAGCGGTCCAGCTGGGCCTCCGGCAGCGGGTAGGTCCCCTCGTACTCCACCGGGTTCTGGGTGGCGATCACCATGAAGGGATCGGGCAGCGCGCGGGGCTCACCGTCAACCGAGACCTGGCGCTCCTCCATGGCCTCCAGCAGGGCCGACTGCGTCTTGGGAGGGGTACGGTTGATCTCGTCGGCCAGGAGCAGGTTGGTGAAGACCGGTCCGGCGCGGAAGGAGAACTGCGCGCTGCGGGAGTCGTAGATGAGAGAGCCGGTGACGTCACCTGGCATGAGGTCGGGTGTGAACTGGATGCGCTTGGTCTCCACGTCCAGGGCGGTGGCCAGCGATCGCACCAGCAGGGTCTTGGCGACTCCGGGGACCCCCTCGAGCAGGACGTGCCCACCGGCGAGCAGGGCGATGACCAGTCCGGTGACTGCGGCCTCCTGACCGACGACGGCCTTGCTCACCTCGCTGCGCACGGCCACCAGTCGCCGGCGCGGGTCGTTGCCCGCGTCCGTCTGGGCGGTCGGCTGGGCAATGCCACTGGTACCCGGGGTGCTCGGTGCCTGCTGGGCGGATGGCGGGTGGGGATCACCATTGCCCGGGCCGACGGCGCTCGGGTCGTGGATGGGATCGGTGCTGTCCGTGCTCATGCGGAGTGAACCTCGCTCTCGAGTTGGTCAAGCTGAACGGCCAGGGTGGCCAGGGCCCGGTCACTGCTCGGCGGCGGACCGTAGAGAAGGGCGTCCACCGTGGCCGGGACAATGCCGGAGGCCTGGGCGACAGCGGCTATCACGTCGCCGCGCGAGGCCCCGGGGGGCAGACCCAGGGCTGCCCCTAGACGCAGTGCGGTTCCCGAGCGCAGGGCCTCGGCCGCCCGGGGGCGGTCCGAGCCCTGGCGGTACAGGCTCCCGCGCGCAACGGTGGTCTCGGTGGAGCGCACGACGACGGGCAGGTCCTCACTCATAATGCGGCCGAAGCGACGGCCCTGGACGATGGCCAGGGCGCCGGCCATGACGACGAGCTGGAGGATGAGGACCGGTAGCCAGACGGGCGTGGTCTGGGAGTTCCACACGGTGGGGGTCTCAAGGTGCTGTCCGTCCAGCCACAGGACACGGTCGTGGTGGCCCAGCGCGCGCACGGCCAGGGCCGCATGGCCCTCCTGAGTCAGGTGCGCGTTGGTGACTGGCGCGGCGTCGGGCAGAACGCGCAGCGTGGCGCCGCTGGTCAGAGTGTCGCTGGCATAGGCGTAACGGTCCTCGCCCACGGGGAAGCAACCGACGGCGTCGTTGTCGCCCTCGAGCGACACCGAGGCGTGCGCTCCGGCCAGGCTCCGGGCGGCTTGGGTATCGGCGTCGGCACACTGTGCGGTCAGGCTCGTGGACCCAGGAGATGCGGAGCCCTTGGCAGTCATGTCCGTCAGCCCCGTCAGTGCGTCGCTGCCGCCTTTGGCGCCAACGACGACGACGTCCCCGCCCGCACGGGCCAGGGCCTGCTTGTCCTCCTGGCTGAGATGGTCGGCGTTGACCACGGCAATGGTGGCTCCGCTCCGACTCGCATCCAGCGCCTCGGAGACGTTGCCCGCCTGGCTCACGGAGATGCCCTCCTGGCGCAGCAGCTCGGCAGCGGCCATCGTCCCTGAGCCCTTGGGATTGTCGATCGCCAGCGGAGTGTCGGAGGTGACGGGCGTGGTCCACAGGGCGATAAGGGTGGGGATGAGCATGAGGGCCAGGGCGATGGCGACCGGGCGCCACCGGCGCCACCTTTGTGACCAGCGCGGATTCGTCACCTGGTCACCGGTGGTATCCGTCTGAGAGGGGCCCTGTGGAGAGTGCGCTGTCGGCGCAGACGTGTTCGTGGATGTGCTCATGCTGGTGCCCCCGGGGCCATGGCCGAGGTCGTGACGAGGGGCTGGTGATGCTTGGAGGGCAGCGTCGTCCTGGCAACCTGGTCGGCCAGTGCTCGCATCTGCTCGTCCTGGGACTGGGTTGAGACCACGTGACCATAGAGAACGGCGTCGAACAGGTGCGCCGCATCGTACAGAGGGGGCACGACCTGGTGATCGCCGAGGGCGTGATGCGTCAGGGTTGCGGCCTCCAGGGCTGTCATACCCGGGTACTCGTCGATGATCCCGCGTTCATCGAGGGAGCGGATGATGGCGCGGAAGCGCTCGACGACGGCGGTGGCGAAGTCGGCTTGTGCGGCCGCCTCATCCGCCGCCCGGGTCAGGGTAACGGCGTCGCGGTCGTCGGTGAGCACCGACAGCGACGGCTTCACGACCCGACGCGCTGAGGAGATCCTGGTCAGCAGGAGGATCAGCAGTGCGATGCCGACGGCGATGACGATGACGACGATGACCGTCGATACCCAGGAGGGGACCCCGGGGACCATGCTGCCGGTGTCGAGATGATCCAGGATCCATCTCCAGATCCGGTCCCACAGGTCGGGCTTCTCGTGGTAGATCTGACGGGAGAGCTCTTTCTTCGCGGCTCGCCGGGCCTCATCGGCGTCGGGGGTCGCGGGGGCCTTGAGACTGATCGTACTGAGGCTGACCACAGGCGGCTCACACTCCGGCGGCGCGCCGCAGCTCCACGTCCAGGCCCTCGGAGCGCATCCGCAGGTCGGTGTAGATGAGGGCGTTGACAGCGGAGTCGAAGGGAAGCGTGGCGGCGGTGACGATGTTGCCGAGCAGAACCGACATGCCCAGGGCGAGGATCTGGGCACTCGGTGCCGCAGCGGTGAGCACCCCGGCCAGCATGCTTATCGGAGTTGTCACTATCGCGCTGGCGAAGCTCATGATGAGGAAGGAGAGGATCTGAATCCCCACGACCCTCCAGAAGTAGCCGCGGGTCAGGGCCCACGAGCGAGAGATCCCCTCGAAGACACCGACGTTCTCCAGAATGAGTGCCGCCGGGGCCAGGCTCAGCTTGCAGTACAGGGCGAACATTCCCAGGCCGACAAGCGCCACGAGAACGAGGAGCCCCAGGATCGTCAGAAGGATGGTTCCTACAGCGTCGTCGGGAGAGGCGCTATCGACGAGGTCGGGGATGCGGAGACCGAGGAAGAGGGCGAGGAAGACCCCGATGGCTGCCGCCAAGACGGCAATGAAGATGAGCTGGATGATGACTGCCTGGCCGATGAGTGCCCACACGCGCGGCTTGGTCCGCTGCCACACGTCGCTCAGGGATGCCTTGCGACCCAGGATGGTGCGTGAGACGGTCACGATGAGCAGACCGGTGAGAATCGAGGAGGCGAACATCGTCAAGATGCTGTTGACACCGGACTGGGCGTAGAGACCGAACAAGGACGACCACTGCTTCTCCAGGTCGGTCGTGTCGGGTTGGCTGGTGGAGGAGGAGAAGGGCGAGGAAGCGCCAAGCCGGTCGAAGAAGTAGGTGGTACCCAAGGCAGAGATGATGCCGAGGATCGTCATCACTACCAGCGAGGGGATGAACATCGCCTTGGGATTGGCGCGCAGGGACTCGAAGGAGCCTCCGAGGATCTCCCCGATGGACAGCGGCCGCAGCGGGATGATTGACGGCTTGGGCGCCAGGACCGACGCGTAGCCCCCGTATCCCGGGGCTCCGTAGGCGCCTGGGCCTGCTGGGCCACCGGGAGGAGGATAGCCGGTGCCGGCAGGACCCTGGCCGCCGTACGCCCCGTAACCCGGCTGACCGCCAGGGGTGTTGGGAGGGTAGCCGGGAGGTGGACCGGGCTGACCGACCGGAGGCGTCTGGTAGTTGCCGTAGCCGGGGTACGGGGATCCCTGTGGCGAGCCCTGTGACGGGTAGGGGAAGGGAGAGGTGCCTGTGAACGCTCCGGCATCGGGGGCCTGCCATCCGTCCTGGTCGCCTCCAACGAAACCGTTTCCTGAGGCGGCAGGAGCCTCGCGGCTCGGGTCTCCGCCCGGATTGAGGCCGTCGGGGTGGGGGTCGGTGCTCATGCTCCCATGCTGTCACGCCTTCCCGTTGCTGCGCTCTCCCCCTGGAGGAGGAAATCTCGGCGCAGGGCCGTCGGCGGCCTTGTGAGGGCGCCCGGGCGGCGCCACGAAGGTCACGGTTTGGACGCAATATTCCTGGCTCGCGTGTGTGCTTGCGTTACTTTTTTCCCGGAACTGAAGGGAATCTCTTAAATCCCTGAAGAAATTGTGAACGTCGTCTCGGTGGCCCAGATGTCCCTTGGGACATGGGGCTCATGCCAAGATACGGGCTATGAGCACGCGCATTCTGGTCGTCGACGACGATGCAT
>ERZ773099.758-NODE-758-length-25428-cov-23.605092_pt1 | contig 25428 bp, 19 predicted proteins | sample MGYA00511120_ERZ773099 | MGnify/ENA primary metagenome ERZ773099 (study PRJEB29015, sample SAMEA2738012) | human oral metagenome | biome: human oral; feature: human-associated habitat; material: dental | place: China | collected 2104 ... | reverse complement strand
CGGTCACCAAGGTGACGATCCTGCCGCGCGGCAAGGCCCTGGGCTACACCATGGTCATGCCCAGCGACGACAAGTACTCCACGACCCGCAACGAGCTGCTCGATCAGCTCGTCTACGCCATGGGCGGGCGGGCCGCCGAGGAGCTCGTCTTCCGCGACCCCACCACCGGCGCCTCCAACGACATCGAGAAGGCCACGGGCACCGCCCGCAAGATGGTGACCGACTTCGGCATGACCCGCACGGTCGGCGCTGTCAAGCTCGGGACCACCGAGAATGAGACGGTCCTGGGGTTGTCCGCCACCAGCCGCGACTTCTCCGAGGACGTCGCCGCGACCGTTGATGCCGAGGTGCGCGCTCTCATGGACGCCGCCCACCGCGAGGCATGGGAGATCCTGACCCGCAACCACGCCGTCCTGGAGGACCTGGCCAGCCAGCTGCTGGAGAAGGAGACGCTGCTGGAGAAGGACCTCGAGCGCATCTTCGCCCCTGTCATCAAGCAGCCCGAGCGTCCGCTGTGGCGGGCCGACGACACCCTGGTGGTGGAGGAGGCCGTGGCCGCCTCCGACTTCCCCGCAGCCGCCAAGGCGTTCTCCCGGCGCGACGAGGACGCTGAGGGCTCTGAGGGCTCTATGGAGTCTGAGAGTGCTGAGGGGGCTGCTGGGTCTGAGGGGCCTACGGGCGCTGAGGGTGAGGTCGCTGAGAGAACCGCGGATGGGCCGGACTCCGGCAGCGGTACCGAGCAGGACTCCGAGAGTCAGGGCTCCGGTGGCGAGGACGCTGTGGATGCCGGGGACGATCAGGATTCCTCGGCTTCTGAGGGCCCTGAAGGCTCTGACGGCGCTGGTGGTTCCGACGACTCTGACGGCCCTGACGACTCTGAGAATGAGAAGGGCGCGGAGGGGTCTGAGAGCTCTGAGGACGCTGACGGCCCCGAAGGCGCTGAGAGCTCGGGGTCGTGACCTACGACGCCGACGCCGTGCGTCGGGCCGTGCGCGATCTGCTGGCGGCTGTGGGGGAGGATCCCGACCGTGAGGGCCTGCGCGATACGCCGGAGCGGATGGCTCGCGCCTACGCCGAGATGTTCTCGGGGCTCGACGAGGATCCCGGGGCGCATGTCGAGAGGGCTTTCGACGTCGGGCACTCTGAGATGGTGCTCGTGCGGGACATCCCCTTGTACTCCGTGTGCGAGCATCATCTGCTGCCCTTCCACGGGGCCGCGCATGTGGCCTACATCCCCGGTGAGGACGGGCGGGTGACGGGCCTGAGCAAGGTGGCGCGGCTCGTGGACGGCTATGCGCGCCGTCCCCAGGTGCAGGAGCGCCTGACTGCGCAGGCGGCCGATGCGATGGTCGAGCGCCTGGGCTGCCGGGGCGTGCTGGTGGTGGTGGAGGCCGAGCACCTGTGCATGTCCATGCGCGGGGTGCGCAAACCCGGTGCGAACACCGTCACGAGTGCGGTGCGCGGCATTATGCGCAACGCCGCCACCCGCAGCGAGGCCATGAGCCTCATCCTGGGGCGGCGCTCCTGAGGGCGGGAGACTCAGCGACTCCGGGTTTTACTAAGTTTACTGGGGTTTACAAGGATCGCTTGTAAACCCCAGTAAACTTAGTAAAGTCTTGATATGGACAGTGTTGACAACCCCTACACCCCGAACGCCGGTGAGAGTCCTGAAGCGCTCCTTGGCCGCAACGACCAACTGGAGGCGTTCAGTATTCTGCTCAAGCGGATGGCGCAGGGGCGCTCCGCGCAGTCGATGATCATCACGGGGCTCCGCGGTGTCGGGAAGACGGTGCTGTTGAACCGCTTCCGCAGGATCGCAGAGGATGACGGCTGGAAGGTGGTCTTCCTCGAGGCGAGCAAGCATGATGAGGCGTCCTTCCGCAGTGCGATCTCAGCGGGTATGCATGCGGTCCTTCTGCAGTTGTCGCCCAGGAAGCGCTGGTCCGAGCGCTTCAAGCGGGCCGCTGGGATCCTGAGCTCCTTCTCCGCCGCAGTCTCCAGCACAGTGGATACGGATGGTGGCTGGACGGTCAAACTCGATGTGTCCCCAATTGAGGGGTGTGCGGATACAGGAGATCTGCGCCTGGACCTGACTGATCTGTTCTTGGCGATCGGAGAAGCTGCGAAGGAGAAGGAGACCGGCGTTGTCCTGCTCATCGACGAGCTTCAATTCCTTGAGAAAGTGCAACTCGAGGCTCTGATCCAGGCCATCCATCGGACAGTGCAGGACAGGCTGCCGTTCACATTCGTAGGGGCTGGGCTTCCTCAGATCGCGAAATTAGCTGGCGAGGCGAAGTCGTATGCGGAGAGACTGTTCATCTTCCCGGAGATCGGATTCCTGTCGGATGAGGACGCGCGCAGCGCGCTCGTCGAACCTGCGCGAGGGGAGGGCGTAAAATTCGAGGATGAAGCAGTAGAGCTTGCCACTAGAATTACTCACGGTTATCCGTACTTCATACAAGAGCTTGGATATCAAACCTGGGGCATTGGCGACAATAATCGCATTACGGTCTGTGATGTCGAAGCTGCCCGCGGTCCTTATGAAGCCAAGCTCGACAGCTCCTTCTTCCGAGTTCGCCTGGACAGGGCGACGCACTTGCAGACAGCCTACATGCGGGCGATGGCCCAGCTGGGACCGGAGCCTCAGAAGGCGGAGGATGTGGCTGCTCTTCTGAAGAGGAGATCTACTGAAGTGGCGACTATCAGGTCCGGGCTCATCAAGATGGGACTGCTTTACACTCCCACGCACGGTTATGCTGCTTTTACGGTCCCTGATTTCGATAAATTCATGCTCCGCGCTGTCCCTGAACTGGAGGTTCCGGAGGTGCGACGTCGTCGATCCAAATCTCGGCGTTGATGGATGCTCTGCACGTCAGGATAGGGCTTTCATCGTCAGACAACAGCAGAATCCGCGGACGGCAACGGATAAGGTGTTGCCGTTCGCGGATTCTGCATCTATATCTATTGGGCAGAGCATGAAGGCCGGCGCGCAGATAGCCAAACTCCTCCAGCTGTATCTATGCGGCGGGGGAGAGCGGGACGCTGAGGATGACTGTCCAGCGTCCGGCCGTCCTGTGCGTGCTGAAGGTCCCGCCCAGGGTCTCCACCCGTCGTCTGGCTCCCGTCAGCCCCAGTCCAGAGGACGCGGAAGATATGACGGACTGAGTGAGGGCGGCGGAGGTGGCGCCATCCGGTTTGCCCGGCGCGATTGTCGGCGCGGTGTTGGCCGGATCGGCTGGGTTGTTCGGGCTAGTGGCATTGTTCGGGCTGATGGCGTTGGTCGCCATCGCCTCCAGGGTCCGGCCGTCGCTGTCGACGACGATCCGCGCGCTTCCGGGCTCCGCGTACTTCGCCATGTTGGCCGCCAGCTCGCCGAGCACGCGCACGAGCTGCTGGCGCACGCCCGGGCTCACGGCCTCGGCGTCGAGCATCTCCAGCCCCTCGGTCTCCAGCGCGATCCGCCGCTGCGCCAGTACCGCCCGCGCCTCGGCGATCACCTCGGGGAGCGGCCTCGGGGCCGAGGACGCGAGCACATCGAGGCCCTGCGCGCCCGTCCAGCCGCCGGCGTCGCTCATGGCCCGCAGACTGGAGCGCAGCTGCTCGACAGAGGTGCGCACGGAGGCTGTGAGTGCAGCGAGGTCGCGGCCGAGCACCGCGTCGGGCTGGGCGAGGCGGGCCTGCTCGGCGAGCATCACCGCTTGGGTGAGGTCGCGCACCACCGTGTCGTGAAGCTCGGAGACCACCAGCAGGCGCTGGCGCTCCAGGTCCGCCCGATACCGATCGGCCACCGCATCGGCCTGCTGGCGAGGTCGGCGCATGAGCTCTGCGATGACCAGGCAGACGACTCCGAGCATGAGCGCGGGCTGGACGTCTTGGTCCTCGGCGTAGCCCGGCGACGTCATTCGGGAGAACAACTCCACCGTGGTGCTGACCGCCACCAGGCCGTAGGCCATCAGCCGGTTGAAACCGCGGGTCAGCAGCACGGTCGCGCACAGCCACGGCCCCATGATGGGCAGGGGGAAGGGATCGCCGCCAGGAACCCTCGCGTAGAAGACGCAGGTGACCAGCAGGTTGAGTGCGCTGCCGATCAGGGGCCATACCGAGAGCAGCCCCAACCCGATGCCCCCGGCCAACTCGTACCAGAGCCACTCCGTCCTCAGGGGGTACATGGCGCCGTACGAGGCGTATGTGAGCAGACCCGCGCACAGCACGCACAGCAGGTGGGTGCGGCGCCGCGGCTCCCAGGTGGCGAAGCACGTCCGTCGTGTCACCACGGCGAGCGCGGGGGCCGGTGGGGGAGCCGGCCCAGCGGCGAGCGCGCCGTCCCCATCGCGCCCATCGCGTCCGGCGAGCGACGATTCGAGCCGGCCGGGAGTCGTCTCACTCAAGCGCGCTCACCCCTTCCCCTGTCCCTTCCCTGTATCCGACCGACTAGCATCCTGCCATGGCCTCCGCTGCTCCGCCCGGCTCCCCGTCGCCGGTGGTCCGGGTCGCCCTCGTCGACGACGACTCCTTCGTGCTCACCGCTCTGCGCGCCTACCTGGCCTCCTCGGAGCGGATCGAGGTCGCCTCCACCTTCAACCGTGGCGCCGACGCCCTCGCCTTCCTGCGCCGTGTCCCCGTCGACGTCCTGCTCACCGATGTGCGCATGCCCGGCATGGATGGGCTCGAGCTCCTGCGCCGCGTCCGCACCGAGCACCCCGGGGTCGCCGTCGTCGTGCTGACCTCCTTCGATGACGATCAGGCCATGCTGACCGCTCTGTCCCAGGCCGCCAACGGATTCCTCCTCAAGGACTCCGCCCCCGAGGAGATCGTGCGGGCCGTCCTGGCGGCGGCCGACGGCGGCACCACGATCTCCCCAACCACCGCCTCGCGGCTCGTGGCCCACCACCTGCGACCGGCCCGGACGAGCACCCGCCCCGACCTGACCGAGGCCGAGCAGGAGGTCCTGGCCCTGCTGTGCGAGGGCTACTCCAACGCCGAGATCGCCCAGCGGCTCGTCGTCGCCGAGTCCACGATCAAGACCCATGTCTCCCACCTGATGAAGAAGTACGGAGTGCCCACCCGTCTCAAGCTGGTGGTCGCCGTGCACCGGGAGCGGGAGGCCGGGCCCTGAAGGCCCTGAAGGCCCTGAAGGCGGGATGGCGACCACCGGTTCCGACCCCCTCACTCCTGGGCCAGAGCCGTCACCGGGGCCACGGCGGCGGCGCGTCCGGCGGGCCGCAGGGAGGCCAATACACCGACCGCCAGCGTGACGGCCAGGACCCCGGTCAGCGGCAGGTAGGGGATGAAGACGCTGACCCCGCCGTCGCCCATGGTCGCGATCGTGCCCGCCGCGCCCAGGCCGGTCCCGGCGACCACGCCCAGGAGGCCGCCGACACCGGCCAGGAGCGCGGTCTCGGTGATGATGAGCCGCCTGATCTCGGAGCGACTGGTGCCGGTGGCGCGCAGGACGCCGATCTCGCGGGTGCGCTCCAGGACGCTCACATCCGTGGTGTTGGTCAGGCCGGACAGCGCGATGACCAGGGCCGATGACATGACCAGGCAGATGGTCAGAACCGTGCGGTTGAGCGTGTCCTCGAACATGGTGCGTCCTGCGGCGCTTCCGACGGACATGAGGTCCTGGCCGCGCACGGCGTGGCGGACGGCCTCCTCGACCTGCTCCGAGGACCCCTCGCCCCTGGCGCGCACCCACACCTGGGCGTCGGTGGGGGCGTCGCCGTTCAGGCGCGCGGCGGTGGCGGGGGTGATGGCCGCGCCCCAGCCCTCCCGGACGCGGGCGGTCAGGTCCACGCTGCCCGCCGGACCGGTGAGGGTGACCGTGGCGCCGTCGGGGATGTCGTAGATGCCCCCGACGATCAGGGCGTCGTCGCTGAGGTCCTCCAGCCCCTTGTCGGAGCGGACCACGGGGGCGGTCGCCTCGGCATCGACGACGATGACGTCGGTCTTCTCGGTTTCCTCGGCCTGGCCAGTTTGGCCGGTTTGGCCGGCCACAGTATGGGTCAGGCTCAGGGTGGGGACCAGGGCCGTGGACTCCACGCCGTCGATCCCCTCGATCGTCGAGGTCAGCGCGGCTGTGTCGGTGTCGGGAGTGACTCCGAAGACCCTGATGTCGACCGGTGAGCTCTGGGCCACGATGGCCTGGAAGGAGGACCGGAAGGAGAACAGGCCGACGAACAGGACCGAGCCGACCATGACGCAGACCAGGAGCGTGGCGGCGGTCGCCGTGGAGCGGCCCGGGTTGCGCGCGAGGTTGCGGGCGGCCAGGTGCAGGAGCGGGAACCGGCCCCCAGCCCCGAGGCGTCCGATAAGACCGATGACGGCGGTCACCAGCAGGGGCAGGGCCGCCAGCATCCCGAGGACCACGATGACGCCGCCCCGGCCGCCCCGTAGGGGTTGCGTCCGATGGCGCTCAGCACGGTGAGGGCGGCGCCGGCGACCGTGACGAGGAGCCCGATGACGGCGGCCCACCTGCGGGCGCGGCCGGCCCGTGCGGGGCTCGCGGTCTGGCCGGTCAGGGCGACCAGCGGCGAGACCCGGGTTGCCCTGCGGGCGGGGCGCAGGACGGCCGCGAGCGTCACCAGCGTGCCGATCGCGACGGTGGCGACCAGGGAGATGGGGGAGACGGTGGGCTGGGCGCCTCTCAGGCCCTCGATCGTCCCCGAGCGGATGAGCAGGGCGGCGGCGCCGGTGCCGGCCGCGGCCCCGATGATGGAGCCGAGCAGGCCGGTGAGTGCGGCGGTGCGCAGGACGGCGAGCATGACCTGGGCACGGGAGGCGCCCACGCAGCGCATGAGGCCGATGATCCGGGTCTGGCGCGCCACCAGGGTGGTGAAGGTGGTGGCGATGACGATGCCGGCCACGATCGCGCACACGGGTGCCAGCAGATCGAGGAGCATGGTGATCATGGTGCCGCCGGCGGTGCTGGACGCGGCGCGCCGGGCGACGGCCTCGTCGGCGTCCTGCACCACGGCGCCGGGCTGGGCGGCGCGGACCGTCTCGGCGACCTTCTCGCTCAGGGCGCCGGTGTCGGAGCCCGGCTGCGCGGTCACGTACAGGTTGCGGTAGGCGGTCTCCGCTCCCATGGCCGCCAGCTGATCGGTGGTGGCGTAGACGCCGGGCAGGCCCTCCAGGCCCGCGTCGGCACCGGGGGAGATGACGCCGACGACGGTCGGGCTGGAGTGGACGGTGCGGTCGTGGTCGGTGAGCCGGATGGTGTCCCCGACGCCGATCTCCTGCTGCTTGGCGATTTCGGTGGAGACGGCGACTTCCCCGGTGCCGGTGGGCAGCCGACCGGAGGTGAGGATGGTGTATTGGCTGAGCGCGGGGACGTCCTGGGCGGCGACCGAGGTGCCGACGCTGTGCGCGAGCTGGTTGGGCAGGTCGAGCTGGATGACGTCCCAGTGCGTGCCGCGCACCGCGGCGACGCCGTCGAGTGCGGACAGGCGGGCGACCAGGTCGTCGTCGAGCGGCCCCTGGGTCGTGTCCTGCCCGCGGTGGTCGGTGACGACGATGTCGGCGTCGCCGACGGAGGCGCGGGCGCCGGCCAGGAGTTGGGTGCGGAAGGTGTCGGAGGTGATGAGGGCGAAGGCGATGAGGGCGGCGCTCATGGCGACTGCGATCAGGGCGGCGGTGGTGCGGCGTAGGTCGAGCAGGGAGGGCATTTAGTGTGCCTCCTGCGTGGGGGCGGGCGTGGAGGGGCTTGCCGGGGCGGGTGGTGCGGTGTGTGCGCTGGCCGGGGCGGGTGGTGCGGTGTGTGCGCTGGCCGGGTGGTGGGCGTGCTGGACGGGGTTGTCGCCGGTGATGTGTCCGTCTTGGAGGTGGATGATGCGGTTGGTGGTGGCTGCGGCGGCTTTGTCGTGGGTGACCATGACGACGGTTTGGCCCAGGGATTGGCACATGTGGGCCAGGGTGTGCAGGAGGGAGGCGGCGGAGGCGGTGTCCAGGGCGCCGGTGGGTTCGTCGGCGAAGACGACCGCTGGGCGGCTGATGAGGGCGCGGGCGACGGCGACGCGTTGTTGTTGTCCGCCGGAGAGTTGGGTGGGGCGGTGGGTCAGGCGGTCGGCGATGCCCAGGGCGGTGATGACGGCGTGCTGCCAGGCGGGGTCGGGCTTGCGGTGGGCTAGGCGGGTGGGTAGGAGGATGTTCTCTTCTGCGGTCAGGGTGGGTAGGAGGTTGAAGGATTGGAAGATGAAGCCGAGTTGGTCGCGGCGCACGGCGGTGAGCTGTTTGTCGTTCATTCCGGATAGGGGGCGGCCGGTGATGAGGACGTCGCCGGAGGTGGGGGTGTCCAGGCCGGCCAGGCAGTGCAGGAGGGTGGATTTGCCGCTTCCCGACGGCCCCATGATGGCGGTGAACTGGCCGCGGGTGATGGTCAGGCTCACGTTGTTCAGGGCGGTGACTCGGGCCTGGCCGGTGCCGTAGACCTTGGTCAGAGCACGCGCCTCGACGACCGTGTCGGCGTCGGCCGGTGGGGCGGACGTGCATTCCCAGTGCGCCGTCGGCTGAGGGGGCTGGTGCGGGCGGGGCGGGACATCAGGCGTGCGAGGGGTGCGAGGCATGTGAGGCGTATGAGGCACTGCCGTCTCCTTCAAGATGACCGGGCGGGTCCCGGAGTGATGCCTCAAGGCTAGAAATCAGCGTGATGCCGCTGGAATGCGTCGAAAGGGCCGACCTGGACGGGGTATCCGCCAAAAGGAGGAGACGGGTGCCGCCTCGCCGCCCGCCCGCGGAGCGCGCCCCGTCCAAACAGACATTCTCGAACGAGGTTGGCGGTGCCACCGTCGATCTCGTTCGAGAATGTCGACCTCGACAGGGCGGTGCGGAGTGCGACCGATCTCGAGGCGGAAGCGGACCGATCTCGAGCCGGAAGCGGACCGATTTCGATGCGGAGTACGACCGATCTCGGCGCGGAGGGGGCGGGTGGGCTTTCGGCTGGGAGTGGAATAGGGCATGCGACTTGACTTCTCCGGCCCCGCTGCTCACGAAGAAAGTCCCGCGCACCGTTACCCTGGGAGGGTGACTGATGTCCCGCGCCCCGCACCGGCGCCTCTGCCGACCCCGCTCGCAGAGGCCTCTGCAGCCGGCCGAACCCTCGTGATGGGCATCATCAACGTCACTCCCGACTCCTTCTCCGATGGCGGCCGCTGGCAGACCGCGGATCTCGCCATCGCTCACGGCCGCCGACTTCTCGCCCAGGGCGCCGACATCGTCGATGTGGGTGGAGAATCCACCCGCCCGGGCGCCGCTCGCGTCACCCCCGAGGACGAGCAGGCTCGGGTCATCCCCGTCGTCCGCGCGCTCGCGGCGGACGGCGCGGCCGTCTCCATCGACACCATTCATGCCGCCACCGCCGAGGCGGCCGTCGAGGCCGGCGCCGTCATCGTCAACGACGTCTCCGGGGGGCTGGCCGATGCCGATATGCACCGCCTGGTCGCCGCCTCCGGCGTCGTCTACGTCTGTCAGCACTGGCGCGGCGATCCCGAGACCATGGACGGCCTGACCGACTACAGCGCTGTCGGCGACGTCGTGGCCGGTGTTGAGGCCGAGCTGCGCGAGCGCCTGGACGAGCTCGGGGCCGCGGGAGCGGACCGCCGTCAGATCGTCATCGACCCCGGGCTCGGCTTCGCCAAGACCCACCCACAATCATGGCGGCTCCTGGCCGCCACCGAGCGCCTGCGCGACGACCTGGGACTGCCTGTCCTCATAGGCTCCTCGCGCAAGCGCTTCCTGTCCCTGAGCCTGCCCGACTCCGCGGCGGCCGACCCGATCGCCCGAGACGCCGCCACCGCAGCCACCACGGCCCTCGTCGCCCTCGCCGGCGCCTGGGCAGTACGAGTCCATGAGATCCCGGCCAACCGGGACGCCGTCCGAACCGCCTCCCTCTGGAAGGAACACCGATGACCACCACCACGCCCGATCAGATCCGGCTGTCGGGCCTGTCCGCCCGCGGGTACCACGGCGTCCTCCCCTTCGAACGCACCGAGGGCCAGCTCTTCACCGCCGATGTCACCCTCGACCTGGGCGAGCGCGGTACCGCGGTCGCCTCCGTCACCGATGCGGTCAAGGACGCCGTCGACTACTCCGAGGTCGCCCGGGCGGTCGTCGCCGTGATCGAGGGGGAGCCGGTGAGTCTCATCGAGACCCTCGCCGCTCGTGTCGGCGAGGCCGTGCTGGCCTTCCCGCGCGTGACCGCCGTCGAGGTCACCATCCATAAGCCGCAGGCGCCCCTGGACGTCGCCTTCGAGGACGTCTCGGTGACGATTCATCGCACCGGCGGCGAAGGCGGCAACCCCCTGTCCGGCCACGCGCCCGGGCAGTCCGCCGCTGCCGATGCGGTGACCGCCCCCGACCAGTGGGGCTCCGCATCTGCCGGGTCCCCTGCCGCTGCTGCGGGCGCCGGAATGGTCGGCGCGGCGGGCGATGCTCAGGGAGCCGGCGCGAGCTGGTCCCCCGAGGCCGCTCCCGGTCGCGACGGCGCTGAGCCGTGGGCCGGGTCGCCGGTGGGCAGTGCTGTCGGTGCTCCCGGCGATCCCGGCGCCTCCGACGCGTACGGCGTTCCCGGTGTCCCCAGTGCGTCCAGCGCCCCCGGCTCCCCCGGTGATTCAGCCGGCGCGCCGTGGGAGGGCGTACCCGCCGACGCCGTCGCCTCCCATGAGGCGGCTCAACCATGGCAGGGCGTACCGGCCGACGGCGCGGCTCCGGCCGGCCCCGTTGCCGGACCGCCCGCCGAGGGGATCCAGCCGTGGCAGAACGACATCGCTGGAGACGGGAACGCGGCCGGCCCCGCCGCCACCGCAGTGGGGGCACCGGTCAATGCGCCGATTGCGCCGGCCGATGTCCTGGGGCAGCGCCCGGCCGAGCCGATCGATGCGGTCATTGCGCTGGGAGGCAACGTCGGTGGGGTCGTTCCCGCTCTGCGGGCGACAGTGCGCACCCTGCGGGAGACCGACGGCATCGAGGTCACCAGCGTCGCGCCGCTGGCCCGCACGGCCGCCATCGTCGAGCCCGGCGGCTCGGAGCAGCCCGACTACCTCAACACCGTTGTGCTGATAGCGACGACGCTCTCACCGCGTGAGCTCCTCGACGTCTGCCAGGGCCTGGAGGACGACGCCGGGCGCGTGCGCACCGAGCCCAAGGGTCCGCGCACCCTGGACGTGGACATCGTCACCTACGAGGGCGTCACCTCCGATGATCCTGAACTGGTCCTGCCGCATCCGCGCGCGGCCCAGCGCGCCTTCGTCCTGGTTCCCTGGGCGCAGGCCGATCCCTTCGCCGAGATCGGCAACCAGTACGTCGCCTCCCTCGCCGAGGCCGCCTCCGACCGCGACGGCGTGCGCTGGCTCGCGCTCGACTGGCTGGACTCCGACCACCTTCCCGCGCTGCCGACCGGCCAGTACGTGGCTCCCCCCGACTCCGGGGACGACCAGCTCGGGATGACCGTGGGCGATTCCGAGATCGGGGGCGGCGGTGTTGACGGCGCCGGTTCCCCGGCAGACGGCGGCATGCCCGCGGACGCCGGAGTGGAGAGGGCGCGCTCGGCCGAACCGGTCGTGGATGCGATGCCCGACGCGATGCCTCGCCAGGCGGGCGCCCCGGTGGCCGACCCCATGACGGACAGGCCCGAGGTCCCCGGCATGCCCGACATCCCCGGCATGGTTGATTCGGCGCCCGGTCAGCCGGCCAATGCCGCTGACATGCCCGGACATGTGCCCGGAGGCGGTGCGATGCCCATTGGTCAGCAGATGCCTCAGGACCCGGCCTACCCGCGCTCGCCTCAGGTCGGCTCCGCCCCGCAGGCGGGTTCCGCTCCGCAGGCCGGCTCCGCCCCTCAGGCCGGTTCTGCGCCTCAGGCCGGCTCCGCTCCGCAGGTCGGCGGTTCGCAGGACGAGCCCTGGGCCTCGCCCCTGAACTGGAGTGACGTCATCGGTAGGAATGGAAATGGGCAGGGACTCTGATGTTCCGCACGCGCTGGACCACGGTCCTCGCGTGCCTCATCGCGCCCGCGGTCGTCACCTGGGTCGTCTCTGACCTCTCGCTGCGCCACCACGGGTGGGTGCCGTCGCTGACGCCCTGGGGGGCCGTTGTCGCACTGGTCATCTCCGTGATCGTGTTCATCGCCGGGCTCGCGGTGCGGCGTCTGCGCGCTCACGAGTCCACCTGGATCACGCCCACCGGTGCGGCCACGACCGCCGTCGCCGCCCAGGCCTCGGCGATCGTCGGCGCCCTCGTTGGAGGGGTCTACGCCGGGGAGATCGCCACGGCTCTCCTGGCGCCGCCCTCGCCCGCCATGTCCTCGCTGGCGTGGTGCGCGGCCGCCTGCCTGGCGTCGTGCGTCCTGTGGTGCGGCGTCGGTCTGCTCGTGGAGCACTGGTGCGCCATCGACATGGATGACGACGACGATCACGGCGGGCACGGCTCGGAGTCCTCTTCCGTCCCCGATAGCGGCGCCCCTGCTTGACGGGCTCCGATCCCGGCCAGCTCCAGGCCGGATCCCGGATCGGCCCCGGATTGAGGGGATTTGAGGGGATGAGGCGGTTCGCCCGTCGTAGGGGCGTCCCGAGCGAGGAGCCTCAAGGAGCAGTGAGGAGCTTCGAGGACCCTCAAGGAGCCTCGAAGAGCCTCGAGGAGCAGGGAGGAGCAAGGATGAGCACCGTGAACGAACCCGCCCCCGTGAGCGCTGCGAGCGCTGCCAGCGCTGAGATTGCTGTAGGTGCTGCGAGTCGCGCCCCGACTCCCGGCTCGACCCGCACGGGCGACCCCTTCAACCCGGAGGGCGTCGCCTTCCAGCCCGTCTCGCGCAGGCTCATCGCCGTCCGCGTCGTGGGCATCCTCCTCGGCCTCGGAGCGCTTGCGGCCGTCTTCGTCGTCGGCGCGCTCGTGCGGTACTCGTGGATGTGGGTCGGCGCCGCGGTGGTGGTGGGCTTCGCCGCGTGGGCCGTTTGGCTCGTCCCGCGTCAGGTGCGCGCCATGGGCTACGCCCTGACCGCCGATCATCTGCTGTGGCGCAAGGGCGTCATGTTCCGGCGCATCTGCGTGGTCCCCTACGGGCGGATGCAGTACGTCGATACCTCGCAGGGGCCGCTGGCCGCCTGGTTGGGGATCGCCGAAGTCCGGCTGCACACGGCTGCGGCGAGCACGGATGCGACCATCAACGGGCTGCCGGTCAAGGAGGCCGAGCACCTGCGTCGTCTGCTCGCCGACCGCGGTGAGCAGAGAATGGCCGGCCTGTGAGCGCCGCTGCCGGGCGCCGCATCGCCGTGCCGGACGGCGTCGACTGGCGCCGCATGCACCCGGTCTCCCCGCTCCTGGAGGGCTGGAAGGTCGTGACGGCGGTCATCGCCGTCCTCACCGTCCGCAACGTCGATAACCTGGTCGAGGCCTATCGGTATGCCACGGCTCACGGGATCGATCTTGCCCACGGCGTCGTGCGCTGGGTCGTGATGGGGAGCCTGGCCGCGATCGCGGCGGTGGTCGCCTTCCTCTTCCTGCGGTGGTGGGCGAAGAGTTACGCCGTGGACCGCGACGGCGTCTACCTGCGCAGCGGCATCCTCGTCAAGCAGCTGCGGATCGCCCGCCTGCCGCGCATCCAATCCGTCGATATCATCCACCCGCTGCTGGGCAGGATCCTCGGACTGGGCCAATTGACGGTGGAGGTCGCGGGCGGCTCGGATTCGCGGATCGTCATCGGCTACCTGACCACCGCTCGGCTCGAGGCCCTGCGCGACCGCATCCTCGACCTCGCCGCCGGAGCCGGGGCTGCTGCTGATGCCGCTTCCACGGCCGGCGCCTCCGCCGTCCACGTCTGCGCTGCCGACGACGCCGGGGCGCCCCCTGCCGGACAGACCGATACGACCTGCTCCCGGCCAGGCGCTCCTCGCACCGGAGCCGACGACGCCGACGGTCCTGGGCGGGAGGGGCGAGCGGATCGGGATCGCAGCCCCGCCCCTCTCGGCTTCGAGGATGCGATGAGCGCCCCGCCGCTGCGCGATGCTGGCGGGCGCCAGGAGCATCCGCTGTACACCGTGAGCCCCGCGATCCTCGTCGGCTCGATTCTCCGCTCGGTCATGACCCTGTGGGCCGTCTTGATCGTCGTCGTCATTGTCGCAGCGGTTGTCATTGCGATCGTCTTCGATGGCATGGGGGGCGGTGTTCTGCTATCGAGCCTCGCCGCTCCCGTCGCGATCATCGGAGCCGTGTGGAACCGTTTCAATCGCGGCTGGGGGTTCCGGGCCGCGGCGGTGCCGACAGGCATCCGCGTGAGGTTCGGGCTCACCTCTGAGGTCTCCTTGACTCTTCCGCCGGGGCGAGTCCACGGCGTGGGCATCGAGCAGAGCCCGCTGTGGCGGCGCAAGGACTGGTGGCGGGTCAAGGTCGGCATGGCGGGCAGGACCGGGAGGAAGCCGTCCGACGGCTCCTCCGCTGAGCAGCGCAACGGCAGTACCGGCAGCGTGCTGCTGCCCGTGGGGGAGCGGCGCACCGCGCTGCGGGCGCTGTGGCTGGTGGCGCCCGACCTGGGCGTGCCCGATCCCGACGGCTTTCTCGCCGCGGCGCTGTCCGGGGCCGACGACGACGGCGTCGGCAGGCCGGACGCGCCGATCGGTGCGCCGGAGCGCGGCTTCATCCGCATCTCGCCGCGTGGCAGGATCTTCTCGCCGCTGGCCTGGCGTCGGGAGGCGATCGCCCTGACCGGTACATGCGTCGTGCTGCGCACCGGCCGCTGGTGGCGTCGCACCAGTGTGGTGCCCTATGAGCGCATTCAGTCGATGCGGGTGCGCCAGGGGCCGCTGGCCCGGCGACGGGGACTGGCCGCCATCCACCTCGACATGGTGGACCACGCGGTGGGCACGACTCTGAGCAACCTCGAGGCGACCGAGGCGGCTGCGATCCAGAGGGTCGTCTCCGAGCGCGCGCTGCGCCGTCGTCGTGCCGAGAGGCTCGACCGCTGGCTCGCCCGAGCCGTCGAGGGCACTGATGGCGGCCCTGGCGGCCCCGAGGGCCCCGATGAGGGCTCTCAGGGCGGCCCCGAGGGCTCTTCCGATGATCGCGGCGGTCCTGCCGGCTCCGCCGGGGCGGCGTGAGACGATCGGTGCATGTCTGAGACTTCCGCGAACTCCTCGACTCCCTCGAAGGCATCCGCCGGCTCGCGACCGGGTCGGCTCGGCGTCGGCATCATCTCCGCGGGGCGCGTGGGCGCGGTGCTGGGAAGCGCCCTGCGCGCGGTCGACCACCAGGTGATCGGTGTGCACGCCGTCTCGGAGGCCAGCCGGGAGCGCGCCGAGGCGCTTCTGCCCGGAGTCCCCGTGCTCGACGTCGAGGAGATCGTCGAGCGCGCCGAACTGGTGATGCTCGCCGTCCCCGACGACGCCCTGGCCACGCTCGTCAAGGGCCTGGCCGACCTCGGCCGGTGGCAGCCCGGTCAGCTGGTCGTCCACACCTCGGGGCGCTACGGGATCGGCATCCTCGAACCCGCCCGCAGACTGGGCGCCATCCCGCTCGCCCTCCATCCGGCCATGACCTTCGGCGGGTTCTCCACCGATGTGGCCCGCCTGACCGGCTGCCCCATGGCCGTCACCGCTCCCGACGCCGTCCTGCCCATTGCGCAGGCTCTGGCCGTCGAGCTCGGCGGCGAGCCCTTCGTCCTGGCCGAGGATGCCCGCCCCGCCTACCATGCGGCGCTGGCTCATGGAGCGAACCATCTGGTGACCCTGGTCGATCAGGCTGTGCGCATCCTGACGGCCGCGGGCGTCGAGGGCGGTGCCGCCACGCTCGGCCCGCTGCTCGGCGCCGCGCTGGATCGGGCACTGACCGAGGACGCTGATTCCGTGCTGACCGGGTTGACCGGCCCGGTCTCGCGCGGCGACGCCGGCACCGTCCGCTCCCACATCGAGGCGCTGGAGGCCCTGCGCGATGACGAGGGGCGCGGGCTGGAGGACGTGGTGGACACCTACCGGGCGCTCGCGCTGGCCACGACCCGGCGTGTGGAGGACACGCGTCGGATCACCGGAGCCCAGGCCGAGGATCTGCGCGAGGCACTCGCCCCGCGGGACGACGCCGGGTGAGTCGGGCTCGCCAGTGATGCCGAGTGCGATGCCGAGGGCGATGACGAGATCGACTTTTTCGAACGAGATCGACGGTGGCACCGTCGACTTCGTTCGAGGATGTCGATCTCGACCCCGGATCCCCGGATCGCGTTCGAGTCGGCCGCCCATCGGCTCGATCATCTAGCGTGTGCCCATGACGACTCCCGTTTCGCCCGCCTCCGCCCCCGCATCCGCATCTGCCGCGCCCGCCCCTCGCTGCGATCGGGTAACTCTGGTGCGCAGTCGCGACGAGCTCGCCGCCGCGCTCGCCGTTGATGAGGGAGCCGACAGGGCAGATAGAGCCGACAGTGTTGGCGGTGCCGACCGCGTTGGCGGGGGCGACAAGACCGATAGGGCCGACAGAGCAGCCAAGGCCGGAAGCGCTGGCGCCGCTCGTCATGCCGGCGGTTTCGCCGGTGCCGGTGCCGGTGCAGGTGGCGTCCCGCGCGCCGTCGTCATGACCATGGGCGCGCTCCACCAGGGGCACTTCGATCTCGTGGCCGAGGCCGCCCGCAGGGTGGGCGCGGACGGGACCGTCGTCGTCACCATCTTCGTCAACCCGCTCCAGTTCGCCGCCGGGGAGGATCTGGACGCCTACCCGCGCACCCTGGAGGCCGACGTCGAGGGTCTGACCGCCGCTCTGCGCGCCCCGGGGGAGGACGGTCTCGCCGTCGGACGACTCATCGTCTTCGCGCCTGCGCCGGAGGTCATGTACCCGAATGGAGAGCCCTCCGTGCGCCTCGACCCCGGCCCGATCGCCACCGTCCTGGAGGGCGCCACCAGGCCCACGCATTTCGCGGGCGTCCTGCAGGTGGTGCTGACCCTCATGCACCTGACTCGCCCGCACTGGGCGCTGTTCGGCCGTAAGGACGCTCAGCAGCTGGCGCTCGTGCGCGCCATGGTCCGCGACCTCGCCGTGCCGGTGGAGATCGTGCCGGTCGACATCCGCCGTGAGTCCGACGGCCTGGCCATGAGTTCGCGCAACGCCTATCTGAATGCGCGGGAGCGCGAGCAGGCCCTGGCCCTGTCCCGGGCGTTGGCCGCGGGCCGGGAGGCGGCGCGGGCCGGGGCCGATGCGGCCGGGGTGAGGACGGCGGCGCTGGAGGTGCTGGAGAAGGCGCCGGGCGTTGAGGTGGACTACGCGGCCGTGGTCGATCCCGACAGCTTCGTGGATCTGTCGGGCGCCGGTCTGGGCCTGCCCGGCGGGGCCGTTCAGTCCGCCGGGGCCGTTGTGCCGGCAGAGCCCTTTCGACCGGCAGAGCCCTCTCAGCCGGTGGGGCCGGTCCTGCTGGCGCTGGCCGCCCGGGTCGGCACGACCCGGCTCATCGACAACGCCCTCATCGACCTGCGGTGACTCGGGTTACTCAGGGACTCGGGTGACCCGGGTGACTCACTGGTTCACCGAGTCGCGCCTTCTTGGGCGCCTCCCTGCGATGGCGCCCTGTCCCCACCGGGCGGATCATTGGCGGGCCGGGCCGGACCGGGCGGTCCGCACCGCAGTGCCCGGGACTGGTGAGGCTGCTGGGGCCGCCGGGGCTGTCAAGTAGATCACCATCGGGAGACCGGGCTTTGGCGGGGCGCGCCGTCCTGCATAATCTTGCCGCGATGACTTCACGCTTGCGGACGATGATGACGTCCAAGATCCACCGCGCCACAGTGACCCGGGCCGACCTCGACTACGTCGGCTCCGTCACCGTGGACGCCGATCTCCTCGATGCCGCCGATCTCATGCCCGGCGAGCGCGTGGATATCTGCGACTGCGTCAACGGCAACCGCCTGTCCACCTACGTCATCCCCGGCGAGCGCGGGGCCGGGCAGGTCTGCATCAATGGCGCGGCCGCCCACCTGATCAGCCCCGGCCACACCGTCATCCTCATCGCCTATTCCCAGATGGAGGACGCCGAGGCCCGCACGTACCTGCCGCACGTCGTCTTCGTCGATAAGCACAACCGCATCGTGGAGCGGGGCAGCGAGCCGGGGCAGATCCCCGCCGACTCCGACGCCGCCCGGCTCCAGGGGCTGGCGCCCTCCGGCCTCTCCTTCGCCGCGGCCCGGAGCTGAGCCGTTGCGAGCATGCTCACCATCGATAGGCTGGTGGGCATGCAGGGCAAGGATCTTCCCGAACTGTTCGAGCTCTACACGCGCCGCGAGTTGACGCTGCACGATGTGCGTGCGGCGGCCCCAGATCTCACCATCGAAGGACACGACGGCGATGGAACGAGCATCCTCATCCGCGATGGCGTGCGGCTGGTCCTGAAACTCGACGAGGCGTCCATCGACGTCTCCCTCGACTTCGTCGATTACGTCAAGGAGGTCTCGGGCCGCGATGAGCTCCCCTTCTGCTACGAGCTCGAATGGCCGGGCGGACGGCACGTCGCCTCGGTGGGCGACCCCGGTCTTGAGATCGCCGAGGATCTGGCGCGTCGTTGCGACGGCGTCGTCGCCGACTTCCACAAGCGGGTGGTGTGGCCGGTCAGCGAGTCGCCGCCTCCCGACTTCGACTCCGATCTCTACGACGCCCCGGAGGAGTCCTTCCAGGTTGTGCAGTTGCGGTGGTTCGTGCGCGAGACCGTGTGCGATGTCCCGGTTGCCGCCTGGATGCGGGCCGTCGGGCGGGTGGCGCCCGACTGGCTGCCCACCGAGTACACCGGCAGGGCGCGCATGCTGGCGCTGACCGAGGCGACCATCGACGCGGCGGACGATATGAGGCGCACCGGCGACTACGGGGTGTTCCTGACCGGTCCTGAACCGATCCATGCGGTGGAGATGCTCCCCAGCGCCCCGCAGGAGCCGTACGGCATGTACTGCGTCGAGTGCGCGGTCGAGCTCGCCGTGCTCGACGGGGCTGCGCTGGATCGGCTCCACGAGATGTTCATCGCGGTCGCCGATGAGCTGGGGGCCGAGTTGGCGCTGGCCGAGGTTCTGGAGAACTGGGATCACACGTACAACGGGAGCGTCATGCCCGGCTCGCAGGCGCAGTACCCCCAGGAGCTCGGCATGGGCGACATGGTGGTCGCGGGACTGCCGATGCGCCCGGTGCCGTGGTGCTACTTCGGTCCCGCCTACGCACGGCTGCTCTCCGGTTTCCTGTCCGGCGCCCCGGCGCAGTGGGAGCGCCTGCGCACCGCTCGCGGTCTCGACGTGAGGCTCAGCGGGCTCCCTGTCCCGGCCGAGGAGCTGCCGTCGGACTGGTTCCCCGCCGACTTCTGCATGTCGCTGCAGCCGCGGTGGTTCCACGAGAGCATCCTGTACGGCGCCCCCGCCCTGCCGGACTGGAACTGAGTGCGCCGGTTCCTGCCCGAGGTCGTCGGACTCGGACATGACGGTTTTCATCTCGCGGATACCCACGGATTTCACGTAAAGAGAGCATACGTCTTGTGTTCGTACGGGCCGCTGTCCAGGTTCCCGTAGCTGGGTGTGCTTGGTATGTGGGACGTGGTCGGGATGGTTTACGGGGCGGTTGCTGGTGACGGGGGTGAGTGGGGGTGGTACCGTCGATGGTGTCCATTTCCGCGTTGAGTAGTGCCATTGATGAGTAATGAGCGACTATCAAACGGCGGGTAGTTTGAAGTGGTACCATGATCAGGCGCAATCTGCGAAGTCGAGTATGGATTCGGCGAGTGGTCATATTAGTGGGGATTCGGTGGAGTCGCCGTCGGGTTGCGGGTCGTCGGCGTCGGCTGCGACGGCGGTGGTGTCGAGTTTTCAATTGGCGTTGTCGGGGTTGCAGTCGAGTATTCCGTCGTTGTCGAGCAGTATGTCGTCCGCTGATTCGAATATAACGTCGGCTGATACGCAGAGTGCGAGTAGTGTTCCGCAGTGTTCGCCGGCGCAGTCGGGGACGGATCCGGGGTCGACGCTGGGTTCGGGTTCGTCGTCGAAGGGTGGTTCAGGGGGTGGGAAGCCTCATTCGTCTTCGCATCCCGGGTTGTCTGCGGATGCGGGGTCGACGTGGAGTGGCTCTTCTGGTGGGTCGTCGTCAGGGTCTGGTTCGGGGACGTCGTCGTATGCGGGTATGAGTTCGAATCCTAATGGGCGCTGATCGGGGCCCGGTTGGTGATGTGGTTGTGAGTGCGGAGGTTAGTGATTATGTCGATTGATACTCATTTGGATGCGACGCCGTCTGATATTACCTCGTCGGCGACGAAGATCGGTGATATTAAGTCGCATGTTGATAGCGCCGAGACTGATATGATTAGCGCGCGTAGTAGTGTGGCGGATTTGCGGGGGACGACGGCGGGTGCTGTGTATCCGATGGTTAATTCGTGTGTCACTAATTGTGAAACTTTGGTGTCGAATCTGGGTAGTTATAAGACTGCTTTGGATAATCTTGCGAGTGCTCTGGGGTCGATTAAGACTGATTTGGAGGGTATCCGTAGTAGGGCCACTGAGGGTGGCTTGACTCTTTTTGATGAGACTATTTATGCGCCGACGCCCTCATCGTCGTCTTCGTCATCCTCTGCTGGTGGTTCGTCTTCTGTTCCTGGGGATAGTCCTAGTGGGACGGAGGTTGATAATAGTGATGCTGAATTTCAGCAGAAAATGATATTGTATACCACGTTGACGACTGAGACGAGTGATATTCGTACTCGGGAGAAGGAGGCTCGGCAGGATTTTGTGGATGCCTGTCAGAAGATCACTAATCCTGTGTACCATGCCGTGGCCGCTGGGGTGAAGGACTATATCAGGCCGTCGACTAAGGGTGGTGGTTGGATCGCGGCGGCGACTGCGGGTAAATGGGGTGTGAGCCGCGCTAAGGACGCCGTTAAACTGACGAGGGCTGCTGCTTTGCGGGCCAGTGGTGCGGATGTTGCTCGTTATCGCAAGTGGGCGACGTCGCATTCGGCCAAGCCGGGAGCGCCTGCTCGTAGGTGGATCAGGGGTAAGAATCCGGTCATGACGGAGGCTGGCGGTAAGGGGACGCGGGAGTGGAAGCATGCGTTCAATGACCGCAAGCTCGGGAATTGGAAGGTGCCGGAGTCTGCGGAAGGGTCCAGGAGTGCGAAGGTAGCGAAAGCGGCCGGGAAGATTGCGGATAGCAATGCGCTGAAGTATGCCGGTCGTGCGGGCACCGCGGTGAGTTTCGGTGTTGATGCCTATCAGCAGTGGCAGAAGGACTCGAAGGATCCCTCGATCGGCACTGGTGAGAAGGTGACCCGGGCGGCGACGAAGGGTGCCGTTTCTGCGGGTGGTGCGTGGGCCGGCGCCGAGGCGGGTGCCGCGATCGGTGCGTGTGTTGGCGGCCCGGTAGGGGCCGCGGTCGGCGGTATCGTCGGCGGAGCCATCGGATCCGGGGTCGCGAGTAAGGTTGCTGATGGCGCTAATAGTCTAATTCATAAATTGTGGCATTGATGGCCGGTGGTCTGTGAGGTGGTGAGTTGGTGTGTCTGAGGATGTGTTGTACGGCCTGGGAAGTTTGGCGTTGGGTGGGGTGACTTTGGTGAATTGGTGGTTTGCGATGTTCTCGGACAGTGACTATGGGGAGATGTGTCGTGATATGTCGTCGGGGGAGTTCAGTCTGGGCCGCAATACGATCGCGGTTATCCAGCCCGCTGTAGGGACGTGTTTCGTGTTCGGGGGAGGGCTGCTGCTGGCTGAGGCTGCTGGGCTCGGCTATGACGAGGGCCCTTTAGCGTGGTTTTTCCTGGCGGGAGCATTGCTGTCTATGGTGGTGGGTTTGTTGGGTTTGATTCCGTTTCCGTTGCCGAGGTTGATGTATCCGGAGGGGCAGATGGAGAGGCGTTGGCGGCGGAGTCTGACCGCGGCTGAGGCTGCTGCGGCTGATGAGGCCCAGCGGCGTGCGGATCATCCCGATGGTGGTTCTCGGCCGCCTTACCGTGGTAAGCACCGCAAATGATCGCCCCCGCCCACCCTCCGGGGGTCGTTGATACCGCCAAGCATGTCGGCGGTATCAGCGGTATCAACAGCCCCTGCACGTATCGTGTGAGGGGGTGAGTTGGTGTGTCTGAGGGTGTGTTGTACGGCCTGGTGTGTCTTGCCTTGGGTGGGGTGACTTTGGTGAATTGGTGGTTTGCGATGTTCTCGGACAGTGATTATGGGGAGATGTGTCGTGACATGCTTGCGGGTGAGTTCAGTCTGGGCCGTAACACGGTCGCGGTTATTCAGCCTGCTGTAGGGACGCTTTTCGTATTCGGAGGAGGGTTGCTGCTATCTGAGGCTGCCGGCCTTGGCTATGATGAGGGTCCTCTAGCATGGTTCTTCCTGGCGGGAGTATTGCTGTCTGTGGTGACGGGTTTGTTGGGTTTGATTCCGTTTCCGTTGCCGCGGTTGATGTATCCGGAGGGGCAGATGGAGAGGCGTTGGCGGCGGAGTCTGACCGAGGCTGAGGCTGCTGCGGCTGATGAGGCTCAGCGGCGCGCGGACCATCCCGATGACGGCTCTCGGCCGCCTTACCGTGGTAAGCACCGCAAATGACCACCATCGCCCACCCTCTGGGGGTCGTTGATACCGCTGAGCATAGTGACGGGGTCTGCGGTCTTCGCTACCCGAGGTATCGACCAGGCTTTTGGCCTGCTGCTCAGACGGATGCTGCGGTCGGCGGTATCGTCGGCGGAGCCATCGGATCCGGGGTCGCAAGTAAGGTTGCTGATGGTGTTATGGGTTGGCTTCATCATTGATGGGTGTCGGTAGTGATATGGGGCGGTGACTTGGTGTGTTCGAGAATGTGTTGTACGGCTTCGCAGGCCTTGTAATAGGGGTTGTGGTGCTGGTGATTTGGTGGTTTGCGATGTTCTCGGACAGTGACTATGGGGAGATGTGTCGGGACATGTTGTCGGGGGAGTTCAGTCTGGGTCGCAATACAGTCGCGATCATTCAACCCGCTGCAGGGGGATTTATGGTTCTCGGTGCAGGTGTGCTATTGGTTAACGGCGAGGGTCCGTTGATGTGGGTTTTTGCTCCGGGCGTGATGATATGTTTGGCAGTGGGGGTGTTGGGTTTGATTCCGTTTCCGTTGCCGAGGTTGATGTATCCGGAGGGTCAGATGGAGAGGCGTTGGCGGCGGAGTCTGACCGCGGCTGAGGCCGCTGCGGCTGATGAGGCCCAGCGGCGCGCGGACCATCCCGATGACGGCTCTCGGCCGCCTTACCGTGGTAAGCACCGCAAATGACCACCCCCGCCCATACCCTGGGGGCTGCTGATACCGTCGAGCACATCGGCGGCCCTCGCGCATATTCCCAGGGAACCCCGGTCTGGCAGCGGGATGTACTTCTGTACTCCCTTGTGAGGTTGTGAGAGCGTTCTGCTGGTGTCAGGCCGTCGATGCGGACTGTAGGGAAGATGGAAACTATGGTTGTGCGACCATGCTTGGTAGGTACTCTCTCATGCGGCCTCATTTGAATACGCGCGGGCAGGTGCCCATTCTGTATCGCCTGTCTGATTGAATCCCACGATGTTCCCGCTCCTCCCATGTGCGGTCAGGGGGTGCTGTGCACATGGGAGCGGAGAACTTCCCTCACACCCAACCCAGATTCCGCAGAACGGTGCGGTTTTCTGGAATGTAGAGACGCTGCGAGTGTGCAATGCCCCGTAGCGCTCTGCTCACAATGCCCACGATCGCCTTTTCGCCAGCGGCAACGTCGTCATAAGTCAGCCGGAGCGGCACATAACCGGCGGCGAGGGCGCGCTGGTCGCGGTGCCGGTCGCGGACGAACTGCTCCTTGGAGGAATGGAACTCGAATCCGTCGTCCTCCACGATGAGCCACCCCTCGACAAGGGCATCGACCTCGCCGATGCCCTCGAGCACGACGCCGGTCTCGACCCGCAGCCCGGTTTCCCGCAGGCACAGCCGGGTGCGAGTCTCCACATGGGAGCGGGCGGCCGCGTCGGCCTGATCCAGGCGTAGACGTGCGGCCTTCGAATAACGGCCGACCAGCAGCTCGGCGATCTCCTCCTTCGTCGTGTCCCCGTGGTTGAGTGCCGCGTCCGCGACGCAGATCGCGTCGAGCTCGTCCAGGCAGGTCAGGGCGCAGGCGACGACCTCGGCCGGATGAACCAGGGGGAAGTCGTCAACCGTCATCGGGGTCGGCGTTGCCGGCCGGTGGATGCGAACATCGGTGAGGGGTCTGCTCGCTGATGCGCGTACTGAACGGTCCCTGGGGACGGCGATGTGGAACTCGCGCGACGGGTGCCACATGGGGTAGCCGAGTACACGAGCAGCGCTGGCGCACGTGAGATGGCCGCGAAAATGACGAGCTCGCACAATGCTCCGCTCTGTTCCGGGTTGGACGAGCAGTCGGCGGTGCGCTCGCGTGGCCGATTCCTCGCGGTTGAGAGGGGTGGTGCTTCTCCCGGCCGAATAGACTCGCGCGCGTGAGTGACGAGACCCAGCAGAACACCGTCCCCGAGCCAGACAACGCCCAGGCCCCTGCAGCGGCCCCTGCAGCGCCCTCCGAGCAGCCCGGTGGCTCCGGGCAGGCCCAGCGGCCCCAGCAGAACGAGCAGACCGGCCAGACCAAGCGGGACAAGCAGGCCCAGCAGGCTGATCAGGCCGGTCAGCCCAGGCAGGATCCGGGCCCCGGCGAGCAGTTCGCGGTCCGCGCCGCCAAGCGGGAGCGGCTGCGCTCCGAGGGCTGGGAGCCCTACCCGGTCCAGCTCCCCATCACCACGACCATCGCCGCCGTGCGCGAGCGCTACTCCCACCTCGAGGCCGGTCAGGAGACCGAGGACATCGTCGGCGTGGCCGGGCGCGTGGTTTTCCTGCGCAACACCGGCCGCCTCTGCTTCGTCTCCCTCGCCGACGGCGCGGGCACCACCCTCCAGGCGATGCTGTCCGCCAAGGCCCTGCCCGGCTCCGGCCACACGTCCCTGGCGGCCTTCAAGGCGGACGTGGATCTGGGCGACCACCTCTTCGTCCACGGCCGCGTCATCTCCTCGCGCCGCGGCGAGCTGTCCGTTATGGCCGAGCCCGTCCTGCGCGAGTGCGCCGACGCCGTCGAGCCGGCCGAGCGGGGGGATGACGACGTCGTCGTGCCCGCCTGGCGCCTCGCCTCCAAGGCCCTGCGCCCGTTGCCGAAGGTCTGGACCAACCAGGAGGGCGAGGAGGTCAGCCTGAGTGAGGACAACCGGGCGCGCCGTCGCGAGCTCGATCTGCTGATCCGCCCCGCCGCACGCGACATGGTGCGCACCCGGGCCGCCGTCATGCGCTCCCTGCGCGATAATTTCCACCGTCGCGACTACTTGGAGCTGGAGACCCCCATGCTCCAGGTCATCCACGGCGGCGCGGCGGCCCGTCCGTTCATCACCCACATGAACGCCTTCGACATGGACCTCTACCTGCGCATCGCCACGGAGATCTACCTCAAGCGGGCCGTGGTGGGCGGGGTGG
>ERZ773099.757-NODE-757-length-25431-cov-11.440889_pt1 | contig 25431 bp, 24 predicted proteins | sample MGYA00511120_ERZ773099 | MGnify/ENA primary metagenome ERZ773099 (study PRJEB29015, sample SAMEA2738012) | human oral metagenome | biome: human oral; feature: human-associated habitat; material: dental | place: China | collected 2104 ... | reverse complement strand
AGGACACCGAGTTCCTCACCCGGGAGATCGCCTCCCTGCGCCTGGCCATGAACGACGTCGCCACCCGTGACTTCGTGCGCTCCGAGCTGCGCGACGTGCTCAGCGAGATCCTGGCCGAGGAGCGACGCACCCGTGAGGAGATCGCGGAGCTGGAGCGGGCCGAGGAGGACACCCCCCAGGCCCGCTGAGCCCGTCCCGCCGCGGGCCCGCGCCGCCACGCACACCCGCGTGGCCGCGCAGGGCCCGCGGGCGGTTCAGACGTTGAGGGCGTTGAGAGCGTCGACCACCACCTGGGCGTAGACGTCGCACCCCTCCGCGGTGGGGTGGACCTGGTCCTGGGCCAGGAGCTCCATGCGCTCGGCAATGGCCCGGTCCCAGCCCGCCACGTCCACCTGGTCGGGGTGGGCGGCGGCGAAGTCGCGGATGGTCTGGTTGGCCCCGGGGATCCAGGTGGTGCGGGCGGGCCCGAACCCCGTGACCAGGACGAGCTTGCGTCCCGGCCCCAGGTAGTCCAGGAGCGCCTGGATCTGGTCGCCCAGGACCTCCCCGTTGGTGGCCAGGGCGACCACCACGTAGGGGCGGGGCCCGTACTCGGCGTCCATGGCCTGGAGCGTCTCCAGGCCCGCGTAGAAGGAGCGGGAGACCTGGGCGTCGATCGCGATCCCGGGCAGGGAGGCCTCCAGCGCCGGGGCCGAGGCCAGGCTGACGGAGTCCCCCACGAGGGAGACCTGGTCCCCGGTCAGGGGCTCGGGCGCGGCCGTGGTGGGGGTCGGCTCGGGCGTGGGCGTCTCGGTGGGCCGCGAGGCCGTCGGGGTGGCGGAGGCCAGCGCCTGGGCCCCGCGCTGGATGGCGGCCTCGGCGGTGGACTGGGCGGGCTGGAGGGCCAGGGCCGCCCCCAGCAGCAGGACGCTGGCCACACCCAGGCCGCCGGACAGGCTCAGGCGCAGGCGTGTCCGGGTGACCGAGCGCACCCAGGCCCGTACCCCCATACGTCGGATCGGGGTCTCGAAGTACCGGAAGGACAGCTCGGCGAAGAACACGCTCACCACCGTCACGCCCAGGGCCACCAGGGCCTGGGGGGCGGTGGGCGGCACCACGTAGAAGGCCAGCACCCACAGGGGCCAGTGCCACAGGTACAGACCGTAGGAGCGGGTCCCCAGCCAGCGCAGCGGGGCGGTCTCCAGCAGGGCGGGCAGCCAGGAGCCGGGGCTGAGGGCCAGTGCCGGGCCGGCGACCTCCGGGGTCAGGCCCTGGAGGAGGGCCACGGTGCAGGCCGAGGCCCCCGCCAGGACCCAGGTGGTGGTCCGGGTCCCGCCGGGCATCTGGTCGGAGGTGAGCGCGGCAATGAGGACCAGGCCCACCAGCCCCGCCCAGGACACCACCGCGCGCACCCGCTCCAGCAGGGGCGTGGTCACCCGGGTGGGATCCAGGACGTGCCCGTGGAGCAGGGCCAGGGCCGAGCCCGCCATGAGCCCGTAGGCGTGGGTGTCGGTACCCAGGTAGAGCCGTGAGGGGTCGGCGCCGCGGGCCGCCAGGGTCAGGGAGAGCCACACCGAGGCCGCGGTGAGCACGACGGCCGCCCCGCAGGCCAGGTACCGACGCCACCGGGAGTCCGCCCTGCCCAGGAGCAGCAGGAGGAGGAGCGGCCACACGAGGTAGAACTGCTCCTCCACCGCCAGGGACCACACGTTGGTCAGCAGACTGGGCTGGGCCTGGTCGAAGTAGGAGGATCCGGCGAATATCTCGACCCAGTTGTAGACCAGGCCGATGGCGCCCAGGACCTGTCGGCGTATGCCCAGCAGGACGTCGCCCCCCGGCCAGGCCGCCAGCGACACCGTCACCACGATGGTGCTCAGCAGGGCCGGGACGATCCGGCGCAGGCGCCTGACCCAGAAGCGCCGCAGGTTGGTGGACCCGGTACGACGCCGCTCGTCCACCAGCAGGCTGGTGATGAGGAAGCCGGAGATGACGAAGAAGGCGTCCACGCCGACCTTCCCGCCGGGCAGCGCCCCGGGCAGGAGGTGGTAGGCCAGGACCATAAAGACAGCGAGCGCGCGCACGCCGTCGAGCCCCCGAACCCGGGCCCGGGGGGGAAGAGAACGGGGGGTGGAGGAGGTAGAGACAGACGGGTTCACGGACTGTGCTGAGATGCTCATGGTGTCACAGGTGTTACGTGGACGGGAACGGGGCCCAGCCTAGCGTTAGTTCGTCCTGAGACCAGGGTGTGACAACGTCTGACGGCCCTCACAGGCGTGCTCCCCGCCACGGTGAGGCCCGGTGGCCGGGCTCCTAGGATGGACGCATGCCACAGCCCACGCCAGCGGCCGTCCGCGAGGCCCTGTCCCGCGTCATCGATCCCGAGCTCCGCCGTCCGATCACCGACCTGGGCATGGTGGGGTCCGTCGAGATCGGTGACGACGGCCTCGTCACCGTCTCGATCCTGCTGACCGTCGCCGGGTGCCCCCTGAAGGACACCCTCAGCCAGGACGCGCGCCGTGAGGTGGGCTCCGTGGAGGGGGTCACCGGCGTCGAGGTGCGTATGGGGGTCATGAACGACGAGCAGCGCGCCGAGCTGCGCGCCCGTCTGCGCGGGGGAGCCGCCGAGCCGGTGATCCCCTTCACCAAACCCGGCAGCCTGACCCGCGTCTACGCGGTGACCTCCGGGAAGGGCGGGGTGGGCAAGTCCTCGGTCACGGCCGCCCTGGCCGCCGCCCTGGCCGCCCAGGGCCTGAGCGTGGGGGTGGTGGACGCCGACATCTACGGCTTCTCCATCCCCCGCATGATGGGTGCGGACTACCCGCCCACCCAGCTCGACGGCATGATCGTCCCCCCGGTGTCCCACGGGGTCAAGGTCATGAGCATCGGCATGTTCGTGGACGACAAGCAGCCGGTGATCTGGCGCGGGCCCATGCTCCACCGGGCCGTCCAGCAGTTCCTCTCCGACGTCTTCTGGGGGGACCTGGACGTGCTCCTGCTGGACCTGCCCCCCGGTACCGGTGACGTGACCATCTCCGTGGCCCAGCTCCTGCCCAACGCGGAGATCCTGGTGGTCACCACCCCCCAGGCCGCCGCCGCGGAGGTGGCCGAGCGCACCGGCCTCATTGCCGCCCAGACCCACCAGAAGGTCCTGGGGGTCATTGAGAACATGTCCTACCTGCTCCAGGACGACGGCTCCAGGCTGGAGATATTCGGGTCCGGCGGCGGCCAGGCGGTCTCCGACTCCCTGACCCAGGTCCTGGGCTACCAGGTGCCTCTGATGGCCCAGCTGCCCCTGGACATCCGCCTGCGGGAGGGCTCGGACCTCGGCGTGCCGGTGACCGTCAGCGACCACGGCAGGCCCCCGGCAGACTCCCCCGCCGCGCTGGAGCTGGCGCGGGTGGCCTCCAGTATTGGGCACCGGGCCCGCGGGCTGGCCCGCCGCCCCCTGGGCGTGAGTCCCGTCAACACCTGAGTGCCCGGCTGGTCCGGACCAGTTCGTGCTGAACTCGCCTGAACGCAGGTGAACGCGCTTGAGGGCTCCTGAACGCGCTCTCAAGCATATGAACTCCTCTTAGAGTGGCGTTCACCCACACAAGAGGGCGTTCACCCGAGCAAGACGGCGTTCACCTGCGTGACAGCACGTTCAGGTGTCCACGGTCAGGGTCGCCGCCTCCGGGCGCGTCCTCGCGGCGGCCTTGGCGGCCCGGACAATGTCACGTGGGGAGAGCGGCCTGGGGGGCAGGTCGCCCGACGCCTCAGTGAGACTGGTGGGAATGGCGGCCGCCTCCGAGGCCGCGGCCTGCCGCCCGTCCTGGGACCCAGTCACGACGGCGTCCTGCTCCCGGTCATTGGGGGCGGCAGCCCGCTGTTTCTTAGGTGCGGCGTCCTGCTCCCGGAGCGCGTCAGGACGCTGTTCCTCAGGCGTGGCATCCCGCCCCTGGACTACCGGCTGAGCGGCAGTCTGCTCCTGGTCGTCGGACGTGGCATCCTGCTTCTGGAGCACCTCGGCCTGCGGCGCTGAGGCCGTCTCCGCAGACCCCGCCTGCGAGGTGGTGTCGCTCATAGGCTCCTCTCCGGTGCCCGGCTCAGACCCCCGGGCCACGTCAGCCACCTCGGCCCGCGTTTCCTTGGCCGCCCCGGCCTCAACCTCGGCGCCCTGGGCCTCCTCGGCCTCCTGGGCCTCGGCCCGCGCTGTCTCACTCTCAGCCCCGGTCCCCTGGGCGGCTTCAGCCCCCCGGGCCTCCTCGGCCTCGGTCCGCACTGCCTCGGCCTCGACCCCGGTCCCAGTCCCCTGGGCCTCCTTAGCCTGGGCACTAGTCGCCCCGGCCTCCTCGGCCTTAGCCCCGGCACCCTGGGCGGCCTCGGTCCCGGCCTGCGCCGTCTCGCTCTCAGCCCCGGCCCGCGCCGCCTCGGCCTGCGCCTCAATCCGCTTGCCCAGGGAGTCCGAACGCTCCTGGGCGGCCAGGGCCCGCACGTCAGCGGCCACGGCGTCCGAGGCCTCCTTGGCGGTAGAGGCCACCGCGGCCAGGGGGTTGGCCAGGTCGCGCTTAATGGCGTCGAGGTCCTCACCCAGGGCGTCGCGCACGATCTTGCGCGGGTCGTAGTTGCGGGGGTTGAGGTCGGCGAGGTTGAGGTCGCCGAGCTCAGGGCCCACCTCCTCGGCGATCTGCGCCTTGGCCTGCTCCAGGAAGACACGCAGCTGACGGATGAGCTGGGTGAGCTTGCGGGTGTACTCAGGCAGACGCCGGGGACCCACCACGATCACCGCCACCAGGAGGATGACGATGAACTCGTTGCCGTTGATGCCGAACACGCGCCCAGTATAGGGAGCCGCCCGGGGCACGTGCCGCCGCGGGCACCGGTAGGCTCTGCCTGTGGCGATACCCGGCATCGTCCGCAAGACCAGGAACAAGCCTGTTCACCGGTACCTGAAACAATAGGAGCTGGCGCGTCCGTACCCGGGCGCAGGACGTGATCATGTGAGGAAGGCAGCGCGGTGAGTGCCGACAAGACCTTGACCTGGACCTACACCGAGGAGTTCCCCCTGGAGGAAGAGGCCGCCACCCAGGCCCGCCTGCGTGGGATGGGCCTCGGGGTGGAGCCGGTCAGCGTGGCCACCGGGGCCGCGCTGCGGGTCCTGGCCGCCTCCGTCGGCGCCAAGAGCATTGCCGAGATCGGTACCGGCACCGGCGTGTCCGGCCTGTGGCTGCTGGGCGGCATGGGCCGCGACGGGGTCCTGACCACCATCGACGTCGAGAGCGAGCTCCAGCGTGAGGCCCGCCGCGCATTCGACGCCGCCGGGTACCCCTCCTCCCGGATCCGTCTCATCCAGGGCCGGGCCAGTGCCGTCATGCCGCGCATGGCGGCCCGCTCCTACGACATGGTGGTCCTGGACGTCGACCCCGTGGAGGCGGCCAACCTCGCCGAGGGCGCCCTGCGCATGCTGCGCGTGGGCGGGGTGCTCGCCGTCACCCACGCCCTGTGGGCGGACCACGTGGCCGACCCCGCCCGCCGCGACCCGGCCACCGTGGCGGCCCGCGAGCTGGCCAAGGCCGTACGCGCCTCCGACCTGCTGGTCTGCACGCTCCTGCCGGTGGGTGACGGCCTGCTGGTGGCGGTGCGCCGGGGCTGAGCCCGCCGCGCCAGGACGGTGCCGCCGGGCTTCCCGGGTCGTGCCCCGGCCCGCCCGCCGGGGCACGACCCGGGGAGCCGAGGCGGACCACGCGGCACCCAGGGGCCGCACCCTTGCCCACGCGCCTCCACCGCGCCCGAGCCCACGTGCTGGGGCACGGCCCAGGGGACGAGCCCGCGCCCGCCGCGCCCCGACACACCCAGGCCCGCCCCGGCGCGCGCCCAGGACGTGACGGAGAACGTGACAGAGGACGTGACGGGTGCTACTGTACCCCTATAACCAAAGCCGGTTTTGAAACCCCCTTTCACACTGGTGAGGACGCCAGTCGACTCTGATCCCACACCCCCACAGGAGCGGACAATGCCAGGACACCCCGGGACCTCCACCCGCGCCGCCAACGCCGCCGCGCTGTGGGACCAGCTGCGCCGGGCCCGGGTCAGCAGCGTCACCGACCTGGCGCGGGCCGCGGGGACCTCGCGCCCCACGGCGAGCGCCGTCCTGGCCGACCTGGAGGACCAGGGCCTGGTGGTCTCCCAGGACCTGGTGGACCCCACCCCGGGCCGTCCGGCGACCGGCTGGTCCCTCTCCCCGCGCGCGGGCTACGTCCTGGGCGCCGACGTCCTGGTCTCCTCCGTCCTGGTCAGCGCCGCCACCCTGGACGGCACCGTCGTGGCGGCCCGGACCTCGCCGCTGAGCGGGGAGCAGCGCTACCCGGACCTCCTGGCCGCCCTCACCCAGGAGGTGGACAGGCTGTCCGGCTACGGCCCCCTGCGGCACCTGTCCGTCTCCACCACCGGGATCCCCGACGACGCCGGTGTCGTCCTCCACGCGGACCTGGTCCCCCAGTGGGACGGCTTCGACCTGGCGGGCAACCTCCGCCACGACCTGGGCGTGGCGGTGGACGTGGACAACGACATCAACATGGCCGCGCTGGGGGAGTTCCGCCTGAGGGTCCAGGACGGGCAGATCGCCGCCCAGGGGGATCTGCTCTACATCCTGGTGGCCCGGGGGATCCACTCCGGCCTCGTCCTGTCGGGCAGGGTGCACCGGGGCAGCCGCTTCACCGCCGGCGAGATCTCCGCCGCCCTGGACCTGCGCCTGGAGGACGCCCAGACCCCGGACGAGGACTGGGTGGAGCGCGTGGCCCTGACGATCTCCTCGGTGGGGCTCGTCGTGGACCCCGACCTCATTGTCATCTCGACGCCGACGGCGCGCGCCCGCTCCATGGTCCTGCCCCTCATGTCCCTCATGCGCGCCAAGGGGACGCAGTGGTCCCCCCGGCTCCGGCTGGAGAGCGCGCGCCTGGGGTGGGGGGCGGCGGCCGTCGGCGCCCTGTCCCTCGCCCTGGACCACGCCAACCAGGCCGTCACGGGGGCCGACGAGGTCCCCGTCACCCCCCTGGAGGGCGTGGAGACCGTCAGCAACGCCGCAACCACAGGAGAGCACAGCACCATGACCGCCACCGCCGCCACGTCCCGACCCTCTGACACCCTGCGCGTCGGGGTGGTCGGGGTCGGCGCCCGGGCCAAGTTCACCCTGGCCGCCGAGAGGCCCGAGAACAACGGCCGGATCACCGCCGTCTGCGAGACCCACCCCCGGGCCCGCGAGCGCGTGGCCTCCCGCCTCCAGCGGGACCCCGACTCGGTGTCCATCACCACCAGCGTGACCGACCTGGTGGGGACCGAGATCGACGTCGCCTTCGTGACCTCCCCCGACGACACCCACGCGGACGTGACCTGCGAGCTCCTGCGGGCGGGGGTCCCCGTCTACCTGGAGAAGCCCCTGGCCATCACCATGGAGGGGGCCACGCGCGTCCTGCGCACCGCCTACGAGACGGGCACCCGCCTGTACGTGGGGCACAACATGCGCCACATGCACGTGGTGCGCTCCATGCGCGAGCTCATCCGCTCGGGGCGGATCGGCGAGGTCAAGGCCATCTGGTGCCGGCACTTCGTGGGCTCCGGCGGGGACTTCTACTTCAAGGACTGGCACGCCACCAGGGAGCACGGCACGGGCCTGCTGCTGCAGAAGGCGGCGCACGACATCGACGTCATGCACTGGCTGGCGGACTCCCACACCACCAGCGTGGTGGCCATGGGCGGGCAGACCCTCTACCACCAGGTCACGGACCGGGCGGACCGCTCCGACGAGCTCATGCACAGCTGGTACTCCCTGGACAACTGGCCGCCCCTGAGCCAGAAGGGCCTGAGCCCGGTCATTGACGTCGAGGACCTGTCCATGGTGCTCATGCGCATGGACTCGGGGGTCTACGCCTCCTACGAGCAGTGCCACTACACCCCCGACTACTGGCGCAACTACACGGTCATCGGCACCGAGGGACGTATTGAGAACTTCGGTGACGGCGAGGGCGGGCTCATCCGCCTGTGGAACCGGCGCACCCACTACAACGCCGAGGGCGACGAGGTCTTCCCCATTGTCGGGGACGCGGGCGGCCACGGGGACGCCGACGTGCTGACCATCACCGAGTTCATGCGCTTCGTCCGTGAGGGCACGCCCACGGACACCTCACCGCTGGGGGCGTGGTACGCCGTCGCCGCCGGCATCCAGGCCACCGAGTCCCTGCGCGACGGCTCGACCCCGCGCACCATCCCCGACCTCCCCCCCGAGGTCGTCGACTACTTCACGCGCAACCAGGTGCGCTGAGCACCCTCAGCCCCACCCGGCCACGAGACAAAGGAGCCTCCCATGCACACCCTCACCCGGCGCAGCGTCCTGACGGGCACGCTCGCCACCTCGATCGCCCTGGCCCTGGCCGCCTGCTCCGACGACGGGGGGTGACGCGGGCACCTCGGCGACCATCGCCCCGGACACGAAGGCGGAGCTGACCCTGGCCTACTGGGACAAGAGCCAGACGCCCACGATCGACGCCAATATCAAGAGCTTCAACGAGACCTACCCCAATATCACGGTCACCACGAACCTGACGGCGTACGCGGACTACTGGAAGAAGCTGCGCACCCAGGCCGAGGGCAGGACGCTGCCGGACGTCATGTGGATGAACGGCCCCAATATCCAGCTGTACGCGGGCAACGACATGCTCGAGCCCCTGGACGACGTCACCGCCGCGGGCATCGCCTGGAGCGACTACCCCACCTCCCTGGTGGACCTGTACACCTACCAGGGCGTCCACTACGCCATCCCCAAGGACTACGACACGATCGGCGTCTTCTACAACAAGACGCTCTTCGCCTCCGCGGGGGCCGCCCTGCCCACCGAGGACTGGACCTGGGAGGACTTCCACACCGCGGCCAGGACCATCTCCGCCTGGGGCAAGGACCAGGGGATCTGGGGCTGCGCCACCACGGTCAACGGCGACGGCCAGGGCACCTACTACAACACGATCGCCCAGGCGGGCGGCTACGTCATTAAGGACGGCAGGAGCGGCTTCGACGACCCCGCCAGCGTCAAGGGCCTGCAGTGCTGGGCGGACTGGATCGCCGACGGCTCGGTGGCCCCGCCCGCCGTCGTGGCGGACACCAAGCCCGAGTCCATGTTCACCTCCGGCAAGTCCGCCATGCTCTGGGCCGGTGACTGGCAGTGCGCCCCCATTGCGGAGGCCTTCGCCGGCAGGCTCGAGGAGGTCGACGTCGCCCCGCTGCCCCAGGGCGAGAAGAGGGGGAGCATTATCCACGGCCTGGGCTGGGCGGTGGCCAGGACCTCCGGGAACAAGGCCGCCGCCAAGGCCCTGGCCGCCCACATGGCCTCCCGGGCCTCCCAGGAGACCGAGGCCCGCAACGGCACGGCCATCCCGGCCTTCAACGGCACCCAGGCCCCCTGGCTCGAGACCTACTCGTCCTGGAGCTGCCGTATCTTCACCGAGGCCGCCTCCACCTACGCGGTGACCTACCCCGTCTCGAAGAACACCAGCGCCTGGGCCGACCACGAGGGGGACTACCTCACCCCGGCCTTCGCCGGGCAGACCACCGTCACCGACGCCGCCTCCCAGCTCGCCACGTTCATGAACGGCGAGCTGGCCAAGGAGGGCTGACATGGCCCTCTCCCCCTCCCCCCGGGGCGCGTCCGCCACCACCCCGGGGGCCGGTGGACGACGGCGCCGCCGCCCCACCAGCGTCGGCGCGTGGCCGGTGCTGTTCATCGGGCCGCTCATGGCCGGGGTGGCCGTCTTCTACTACTGGCCCATTGTCAAGAACCTCGTCGTCTCCCTCCAGCAGCGCAACGCCTTCGGCGGCAGCCCCAGGTGGGTGGGGCTCCAGAACTACCAGGACGTCCTGTCCAGCCCCGACCTGGGCTCGGCGATGGCGAACACGCTCCTCTACACCGGCGTCGTCCTCCTGGGCATCCCGCTGTCAGTGGCCGTGGCCGCCATGATCGAGCTGCCCGGCCTGCGGGGCAGGGGCCTGTACCGCACGCTGTACTTCATGCCCTACCTGGCCATGCCCATGGCGGTGGCCCAGGTCTGGAAGCTCGTCTACAACGGCAACTTCGGCCTGCTCAACCAGCTCCTCAGGGCCCTGGGGGTCACCGACCCGCCCTACTGGCTGGTCACCCCCGGCTGGGCGCTCCTGGCCGTCGCCCTGTTCGGCGTCTGGGGGTCGGTCGGCTTCAACGTCATTATCCTGTCCGCCGGGCTGAGGTCCATCCCCCGGGAGCTCTACGAGGCCGCGAGCATCGACGGCGCCTCCGCCTGGCGCCAGTTCCGCTCCATCACCGTGCCCCTGCTCAGCCCCTCGATCTTCTTCCTGACGATTATGACGACCATCGGGGGCTTCCAGCTCTTTGACGCCCTCTTCGCCATGATCGGCACGAACAACCCCGCGGAGCCCAGGACGCGCTCCCTGGTGTACCTCTTCTACCGCGAGGCCTTCGTCAACTCCGACCAGGGGATGGGCGCGGCCGTGGCCGTCGTCATCTTCGCCTGCGTCGCCGTGGTCACCTTCGTCCAGTTCCTGGGGCAGAGGAGGTGGGTGAACTATGTCTGAGACGCGCACCCGCGGCTGGCGCGCCGCCCTCGCCTCCCAGCGCCGCTACCTGCCCGTCCACGTCCTGCTGCTGGCCGGCGGGGTGGTCATGGTCTTCCCCTTCGTGTACCAGGTCCTCATGAGCCTGTCGACCAACACCGAGATCCAGGCGACTCCCCCGCGTCTGGTCCCCGAGCACTGGATGTGGTCCAACTACGCGGAGGTCTTCCGCAGGATCCCCTTCATGAGCCAGTTCTGGGTCTCGGTGTCCATCACGGTGCTGCGCACCGGCGTCCAGCTCGTCCTGTGCTCCCTGGGCGGCTACGCCTTCGCCCGCATGCCCTTCCGGGGGCGGGGGCTCCTCTTCGGGCTGCTCCTGGCCATCCTCATGGTGCCCGGCCAGTCCTACCTCATCGGCCAGTACCAGCTCGTCCGGGACCTGGGGCTCCTGGAGACCGTGTGGGGCATCGTCCTGCCGGGCTTCTTCTCCGCCTTCGGGGTCTTCCTCATGCGCCAGTCCTTCATGAGCCTGCCCGTGGAGCTGGAGGAGGCCGCGCGCCTGGACGGCTGCAACCCGTGGCAGGCCTTCTGGAGGGTCATGTTCCCGCTGGTGCGCCCGGGGCTGTCGGCGGTCACGATCGTCACGGTCCTGTGGTCCTGGAACGACCTGCTGTGGCCGCTGATCGTCACCACCCGGGAGGAGACCATGCCCCTGAGCGTGGGCATCGCCACCATGGCGGGCCAGCACTCCAGCGAGTACGCCCTCATGATGGCCGCCTCCGTCATGTCCATGGCCCCGATCTTCCTCATCTTCTTCACCATGCAGAAGCGTGTCATCGAGGGCCTGGCCACCTCCGGCCTCAAGGGCTGAGCGGGCAGGCCCAGGCGGCAGGGCTGAGCGGCAGGGGCCGCCCCCGGCCGGGCGGCGGGGTCAGCCCAGCTCGGGGAACCAGATGGCGATCTCCCTCTCGGCGGAGGCCTGGCCGTCCGAGCCGTGGACCAGGTTCTCCATGGCCTCACCGCCCTGGTCACGGGCCAGGTCGCCCCGGATGCTGCCGGGGGCGGCCGTGGTGGGGTCGGTGGCGCCCATGAGGGAGCGCACCCCCTGGACCACCCGGTGGCCCTCGATGACCGCCGCGACCACCGGGCCGCGCGTCATGTACTCCACCAGACCGGGGTAGAAGGGCTTGTCCACGTGGTCGGCGTAGTGCTTATCGAGCAGCTCGGGCGTGGGGACCACCGTCTTCAGGGCGGTGACGTCGTAGCCCTTGGCCTCGACACGGCGCAGGATCTCGCCGACCAGGCGGCGCTCGACGCCGTCGGGCTTAATCAGGACGAGGATACGGTCAGTCATGACGGGGTCCTTTCATCGGGGTGGCCCCGAGCCTATAGGGGCCCTGCGCGGGCCGCCAGGGGCGCCTGCCAGCTCGCTGGCCCCGGCAGCGCCGAGGGCCCGGGGGTCGAGGAAGTGGGTCTTAGGGGCGTCCCAGGAGCTCACGGGCCTGGGCGGCCAGGACCACGGAGCCCACAATGAGCACCCCGGAGGCGGTCAGGGGGGCGTCGTGGCCCTCCGAGAGGGTCACCGCCTGCTCCACGCCCTGGGCCAGGGTCTCGGCGGTACGCACCCGCTCGGGCCCGAAGACCTCCCGGGCCACGGCCGCCAGGTCCTCCACGTCCAGGGCGCGCGGGGAGTCCATGGGCACGCAGACCACGGCGTCGCAGGCGGGCTCCAGCTCGGCCAGGACGCCCTCGACGTCCTTGTCCGCCATGACGGCCGTCACGGCCACCAGGTGGCGCAGGCTGAAGACCTCCTCCACCGCCTCCACCAGGGCGGCCACGCCGTGGGGGTTGTGCGCGGCGTCCACCAGGACGGTGGGCGAGGCGCGCAGCACCTCCAGGCGCCCGGGGCTGGTGGCCGAGGCGAGGCCGTCCTGGACGACCGTGGCCGGCAGGGCCCTACCCCCCATGACGGCCTCGACGGCCGCCAGCGCCAGGAGCGCGTTGTGGGCCTGGTAGCTCCCGTGCAGGGGGATGAAGACGTCCTCGTAGACGGCCGCGGCCGTGGCCAGGGTCACCAGCTGGCCGCCCACCGCCAGCTGGCGGCTGACCACGGACAGCTCCCCGGCACCGGGCTGTCCGGCGTACTCCGACTCCGGGTCGAGCTCGCGGCGCCAGACGACGTCGTGGGCGGCGGCGGCGCGGGCAATGGCCTCCTGGGCGGCCCGGGGCTGGAGGGAGGTGACCAGGGTGGCCCCGTCCTTGACGATACCGGCCTTGGTGGTGGCGATCTCCTCAATGGTGTCGCCCAGCCAGGCCTTGTGGTCCAGGCCGATGGGGGTGATGACCTCCACCTGGGAGCGCACCACGTTGGTGGCGTCCCACTGCCCGCCCATGCCGACCTCGACCACGGCCACGTCCACCGGGTAGTCGGCGAAGGCGGCCAGGGCCATGACGGTCAGGACCTCGAAGAAGCTCATCCGCACCCCCCCGGTGGCGGCGGAGCGCTCGTCGACCATCTCCACGTAGGGGCGCACGTCCTCCCAGGCGGCGATAAAGCCCTCCTCGCTCACCGGCTCCCCGTCCAGGGCGATGCGCTCGCGGACGGTGGCCAGGTGCGGGGAGGTGAAGCGTCCGGTGCGCAGGCCGGTGGCGGCCAGGAGCCGCTCGGTCATGCGGGCGGTCGAGGTCTTACCGTTCGTTCCTGTGATATGTACCACTTTATAGGAGCGTTCGGGGTGGCCAATGAGGTCCAGGACCGCCTCGACGCGCTCCAGGCTCGGCTGGACCCTGTGCTCGGGGGCGCGGGAGAGGATCTCGGCCTCGACGGCGCGCATACGGGCGGAGACCTCCACCTGGGCGGCGGCCGCGCGCAGGGCGGCGGCGTGGGCCCCGGGGGAGGCGCCCTGGGCGTCCCGCGGCCCCGCGCCGGGGGCGCCGGGGGGCGTGTCGGGTAGGACGGGCTCCCAGTCGTCCTCGTCCCCGGCCTCCTCGTCGACCTCCGCCAGGAGGGCGTCAAGGCGTTCCGGGTCGCCGCCGGACAGCAGGCTCGCGGCGACGAGCGCGCGCAGGGCGGCCAGGTTCTCGGCCTGCGCGTCGGCGACGGCCTGCTCCCGGGCCCGGTCGGCCTCACGGACGTCGGCGAGGGACACGCCCTCGGGTGCGTCGGCGGCCTGGAGGTAGGGCAGGAGGTCGGGGTCGATGCCCGCGTCGGACTCCTCGCCCCGGTCCTGCGCATGCAGCCTCTCCAGGCCCCCGCGGTCCACGCCGTCACCGAAGACGGCGTCCACGACCTCCTCCCCGCTCGCCCCGGAGGGGATCCCGAAGGCCGCGCCGGGGTGCGGACGCTCTGACTGGTCGTTAGGCACCATGCCACCCTTCTCTCAGCGCCCCGGCCCACCTGCCCCCAGTGGGCGGCGGCCAGGGCCCAGGCGCTAATCTAGCCGCCCTGCCGGGCACGCCCAGGCACAAGGCCGCCGTGAGCACCGCCCGCCCGGACGCCAACGGAGGGTGGTACCAAGGGCCAGGCAGTCGTGCCACCATGGGCCCATGAGCACCGACCAGCGCATTGTCCCGACCCCCCAGAACTCCGTGTGGGCCGAGCGCACCGGGACCCGCCAGTACCTGGGGCACAACGCCCGCGGCGCCGAGGTACGCATTGGCACCGGCCCCGGCGAGTTCACCCCCGGCGAGCTGATCAAGATGGCCCTGGCCACCTGCAACTCCCTGTCCGCGGACCACCGTCTGGCCAAGGCGCTCGGGGAGGACTTCGAGGCCAATGTCATTGCGGCCACCACCAAGAACGAGGCGGAGGAGCGCTACGACGCCTTTGACGTCCAGCTGGTGGCCGACCTCTCACACCTGACCCCCGAGCAGCTGGACACCCTGCGTCAGCGGGTCGACGCCGCCGTTGACCGCTCCTGCACCGTGGGGCACACGATCGACAGGGGCGCGCGCACCAGCCTCCACCTCCTGGACGACTCGGCCTCCGAGTAGGACCACCAGCACGGGCCACGGCGGCAGGCCGGGCGGGACTGTCCCGCTGGCAGGCCGAGCGGTGGCGGGCCGCTGACCGACGCCGGGGCCGCCGCGCACGGGCCACGGTGGCAGTGCCGGGTCCGGCGGCAGGCCGAGCGGTGGCGGGCCGTCCCCTGGCCCGTACTCTTGATTCTGACCGCTCCCCGCGGGCAGCCCGCACGAAACGGAGGCCCTATGGATTCCAGGCACCTGGAGCAGGCGCTCGACGCCGCTATTACGCTACCCGCCTCACGGGTCGAGGAGCGTGTAGCCCGCATGCGCAGGGACCGTCCCGGCGCCGATGTCAGTGAGCTCGTCGTCCTGGCCGGTAACCGCTTCCGTCACGAGTCGGGCCTGACCTCCGGCGCGGTGGGGGCCTCGGCGGCCCTGCCCGTGGTGGGCACGGGCACGTCCGTGGCCCTGACGGTGGGGCAGACCGCGGTCTTTATGGCCTCCGCCGTCACCTACGTCCTGACCGTCGCCGAGCTCCAGGGCCTGCACGTGGCCGACGTCGAGCGACGTCGGACCCTGGTCCTGTCCGCCCTCCTGGGTGAGGAGGGCAGCCGCGCGGTCCAGGGGGAGCTGGGCCTGTCCACCCTGTTCTGGGCGGCGCAGCTGCTCACCCAGATGCCCATCCCCACGGTCCGCTCCGTCAACGTCGAGCTGACCAGGCGCCTGACCCGCCGCGTTGCGGCCCGGGGCGGGGCGCTGGCCCTGGGACGGCTCATCCCCTTCGGGATCGGCGCGTTCATCGGCTACACCGGCGGCCGGGCCCTGGCCAGCCAGGTCATTGAGGGGGCCCAGGCGGCGCTGGGGCCCACGGACGCCCTCCCGGCCACCGCGGACCCGCAGGCCCTGGTGCCCACGGCCCCGATGCCCACGGCCCTGTAGGCCACTGCGGTGCCTGCTACCAGCGGCGGCTAGGCACCGCCTTCGCACACCACCCGTCCCACCCCGTAAGGAGGCCACCGCCCATGACCGAGGCGACGCCGTCGAGCACCTACCCGGCCCTGGCCGAGGCGGGCCTGACCCCTCCGGCGGGGGTGGACGTGGCCTACGAGAACCTCCTGGCGGAGGTCCTGGCCCACGGCGCCCCCAAGGGCGACCGCACCGGCACCGGCACCCGCTCGGTGTTCGCCCGCCAGCTGCGCTACGACCTGACCCGCGGCTTCCCCCGCGTCACCACCAAGTTCGTGGCCATGAAGGCCGTCAAGGGCGAGCTGCTGTGGTTCCTCCAGGGGACGGGCAGCACGCGCTGGCTGGCCGGGCAGGGGATCACCATCTGGGACGAGTGGGCGGACGACGGTGAGCTCGGGCCGGTCTACGGCGTCCAGTGGCGGTCCTGGCCCAGCCGTGAGGGGGGCGCCATCGACCAGATAGCCGGGCTCATCAACACCCTGCGCACCGACCCCGACTCCCGGCGCATGCTGGTCAGCGCCTGGAACGTCTCCGACCTGGACCGTATGGCGCTGGCCCCCTGCCACGTCCTCTTCCAGTGCTACGTGGTCCGCGGGCGCCTGAGCCTGCAGGTCTACCAGCGCAGCGCGGACCTCTTCCTGGGTGTGCCCTTCAATATCGCCTCCTACGCGCTGCTGACTCACATGCTGGCCCAGCAGTCGGGGCTGGATGTGGGGGAGCTCATCTGGACCGGCGGGGACTGCCACGTCTATGACAACCACGTCGAGCAGGTCCGCACCCAGCTCTCGCGCGTGCCCCGGGCCTACCCCTTCCCCCGCCTGCGCCTGGGGGCGGCGCCGTCCATCGATGCCTACACCATGGACGACATTGACGCCTCGGAGGGCTACCGCCACCACCCCGCCATCCCCGCCCCCGTGGCGGTGTGAGCCGTGGAGCAGTCCGACGCCGGGCCCGTCCCGCAGCCTCCACCCCCCGGCCCGTCCCGCCCCCCGGCTCCCAGGGGCCCGGGGCCGGGCGCGCCCCGTCCCGGGGGCACGGGGCGGGTGCCGGTGCTCCCGCCCGCTGCCCCGGATCCCGGGGGCCTGCCCCCGGTGGGCATGGTCTGGGCCCAGGACCACGGTGGGGTCCTGGGGTCGGCGGAGGGCATGCTGTGGCGGGTGCCCGCGGACTTCCGCCACTTCAGGGCCGTGACCCTGGGCGGCGGCCTGGTCATGGGCCGCACCACCTGGGACTCGCTCAAGGGAGCGCTGGTGGGACGCCGGAACGTGGTCATGACGCGCTCAAAGGACTGGACCGCCCCGGGGGCCCACCGCGCCAGCAGCCTGGAGCAGGCCCTGGCATTGGCCGCGAACGGTCTAGAGGAGGAGCTGGGGGCGGACCCGCGAACGGGCCGGGCCGCCTCCTGGCCGCGCACCTGGGTCATGGGCGGGGGCAGCGTCTACCGCCAGGCCATGGAGGCCGGGGTCGCGGACCTGCTGGTGGTGACCACCATTGACCTGGATGTGGCCGCCAGGCCGGAGGGGGCGGTGGCACCCGTGCTCGTGCGCGCCCCGGACATTGACCTCGCCCAGTGGGAGTGTGACGAGGAGGACAGCGACGTCCCCGGTACCTGGCGCCCCCGCTCAGGCGACGCGGGCTGGCGGGTGGACGTCTGGCGCCGTCGGGCTTAAGGCCTCTCCCGGACCAGCCGGGTCACCAGCCGGGCCGCTCGGCAGCCGCAGGGCGGCCGGACCACTACTACGGGGACCTGTGCCCGGCCCCGGTCTCAGGCCTCCCACCGGATCACCGCAGGGACCTGTTGCACGCCCTCCTGTGGCACGCTCTTCTGCACCGCCGCCCTGAGGACGCCCCGCCCGCTCTCGCCCGTCCCGGGCCTGCGTCCCGGCCACCGCGGACGCCGTTCAGGAGGCTGGCGCGTAGTCCCCGGCGACGACCTCGACCCGGTTGCCCTCGGGGTCGAGCAGCGCGACCTCGTAGTAGCCGTCCCCGGTGCGCCGGGGACCGTCCACCACCTGGACCCCCGCCTCACGCGCCCGCCGGGCCAGGGCGTCCACGGCGGGCGGGTCCGCCAGAGCGAAGGAGATGTGCGCCCACCCCAGACGGTCCCCCGTTCCCGGGGCCGTCACGTCCGGGCGGGTCATGAGCTCCAGGCGGGCGCCGGTCCCGAAGGCGAGGATGTAGGTGGACAGGCCCGTGCGAGGGTTGTGGTAGAGCTCACCTGTAACTCCCCCGAACCAGGTGGTGTAGAAGTCGCGGGCGGCCTCCAGGTCGGCCACCCAGACGGCGGCGTGGTCAATGCGGGTCATGGTGCCTCCGTACAGCAACATAAATGATGAGAAGCACATACTACCTGCGTGGGCGGGGTCGTGGGGCGACGCCGCGCCCGCCCCAGCCCGACAGGCCCGCCCGTCGCGGCCCTGGGACCCACCTGCTCAGGCAAGGGGCTGGTAGTCGTCCTGGTCACCGCCCAGGAGGACGTCGTGGAGGTAGTGGCTCTTGGCGGTGGTGCCGTAGACCTCGGTGGCGGTGCGGCTGAACCAGGCGTTGAAGATCCTGGTGACCGAGGCGGCCAGGCGGGTGACGGTGGTGTTCATGGTGGAGACCTTTCGTATTGGTTCCGGGGTGGGGCTCGTGCCCCGTCCGGCTGACACCATGAACGATAAGAGCCCACATGATCGCTGCCAATGATCATATCTAACTAAAATGATCACCTATCTACCTCCCTGCCCAGAGCCCGCCACCACCTGCCACTGACCGAGGCGGGCCCGGACCCTACCGGCGGCCCGGTGGGCAGGCCCGGGGCTGAGGAGCCCGAGCCGCTCCCTACCGCCCGCGGCCGACCACGTCTGCCCGCTAGGCCCGCCCGCGGCCGTGGGGTGCCCGGGTGGCCGTGGGGTGCCCGGGTGGCCGTGGAGTGCCCGGGGTCAGACGATCCCCTGGCTGGCCAGCCACTGGGAGGCGATGTCCGCGCTGGGCAGGTGGTCCACGGCGCTGGCCCGGTTGAGCCGGGGCAGCTCCTGCGCGCTCAGCCGGGCGTTGACGGCACCGATCGCCTCACGCGCCTCAGGGGCCAGGGTGGCCGACACCAGCGGCGTGACCCGCTGGGGGACGATCAGGCCCTGCGGGTCGGTCAGGACCACCAGGTCGGAGCCGGTAGCCGCGGGGCTGGCCGTGTAGATGTCGGCCACGTCCACGTCGCCGTCGGTCAGGGCCTTGAGGGTGAGCGGCCCGCCGGAGTCCTCCACGGGCTCCACCACGGCCCTGACCCCGTAGACGCTCTCCAGGCCCGTGGGCCCGTAGGGGCGGGTGGCGAGCTCGCTGTTGGCGGCGATGGTGACGGCGCGTCCCAGCGCCTTCAGGTCGGCGATGGAGGTCAGCTGGTACCTCTCGGCGGTGGCCCGGGTGACCACGTAGGAGTCCTGGTCGGTGGCCTGGGCCGGTTCCAGGACGGTCAGGTTCGCCGGGAGGGCCTCCAGCAGCGCGGCCTGGATCCCCTCGGCGTCGCGGGCGGTGGCCTCCTTGTCCAGAAAGCTCAGGAGGTTGCCCCCGTACTCGGGGATGACGTCGATGTTCCCGGCGCGCAGCTCGGGGACGTAGACCTCGCGCTGGCCGATCTGGTACTGGCGGCTGACCGTCAGGCCGACGGCCTCCATGGCCTGGGCGTAGAGCTCGGCAATGACCTCGTTGGAGTAGTACTGCTGGCTGCCCACGATGACCCCCTCGCCCTGGCGCTCCCGCCTGGTCCCCAGGGGGTCGTCCGAGGCGCAGGCACCCAGGACCCAGGCCGCGCCCAGGACCCCGGAGGTGGCCAGGAGCCGACGCCGACCCAGGCGCGCGGCCCCGCCCCCGCTCAGCCCGCCCCCGCCCGGGGCACTCCCGCCCGGCGCACCGTCACGCCGGGGCCGGCCCGCCCCAGGTCCGCCGGGTCCCCCCACCTTGGAGGGGACGTGAGCACCGGCGCCTCCCGGGTGGGCGGGCGCCGACCGGGGGCAGGATCCGCCCACCCCCCTGCTGGCGGGGGCCGAGGCTGTCCGACGGCGGGGGCCGCGGGGCACGTGGCTCATACCTTCTCCTTGGAGTCACGGCGCCCGGGCGGCCTGGCCGCCCGCTGCACCAGGGCGAAGAACGTCTCCGAGGCCAGCGCCAGGACCACCACCAGGAGCGCCGAGGCCAGCATCATGGGGTAGTCCTGGGTCTTGAGCCCCAGGAACATGAGGCGCCCCAGGCCCCCGGCACCGGTGTAGGCGGCCAGGATGGCGGTGGCGATCACCTGGAGGCTGGCCGAGCGCAGCCCCCCGAGGAGCTGGGGGGCGCCCAGGGGCACCTGGACCCGGGCCAGGACCTGCAACGGGGTCATGCCGCAGGCGCGCGCCCCGTCCACGGCCTCGTGGGGCGCGGCCTCGACCCCGCTGCAGGCCCCCGCCAGGACACTGGGGAAGGCCAGCACCACCAGGGCCACCAGGGGGCCGGCCAGCCCGATCCCCAGCCACAGCGCCGTCAGGGTCACCACGCCCAGGGTCGGCAGGGCCCGTGCCGCCCCGCCCAGGGCGACCACCAGGGCCCGCCCGCGTCCCGTGGCCCCCATCCACCAGCCCAGGGGGACGGCGGCCAGGGAGGCGAGGGCCAGCGCCAGGAGGGAGTAGCCCAGGTGCTGGGCCACCAGCAGCCCGATCCCCGTGCTGCCGCGCCAGTGGGCGCCCTGCCCCAGCCAGGCCAGGGTCTCCAGGAGGTACCTCACGCCCCCCTCCTCTCGGCGCGCCGCCCCAGCCGGAGCGGCCGTCCTATCCGGATCCGGCGGCGCGTACCGCCGGAGCGCGCACCGGGGTGCTGGCCCCTGGTCCAGGGCATGAGGATCCTGCCCAGGACCAGCAGCACCTGGTCCAGGACCAGGGCCACCAGCATGGTGACCACCACCCCGGTAGCCACCTCGGCCCCGGCCCCCTCCTTCTGGAAGCCGTCGGTCAGGAGCAGCCCCAGGCTGCGCACCCCCAGCACCCCGCCCACGGTGACCAGGGAGACGGTGGAGACGGTGACCACGCGCAGGGCGGCCAGGAGGGCGGGGCCAGCCAGGGGCAGCTCCACGCCGAGGAAGCGCTGGGGGCCGGTCATGCCCTGGGCCCGCGCGGCGTCGAGCACCTGGCGGTCCACGGCGGCAAAGGCCTCCGTGGCGGCGGGCACCAGGAGGGCCAGGCCGTACAGGCTCAGGGCCACCACCACGTTCAGGTCGCTGCGGATCGTGGTGCCGATGAGTGAGGGCAGGATGACGAACAGCGCCAGGGAGGGGACGGCGTACAGCAGGGAGGCGGCCCCCACCAGCAGCGCCCGCAGGGGCCTGACCCCCACGGCCAGGCGCGCCAGGGGCAGGGACAGGAGCGCCGTGGCCGCGAGCGCGGGCAGGGCCAGGGCCAGGTGGGCGTACAGCAGGGAGACGACGAGGTCGAGGTTGCGCAGCACCCAGGTCACGGGCGGCTCCCCGGGGTCGCGGTACCGCGGGCTCCTGGCCCGGCGGGCGCGGCATCCCCCGCGCCAGGGTCCTGCGCGGCATCCCCCGCACCGGCCACCGCCCGCCCTGCGGGGGCGCTCGCGGCCCCGTCCCTGACTACCTCGCCCCTGGCGGCCCCGTCCCTGGCGGCGCGGACCCCCGTGGTGGGGGCCACCGTGCCCGGGGCCCCGTTGTCCAGGATCCCGACGGCCCGTCCGTACTTGTCGGTGACCACCGTCCCGTCCCCGCCCAGGGACAGGCGCCGCCCGTCCCCGCCCAGGCCGAGGAACCGGGTGACGAAGGGGTCGGTGCTGCCGGCCAGGAGCTCCGGGCCGCTGCCCCGGGCGGCAATGTGGGCGCCCGCGCTCAGCAGGATAATGTCGTCGCCCAGGGTGAGGGCCTCCTCGACGTCGTGGGTGACGAAGACGATGGTCTTGGCCATGTCGGCCTGGAGGCGCAGGAGCTCGTCCTGGAGCTCGCGGCGCACCAGGGGGTCCACGGCCCCGAAGGGCTCGTCCATGAGCAGCACGGAGGGCTCGGCGGCCAGCGCCCGGGCCACGCCCACGCGCTGGGCCTGCCCGCCGGAGAGCTGGTGGGGGTAGCGGGAGGCGAGGGAGTCGTCCAGGCCGACCTGTGCCAGCAGGTCGTGGGCCCGACGGCGGGCGGTGGCGCGGGGGACGCCGTTCAGGCGCGGCACGGTGGCGATGTTGTCCACCACGGTGCGGTGGGGCAGGAGGCCGCCGTTCTGCATGACGTAGCCGATGGAGCGGCGCAGGGCCACGGGGTCGGCGTCGGCCACGTCCGCGCCATCCAGCAGGATCCGGCCGCTGGTGGGCTCGACCATGCGGTTGACCATGCGCAGGAGCGTGGTCTTGCCGCTGCCCGAGGAGCCCAGGAGCACCGTGACCGCCCTGTCGCGGAACGTGGCCGTGAAGGCGTCCACGGCGGGTGCGTCACGCCCGTACTGCTTGGTGACGCCGTCGAACTCGATCATGGCCCCGCCTCCTCCCTGTTCGTGCCGGTCGCGGGCGGTGCGCCCACCCTAGGCCAGGCGCCGCCGTGGTACCGGGAGGTGCACGTCACCCGGACGGCTACCGGTGCCGCTGGCCCGCGCGCCTGCCCGCCTGGTGGTCCCCCGACAAGTTGGCCGCCTCCTTGATACGCCGGCCCGCGCACGTGCCTGACCGGTGTCACGCGCGTCTGGCGGCCAATGCGCCTACCATAGGCGTTAACTATGACACCTACCACCACCCCCGCCGAGCGCCAGCGCACCATTCTGAGGTCCCTCAACCGGGTCGATCCCGTGAGCGTTGACGCCCTGGCGCGCCTGACCGGCGTCTCCGTCGTGACCATCCGCCGTGACCTGTCCGACCTGGCCTCCCGTGATCTGGTGCGGCGCGTCCACGGCGGCGCCCTGCTGCCCACCAGGCGTGGGGCCCGCCCCACCTACGCCGTGCGCGCCAGCGAGGACATGGAGGCCAAGCGGGTCCTGGCCCGCGCCACCGCCGCGCGCATTGAGGACGGCGAGAGCCTCATCCTGGACAACGGCACCACCTGCGAGCTGATCGCCCACCACCTGGCCGGACGGGACCTGACCGTCATGGCCCTGTCGCTGCGTACGGCGGCCACGCTGGCTGAGGTCCCCGGGGCGCGCGTCACTATCCCCGGCGGCCCGGTGGAGACCGAGACCCTGTCCCTGCTCACCGTCATGACCGTGGACGCGCTGCGGGACTTCCGGGCCGACACGGCGGTCCTGGGCGCCTGCGCCGCCTCCCCCGCCTCCGGGCTGTGCACGTACCAGCCCGAGGACGCCGTGGTCAAGCGTGCGATTATCGCCTCGGCCAGCCGGGTCCTGCTGCCCACCACCACGCGCAAGCTGACCCGCGCCTCGACCTACCGGTTCGGGTCCCTGGAGGAGGTGGACGACATCCTGGTCACCTCCGACGCCCCGGAGGAGTCCCTGGCCGAGCTGCGTGCCGCCGGGGTGGCGGTCAGCGTGTGCGAGTAAGAGCACCGCGAGAACGGTACTTGTTCGTCGTGAGAACGGTACTTATTGCTCGTGAGAACGGGGCATCCGGGGTTCCTGCCACGTCTCCCGGCGCGGGGCCGGGCGCGTCGTCTCCGACCCCGGCTCACTATGAGGACGGCGGTCACACCGGGGCCCTGGCGGATCCCGCCCCCACCAGGACCGCGCATAGACCTCGTGTCCGTAGCCAGAGACCGCCCGCGGGCCGGACGTCGGGCCTGGAAGAGGCCTAGAACATGAGGCCCAGGGACACCAGGACCACGGCCGCCAGAGGGAAGATCCCCTGCTTGACGGCGGCGGTGCGGTACTCGGGGGCGGCCAGGTAGAGCACGGCCGCCGCAGCCAGCATGGACCCCGTCCCCGCCAGGGTGAGCGCGCCCCCCGTGGCGGTGAAGCCCGTGCTCAGGGCAATGACCCCGCAGAAGGTCTGCACGGCCAGGAAGAGGTTGTAGAAGCCCAGGTTGTAGGCGTAGAAGGTGTGGGGCCTGGCCTGGGTGGGGCTCCCGCCGAAGGTCCTGCGGGCCAGCGGCCCCTCCCAGTCAATGGACTCCATGTAGAAGATGACCACGTGGACGATGGCGGCCAGGACCGCGAGGACCATTCCCAGGGCAAGCACGTACCTCTCCTTTCCGGCACCATCCGGCTGCTGCTCCACGACGGTGGATCGCAAGGACCATACACGCCGCCGCCCCCGGAGGCGGTCAATGGCACGCGCCGCCGCGTCGGACCTGACAGGACGCCGACCCGGCCGCGCGGGGCCCGTCACCCCGGGCCCGGCGCCCAGGAGCGGGGCGCGCCTCAGCCCGCCGCCTGCCGGGTGACCCAGGCAATGAAGTTGGTCTCACCGGACCCGGTGGACTCGCCCGCGGTGCCGTGGACCCCCGGAAGAAGGCGAAGAAGAAGGTGAGCAGGGCCACCGACCCTGGTGGCACCCGCGGCACGGCCCCGGACGGTGGCGGACTCCTCCGAATCCGAGCCCGCGCCCGCCGCCCCCCAGGGGCGAGACAGACCTTCGCGTGTCGTCCAGGTACTCGTCCTCAGGCAGCCGCCGCCCCCAGGGGCGAGGCTGACCTCCACGGCGGTACCTGACCGCCAGCACCCTGTCGTCAGCGGAACACCCCCCCCCGGCGACCCAGGGCCCGCACGATCCCGTCCACGGCCATGAGCACCAGGAGGACGATGGCCACCCAGGAGAGCACAGCCGGCCAGAAGTAGTCGGGAGGCGCTTCAAGGAAGCCTCGCGACAGGGAGAGGGCGACCATAATGCCGGTCGCCGTCCCCATGAGCACGGTCGTGGTCCAGTAGACGAACCGGAAGGAGGCGGTGGTCAGCCCCGAGCGCCCCGGGCCGTAGCGGCGGTGCGCAATGTAGGAGGGCAGCAGGACCAGGGCGAGGGCGGGCACCTGGACGCGCCCGACGCGGTGCACCCAGACGTAGACGAACAGCGGGTGGAGGGCGCCGGCGATCAGGAGCGTGGTCAGGCAGCTGACCACGGCACCGCCCAGGAGCATTGACCAGTACCTCCTGACACCGGAGACGGGCTGGGGCGACGCCGGGCCAGCCGGGGCGCCGGGGCGGCGTGAGGCCACCGGGATGCCCGGGGCGGGCCCGGCTCCGCCCCCCCTGTGGGCCCGGGGTGTCCTGTGGGCCCGGGGTCGGGGAGACCGCCTCCTGGACGGGTGGCCGGGACCCAGGAGGCTCAGAGCTGGTGGGCGTGGTCATGGAGCTCCTCAAGAAGGTGACGCAGCACAAGTGTCAGTCATCACACTACCAGGTGATCCGAGACGAGGGAAGCCCCCAGGGCCTACCGGGCACCGGAAGGTCAGCCACGGCGCCACAGCTCCGCGCCGTGGCGCCGCGCTGCCAGGACGGGAGCGCGACCGCCGCCCCAGGACGCGGGAGCCCTGTCCGCCCCCACACCAGAGGCGCCCCGGCCGGGCCAGCTGCGGGGACCATGCGTCCCGCCCTGGCGCGGCCAGACCCCGGCGCGGCGCTCAGTCCGTGGCGGCGCTGGGGTGGGTCATGTCCGCGGGCACCACCCAGGCGTCGAACTCCGCCTCGGTGACGAAGCCGAGCTCCAGGGCGGACTGGCGCAGGGACAGCCCCTTGTGATGCGCGTTCTTGGCAATCTTGGAGGCCTTGTCGTAGCCGATGTGACGGTTCAGGACGGTGACCTGCATGAGGTTGGTCTCCAGGTTGGCCGCGATGCGCTCGCGGTTGGGCTCAATGCCGTAGGCGCAGTGGGTATCGAAGGACACGCAGACGTCACCCAGCAGGCGGATGGACTCCAGGACGTTCCAGGCCATGACGGGCTTGAACACGTTGAGCTGGAAGTTACCCTGACTGCCGGCAAAACCCACCGTGGCGTCGTTACCGAAGACCTGGGTGGCCACCATGGTCATGGCCTCGCACTGGGTGGGGTTGACCTTGCCGGGCATAA
>ERZ773099.756-NODE-756-length-25505-cov-3.184244_pt1 | contig 25505 bp, 21 predicted proteins | sample MGYA00511120_ERZ773099 | MGnify/ENA primary metagenome ERZ773099 (study PRJEB29015, sample SAMEA2738012) | human oral metagenome | biome: human oral; feature: human-associated habitat; material: dental | place: China | collected 2104 ... | reverse complement strand
TTCATTGCACCGCCGAAGACGAGGACCATGAGCTCAAGAAGGTAGCCGCTAATGTCCTTGCCGGACAGGATATTGAGGATCGCGACGCCTAGGAAGAATGTGACCCCACCGACGAGGAGGAACGAGAGGAGAGTAGCCGAGAGCCCCCGGTAAACGATCCTGAGGAAGCCTCGAACATTATGGGAGACCCACAGGGTCGCCATTCTCGTCAGCAGCGGGCGGAACACAATCGTTGAGAGAAGATTGATCGCGAATGCCGGCATGAACAAAAGAGCGAAATACCCCTGGTGCTCCTTATCGAGGAAGAAACTGATCGCGAAGCGCGGTGCATTTGCCAGGTAGATGGAGATGAAGGAGGCCAGTGCTAGTTGCAGGCACAAGAGCAGAACGAGGCGAATCCGCTCACGCTGCCACAGCGGACGCAGAGAGAACAAGGCCCGCGAGGGGGGAATGAAGACGAGCACCATTGTCGCGAACGAGACCAGGAAAGTGACCGCTGTCGTCGCGAACAGATCCCCGGTCACCCAGATCCCAATGGAGAACACCGCGGTCGTGACGAAGGAACGGATGAACCCGGCTCTTCCAGCGATATCGAGCCGTCCTTGACGCTGGAGCTCTGAGTAATACACGTCTTCGATCGCATCAAAGACACGAAGGAGCGCAACGAAGGCGATGAGAGCAGAGTCTTTGAGATCCGAGCCGAAAACCCATGAGGCGAGGAGGATACCGAGCACCATGAGAAGGACCGTGAGGATGCGGACCGCCAGATAGGTGCCGAATGTGAAGCGTCCTTGAACGTCTGTCACCTGGTAGGTGCGGACTTCGTACATGCCCAGAGTCTGGAATTGTTGGCCGATCGCAAGAGCAATCGAGAAGACCCCCGCCGCAGCGACTCCGGCGGCCCTCGTGACGATGATCAACATGATCACAGTGGCGCCAGCCACCATGAAGGACCATGCGGTGTTCCAGAAGTAGTCTCGTCCCAGCGAGGGTGTCCGTTGTTCGGAACTCGTCATCGTAGGACCTCAGAGCAGGCCTTTGAGAGGACCGAAGTCGACTTCGACGGGCTTGTGATTGCGGCGTTGTTCCACAGGAGGGAGCTCCATGTACTCACCGTAGGTTCGGCGCATCATGGCATCATAAGCGGGAGCGATTTGCACGGTGATCCCGTCGAAAGGCACATCCATCGTTGGTTGAATCTCATCGAGATTCACGGCCCAATTCTCAGGATCGCGCATCGAGAAGTCGGTATAGCGTCCGGTGTTCTCGCCCTCGTATCTGCGTGCCGCTGCGTCGAAGAGCTTTTGAAGACGACGAGGAGTGACACGCAGGAGTTTCATCCCGTAGTAGGCGATGCTCGTTGCCGTGTGGATCGCCAGGCGTTTCACACCATGCGTATCAATGAGCATCGGTGTCGGGGTGCCGGTCAGGTAGAGGAGGCGCCCCCACAGCCACGTCGCTCGCGATTGCTTCTTGAAGTCAGAGGGGTCGGTCGGCACCGTGTCGAGGGGGAGGACATCGAGGCAGATCGGCATGCGGTAGTTAGCATTCTTGGCGAATTCGGGAATGAGGAGCGTCCCCGTGAAGCCGAGCTTGGTGAACATATACGGGTATTCGGGAAGAGTGCGAGTGTTGTCGAAGCGATACATCGGTCCCATGAGCGCGGGAGCTTCGGCGAGAAAACGCTCATAATCACGACGAGTCATCAAAACGTCAATGTCATCATCCCAGGGAATGAAACCTTTGTGGCGGATGGCGCCGATCATCGTCCCTCCGTATACGGAGTAGGGGATGTTGAGTTCGCGGCACGCCTTGTCCATGTCCTCGAGCATCTTCACCAGAGCCTTTTGGATGCGAGCGAGGAGTTTGGGATCATCGATCATGTCCGATGCCATCGGAATGAGTCCTTCCTCGGCGGTAAGAAGGGCTGATTCGCCAAGCCGCCGGATTACCCATGATTGTTGCACAGGGGCGCCCACTTGGGTGAAAAGGAGACGGTCCGGTCATCACGAGGAGGACCGGACCGAAAAGTGGAGCGAATCTCCTTAGACGTCGTCGCGGGCAAGTAAGTCGAGCAGGTATTGGCCGTAACCGGACTTGACGAGAGGTTCAGCCCGCTGACGCAGGCCCTCATCGTCGATGAAGCCCATTCTCCAGGCGACTTCTTCGGGGGCTCCGATCTTCATGCCCTGACGAGCCTCGACGGTGCGGACGAATGCGGTCGCATCCGCGAGGGAGTCGAAGGTGCCGGTATCGAGCCATGCGGTGCCGCGCGGCAGGACTTCGACTTGAAGCTTCCCCGCCTCCAAGTAGGTGCGGTTGACATCGGTGATCTCGTATTCGCCTCTGGCCGAGGGCTTGAGGTTCTTCGCGATGTCAACAACATTGTTGTCGTAAAAGTACAGGCCCGGGACTGCGTAGTGCGATTTCGGCTTGGCGGGCTTTTCCTCAATGGACAGGGCCGTGAAGCTCTCATCGAATTCGACGACACCGTATGCGCTCGGGTCAGACACGTGGTAAGCGAAAACGGCTCCACCATCGGGGTCGACATGACGGCGCAGCTGGGAGCCCATGCCGGGGCCGTAGAAGATATTGTCGCCCAGAACCAGTGCGGACGAGTCAGTGCCGACATGATCTGCGCCGAGGACGAAGGCCTGGGCGAGGCCGTTGGGGACTTCCTGAACGGTGTATGTGATGTTCACGCCGAGTTGTGAGCCATCACCGAGGAGACGATGGAAGCTCGGGGCATCATGCGGTGTCGTAATGACCAGGACATCTTGGATGCCTGCGAGCATGAGGGTGGACAGGGGGTAGTAGATCATCGGCTTGTCGTACACGGGCACGAGCTGTTTGGACGTCCCCAAGGTGATCGGATTCAGGCGCGTACCCGAACCTCCGGCGAGAATGATGCCCTTCATTGGTGACTCCTTACACGTCGACTGATTATGGAGGTCGTGGAGCCATTATGCCCAGGGGCAGGTGGGGGCGGGGCGAGTAGGTTCGGCGAGTCCAGCGCCTTGCGTTGCGTCTTCGTCGCCTGAGGGGAAGTCCACTACTATCCTTGGAAGGGTTCGATCGCTTCAAGGGTGGTCGATGTCGTCTAGGAGCGTTCATGTCTGATGCCGTCACCGGGAAACCTCTCGGAATTGAGGAGACCCCGATCCCTGGCTTCTTGAGGATCGATCTGACCGTCCACGGCGACAATCGCGGCTGGTTCAAGGAGAACTGGCAGCGTGAGAAAATGCTCGCTCTGGGCCTGCCCGACTTCCAGCCCGTGCAGAACAATGTTTCTTTCAACGACGAGGTCGGGGTGACTCGCGGTATCCATGCAGAGCCCTGGGATAAATTCGTTTCAGTCGCAACGGGGCGGGTCTTCGGCGCTTGGGTCGACTTGCGAGAAGGGCCTTCCTTCGGTGCCGTCTACACGACGATCATCGACCCCTCCGTCGCCGTCTACGTCCCACGAGGGGTCGGCAACTCCTACCAGACGCTGGAGCCGAACACCGCCTACACCTACTTGGTGAACGACCACTGGTCGCCTGATGCCACCTACACCTTCCTCAACCTCGCCGATGAGACCGCAGCCGTCGACTGGCCGATTCCCCTCGCTGAGGCGATTCTGTCCGATAAGGACAAGGCCCACCCCCGCATGGCGCAAGTCACTCCCTTCCCAGCTCCCGCCCCCACGGGCAAACGCGTCCTCGTCACAGGAGCCAATGGACAGCTCGGACGTGAACTTATGCGTCAATTGCCCGAGGCCGGGTACCAGACGACCGGCGTCGACTTGCCCGAGGTTGACATTTCCGATGTGAAGGCCATGGACGCCTTCGACTGGAGTCGCTTCGACATCATCATCAACGCGGCGGCCTGGACGAATGTTGACGGCGCAGAGTCACCCGAGGGTCGTCCAATGGCGTGGCGCGCCAATGCGACGGGGCCTGCGAATCTCGCCAAAGCCGCCTCCACGCACGGCTTGGCTCTCGTGCATATCTCAACCGAATACGTTTTTGACGGCTCGTGCTCCCCTCATCTCGAAGATGAGGCGCCCTCGCCGCTGGGCGTCTACGCCCAGGCGAAAGCAGGAGGCGACGCCGCAGTTACAGCGGCGCCCAAGCATTATCTTGTCAGGACTTCTTGGGTTGTCGGCGACGGGAAGAACTTCCCTCGCCAGATGCTTGAACTCGCTTCTCAAGGCATCGCACCTCAGGTGGTGTCCGATCAGACGGGGCGCCTGACCTTCACCAGCGATCTCGCCGCCGGGATCCTTCACCTTCTCGAAACGAAAGCGGAGTACGGCACCTATAACCTTTCCGGAGAGGGGCCCGTCGTTTCCTGGGCGGATATTGCCAAACGCGTGTACGAGCTCGCGGGCAGAGACCCGGACGAGGTCACTCCAGTCTCGACCGAAGAGTACTTCTCAGGTCGGGAAGGGGTTGCTCCCAGGCCGCTCGCTTCCGCCCTCGATCTCGGCAAGATCAAAGCCACCGGTTTCACCCCCGCGGACTCCATGAAACGCCTCGATGACTACGTTCGTTCTTTGCTGGAGAGCAAGGGAGACTGAGTCTTCCCCTTGCTCAACAGGCGTGGGTGAGGTCTGTTGAACAGCAAGGGCATGCGCTTGAAGGAGACGCCGGGGGACACGCCCTGCGATGAGAGTTCTTCTGCCCTCGGATCAGGGTTCTTCATCTCGGAGTGCTGCTGCGTCTTGCGAAAGGACCTTGGGCTTTTCAGTGAGGGGGCTGAATCGTGTTCGCCGATCAGAAGTAGGCGTCCATCATTGACACGAGGTCGTAGCCGTAGTTCTTCGCAGTCGCCCAGCCGACGCCGTTCGGATTCTCCTGGATCCCGAGGTATTCGATGTAGGGCGCTGAGCCCTTACGGACGTACGTGAAACGAGGGTCGACCAGTGGATAAGCGAGCGTCGCACTGCTGGCCCAAGGGTCGGCGTAGGCGCGCAGATGCTGGACTTGCGCGCGCACTCCGATCCTGACCGAGGGGAAGGAGGCTCCGGCGGCGCCTCCACCGACGGCACCGAGCCCTGCGAAGTTGAATTGGGAGGCTGTGACGTCTCCGCCGAATTGAAGCCAGCCGGTCTCTTTCATGACTTGGCAGAATACGAGCTCAGGGCTGATCCCTTCGGCTGCCGCCTCCTCGTAGAGGATCGTCGCGAAAGCGGTGATGTCCCCGGCTCCGCCGCTGCTCAGGGCCCACGTAGGATACGGACGGCCCGTGTTGAGATAGACCTGAGTCATTGAGGCGATGAGGGATGATTGAGATGCGCTCGGCTGAGCGATGATCGGGTGCTGATCGATGTAGGAGATCCACCTGCCGGAGGAATCGAAATGACTGAGGCGCCCATTGGTGATCGCCGTTCCCGTTGCCATTGCCCCGCTCGAGGGATCGAGCCAGTACCAGGCGTCGCCGTCACGCAGCCACCCGGTCGTCATCGCTCCACTGGAGGGGTCGAGCCAGTACCAGGAGCCGCCGAGGGCGAGCCAGCCGATGGCCATATTCGCGCTCGAAGGATTGAGATAGAACCAATTCCCTTGGTCCAATACCCATCCGAGGATGCGCCTGCCCGATGAAGCGAAGTACTGCCACTTACCGGACACGAGTGTCCAGCCGGTCGCCATTTTCCCGGAAGAATCGAAGGTGTAGGTCCCATCGTGAAGAGTGCGAACGCTGGTTGCGAGTGAGCCGCCTTGCTGAGGATCGGCGTAATACCAGTTCCCCTCCGAGGCGATCCAGCCGATACTCATCGCACCATTGGACTCGAGGAAGTAGCGAGCACCCCCAGTTGAGATGAACCCGGTCTGCATGATCCCTTCGAGGGGATCGAGGAAGTACCAGTATCCGGCCGAGCGGATCCACCCGCTCTCTTTCGCTCCAGAGGAGGCGAAGTGATACCAGCCGTTCAGGTATCGCCATCCGCTCGCCATGATGCCCGCTGCGTCGAAGTAGTAGTCGACTCCCGAGATCCGCGCCCATGAGTTCTTCAGATAATCGCCGGAAGTGAGGCGCCATTTCCAGTGCGAAGCGCTCTTGACCCAGGTCCCCGAACCCGAATAGTCCAGGATCGATGAGGAGACGACGGTCTTGATGCTGCTCGGCTCCGGCAGGCTCGAGGGAGTCGCCGTCTGCGCTGAAGGCGCGCCAAACGCTTCTTGGGGTCCGAGGGGAACAAGGACGAGTGAGAGCGCGATGCCCAGTGAGCACAGTACGGATGATGAATGCACGCGAAGTCCTATGACGGGAGTGGTCAAAGTGAAGAATCTCTTCAAACTAGCATGAACTGAAGGTGTGGTCATGCGCAAGGGGTATGTCAATCTGTGGCTCTCCGTCGCTCTCGAAGCACTGTGCTCCTCGCCCCTCGGCTTCTTAGCGCGCTACTCTGCCCCCAGCACACGAAAGCTCTCACCCCAGTACGCCGAAAGGAAACGGGGGAGAAGACACGACCCCTGGAGGCGAGCACCTTGAACGAACAGACACGGCCCCTGCGAGTCTCCGTTGCCCTGTGCACCTACAACGGCGAGCGCTTCATTCGCGAACAGATCCAGTCGATCCTCGATCAAAGCCGCCGGGTCGATGAGATCGTCCTTGGAGACGACGATTCTGCTGATGGGACTGTCAGAATCGTCGAAGCCATGCTCGAGGGCAGTGGCATTGATCTTCTCATTCGTCACCATCGCCCCGGCCTGGGGGTGCGCGCCAACTTCTCCGATGCCATTGCGGCGACGAGTGGAGACGTGATCGTCTTATGCGATCAGGATGATATCTGGGTGCCCACGAAGGTTGAACGCCTCCTCGATGCTCTTGAGGGTGTGGAACTCGTGCATTCCGATGCCCAACTCGTTGACTCGAAAGGGGAGTCCCTCGGAGTTCTGCTCTTGGATGAACTGCGTGCGAGCCGATGGGAGCGCGAGAACCTTCAGAAGGGCGACGCCCTCGCAGTCCTCCTCAGGAGGAACCTCGTCACGGGTGCGACTACAGCGGTCAATGGCGAATTCGCGAGGGCGGCAATGCCTGTGCCCGAAGGATGGATCCACGATGAGTGGCTGGCTCTTCTCGCCGCCCTCGATCATTCCTTGCGCCTGCTCCCCGAGGCTTTGACCCTCTACCGCCAACACGAGAACAACCAGATCGGAGCGAAAAAGGAATCACTCCTTGCCAGGACGGCCCGCATGCTCAAGCCCGATCCCACAGACGATCGTCGGCGTCTCCTGCGAGCGACTTCGGCATCCAGTTACGCTCTCAGGGCTGCTCGGGGCAGCGAGGAGGACCGTGCGCGTCTTCGTGAAGCAGCGGCGCATCAGCGCGCCCGCTCACTCATGCCGAGTGGGAGGATCTCAAGGATCCCGACGATCCTCACTGAGGCTTTCAGCGGCAGATACTCGCGTTGTTCTCGTGGCGTCCTCACCCTCGGCCGCGACATCCTCCAAGTGAAGGAGTCCGAGGGCAAAGGCAGAGGTATTTCCCAGAAGAACTCGGAGAATCCCTGTGATCTGCCTGAGAAAAGCGCAGATTAGAGGGAAATGCCTGGAATGGTGTGCGCAGTACGGCATAATTGCCGGGTCAGTCCACTACTCGTAAGGGGTTCGTTGTGAGGATCGTCGTCACCGGTGGGGCCGGTTTCATTGGAGCGAATTTCGTTCATACCCTCCTTGAGGATCACGCCGACGTTGATGTCGTCGTCCTCGACAAGTTCACTTATGCCGGTAATCGCGGCTCGCTCAGCGACATCACCGAGGAGCAGGCGAAGCGCCTGAAGATCGTCGAGGGGGATATTGCGGATGCCGAGCTCGTCGATTCCGTTGTCGCGGGCTCGGACGCCGTTGTTCACTTCGCCGCCGAGTCGCACAATGACAACTCCCTCAACGACCCCTCGCCCTTCATCATGACGAACCTCGTCGGCACCTACACCCTCCTTGAGGCCGTGCGCCGCCACAAGGTGCGCTTCCACCACATCTCCACCGATGAGGTCTACGGCGATCTCGAACTCGACGATCCGGCGAAGTTCACTCCCACGACCCCCTACAACCCCTCCTCGCCCTACTCCTCCTCGAAGGCGGGTTCTGATCTATTGGTGCGCGCCTGGGTGCGTTCCTTCGGTGTTGAGGCGACGATCTCGAACTGCTCGAACAACTACGGCCCCTACCAGCACATTGAAAAGTTCATCCCCCGCATGATCACGAACCGTCTGCGCGGCGTCCGCCCACGCCTGTACGGAGACGGCCTGAATGTTCGCGATTGGATCCACGTGCGCGACCACAACACGGCAGTGTGGGAGATCCTCATGCGCGGCCGAATCGGTGAAACCTATCTGATCGGCGCCGATGGGGAGACCAACAACCGTGATGTCGTGATGATCCTCAACGAACTCATGGGCTACGCCCCCGATGATTTCGACCACGTCGCAGATCGTCCCGGTCATGATCTGCGTTACGCGATCGACAACACGAAGCTCTGCGAGGAAATCGGCTGGTCGCCGCGCTTCACCGACTTCCGTTCGGGCCTGGCCGACACCATCGAGTGGTACACGCGCAACGAGGCGTGGTGGGCTCCTCTCAAGGAAGCCGTTGAAGCCAAGTACGCGGCGGAGGGGCACTGATCGGTGGGGGCAGAGCCCATGTCTGCGCATCACTCGCGTCCTCGTGTTCTCGTCCTCATGGCCACCTACAACGGTGGTCAGTGGATCGCAGAACAGATCGACTCCATCTTGTCTCAAAGCGAGGTCGAGGTGAGGATCCTCGCCAGCGATGACGGCTCGACGGACGACACTCTCACAATCCTTGAAGATCGAGGGGTCAGCGTTCTCGAGGCTCGTACGGGCAAGAGAGGATCGGCGCAGAACTTCTGCCATATCATTGCCGCTGCTTCCGCTCAGGAAGACGAGTACGTCGCCCTCGCTGATCAAGATGACATCTGGTACCCGGGGCGTCTCGCCCGACAGGTGAAGCTCTTGCGCGAGGGGCCCTTCGACGCGGTCTCCTCGTCAATCGACGCCCTGTATGCGGATGGGACGAAGAAGATCTTGCGCAAGGATTTCCCTGAGCGCAGGCTCGACTTCGTTTGCCAGTCCCCGGGCCCAGGCTCGACCTATGTGTTCACTCCACAGGCCTTCGCGCAATTGCAAAAGGATTTGCGTTCCGGGGTGGTCGACACCGATGCCGTGGGTTTCCATGATTGGCTGCTCTATACCCTTGCTCGTGCGCACATGATGAAGTGGCACATTGATTCGACGCCGACCCTGGCCTACCGTCAACATGAGGCCAATGACATGGGGGCGAATTCCGGGCTCGGGGCGGCACGAACCCGCGCAGCGATGCTGGGAGCCGGCTGGTACCGCGAGCAATTCGCATTGATGGCGAGGACGGCGCGCGCCGTCACCACTGAGCCCGGCATGAGCGCTGAAATGGATCAGACACTGAGCCTCCTTCAGGGCAAGGGGATCGTCAACCGGGTACGGTTGGCGTGGCACTGTCGACACCTGCGCCGCAGAAAGCGTGATCGGATCGTGCTGGCATTGATGGAACTCCTCGGATTGTGGTGAGAAGAATGAAGATACTCGTTGCCGGTGGAAGCGGTTTCGTCGGGTCGCGACTCATCCCCGAACTCCAAAGCCGAGGACACGAGGTGCGTTGCTACGACCTGGTGATCAACCCCGACTTCGCAGAAATCACCACCCAGGGCGACGTCCGTGATCTCGCGGCTTTCACCGCCGTCGGTTGCGATTGTGATGTGATCGTCAATCTCGCAGCTCAGCACCGAGATGATGTGCGTCCACTTTCCCTTTACGACAGCGTCAACGTCGGGGGCGCGAAGAATACCGTTGAGGTGGCGCGAGCCTGCGGGATCTCCCGAATCGTCTTCACATCCACGGTTGCCGTCTACGGCCTCGATGCGGGCGAGTCGGTTGAGACCGACCCGGTGAACCCCTTCAACGAGTATGGGCGCTCAAAGCTCACCGCAGAGGAGGTGTTCCGCGCCTGGCAGAAGGAAACAGGCGCAGACCTGACGATCGTGCGCCCCTGTGTGATCTTCGGGGAGAAGAATCGGGGGAATGTCTACACCCTCATGCGCCAGATCCACAGTGGCAAGTTCCTCAGCGTCGGCGACGGGACGAACCGTAAATCCATAGCCTATGTCGGCAATGTGGCGGCCTTCCTCGCGGATCAGGTTGAGAACTCCCATGGCTATCAGCTCTTCAACTACGCGGATAAGCCGGACCTGACGACGAACGAACTCGTGACGACGATTCGTTCGGCCCTCGACAGGCACCGCTTCCAAGGTCTGCGGCTCCCCCTGTGGTTGGGGCTTGTCGGCGGTTACACCTTTGACGCGCTCGCAGTGCTCATCCGACGCCCCCTGCCGATCTCCTCAGTTCGCATCCGCAAGTTCGCCGCCTCGACGATCGTGGCGACCAAGGCACTGGAAGAGAGCGGCTTTGAGCGCCCCTTCGCGATCGATGAGGCTCTGCGCCGCACCGTGCGAGCTGAATTCGGGACGCACTGAGGCCTGGAGCACCTGAGAGGCCTTGTGGTGAGGCGCCCTTCTTCGTGCATCAACTCGCTTCGACGGTGCTTTCTTGTCAGGTGAGTCTGCCCCTCGCTCGTAGGCTCGGGAACTCAGCCTTCGTTTCACCGCCCCCTCACGTGCTCAGATCCACAGGATCTGTCCCTCTTTCGCACTGACCTTCTCAGCCTCCGTCTTGGTGTAGTGATCGGGATCGATGAGCACGACTCCGCTTGCGCGCCTCCAGGCTCCGATCAGATGCACCAGAGCCTCCTCGGCCTTCGCGTAGAGCCCAATCCGCACACCCTTCATGCCCTCACTCTCATCCACAACTTCGAAGACCTCCTCGAGGGGCAATAGTGCGCCCGTCGGGGCGCCGATGAGCAGATCGGGCTGGGCCATCACTTCGGCGAGAGCATCGAGGATCCCATCGGGCAAAGGATCACCCCTCCACGAAAACGCCAAGTATTCGCGAGGCTGAGCCAGAACAGTCGCCCCCGACTCGTAAGCCGCGAGGGCGTCCTCGTCGATTGTGGAAACGAGGACGAGATCGCCGGGGGCCGCGTCTTCGAGTGAGCCAAGGCGCGTCCATCCCAGTGCAAGCAGGGGGACGGTCCACACGATCTCTTGCCAGATCTCGTGACGGATGAAGAAACGCCCCCTGTGTGCTTCGCCCTCGCCGAAAAGATCTGCGCTGAGCTCTTCGCTCAGAAGGTTCGAGATCTTTGAGAACCAGCGGGCAAGGACCGGACCATTGAACTCGACCCGTTCTTTCGAGTACACGGTCAAGACGGGGCCGGTTTGAGAGGCGAGGATGCTCAAGAGTGCGCGAAGAGAGGTCATGGGTGCACACTAGTCGTTTCGATCACGCTTGAGTCGTATCTACCAGCGCGAATAAGACCCTTGAGCATGGAATCGGGCCATGTGCAAAGGGTGTGTGGAGTTTTCTCATTTACTCCAACCGGCTTGACTAATGCGTATGACACGCGTGTAATTCTCATATCGACACAAAACTTTGAGGAGACGGCACGGTGTGGAACATCTTCGGTGACGGACCGATCGCGTGGTCCGACGCATCTGATGCCAACTTCTTTGCGCGCGCCGACGGTCCGCTTGCCTGGCAGCAGCATGCCCTGTGCGCACAGACTGACCCGGAGGCCTTCTTCCCCGAAAAGGGAGGCTCGACTCGTGAGGCGAAGGCCGTGTGCCACTCCTGCGAGGTCCGTGAGGAATGCCTGGAATACGCTCTCGCCAATGATGAGCGCTTCGGCATCTGGGGTGGTCTGTCTGAACGCGAACGCCGACGCCTCCGCCGCTCGGCGGGCTGAGGGTACTCGTGAGTTCTGGCGTCGTCGCCCTCGTTGTCGCCCGCGATCGGCAGGCGCATCTTGACTCCGTCCTCCTCGCTGCGGCGAGTCAAACACTGCAGCCCGATCACATCCTCCTCCTCGACTGCTCAGCAGAGGCCACTCTCAAAACTCCGGGAACCTTGGATGTGCGCAGCGTCCCCACCCCCGGGGCCGCCAACCTGGGGGCCGCGATCCACCAGCTTCGCGATAGCTCCCCTGAGCTCGCTGCGGCACGCTGGTGGTGGATCCTGCACGACGATTCCATTCCCGAACCCTCATGCTTGCGCGCCCTCTGGGAAGTCGCGGACCGTGGACGCACCATCGGCTTCGTTGGCGCTAAACAGATGAGCATGGACGGCACACAGCTCCTGGAACTCGGCATTCACGCCACGAGGAGCGCCCGTCGTCTGGAACGCATCAGCCCGGGAGAAATCGACCAGGGCCAGTACGACTCCACAAGTGATGTCCTCGCAGCGGGCACTGCAGGCGCCCTCATTCGCCCCGAAGCCTGGGACGCCGTCGGCGGCATCGACCCGGTGCTCGGGCCCTTCGGTGATGGCCTCGACTTCGGACGCCGCCTCCACCTCGCGGGATACCGAGTTGTCGTCGCCCCGAAAGCGCGAATCCGTCACGCCCGCCTTGCCCTCTTGCCCCAAGGGCGCGAGGAAGAGGCACCCCGAAGCGGGGGCGGAGACGACGATACCGATCTTCCCCTCCTCAACGCAGCGAAATCCCATCTCGCCCACGATCCACAAGACGCGAGTTTTGCAGCCAGGCGTTTCGCCCAGATCTACAACTGGGCGAAAGCAACCCCCGCGCCCCTGCTCCCCCTCCTCATGCTTTGGCTCGCGATCTGGTCGCCGATTCGCGCTTTTGGACGTTTAAGCAGCGGAGCCTCCCACCTGGCGGGAGCAGAGCTTTGCGCATGGGCGCAGGCCCTGGGGAAGACGCCGGCGCTGTTCAAAGCGCGCCGCATCCAGGCGCGCGCCTCGAAAGTTCCCACGAAAGCCCTTAGAGGCTTGGAATCGAGTGGACGAGAACTTCGGGAACGGCGCCGAGACCTCGCGAAAGCGCTTGCGCCCGAAGATGAGAATGTCGATCCTCTCCTCATCGAGTCGGCGCGCGCCCATCGGGTGAAATCCCGGCGCATACTCCTCCTCGTCCTCCTCTTCACGGCCCTGCTCGCCCTGGGCCGCTGGTGGGGAATGAACGGGACTCTTGCAGGTGGAGCATGGCGCGCACTGCCCGCCAGCGGCCAAGGCCTGTGGGAGAGCACCTGGTCGAATTGGGTGCCAGGAGGGGACGGGCGCATCGGAGTTGCCGACCCCCTGCTCATTGTGCTCGCACTCTTCGCCTATCCTCTGAGCCTCCTCGGCATCACGCCGACGAGCTTCGCTCGCTGGCTGCTCTTCCTCCTTGCGCCACTTGCAGCTGCGAGCGCGTGGCGTTTTTCTTCTCGTCTCACCTCTTCGCCTGCTCTTCGCGGCGCCGGGGCGCTCGCATGGTCGGTCCTTCCCGCCCTGACTCTGTCACAGAGCCAGGGGCGCTTAGCTCCGGCCCTCTTTCACGTGCTGGTGCCCCTTGCTGCCTCCGCGTGGCTGAGCCTCGTAGCACCTCGCACACCCCTGCGCCTCGAAGGGGCCCGGGGAACGATCGACGCTCCTGAGAACCTGCGCACCGGTGCTCTTGCCCGCTTCGCTGTCGTCGGCGCAGCCCTCGTGGCATGCGTCCCCTGGGCGATCCTTCCCCTGATGATTGCCCTGATCATCCTGTGGCGGCGCGGCAGCGCCAGATGGGGGGCACTCGCGGCCTTCATGCCCGCAGCTCTCCTCATTGCTCCGACGATCTTCTCCGCCTTCCGCTCTTTCGCTTGGCGGGCTCTCCTCAGCCCCTCAGGACCTGATGCGCCGAGCCTGGAGCCTGTGGCGTGGCAAGCGCTCCTGGGCCTGCCGACTCAGATCTCGCGCGTGGAGGTCCTTGCTCTCTCGCTCATCCCAGGAGCCCTTCTTCTCCTCGTGGCCCTGTTCGCTATCCTCCTTTCCCCCCATGAACGAGGCCGGGGGCTGCCCCTTGTCATCTGCTGCACGGCGCTCGCCCTCGCAGGAGGCGCAGCCCTGTCGCGCTGTGACGTGGGAGTGGAAGGGGCGCAGGTGTTGACAGCATGGTCTGCCCCTGCCCTGTCAATCGGCTCACTCGGACTGATCGGACTTGCCCTCAAAGCCGCCCCGAGTTCGCCCGCATGGAACTCGAAGGCCATGCGCCCCTTCTCCTTTCTCGCAGCCCTCGCATCGGTGCTTTTCCTCGTGTCTGGGACCGCTCCGATCCTCGATCGCATCCTCGATCACGACACACAAGCCTCCGCTTCAACCTCGCAGCGCCTGGCCTCCCCGACACTCAGCGCCTCCACGGACCTCGTCTCCGTGGTCAGCGCCCAAGCCCAAGCCTCCACAAGGGCTGGGCGCGTCCTCGTCCTCGACTCCGATGCTGAAGTGAGCACCTTGAGCCTTCGACTCTGGCGAGGCCAAGGCCCCTCCTTCCTTGACTCGACGCCGATCACCCGCGCCCAGGATCTGCGAGCACAACTCCACGGCGAGGCAATGGATCCGGCGAGCAGCGAATTGGCTGAACTCGCCCTTACCCTCGTCGTCTACCCCGATGAGGCCACGATCCGTTCCCTCGCCGATCATGGTGTCGACACGATCCTGATCCGCCCGGAATCTGCAGGCCTGAAGGCAATGAGTGATGCCCTCGATCGAGCACCCGGACTGGAAAAAGTCGGCGACACCGATGCTGGTTCCCTGTGGAGGCTTCACCTCGACTCCATGCACACGGCTCGCGCAAGAATCATCGACGGGCACACATGGACGAACCTCGACTCAGGCACTCTTCGCGTCTCCGGCGACCTACCGGAAGGATCGAAGGGACAGATTGTTCTCGCTGAACGCTTCGACCCCGGATGGAAAGCAACTCTTAACGCTCAGCCTCTTGAGGCCTCTACTCGCGGATGGAGCCAGGCCTTCACCCTCGAGCAGGCTTCGGGAGACCTCCTCATCACTCACGAGAGCATCTGGGCTCTGCCTTGGAAGATCCTCACCCTTGGCGCCCTCGCCCTTGCCGCGCTCTTAGCGATCCCCTGGAGGAGACGAGCATGAGATCCTCCCTGCCCGCTCTGCTTGCCCTCGCCCTCGCGCTCGGACTCCTCGGTGTAGTGGGTGCGCCGGGGCTCTTTCCGCCTCCCGAAGAACTGCGCAGCTTCGACGCTCCTGTCATGAGCGTGAAACCGAGTTCCGCGGTGCTCGCATGCCCTCCGGGGATCCTCGATCCTTTTGAACCCGAGGAAGCTGCCAACCCTGGTGCCATCTGGTCCACGACAGGGCTGGGTGCAGGGGACGAGCCTTTGAGTCAACTCGTCGTGAAAGCACCTGAAGGTGCGCACCTTGAACTTCCCTCCGGATTCATCCTCGCTGCCCAGAGCGGCGGTGAACTCCTCGGCTTGTCGGCGACCGGCTGTTCTGCCCCGCTCACGGACCAGTGGATTGTCTTGGGGTCGACGCAACTCGGCTCAGACGCCGTCCTCGTTTTGTCCAACCCCTCGCCGCTCCCTTCCAAGGTGACGATCAGCGCGATGGGGGCCGCAGGTCCGCTCGCCGCCCAAGCGCAGCCCCTGACTGTTCCGGCGCATTCTTCGCTCCCTGTGCTCCCACTCGGCTGGTTCGCCGATGAGGACAATCTTGTTCTTCGCATCCAGGCTGAAGGCGCCGGAGTCGCCGCATTCGCTCAACTTTCCGCCCTCGACGGGGAAGTCCCACAAGGAACGACCTGGACTTCGGCGAGTACTCCCACGAACTCTGCCATGATCCTCGGCGTCGGCGGAGAAGAGTCAGCGACTCTGCGCATCGCAGTGCCCGGCGAGGAGCCCGCCACCGTGCGCGCCACGATTCTGGGGGCCGAAGAGGAAAAACCCCTCACTGAAGAGGAGATCACCGTTGACGCGGGAACGGTCCTCGCCATCCCCCTTGATGGGGTATCTGCTCAGGAGGCTGCGCTCGAACTCGAATCCGAGCAGGCGATGATCGTGGCGGTCGAGAGAACATGGAAGGGGGGAGCATTCCCCACTTCGACAACCCCCTGGCGCCTCCTGTCGACATCCCTGCCCTCAAAGCCTTTCACCTCCGCGAAGATCCCGGGGGCCGAAACACTTGGCAGGCTTGTGGCCTCCCAAATGAGCATGTCCACGAGGCGCCAGACTTCCGTGCACACCGAAAGCGGAATGGAGTCTTCGACGGCGAAACTCATGATCGCCCTGCCTCAAGGTGCAGGCTCAAGCACCGCGAGCGTCGAGCTCGCAGGACAGCGAGTCGAACTCCTCGAAGGCAGATCGACGATCCTTGATCTTCCCGCGGCAGACGTTTCGATCAATGCGAATACGCCGATTCGGGCGGCCCTGCTCATTGAGGCGGTGACGCCCAATGGGACGGTGCATGCGAGCTGGCCGGTGGGAACCGCCGGTCTGGTCGCAAGGGAAGCCCAGGTCAGCGTCGAACCCTGAGCGTTAGCGGGAAACACAGGGCCGTGGTGGCCTTTCAGGAAGCCTGAGGGAGTGGCCTTTCAAGAAGCCTGGGGGAGTGGGGGATTCTCCGGATCCCCTTCTCGCTCCCTTCCCGAGGGCAAAGGCTGGTCCATTCCAGAGGGCAAAGTCCGCCCCCTTCCGGAGGGCAAAGGTTCGCCCATTCCAGAAGATGCGCTCGGGGTTTTAGTGCAGCTCCTCCTCGAGCTCATCAGGCGGGATCGCCAGGACCCGCGAGATGCGCTCCACAAGAACCTTACGGAGCGTACGGGGAACATCGTCGTGTGAGCGTAGAACGATTGGCAAGCGATACACGACGATCCTGTCTTTCAAGCCGCGGCGTCGATCCGCGTGGAAGACTCGTCCCAGCACCTCCGAATGGTCTTCCCAAGACGCAGGATCTGAAGGCGGCACATCCTCAGTGGCGAACTCGATGGTGTACACGGCAGGCCACTTCTTCGCCAGATCAACGATCAGCGAGGTTGCGAGCGCATCGAAGCCTTCTCTGCGGGTTTTCCACGCGGGCGTTCCGGGGAAGAACAGGGGGCCGCGAGGACCACGGCCATGAGGATCGCGTCGAGGATGGCGGGAGAGGGAAGGCACCTGCCAAGCCTAGGTCATTCAGACCCGCCACTGAGGAGGACGCGTCCGTTGGGGACTGAAGATCGATCCCTACCTGAGGAGGCCTGGAACTGAGCGTGCCGACAGCTGGGCCTCAGCCCAACGCCAGCTCGATCGAACGCGCCCGCCCTCGCCCGGAGCACGAACCCCTGAGGCTTGCACCAGGGGAGAGAATCTCTCCCGAGCAGAAAGTGCCGTACCCTAGTGAGGTGATTTCGGCAAGACACTGCTCCAAGCCCGGGTGCCAACGCCCCGCAGTCGCGACCTTGACCTACGACTACCAGGACTCCACAGTCGTTTTGGGACCGCTCGCGACCTTTGCCGAACCGAACGCCTACGATTTGTGCGATCACCATGCAGAGCACCTCACCGCGCCAAAAGGCTGGCAAGTCGTGCGCCTCGTGACGAACTTCGAGCCGGCCCCTCCCTCGGGCGATGACCTGCTCGCCCTCGTCGATGCGGTCAGGCGCGCTGCGGAAACGCAACGCCATGCTGCCCCCGAACCCCCTACGCAGTCTTCGGGCACGATCCGACCCGCCGCAAGGGAAGCAGAACGAGGGCCCTTCGCATCGAAGAAGGAACCGGATACTTCCAGCCCCCTTGACCCAAATTCGTCCTACGCCAAACGCCGCGCACGCTTCACGGTGATCAGCGACGACTGAGGCTGTCGTTCCCCTCGAAAAGGAGAAGGGGCAAGAGGGCAAAGGGCACCTCCACGCAGGTAAACCTCGGGGGTCTGGGGCGCCGGATCACGGACGGTGTCTGGGCAGACCTCCACGCAGGTGGAGCTCAGGGCCTCGGGTAGGCGAAACTCAGGGCCTCGGGTAGGCGAATACCGGGGCCACGGGCACCAGAACCTGCTCGCCCAAAGCGAAGGAGGAGCCTCGGAGCGAAGCCCCCGCTCAGCAAAGACGGATGACAAGGCCCGAGACCGACACATCGCTACGGAGAGAGCAGAGCGAAGAACGAGCGCCTCTTTGAGAAGAACAGGCGTCTAAGGACCCCGCTCGACAACGCATCCCTGTGTCATACATTCCCCGGCTGCGACGCATCCTCTCCCATTCATCCGGCTTCGAGACACATCCTGCAGGGCGCGAACGAGCAGACAAGAGGCTTGGCCGATACAGGGCGCAGAGACTTAGATAGGCGGCTCGGCCTATGCAGGGCGTGGAAGGTCAGGCAGAACGCTCGGCCTCGGAACTTAGCTGAGGCGAGTCCTGTATGCCTGCTCGAGGATGACCCCGAAATTATCACGTCGCATGCGTTCATCGGTGTACATGAGGGTTAAGAAGGAAACAAGGAGGGGCATTGTCAGAGCCGATATGAGCGCCGAAAGAACAGCGGAGAAGGCGAGAGAAAGATCCGGGGCGCCGAAGAAGAAGAGCCTGAAAAGGGAAGACAAGATACTCGTCAACGCCCCGATTGCGACAGAAACGAGGAGATAACGTCCAAGAGTCCTCCAGAAGACCCCTCTGGTGAGCTCCCATGAACGTTTGAGAGCCGGAAGAGGCCCGAGACCCTCGAGGGTACAAGCCGGGTAGGCATAGAGGAAACGGATCTGGACGAACACGAGACTCAGGAAAGCGACAAGCGTGCACAGCAAGGTGACGAGGACTATCACTCCGATCCGCCCCGGAGTGACCTCAACGTCATTGATGACATCCCCGATGATCCCGATCATGGGAAGCATTCCGATTCCGGACGCGAGCAGAATAATCGCGAAGCTCATGAGGGTGAACAGGACTGCAGTGCCGATCATTGGGATGAGCCTGGGCCAGAAACGACTGAAGGCTTCACGGACATCCACTTTTCTGCGGATAACAGCATCTGAAGAGATGATGTAGAGAGGCCCCATCACCAGGAAACTCACGATTCCCATCAGGGCCACACTGATGAAAAGACCAGAGAACAGGGGAAGGAAGAAACCGCTGAGAATACGGGGAACATCATCAGTGGAGGCATAGCTGAGCTGCCTTGTAAAGGAATCCAAAGAAGAGAAACTCCAATAGGTCATGAACCCTTCGAATACGCCAAGAATGAGCATCGGGACGAGGGGAATGAGAAAGAGGGGAGCCGCAGCGAAACGAAGAATCTCGATGGCACCGCTGAAAAGCTCGCCGAGCCCAAGAGGACGGAAAGGGATCACAGGGCGAAGCGCATCCTTCGCAAGAGGCGGAACCCCCCAGTTCCCTTGCTGCGTCCATGCGGATTCGGGTGCTCCTGCGGGAGTCCAGGTCTGCGCCGAAGGGGTATCCGCACCCTGCCAGCCGCCCCCGTTTCCCGGAGTAACAGGGGGCTGAGGCGCAGAGGAGTAGGAGGGGAATCCCCCGGGTGGCGGAGTAGTCATCGAATGGGCCTTTCGTCATCGGACTTGCGTATTGTCCCAAGAAATCAGCGAAGTATCCAGGGTGAAGACCCTGATGACAAGCCCTGGTTGTCTCTAGTGCAGCGGGTCGGGCCCCATCCGTGATCGAATCGTGACACGATTTAGTGCATGAATTCACGCATTCTCGTGGTGGACGACGATCTTGCACTGGCCGAGATGATCGGAATCGTGCTCGGATCTGAGGGCTTTGATGTCGCGACCTGTTCAGATGGCGTGCAAGCTCTTGACGTCTTCCATCAAGAGAACCCGGACCTGATCCTCTTGGACGTCATGCTCCCGGGCATGGATGGGATTGAGATCTGCACCAGGATCCGTAAGGAATCCGATGTGCCGATCGTGATGCTCACTGCTCGAACGGATACTGCTGATGTGGTTGCTGGCCTCGAAGCCGGAGCCGATGACTACGTTCCGAAGCCTTTCAAACCCAAGGAACTTGTCGCCCGTGTCCGAGCAAGACTGCGAGGACGAGAAGAGGCCGTCGACGAACGCCTCGTCCTCGGCGACCTTGTCATCGACGTGTCCGGGCATACGATCCACCGGGGCGGCGAAGAGATCCTCCTGACTCCCCTCGAATTCGACTTACTCGTCGCCCTGGGGCGCGCCCCCTGGAGAGTCTTTTCCCGCGAGGAACTTCTCGAGAAAGTCTGGGGTTACCGCCACGCCGCCGATACGCGCCTTGTGAACGTTCACGTGCAAAGACTGCGGTCGAAGATTGAACGAGATCCAGATAAGCCCGAAGTCGTCATCACCGTGAGGGGAGTCGGGTATCGTGCGGGAACCGGAGCCTGAACCATCTGCTGGCCGTCACGGCCCCCACGAATCGGAGGACTCCTCTGCGAAAACATCGTCCTCGGGAGGTGCATCCCCCCAAACCCCGGGCGCCGCTGAGCCTCAGCCTGTAGAAGGAACTTGCGAAACCCCGAAGGTTTCGACCAAGGGAAGGCGGGGGAGGAGTAAATGGGCAGATGAGCTGTTGCGCGCATTCACCCTGGGGATCGCGCGAATCAAAGGCACACGCCTGTATCGGCGCGTCCAAGCCTCCGCTCCAGCCAGAGCCGTTCGCTCCTCCCTCTCCTTGCGTTCCGCCCTCGCGATCACTGTCGCTGCGCTCGCGGTCATCACGGTCTTCGCACTTCTCGTCTCCGCTCAGCTTCGCACTTCCACTTTTGAGTCGCGGCGCACTCAGATCCTCGACGATGCGGCGTTGCGCTTCTCTTCTGCTCAGACGGTCTTCGATCAGTCGACCGCGCAGACTCCGGACCAGGTTCAAGAGACCGCCCGACAAGTCGTTTCAACAATCAACTCCTCCGCCGCGGGAGCCGGAGCGGTCTCAGTCGTCCTCTTGCGTTCCCCGGATGCTCATTCGAGTTTCCGCATCAATCAGATCACCGATGGGTCCACGGACCTGCTCATCAGCGAGAGAATGCGCACTGCTGTGCGCCAAGATGGCCGACCCCAGTGGCAATCCGTTGCGATCCCCATGGTGGATGAGGAAGACGCTCCCGGCATTCTCGTCGGGCAAGTCGTCCAATTGCCGAGGGCGGGTAAGCACGAGCTGTACATCATCTATTCCCTCGCCTCTGATCAGCGTCAGGTCAAAATGGTGATTCGCGTCCTCTTCGCGGTGGCGCTGCCGATTCTCATTGGCCTACCGATTGGAGCGTTTTGGCTCCTCTTCTCGATCCTGCGGCCCGTACGTCGAACAGCTGAGGCTGCCAAGCACCTGGCTGCTGGTGATCTTGAGGCTCGCGTGCAAGTTCGCGGAGAAGATGAGATGGCGGATCTTTCAATCGCCTTCAATGAGATGGCCTCGTCTTTGCAGAAGAAGATCCAAGAGTATGACGAATTGTCGCGCCTGCAGCAGCGCTTCGTTTCGGACGTGTCCCATGAGCTGCGCACGCCCTTGACGACGATCCGCATGGCGGATTCGGTGATTTGGGATCATCGCGAGGCCCTGCCCCCAATGGCCAAGCGTTCGGCTGAGCTCTTGCATGAGCAGACTGAACGCATGGATTCGCTGTTCACCGACCTCTTGGAGATCTCCCGCCACGACGCCCGCTCCGCCGACCTCGCAGCTGAGGTCATTGATCTGCGTCAGGTTGTTGCGAAGGTTGTCGCCATGAACGCGGAGCTTGCTGAGCGCCTCGGAGTCGAGGTCCGTTTGGGAGGCAGTGAAGAGCGCTGCGCTGTGGCGATTGATGACCGCAGGATCGAGCGGGTCTTACGCAATCTGCTCGTCAACGCCCTCGAGTTCGCCGAGGGCGGGCCCGTGGACCTGACGATCGGACAATCCGATACGGATGTCGCCGTTCGAGTGAGGGACTATGGGGTCGGAATGAGTCCTGAAACCGCAGCCCACGTTTTCGACCGCTTCTACCGAGCTGACGCTTCGCGTAAACGCACGAGCGGGGGAACCGGGCTCGGCCTGTCGATCGCGGCCGAGGACGTTGCTCTCCACGGGGGGATACTTGAGGCCTTCGGAGAGCTTGGGCACGGTGCTTCCTTCCTCATGACCCTGCCGAAGAAGGCTGGCGATCAGGTACGTTCCGAACCTTTGAAACTGTGGGAGGACTGATGAAAGGGCGCCCTCTGATCCTTGTTTCGCTGCTCGTGCTCGCCCTCTTCGCTGCGGCTTGCACCTCTTTGCCGAAGGCCTCTGAACCTGCGCCTTTCGATGTTTCTGCGCATACGACGAACCCGGTGGAACTGTCCGCGGATGGTCCCGCGAGGAACTCCGATCCAATGACCCTAGTCTCGGATTTCCTTCTTGCTTGCGCTGCAGGGGCGAATGATGATTTCGCCACGGCTCGTCTTTTCCTCAGCTCCGATTCATCGCAGCGCTGGCATCCCGAGCAGCAAGTCCTCATCTACGACACGGCAAGTCGGCCTACTCTCACGCTCTCCTCACCCGCAGGGGAGAACACGGCCGAGGTGAGCATCTCCGCTGTGCCCGTGGCATCCCTTGATGCCTCGGGCGTCTTGTCACGAGCAGAATCTTCACAGATCTCCCAGACACTGTCCCTGGTGAAGGAATCGGGGCAGTGGCGTATTTCCGCTCCGCAGGATTCTTTCATCGTCTCCAAAGCGTCCTTCCTTGCTTCTTATGAGCGGGTGAATCTGTACTTCCCGGCCCACTCCGGCGATGCCCTTATTGCAGATCCTCGTTGGTTGCCCTCCCGCCGTCTCGCCTCCCACCTGATCGAAGGCCTCGTCGAAGGTCCCTCCAATGCTGTGGCGGATGCGGTGAGCAATGCGATCCCCGCAGGCACTACCGTGCCCTCCGCGCCAGTGGAGGTTACGGATCGCATCGCGAAAGTCCATGTGGAAGGCCCTGTTCCTCCAGAGGGGACGGCCCGAGATCTCCTCGTCTGGCAGATCACCTCGACCTTGGAACAAAGCCCCTCGATCACCCAGGTCGAGATTCTTGTCTCCGATGTTGAGTTGAAGGATGCGGCCCCATTGAAGGATCCCTCGTACCTGCTTGATACACGTTTGGGAATGCTGTCTGGGGCGATCGGGACCTTGAATGCGACGAAGCTCATGTCACTTCCCCTGTCGACTCCTCCTGCGGAGGGGGCTCGTCACCCCTCGATGTCGCCCGTTGACCGGGGGCTTTTCGCCTGGCGTGAAGGAGAAGAGCTGGTCGTCGAGAGGATCGAAGAGGACGCGACTCAGGTCAGGGTTTCAGTGGGGGGCGGAGGGGCTCCTTCGATTGATCGTTTCGGGTGGACATGGTCTGCCAAAGGGGGTGGGCTTGCGGCCGTCTCTTCTCAAGGTGAGGTCCTTGAAATCTCCGGCTTTGATCCGAGTCCTCTCTTTTCTCGCGTTGCCGTGTCTCCTGATGGTGCTCGAGCTCTGCTCATCGGAGCGGATCATTCGGATAAGTCTTTGATGATCGCGACGATTGTGAGAGATAGACAAGGCAAGCCCACTTCGCTGAGCTCGCTCAGTGTCATCGAGGGAATTGTTTCGATGGTCGAGGACGCCTCCTGGGCGGGCACAGATGCTTTCGTGGTGCTGCGCCGCAAACAGAACGAGGACGGGACGGGGAGTGTTGAACTCGCCGAAGTACAACTCGGAGGGTTTTTGACTGCATCTTCTGCGCCTGAGGGGGCTGAGGAGATCAGCGCGGGCTCGGGCCCGGGCAATGTGTGTACGAGGACTCATACGGGCACACTTCATTGCCGTTCAGGGGCGCTATGGCAGGACATGCCTTCGGGCCTCGTCGATATTCGCTACCCGGGCTGAAGAATCCACAGGAGCGGAGGTTCCTCTTTTCTGCACAGCTTCACGAAGGGGAAGGGTAAAGATGAGGGCGCTTCCCTTGACACTAGGCGCATGTGGATTGGAAGAAGTGGCGATTTTGTGCGAGAAGCTGCGAATCTGTTCCTTCCGACTCGCTGCGCAGGGTGTGGAGCTTGGGATGAGGTGGTGTGTGCGGAATGCGCGAAGCAGGTTGAGGCCCCTTGCCACTGGGGAAGTCTTGAAATGCCGGAGCTCTTCGCCATCTCGGATATCCCCTTGCTTGACGGGGGAGCATATGAGGGGCGGAGGCGAGGTCTCATTGTGTCGGCGAAGCATTCCCCCTCATTCGACCCTGAAGAGCTGCTACGACAATCGGGAATGACTCTTGGTCGGGAACTGGGGCGCATGCTCAAAATCGAGGTGTCCTCAGCCTTGGCGCAAAGCGTGGGCTCTGCTCAGGGGGAGGCTTTTGCCCAACACACAGGTTCTGTCCGAGACGCGAGTTCTGCCCGAGATACGAGGTGTTCCCACAGGAAGGGCTGCACACAAGAGGAACGAGACGCGCGATTGGGTCGACACGCTTTCACAGATAACGCGGAGCGAAAAGAGGGGCTCGCCCTGGCGAAGGGTGCGGAGATCTGGATCATCCCCGCTCCTGCCAGCTGGAAACGCCGTCTGTTCGGACGCCAAGTCACTCCCGCCCTCGCTTGTGGGCTCGCTCAGGGATTGAGCCGGGAAACAGGAGTTCAAGCCAGAGTCGTCGAGGCCGTGGGATTGAGAATCGGAACTCCCTCCCAGTTCGGAGTCGGGGGTGCACAACGGCGCAAAGCGAAGATCGGGTCCATGCGTGCGCGCCTCCCCTTGCCTGAGCCCGGGAGGATCGTCCTCGTTGATGATGTACTGACGACTGGGGCCACGATGCGAGAGCTCGCAAGGGTGTGCGCAGGGGCTTTGGCCTGCGCAGTCTTCGCGAGAGTGAATCCCCCATCCCTATGACTTAGGTCATAATCTGGGTTATGCTCGTGCCATAGCCAACACGGAGGGGGATCTTTCCTGAAAGAGCCTCCGACGTGCACGGATGGAGGTGATAGCTCAGATCACGGCCCGAGGCAATGACGCGTTCGGGCATCCGATTTGCGGGCAATGGAGCCCGCCTGCTTCCTCTGGAGGAAAATATGGACATCACCGTCGTCGCGCGCAATGCGGAAATCCACCCGAACTTCCGCGCCTACGTCGAGGAAAAAGTCTCAAAGGTCACGCAGTTCTACCCCCGCGCGCAGCGGGTCGACGTTGAACTCACCCACGAGCGCAACCCCCGGCAGGCTGACACCGCTGAGCGCATCGAACTGACCGTCTACGGCAAAGGCCCGATCATCCGCGCTGAAGCGGAATCGGCGGATCGCTACGCAGCGGTCGATATCGCCGCAGGCAAACTCTTCGAGCGCCTCCGCCGCATGCGCGATCGCGCGAAAGACCACAGACGTCGCTACCCGCGCGAACTTGACGAAGTCGAGGTGATTGAAGAAATCGCACCTGTCGAAGAAGTGCCCGTCCCCGAGGCTCCCGCCCATCTGCGCTCCGCCGAAGATCTCAAGGTCGGTGAAGCCCGCGAAGAGCAGCTCGGTGATTCGCCGATCATTGTGCGCCAGAAGGTTCACGAGGCTGCGCCGATGACCGTTGATGAGGCTCTCGACCAGATGGAAATGGTCGGACACCCCTTCTTCCTCTTCGTCGACAAGGACACGAAGCAGCCGTGCGTCGTCTACCACCGCCACGGCTGGACCTACGGCGTCCTTCGTTTGAACACCACGGTCGAATAGGACGG
>ERZ773099.754-NODE-754-length-25538-cov-14.971236_pt1 | contig 25538 bp, 22 predicted proteins | sample MGYA00511120_ERZ773099 | MGnify/ENA primary metagenome ERZ773099 (study PRJEB29015, sample SAMEA2738012) | human oral metagenome | biome: human oral; feature: human-associated habitat; material: dental | place: China | collected 2104 ... | reverse complement strand
GTTGGGCAGTCCGGCGATACCGATAGTAAGAGACACGCCCCCATCCTATCGGAGCGGGGGCGGCGGCGTTGCCACCAACGCGCCAGGTCACGCGGAGGGCGCCGCGCCGGGGTGAGCCTCCCCGACGATGGCCCGACTACCCGCGCAGGTGGAAGTCCTTCATCTCCTCGAAGGAGCCGAGGATGAGCCTCAACCCGGTGAGCGTGTCGACGTGCAGGGCGCGCTCCCCGGCGCGGAAGAACCGGGCGTAGTCGAAGATGCTGGAGGTGCGTCCGGCGACGGGCTGGCCGACCAGGGGGATGAGGGCGCCGCACAGCTGCCAGGCGGTGGCAGCGAGCTGCTGGTCGTCGGGCCACGACTCGCCCTCGGCGGGGGAGACGACGATCGCCCACTCGCCGTCATGGTCGGGCTGATAGGCCACCCAGTCGGTGCCGACGATGGCCTGCTTGCCCAGGTAGGTCCCGGCCGCGCCGCCGAGCCCGCGCATCAGGACGTCAGCCACGGGGGCGCCGTTCATCCACTGCTGGACGATCCACTGCAGCTGGTCGAGACTCAGGCCCATCCTCGCGGCTACGTGTGCCTCGCGCGTGGTACGAGGCCGGGGCCGAGTCTCCGGCTCGGCAGTCGCCTGCGCGGCCGCCTCGCGCAGCTGATCGAAGGTGAGGGCGGGGCGCCGATTGCGCTCTGTGTCGGGGGCGAAGCCGTCCCAGTTGTGCCGCTCCATCCAGGAAATCTGCTCGAGGAGTTCGGGGCTCTCCCGTCCGCTCAGGGTCGTGGGACCGACGCTGAGCCCTCGGGACTCCAGGAAGGGGACGGCGCTGAGGGGCGCCCCCGCGGCCAGGCCCGCGAGGATGCTCCCGATCCCGGTCTCGAAGCCGGGAGGCAGGGGGACGGAGTCTCCTGTGAGGTCGCTGGAGATCGTGACCCCGTCGACGGTGGCGCGCACGGTGACGACGCCCAGGGAGGTCACGCTCATGTCCCACTGGTAGACGACCTGCGGCCGCCACGCGGGAGGGATGTCCGCCAGGGCATGGGGAAGCTCGCGGAACAGGTCGTCGAAGACGGCGTCGAAGAAGTCCCAGTTGTAGCACAGGCAGCCGCACCGCTTGGCCCACGCGTCCTCGGGGTCCTCGGGGCCGAGGATAATCGCCCAATGGAAGGGGGCATCCCGGATGAGGCCCCACGTGAAGTCGCGGCACTCCTCGTCCTCGACGCGCTCGGTGTCGAAGAAGCTCACGGACACCAGATTCGTCTCGGGGCTGGGTCCCCCGCTGATCGCGAGCGTGCGCTCGCCGAGCCGCCAGCGCACCTCGGTCCCCCCGCCTCCGGTGATGACGGGGTGCGCGGGCGCCAGGATCGTCGCAGCATCGAGGATGAACTGGTGACACTCCTCGAGCGTCAGGTCACGGCCGGCCAGGGCGGCGACCGAGTCGCTGAGCCGTTCGATGGCGTCCATACGGGAACCTCCGCGTTCGTCGTGCGCGAGCGTGTGCCCGCGATGTCAAGTTTACCGTGTGGGATGGATAGGCCGCTCCTCGCGTCCGAGGACGCGAGGCGTCAGACTCAGTCCGCAAACTCGACGGGAGCCAGCTGCGTGAATGCGCCAAACGTGATCGTCAGCTCGCCAAGCATCCTGACCTCGACTCCTCGGTCGCCGACACGGTAGAGCCGCGAGAAGGAAAAGTCGCTCGTCGTGTCTCCGAAGCGCGGCAGGCCAAACATGCGCGTCAGCTCCGAACTGAGCTGCCATGCCGCGGCGGCCCCCTGGCGGGGATCGAGGCGCGCGCGAGGGGGCGTCGGCGAGACGGTGAGCTCCCACCTGGCCCCTCCGCGCTCTTCCTCGGCCCTCCAGCCGTCGCCAACCAGAGCACTGCCGGAAGCGGCCGGATCCGCAGCACCTCCCATGGCCTCGAACAGCTGGCGAAGAGGGACGCCCCTGGCCCACTGATCGACGAGGTAACACATCTGGTCGAAGCCGATGCTCGTCTTCAGAGCGCTCGTCTCCAACTCCCCACGAACACTCGCGCCGGGCGCGTCGTCGCTCGCCTGTGCGGCGAGTTCCCTCAGCTGAGCGAAAGTCAGCGTGGGCCTTCGATTGTCGTCAGTGTCGGGCGCGCAGTCCTCCTCGTTCTCTTCCTCGTACCAGTCGAACTCCTCGATCTGGGCGGGGCTTTCCTTGCCGTTCGGGCTCAGAGGCGTGACCGGGAGACCGCCGTGGGCGAGCATGGGCACGTCGCGCAGGCGCGCGCCGCCCGCCAGCCCCGCGAGTACCTTCCCGAAGCCCAGGGGGAAACCCGGCGGAAGCAGGACCGACTCCCCCGTCGCATCGCTGGAGACCTCCACGCCCTGCTCGCTCACGCGCGCGGTCACGACGCCCAGGCCGGTGACGGAGAGGTCCCACCGGTAGCGGATGTCGGGGCGCCACTGCGGCGGCATAATGGCCAGAGCGGACACCATGTCGGAGAACGAGCGATCAAACTCCAGGTCAAACTTGTCCCAACAGGAGCACATGACGCATGGGCGCGACCTGATACTAATGTCGTTGATCTCGGGTCCGAGGGGGATCATCCACCGGTAGGGCTTGTACTCGGGTTCGTCCGACTCGAGGTTGTAATACTCGTCGTTCTCGTTGAGTGCGGTATCGCCGAACGATGAGTGGACGGTCGTCCCCTCGAGCCACAGGCGCAGCGTGCGATCAGGGGTGCGCCACCGAACGTGGGTCTCCTGCTGTTCGGATCCGCCAACGATAAGTGGCTTGACCGGCTCCATCATCTGTGCGACGTCCAGGATGAACTGGTGACACTCCTCGAGCGTCAGGTCGCGGCCGGCCAGGGCTGCGACGGAGTCGCTCACTCGTTCGATGGCATCCATGCAGGAACCTCCTCGTCGGCGTGGCTGTCGGCGTGGTCGCCTCACGCACACGATCCTATCGCAGCGACAACGCCGAGCGAGGCGCGGTCTCAGCTGGTGTGATCGGGCCCCGCGACGCGCGGCGCGTGCGGGCGAGCGGGCGCCATGCCCGCCTTCTTCAGGTCGGCCCGCAGATCTCGCGGCAGGGCGAAGGTCGTCGATTCGGTCTCGGTGCGGGCCACCTCGACGGTGGGGAATCCGCGTTCCTGGAGCCATTCGATGACGTCGCGCACAAGAATCTCGGGGACGGACGCGCCGGAGGTCAGGCCCACGGTGCGGGCGCCCTCGAACCAGGGCTCCTCAAGCTCCTCGGCCTTGTCGACACGGTGGGCGGATCCGGCCCCCGCCTCGAGGGCGACCTCCACGAGGCGAACAGAGTTCGACGAGTTCGCCGAGCCGACGACGACCATCACGTCCACCTGCGGGGCGATGTGCTTGACGGCGCCCTGTCGGTTCTGGGTGGCGTAGCAGATATCGTCCGACGGCGGGTCGATGAGCTGCGGGAAGCGCTCGCGCAGGCGGTTGACGGTCTCGCGGGTCTCGTCGACGGAAAGCGTGGTCTGGGAGATCCACACGACGCGGGAGGGGTCGCGCACGACGACGTCGTCGACTTCGTCGGGGGTGCCGACGACCTGGATGTGGTCGGGGGCCTCGCCGAACGTGCCCTCGACCTCCTCGTGCCCCTGGTGGCCCACGAGGATAATGTCGTAGTCCTCCTTCGCGAAGCGCACTGCCTCGCGGTGGACCTTGGTCACGAGCGGGCAGGTCGCGTCGATGGTGGCGAGGTGGCGCGTGGCGGCGGCCTCGTGGACTGCCGGGGAGACGCCGTGCGCGGAGAAGACGACGCGGGCACCCTCGGGCACCTCGTCGGTCTCCTGCACGAAGATCGCGCCGCGCTTAGTCAGAGACTCGACGACGAACTTGTTGTGGACGATCTCCTTGCGCACGTAGACGGGCGCGCCGTACAGCTCAAGCGCTTTCTCGACGACGTCGACGGCACGGTCCACGCCGGCGCAGTATCCCCGGGGTGCTGCCAGGAGGATGCGCCCGCTTCCCTCGCCGTGGGAGGCGGGCAGGGGTGATTCGGCGCTGGCTCGCAGGTCGACGTTTTCGTTCATGCGTCCACCCTAGCGCCCGGGGCGGCGAGCGTGCGCGGGGGCGCGTGGCTCACGCGGGCGCGCTCGCACCGACGAGGCCGGGGCACCTCGCGCTGCCGAGCGCAGACACGCGGGCAGCGTGGCGCGGGAGGGCCCCGCATGTGGCATCCTGTGTGAGTGACCTCGCCCTACAACTCCCCCGCGCCAGATCAGGGTTCCGCTCCGGCGCGCCCGCCCGCGCAGAAGGCGGCCGACACGACGCGCGACAACCCGTGGCCGCTGCGTCGCCTGACCGAGAACATCAAGGTGTACGTTGACCGGATGAGCCCCCTGTGGGTCGAAGGCCAGGTCGTCGAGTACAAGGTTCGTCCGGGCGCCAAGATGCACTTCCTGACCTTGCGCGACCTGGAGACTGACACGTCGATGACGGTCACCGCCTGGGCCTCCGTCATGGACTCCACGCCGTTGACCGAGGGCGCGCGCGTCGTCACGCGAGTCAAGCCCGTGTTCTGGGAACGCTCGGGTCGCCTCAACCTTCAGGCGGCCGAGATCCACCTCCAGGGCGTGGGCGACCTGTTAGCCCAGATCGAGGCGCTGCGCGCACGCCTGGCCGCCGAGGGACTGTTCGCTGACGCCCGCAAGAAGCCCCTGCCGTTCCTGCCGCGCGCGATCGGGCTGATCTGCGGGCGAAACGCGAAGGCTAAGGACGACGTGGTCGTCAACGCCTCCGAGCGGTGGCCCGCCTCCCGCTTCGAGATCCGCGAGGTCGCCGTCCAGGGTGACAACTGCGTCCCCGAGGTGGGCCGCGCCCTCCTCGAGCTGGACGCGATGGACGGCGTGGACGTCATCGTCATCGCGCGCGGCGGCGGCGCAGTCGAGGACCTGCTGCCGTTCTCGGACGAGCGCCTCGTGCGAGCCGTCGCGCAGGCCCGCACCCCGATCGTCTCGGCCATCGGCCACGAGGGGGACTCTCCCCTGCTGGATCTGGTCGCGGACTACCGCGCATCGACCCCGACGGACGCGGCGCGGCGCATCGTTCCGGATCGTGCCCGCGAGCGCGACAGCGTGTCCCAGGCGTTGTCACGGATGCGCGGCGCTCTGGCCGGGCGCCTCATGGCCGAACGCTCGAACCTGACGCTGCTCGCCTCGCGCCCGGTTCTCCAGGGGCCCGAGGCGATCGTCGACGGTCACCGCGCGGCCCTCGAACAGCGCGTCGTTGCCCTGCGCGCGGCTATCGAGCGTCGCCTCGCCGCGGAGCGCCAGCGCCTGACCCGAGCGCGCGCGACGCTTGGAGCCCTGTCCCCGCAGGCGACGCTGGACCGCGGCTACGCGCTGCTCAAGACCCCCTCGGGCGCCCTGATCACGTCCTCTGCGCAGGTCAAGAAGGGTGATCTTATCGAGGGAATCCTGGCGTCGGGACGCATGGTTGCCCAGGTCTTCGGGGCGACGAACCCCGCCCCACCGTCCGATTCGTGACCTCGAAACCGTGCCCCGACCTCGTCCCACCCACCAATCAACGCAAGGAAGTAGACAATGACCGCGAACGATCAACTGCCCGACCCTCAGACCCTGGGATACGAGGCGGCCCGCGACGAGTTGGTGCGCATCGTCCAGGCGCTTGAGGGAGGTCAGGCCCCACTTGAGGACACCCTGTCGCTCTGGGAGCGCGGCGAAGCGCTCGCCCAGCGTTGCTCGCAGATCCTCGACGGCGCGCAGTCCCGACTGGCTGAGCGCTCGGGCACGCAGGCCCCGGACGCGCGCTAGGCTGGTCCACAGACGACAATCACCGCTCAGTCGAGGAGACACCATGACGTACCCGTCCCACCCTCACGTCCTCGCGATCGGCGAGGCCCTCATTGATGTCGTGCTTCCCTTTGACACCCCGGAGTTTCCCATCGAGATTCCGGGCGGCTCCCCCGCTAACGTCGCGCTGACGCTCGGCCGCCTGGGGCGTCCGGTGGAGCTGGCGACGTGGATCGGAACGGACGAGCGCGGTCGCCTCATCGACTTCCACATGGTGGACTCGGGCGTTCACATCACGGAGGCCTCGCGCGGAGCGTCGCACACCTCGACTGCGCTGGCCCGCATCGACGAGCGCGGAGTGGCCACCTACACTTTCGACCTGGAGTGGGCGCCCACGGCCCCCATCGAGGTTCCCGAGACCGCGCAGATTCTCGAGGCGGGCTCGATTTCAGCGGTCATCGAGCCCGGCGCGTCCGCCGTCTTGGACGCCCTCACGCGCGGACGCGAGCACGCGCTCGTGTGTTTCGATCCGAACGCGCGCCCCTCGATCATGGGCGAGCCCGAGGACGCCCTGTCCGCGATCGAGCGTTTCGTCGCCCTGGCTGACGTCGTGAAGGTCTCCGACGAGGACATCGCCTGGCTCACGGGCGACCCCATTGACGAGGTCGTCCAACGCTGGCTGAGCCTGGGCCCCTCCTTAATCGTCGTCACGCTCGGCAAGCGCGGCTCCCTGGTCGTGACCGCCTCCGGCGTGCGTTTCACGAAGACCCCGGGGGACGTGGACGTCGTGGACACGGCTGGTGCCGGCGACTCCTTCATGGGTGGACTCATCGACGCGATGTGGGGCATGGGCCTGCGCGGCGCGGGCGCGCGCGAGGCGCTGCGCGCCCTGCCCGAGGAGCAGGTACGCGCCATCATCGACCACGCGAGCGTCGTGGCCGACATCACAGTCTCCCGTAAGGGCGCGAACCCGCCCTGGGCTCACGAGCTGTCCTGACCCCCGCACGGCAACGAGGCCGGGTCCCGCGACGGGGCCCGGCCTCGCGCATCGAGACTTGACGGTGCGCTTACTTGCCCATGCGGCGCTCGCGCTGTGCGTACGAGCGCAGGGCGCGCAGGAAGTCGACGCGACGGAAGTCGGGCCAGTAGACCTCGCAGAAGTAGTACTCCGAGTGCACGGACTGCCACAGCATGAAGCCGGAGAGGCGCTGTTCCCCGGACGTGCGTATGACCAGGTCGGGGTCGGGCTGATCCTTCGTGTACAGGTGGGCGGCGATGTCCGCATCCGTGAACGAGTCGGCGAGCTCCTCGAGGCTTCGCCCCTGCGCCACTGCCTCGCGCATCATGGAGCGGACGGCCTCGGTGATCTCGTGGCGGCCGCCGTAGCCGACCGCGATGTTCACGGTCATGCCCTCCACGCCCGCCGTTCGCGCGACGGAGGCGCGCAGGTCCTCGCTGACCTTGGCGGGCAGCAGGGACAGGTCGCCGACGACCGCCAGCTTCCAGCACCCCTGGTCCGCCAGGAGGGACACGGCCTCGCAGATGATGCGCAACAGCTCGCCCAGCTCGCCCGCTTCGCGCTCCAGGTTGTCGGTGGACAGCAGCCACAGGGTCACGATCGAGACGCCGGCATCGTGAGACCACCGGAGGAACTCGGAGATCTTGCCCGCCCCAGCGCGATGGCCCTGCGAGGCGGTGGCACCCAGCGACTTCGCCCAGCGGCGGTTACCGTCCAGGATGACGCCGATGTGCTTGGGAACGGCCGCGTCGGACAGCTCAGCCTTAAGGCGACGCTCGTACATGTCGTAGAGCATGTTCCACTGAGCCATGTAGTCCCTCCTAGGTATCGCACCCGGTGGCGCGGCGTACTCTTATCAGACTAAGGGTAGCGCGCCGTTGGTCACAGGGACACACAAATACTCTCGCAGTGCGAGAACAAGCCCGGCCCGCCAACCTACGGTGTAGTAACCTACGGTGGCGTAAGAGGAGCGGAGGGGAACAGATGAAGATCGCATCGTTGAAGCCCAGGCAGTGGGTCTCGGGACAGCTCATCCAGATCAAACCCAAGCTGCGTGGGTGGCTCCACCTGGGCGCCACCCCCCTGTCCCTGGCGGCGTCAATCGTCCTCGTCTGCCTGGCGCCCACGGCCGCGACCAAGATCGGATCGGCCGTGTACCTGGCCTGCTCCCTCATCCTCTTCGGAGTCTCCGCCGCCTACCACCGCTTCTATTGGGCTCCCCGCTGGGAGGCCATGTGGAAGCGCCTGGATCACTCCAACATCTTCCTGCTTATCGCGGGCACCTACACGCCGCTGACCATCGCCCTGCTAGAGAGGTCCGACGCGACCGTCTTGCTCTCCGTCGTCTGGGGCGGTGCGATTGTCGGCATCCTCCTCAATCTTTTCTGGCCCACCGCGCCGCGCTGGCTGACGACCCTCGTCTACGTCGCGCTCGGCTGGGTGGCCGTCTGGTACCTGCCCCAGCTGTGGGCCGGGGGCGGCCCCATCATCGTCTGGCTCATCGTCGCCGGCGGCGTCCTCTACACGCTCGGAGCAATCGTCTACGGCTTCAAGAAGCCCGATCCGTCCCCCACCTGGTTCGGCTTCCACGAGATCTTCCACGCCTTCACCGTCGCTGCGTGGGCCTGCCACTGCGTCGCTGTCTACCTGGCTGTCCTCGGCTCTTGACGGGCATCCCATCGCCCTCACGAGCGCGTCACCGCGCGCAATGTTGCTACACTCGACACCATGCGCGCCGGCACACGTGTGTCGGCGCTTGATGTAGCAACACACGTCTACGGAGGAACCATGGCCGACACTCAGTGGCTCACGCAGGCCCAGTACGACCTGCTCGCGAACGAGCTCAAGGAACGCGTCGAGGTCAAGCGCGTCGAAATCGCCCGCCTCATCGACGCCGCCCGTCAGGAAGGCGACCTACGCGAGAACGGCGGTTACCACGCCGCGCGCAACGAGCAGTCCATGAACGAGACGCGCATCCAGGCCCTCCAGGAGATGCTCGAGCACGCCGAGGTCGGCGAGACCCCAGCCGACGACGGCATCGTCGAGCCCGGCATGGTCGTCACCGCCCTCGTCGCCGGCCGCGAGCAGACATTCCTCCTGGGATCGCGAGACGCCGGCGGAGACCTGGGCATCCAGGTGTTCTCCGCGCAGGCCCCCCTGGGCGCGGCCGTCATCGGCCACAAGGTCGGCGACAAGCTCTCCTTCGAGGCACCCACCGGCCGCATGATCGACGTCGAGATCCTAGCGGCCAAGCCCTTCGAGGGCTGAGTCGAACGCGCCGAGCCGCAACCCCGCGGGTTCGGTCGGCGCGCCGCAAACGCCAGCGGGTCCCACCGGTCGGTGGGACCCGCTTTCGTCGCGCCCTCCTCAGGCTCTCACTCCTCCGCGTGAGGCCCCGGTTTCTCACCCGCGCCCGCGGCCCCCTCGCCGGAGGCGCCCTCGTCCGGTGCGGCGGGCGACGCAGCCTCCCCGCGATCCGCGCGCGACGCGTCCGGGGAGGCCACTTCCTCGTCCCCCTGCGCCTCGGGGTGCTTCACGTATGGGCGGGTGTCCAACTTACCCGCGTAGGTCGCTGCGATCTGCTCCTCAAGCATTCCCGGAGGGCCACCCGGGCGATCCTGATCCGTCGCAAGCTCGGGCAGCGGGTCGTAGCCGTGCAGGTACATCACCGTCGCGTTGACGAAGGCCGCGATCGGCACCGAGAAGACGGCCCCGGCGATGCCCGCGACTGCGGAACCCGCGGTGATGACGAGCATGACGGCCACTGGGTGCAGGGACACCGCGTTGGACATCATGAAGGGCTGGAGGATATTCGACTCGACCTGCTGGACGACCAGGATGATGACCAGCATGATTATCGCCTTCGTCAGGCCGCCGTTGACCGCCGCGACCAGGACCGCGATCACCCCCGATGTCATCGCGCCCAGAATCGGCACGAATGCGGCGAAGAAGGTGATCACGCCGATCGGGATGGCCAGCGGCACCCCGAGGAAGAAGGCTCCCAGCGAGATGCCGACCGCGTCGATGGCTGCCACCTGGATCTGCGTGCGCACGTAGGAGCCGAAGGTCGCCCAGCCGCGGATCGCGCTCTCGTGGACGGGCACGCGCGCGGAGACGGGCAGCAGGCGCACGCACCACAGCCAGATGGAGCGCCCCTCCTTGAGGAAGAAGAAGAGACAGAACAGCATGGTCAGCCCCGACGTCGCCAGCGTTCCCACCGAGGAGGTGATGTTCAGCGCTCCGGTGGCCAGAGTCTCCTTGTTCGTGTTCAGCCAGGTCACCAGCTCGGTGCGCAGCTGCTCGGCCGCTTGACTCAGGACGGTCGTGTCGAGCTTGAGCGGGCCGTTCTTCAGGTACTCGTTGTGAGTGATCGCGTCGAGCAGGGCGGCGAAGCCCGCGGCAGCCTGGCCGGCCAGCTGCGGGACCTGCTGGATGAGCTCGGCGGCGGCCTGGCTGAGCGCACCCGCAACGACCGCGAAGAAGATCAGCAGGCCCACTGTGGCGGCCAACGAGGACGGGAAATGCAGCGTGCACCGCATCCACGACACGAGGGGCTCGAGCAACACGGCGATCGTCAGGGCGATCGCGACCGGCATGATAACGAGGGTCAGCACGGAAGCGCCCCACAGGACGACGGCGACCAGGCCGACGACGACGAGGGTGCGCCACGAGAAAGCGGCGGCTACGCGCAGAGTGCGCGGCACGAGGGCGGCCGCGTCGCGTTCGTCCTGCCCTTCCTCGCGCACCGACAGCACCACGGGGGCTGGTGCCGAGACGTGCTCGGAGTTCTTTGCGGGCAGCGCTGCGCTCAGCCGCCCCATCAGGTCGGATAGCTTCCAGCGCGGTTGTTGGGTTGTGTCGGCCACGGGCCCTCCTTTTCTCACGCCCCCTAGCCTACCCTCGCGCCCCCCGATGTCCCGCCCTCACGCGCTCATCGCTCGCCCCTGGGCTACGGTAGTGTTATGAGCGGTATGAGATCACTGTTTTCGCTCGCGCACTCCGCGATCCGTCCCCGGGGGACCGCCGCACCGGGGACGTCGGTGATGGACGAGGCCGGGGCGGGCCAGGAGGTCATCTTCCTGGCGGCGGGGTGCTTTTGGGGCGTCGAGAAGGCCATGTGGAACGCGCCGGGCGTCGTGTCCACGTCGGTGGGCTACATGGGCGGGCACGCGCCGCACCCGACGTACGAGCAGGTGTGCGACCACGCGACGGGACACGCGGAGACGGTTCGGGTCGTCTTCGACACGGCTGCGACGAGCGCCTCGCAGCTGATCCGGGAGTTCTTCGAGATTCACGACCCCACGCAGGTGGGCGGTCAGGGCAACGACATCGGCGACCAGTACCGCTCCGCGATCTGGACGACGACCCCGGACCAGATGGCGGACGCCACCGCCCTGCGCGACGCCTACCAGAAGGTGCTCAGCGAGCGAGGCTTCGGGCCGATCCAGACGGTGATCGCCCCCGCTCCCGCCCCCGAGTCGAACGCGCGATTCTGGGCTGCCGAGGACTACCACCAGCGGTACCTACTCAAGAATCCCGGCGGCTACGAGTGCCACGCGCGCACGGGAGTTCCCTGCCCGGTACCGCCGCGCCACTAGCGCGCACGCGACAAGGAAGGGGCGGGACGACACCGTGGTGCCGCCCCGCCCGCGTCGCATGTAACGAGCTCAGCTCACTCCGAGAATGTCGGTGACGAACACGAGGGTCGCGCCGCCGGGGATGCCCGCCTGCGGGACGCCGCGAGCGCCGTAACCGAGATCAGCGGGGATGGAGAGCAGCACTCGGTCGCCCACGCGCTTGCCGACCAGTCCCTCGTCCCATCCGGGGATGACCATGCCGACGCCGATCTGGAAGGACAGGGCACCGCCGCGATCGAAGGAGTTGTCGAAGTCGGTATCGGAACCGAAGAGCGCTCCGTAGTAGTGGCAGGTGATCGTGTCACCGGCCTCAACCTGCTGGCCATCCCCAGCGCGCAGAACCTCGACGACGAGCTCGTCGGCGGGACTGCCCTCGAAGGATAGGGCGGGCTTACGGCCGAATTCTCCGGTGACGGCAATGTTCTCCATGATGTGTTTCCTTACGGGTCTGTCGGTGAACGGAAGCGCGGGCGTGTCAGTTGCGGCGCATGAAGTAGGACAGGATCTTCAGGATCTCAAGGTAGATCCAGATAACGTCCGTCATGATCGCGAAGGTGCACAGCCACGAGTACTTCACGGGAACCCCGGCGTTGACGCCGACCTTGACGGCGTCAAAGTCACGCACCAGGCACAGGACGCCGATGAAGACGGCGAGCAGGCCGATGATCACGCCCAACGGGATACCGAAGACGGGGGTGTTGCGCACGGCCGTCATGTTAACCAGGCCGGTACTGGACAGCAGGAGGCTGAGCGCGTAGTAGACGAAGAAGGCGAACGATCCGATCGTCGCCATGCGGGTGAGAGTGCCCGAGTTACGCACGAAGCCGAAGCTGAACGCGGCGAGGGTCACGCCGAGGACGACGAGGGTCGCCATGACGGCAGTGACGACGATGCCCGGGAACATCATCTCGAAAGCGCTCGACAGGGCGCCGAGCACGAAGCCCTCAATGAGCGAGTAGGTGATGATCGCGCCGGGACGCACCTTCTTCGAGAAACGAATGAAGAGTCCCAGGCCCAACGTGACGACACAGGCGACGAGGGTAACCACCATGGCCAGGCCCATGGCGATGACGCCGGCCATCCAGCCGACCACGGCGCCGGCGACGAGCAGGCCGAAGCACATGAGCGACTTGACCACGACGTCGTCGTAGGTCATACGCCCGCGATCCACCGCGTCGGCGGCGGGCGCATTCATCATCGTCTCGTAGGAGGCCATCGGGTCACCGTAGGCGCCCTGCTGGCCGTATGCCGGCCCCTGGGGGGTGCCGTAGCCGGGCTGCACGGGGTAGGGTGCCGCCTGCCCCTGCTGGGACACGTACGGATTCGCCTGCCCTCCGTAGGGGTTCTGCGCCTGGGTGGACGCGGGCTGGTAGCCGGGCATCGTGGGATATCCGGCGGGAGTCTGGGCCTGAGCGGACCAGTCCCTGACGATTGAGTTCATCACCGGGTTGGCCATATTTCCTCCTTTGTCAGTGATGCAGTACCCCTAGTGTCGCACGAGGTACCACTCTGCGGGGAACGTAGCGTTACGCGCAACGAAACCGGCAGTCCAGGAGCCCTGCACGCAGGCGGTCCTGTCCGCGCCTCGCCAACGAGGCGCGTTCGGTACCCCCGGTGGGACTCGAACCCACAACACACCGATTTTAAGTCGGTCGCCTCTGCCAATTGGGCCACGGGGGCGCGGCACGCGTCCAGCCTACGGGAGGCCGACGCGCGCATCAAGCCTGCTCGACCATCGCCAGCGCGATGCCGTCGAGGATGTCATGCTCGGAGGTGACGACCTCGCTAATGGGATGCCCGGCGCGCTCGGAACTCCCCAGGACCCGCGTCACGATTCGGCTCCAGATGAGGGCGCCAGCTGCTATGACGTCCTCGCGCCCCTCGGGCATGAAGCCCAGGGACGCCTTCACCGAGATCGGCTGGTCCACCATGAAGCGCACGGCTTCCTCGATCTGGGCCGCACTCAGGCGCGCGCCGTGGATGAGCTCGGGCTGATAGGTGGTCAGGCCCAGGGCCTGCGCGGTCAGCGTCGTCACCGTGCCCGCGACCCCCACGAGGGAACGCACGCGCGCCAGATCGACCGACTTCTCCGCGCAGTCGAGCTGCTCGTCAATCCAGGCCACAGCGCGGGCCTGATGGGCCGACGGTACGCCCCCGGCCGGGTCAACGTCCGCGAAAAACTTCTCCGTGACGCGCACCGCGCCCATGTCGATCGAAATCGCTTGCTTGACGCTCGTGGAGCCGAGCACCAGCTCGGTCGAGCCTCCTCCGATGTCCACGACCAGCATGGGGGCGCGCACCGAGTCGCCGAGCCCACCGACCGCGCCGTTGAAGGACAGCGAAGCCTCCTCCGTGCCGACGACGACCTCGGGTTCGACCCCGATGACGGCCGCGATCTGGCGGACAAACTCCGCGCTGTTGGACGCGTCGCGAGTCGCCGATGTCGCCACGAAGCGGGTGCGCGTGGCCCCGAGCTTCTCGATCATGCGCTGGTACTCGACGGTTGCCTCCACGGTTCTTTCGATGGCGGCGGGGTCAAGGTAGCCACGCGCGTCCACGCCCTTGCCCAGGCGCACGATACGCATCTGGCGCGTCAGGTCCGCGAGGCGGGCGCGGCCGTCGTCCCCGACGGTTGCGTCGGCGACGAGCAGTCGGATTGAGTTGGTTCCACAGTCAATGGCAGCTACGCGGGTCATCGCTTCGTTTCTGGTGGGTTCTCTCCCGGACGAGGCCGGGGCTAGCTCATGTGGGGGGCTCAGCAGGAGCAGCGCGCGGTCGAAAACAGGCCGCGCTCCTCTAGCATCGCGAGCACTCGGTCGCCGATGGGGTTGACGCCCGGCCCTGCGGCCAACGAATGGCCGACGAGGGCGTGCAGGCACTTGACGCGCGTGGGCATGCCGCCCGCACTGACTCCGGAGATCTCGGGGACGTCGCCCAGGGACAGGCGCCCTTCGATGTAGGCCCGGTGGGCGCGTGCGTAGGCGGCGCGCAGCTCCTCGTCGGCCGCGAGCTCCTCGTTGAGGGTTTCCATGACGCGCTCGGCCTCAAGGGTTGACGCCCCCTTCACCGCCGCCGGGTGCGTGAGGTAGTAGGTCGTGGGGAACGGGGTCCCGTCGGGCAGTCGCGGCGCGGTGGTCACGACCGTGGGGCGTCCGCATACGCAGCGCGCGGCGATTCCGACGACGCCTCGGGGCACGCGCCCCAGCTGGGCACGAAGGACTTCGAGGTCCTCCTCGGTCGCGTCGGTGGTGTTAACGAGGCTCATTCTCCGCTTTCTTGGCCGGTTGTGGGCGCCTGCCCCGATTGGCTGGTGCCAGCCGAGGGGATCGGCGTCGCGTTGGGCGGCTGGTCTGCTTTCCCCACTAGGATAGCGAGGTGCTGCACCCAGGGGCGCGCTGGCCCGGTGGGCGTCGCGGCCGCGGCCATCGCGGAGTCCTGGTATTGCGGCCCGGGATCAACGACCGTGTATTGAGTCTCACCCGGGCGCACGTAGCCGAGGCGTTCGCGGGCCTGCGTCGAGATGTAGTCCGGGTCGCTCCACAGGTCCAGCTGGCGCTGCATGTCGGCGTTCTTGCGCTGCTGCTCAGCCACCTGCGCCTTGATCTGGGCGAGTTCGTTTTCCTGCTGCCACCACTGGTAGACGCTCGGGACCAGCATGACCGCGAGAATCGCCGCGACCGTCAGGACGACGACGAGCCTGGTCGAGACGTCCAGACCACCGATCGACAGGACGGAGCCGCCCTCGCGGCCGGAGCGTGCCGTTGTACGTGTGCGTTCGGCTCGGTGTTCCTTGGCCGAGGCATTCTCCCGTTTCGTCCCGGTCGGCTTCCTTGCATCCTTCTTCCCCGCGTTGGGAGCACGCGAGGCCTGGGCCTCCTCCATCTGAGCGGCCTTCGCCGCGGCCCTGCGCTGGCGCGACTTCTCCGCGTTGATCTCGCGCGTGGTGCGCGCGCCATCCGAGGATGCCTTACGGCGGCGCGAGGAGGGGCGGGGGGAGGGACGACGACTAGCCATTCCTCTATCGTGCCCTATCGGAGCCAATCTGGCGCATTTCCACGCCGTGAAAAGACTCCGCGCGGACCCTTACGGGCCCGCGCGGAGCTATGCGGCTAGTTGCCTAAGCTCACTTGAAGCGAGGGAAGGCGGAGCGGCCGGCGTAAACGGCGGCCTCACCCAGCTGCTCCTCGATGCGCAGCAGCTGGTTGTACTTGGCGACGCGCTCGGAACGAGCGGGAGCACCGGTCTTGATCTGGCCGGAGTTGGTGGCGACGGCCAGGTCGGCGATCGTGGTGTCCTCGGTCTCACCGGAGCGGTGCGAGGTCATCGTGCGGTAGCCGTTACGGTGCGCTTCCTCGACGGCGTCGAGGGTCTCGGTCAGCGAACCGATCTGGTTCACCTTCACGAGCAGCGCGTTCGCGACGCCCAGCCCGATGCCCTTCTTCAGGCGGGCGGGGTTGGTGACGAAGAGGTCGTCGCCGACCAGCTGGACGCGGCCGCCGATCTCGGAGGTCAGGGCCTTCCAGGCGTCCCACTCGTCCTCGGAGAGCGGATCCTCGATGGAAACCAGCGGGTAGTTCGAGATGAGCTTCTCGTAGTACTCCACCATGAAGTCAGTCGAACGGCCTTCGCCCTCGAACTGGTACAGGCCGTCCTTGAAGAACTCGGAGGAGGCAACGTCCAGGGCCAGCGCGACGTCCTCGCCCGGCTTCAGGCCGGCCTTCTCGATCGCGGAGACGATCAGGTCGAGGGCCTCGGCGTTGGAGTCCAGGTTGGGGGCGAAGCCACCCTCGTCGCCCAGGCCGGTGGACAGGCCGCGCTCCTTAACGACGCCCTTGAGGGTGTGGTAGACCTCGGCACCCCAGCGCAGAGCCTCACGGAAGGAAGGCGCGCCGATGGGGGCGATCATGAACTCCTGGATGTCAACGTTGGAGTCCGCGTGCGAGCCACCGTTGAGGATGTTCATCATGGGGACGGGCAGGACGTGAGCGTTGGGGCCGCCCAGGTACTTGTACAGGGGCAGGTCCGCGTACTTGGCGGCGGCCTTGGCGACGGCGAGGGAGACGCCCAGGATGGCGTTCGCGCCGAGCTTGCCCTTGTTGGGGGTGCCGTCCAGGTCCAGCATGGCCTGGTCGATGTAGCGCTGATCGTCGGCTTCCTCGCCGATGAGTTCGGGGGCGATCTGCTCGACGACGGCGTCGACGGCGTCCTGAACACCCTTGCCGAGGTAACGGCCCTTGTCGCCATCGCGACGCTCGACGGCCTCGAACGCGCCGGTGGACGCGCCGGAGGGAACGGACGCGCGCGCAGCGGTGCCATCCTCAAGGACGACCTCAACCTCAACGGTCGGGTTACCGCGCGAGTCGAGGATCTCGCGTGCACCAATGCCTTCAATAACTGCCACGTCATTCTCCAATCGATGTTGTTGCGTGGAATGCGGTCAGTACAACGGTAATACGGACCGCCGTGTGTGGTCACCCCCGACGAGGCGACGTTTTTGATTGTGGGACGAAACGTCCCACGGTGAGACGCCGGACAAGCGACATTAGTCCCCCGCCCAGTGTGAGCGAATACTCACAACGGCGTCAGCGCGTGGAGTTTCCCGACGTTCCGCCGCCGAGGAGGGCGGACGGGTCGGGGTTCTTCTTCCCGGAGACCGCGTCTCCGAACAGCGGGGTCGTGGGCTCCTGCCCGCCGCCGACGGTCGGCTGCGGGAAGCGCGGGTTCACGACCCCGCTGGAGGTTGCCTGGGCTTGCTGAACGGCCGCGTTGAGCTGCGATTCGAACGTGGGATCGGCCTGCAGCCTCATGTTGATCAGCTGATTGACGGTGAGGCTCCTCATGAGCGCGCGCGTCGCGCGACCCATCTCGGCGGGCGCTGTTCCACCCGTCTGCTGCATGATGGCGGCCGTCGTCGCGTCGACCTGATCATCACTCACGGTCATCCCCAGGCTCTCGATCGCCTGCGCGACGATCCCCTCGTTCAGCAGAGCCCGGCGAACGGAGTAGCCCGTTATTCCTTTGTCGTCGAACTTCATGTCGACGAGCTGCTGGATCGCTTGCTCGACCTCGGCGTTGCTGTACGTCACCCCCGACGAGGTGACGACTGCAGCGCCCGGGTGGGCAGAGCATGCGCTCATTCCCATTCCTACGGCCACGATCAGGGCGGCGGTGGCGAGATGGCGTGTGTAGCGCACGAACGTTCCTTCCTCAGATGTGATGCGACGCAATGGGACCAGTGTATTCCACCACAGGCACTACTCGCCAAAAGGCACGAGAATCTTCGTCACCAGCGTCTCCACCCACTCCAGCAGGGGCCCATCCGTCAGCGGGATTCCACCGACTCGCGCGGTGAGCGGCAGGGGCACGAGGACCTGGCGGACGGCCGCCTTGATGACGGTCCCGGGGTGCAGGCGCTTGAGGCGCATGACCTGAGAATCCCGCAGCTCGACGGGCGAGACGCGCAGGTACTTGCCCTGCGTGACGATCTCGGCGATCCCCGCGCGGCGCACTATCTCGCGAAGCCTCGCGACCGCGAAGAGGAGATCCACCTGGGGTGGGATGGGGCCATATCGGTCCACGAGTTCCTCGCGCACGTCCCTGTCCTGCTCGGGGCTGGTCGTCGCGGCGATCTTGGCGTAAACCTCCAGGCGCAGGCGTTCGCCGCGCACATAGCCATCGGGGATGTGGGCGTCGACCTGAAGGTCCATGCGCACATCGGCTTTCTCGGCGGGCGCGTCCCCCCGGTAAGCGGCGACGGCGTCGGAGACCATTCGCACGTACAGATCGAATCCGACGCCTTCGACGTGCCCGGACTGCGCTCCCCCCAGGAGGTTGCCGGCGCCGCGGATCTCCAGGTCGCGCTGAGCGACCGCCAGGCCAGCACCCAGTTCGGTGTTGGCGGCGATGGTCTTGAGGCGCTCGTGGGCGGTCTCGGTCAGGGCCTTGTCGCCCGGGTAGAAGAAGTACGCGTAGGCGCGTTCGCGGCCTCGCCCGACGCGCCCGCGCAGCTGGTGCAGCTGGGAGAGGCCGAAGGTGTCGGCCCTATCGACGATGAGGGTGTTCGCGTTGGAGATATCCAGGCCGGTCTCGACGATGGTCGTGCACACGAGCACGTCGAACTCGTGGTTCCAGAAGTCCTGGATGACGGCCTCGAGCTGGTGCTCGTTCATCTTCCCGTGGGCGGTACGCACTCGGGCCTCGGGGACCAGCTCGGAAATGTGCGCGGCGACCGAGGAGATGGAATCGACGCGGTTGTGGACGTAGAAGACCTGGCCGTCGCGCAGCAGCTCACGCCGGATCGCGGCGCTGACCTGGGCGTCCGTGTGGGAGCCGACGAAGGTCAGGACCGGCTGGCGTTCCTCGGGCGGGGTCTGGAGGATGGACATCTCTCGGATGCCGGAGATCGCCATCTCGAGGGTGCGCGGGATGGGGGTGGCCGACATGGACAGGACGTCCACGTCGGTGCGCAGGGCCTTGAGCGTCTCCTTGTGCTCGACGCCGAAGCGCTGCTCCTCGTCGATGATGACCAGGCCGAGCTTCTTGAAGGAGACCGTGCCGGTCAGCAGCGAGTGCGTGCCGATGACCAGGTCCACCTCGCCCGAGGCCAGCCCCGCCTTGACCTCCTCCGTTTCCTTCGCGGTCGAGAAGCGCGAGAGCGTTCCGATGCGCACGGGGAAGCCCGCGTATCGCTCGGCGAAGGTCTCGGCGTGCTGGGTGACGAGCAGGGTCGTGGGCACGAGGACGGCGGCCTGGTAGCCGTCCTGGATGGCTTTGAAGGCGGCACGCACGGCGATCTCGGTCTTGCCGTAGCCGACGTCGCCGGTGAGCAGGCGGTCCATGGGGACGGACTTTTCCATGTCGGCCTTGACCTCGTCGATGGTGACGAGCTGGTCGGGGGTCTCCACGTAGGGGAAGGCGTCCTCGAGCTCGCGCTGCCATGGCGTGTCGGGGCCGAAGGCGTGGCCCTTGGTCTGCTGACGCACGGCGTACAGGCGAATGAGTTCCTTGGCGACCTCGTTCACGGCTTTCTTCGCACGGGCCTTGGTCTTGGCCCATTCGGCGCCGCCCATCTTGGTCAGGGTCGGCTCGTCGGATCCGGTGTACTTGGAGATCTGGTCGAGCGCGTCGGTGGGCACGAAGAGCCGGTCGGCGGGCTGCCCGCGCTTGGAGGGCGCGTATTCGATGACGAGGTAGTCGCGCGTGGAGGCGGCGTCACCGCGCCCGATCGTGCGCGAGACCAGCTCGATGAAGCGCCCGATGCCGTGCTGGTCGTGAACGATATAGTCCCCGGGGTGCAGGGTCAGCGGGTCCACTCCCTTGCGCCTGCGCGAGGGCATGCGGCGCATGTCGCGCGTGGATGCTCCCACGCGCCCCGTGAGGTCGCCCTCGGTGAGGACGGCGACCTTGAGGTGGGGAGCGACGAAGCCGACGCCCGCCTGTGCGGTCGTGATGGTGACGAGGCCGGGGTCGGGTCGCTCCTGCACGTTGTCCGCGAGCACGGCGGGGCACGAGGCGTCGGTGAGGATTGAGCGAATACGCCGTCCGGGGCCGGGCCCCTCGGTGGTGACGACGATACGCCAGCCGTCGCGAGCGAGGCCGGTCAGGTCGGCGGCCGCGCGGGCGAAGTCGCCTCGGTAGGGGTGCACGTCGCGGGCTCCGACGCGCACGAGGGTGGGTGAGACGACGAGCGGCGCGGATCCGCTATCCCCCGTTGGTGTTTCCTCGGCCTCGTCGATGGCACTCGCGAGGTCGGCCGGCGGCAGGTCGGTGAGCTCCCACCACGGGTGTTGCCCACTCCCCCACAGGTCAGCCAGGTCGAGGAAGGAGGCCTTGGATGCCTCGAGGGGCGTCTCGGCTCCACCGGCGGCGGCGCTCCACGCCGCTGCCAGGAACTCCTCTGTCGTGGCCACGAGGTCGGCGGCGCGGGCGCGGATGCGCTCAGGGTCGGAGGCGAGGATCGGGCAGTTGGTAGGAAGCAGGTCGAGGAGCGACTCCATGCCTCCCACGAGGATCGGGGCGAGGGATTCGATGCCGGGCGCGGGGATGCCTTCGGCGGCGAGAGAGAGCATCTCGGCGGCTCCGGGCAAGCGGTCCGCGGCCTCGCGGGCGCGGGCTCGCACCGCCTGGGTGAGGAGGAGTTCGCGGCATGGGACGGCCCACAGGCCCTCGGAGGCCTGGCCGAGGGTGCGCTGGTCGGAGACGGAAAAGGCTCGGATATCGTCGACCTCGTCTCCCCACAGCTCGACGCGCAGGGGGTGGGCCTCCTGGGGCGGGAAGACGTCGAGGATGCCGCCGCGCACGCTCATCTGGCCTCGCGCCTCGACCATGTCGACGCGCTCGTAGCCGAGCTCGGCCAGGCGGTTCGTGGCCTCGGTCAGGTCCAGGACGTCGCCGGTGCGCACGCGCACGGGTTCCAGGTCGGCCAGACCCGCGATGATCGGCTGGAGGAAGGCTCGGATGGGAACGACGAGGACGGAGAGGGGCCCCGCGTGTTCGTCGCCCTTGACGGGGTGGACGAGGCGGCGCAGGACGGCGATGCGCCGAGCCATGGTGTCGACCTGGGGCGAGAGGCGTTCGTGGGGCAGTGTCTCCCACGCGGGCAGCATGGCGACGCCGGGGATCCACGAGGCCAGGGCGTTGGTCAGCGACTCGGCGTCGCGCCCGGTGGCGGTGAGGACGACGAGGGGGGCTGCCGCGCGGGAGGCGAGGCGCGCTAGGAGGGGCGGGCGAATGCCGAGGGGGGCGACGATGGTGCCCGAGCGGCCGGCCTCGATGGAGTCGGTGGCCGTCTCGATCGCCGGGTCGGTGGAGATGTCCGGGAGGAGTCCGGTGAGAAGCACGCGCAGCCTTTCGCGGTGGAGGTGGAGGAGGACGCCCGGGGCGACCACCCCGTTAGGACCCGGTGTGCAGGGCCATCTGGGTGGGGGCGAATCCCTTGGTCACGATGTCTTCGACGACGTCGGCGGCCTGCTCGACGGTGACGTCCCAGTCGGGGCGTTCCTTGGAGGGCAGGGTGGCCAGCACGTAGTCGGCGGGGTCCATTCGCCCCGGCGGGCGACCGACCCCGATACGCAGGCGGGCGTAGTCTCGCGTGTGCAGATGCTGGCTGAGGGATTTGAGGCCGTTGTGGCCGCCCTCTCCCCCGCCGATCTTGAGGCGCAGGGTGTGCGCGGGCAGGTCCATGTCATCGTGGATGACGAGGATGCGCGTCGGGGGGATCTTCAGGAAGGAGGCGAGCAGACTGATGGGGCCGCCGGAGGTGTTCATGTAGCTGTCGGAGCGTGCGAGAATCACGCGGGGGCCGGGCACGCCGCCGGGGCCGACACCCAGGCGCACGTCGGCGGTGTGGGTGCGCGAGCGGTGCGACGTGAGGGTCGCGCCGGCGCGCGAGGCGAGCACGTCGAGGGTCAAGTACCCGACGTTGTGTCGGGTGGAGGCATACTGCGCGCCGGGGTTACCTAACCCGACGACGAGCCACGGTCCGTCAGTCGTCATACTCCGATTGTGCCACCCGGGCGGAGAGCATGTCCCAGCGGGGCGCGTCGTCGACGACGGGGGCTGCCTCACGTCGAGACATCGCCCACGCGTCCGCGAAGAGTTGCGCCCACTTGGCATAGGCCGCGGAGTTGGGGTGGAAGAAGTCCGCCGCGTGGTAGGCGAAGGTGTAGGTGGGCAGGGAGTATTCCTGCGTGAGCGAGCGCAGGTCGACCAGGTGCGCGTCGGAGTCAACGACGGCGGCACCGATGCGGTCGGACATGTCCTGCGCGCGGCTCTCTTGAGGCATGATTCCGAAGGAGGGGATGGTGGAGACGAGGGCGCCGGCGGGCAGGAGGCCCACGACGCGGCGCAGGCGCTCCTCGAATTGGCCGGGTGCCATGTCCTCGGCCATGACGTCGTTGCCTCCGACGGTGAGGGTGACCAGGTCGGGGCTGTAGGGCCCCTCAAGGAGGCCGAGGCCGCGCATCTGCGGGATCTGGGTGAGCTCAACGGATTCGATGGTGGCGCCCGACAGGGAGAGGTTGAGCAGGAGGACCTCGCGGTCGATCTGCTGCGCTATCGCGGCGGCGAGGCGGGCCGGGTAGGACTCGGTGACGCGCGAGGCACCCATGCCCTGCACGGAGGAGTCTCCCAGCGACACGATCAGGTAGGGACGTTCGCCCTCCGGGTGTTCGTCGAGCTGACGCAGGCGTTCCAGGGTTGCGAGGTTGTGATTCTCCCAGGCCTTGCGGTAGTCGCCGCGCTGGGAGTCCAGGCGCAGGAGCCGACCGATCGCCAGGCCGCCGCCGAAGAGGCTCGCGCCACCGGCTGCCGCTCCCGCTACTTGCCACGCTCGTTTACTGATCCCCATCTTGGGTCCTTCCCTCGTTATCGCTGCGTGCTCTAGTGTAACGAGGCCGGGGCCAGTGCTTCAAATGCTGAAGCACCGTCCCTCGGGTCGCGACGACTACGCCTACCCCAGTCGCCCCGCTGGCGCGCCGGGAAGGGCGCGAATGAAGTGAGGAGTCTGCCAGCCGCGCTCCTCGTAGGCGTCCGCGACGGCCCGCGCGACGTCCAGGACAGCACCCGCACCGACGAGCGCGATCGCGCTGCCGCCGAAGCCGCCGCCCGTCATGCGAGCCCCGTGCGCCCCCGCGGCGCGCGCGGCGTCCACGGCCACGTCCAGTTCGGCGCAGGACACCTCGTAGTCGTCACGCAGTGAGTCGTGCGAATCGTTCATGAGTGCTCCGGCGACCGCCAGACGCGTGCCCTCGAGCGGCCCCTCGTCGAGCAGATCGATGAAGGCGCGCGTGCGGGCAATCTCGGAGACCACGTGGCGCGTGCGCGCGGCCAGGCGCTCGTCACCCAACGCGGCCGTGGCCTCGTCGAGCTCCTCCACGTCGGCCAGCTGATCGACGCCGAGGATCCGAGCCGACTCCTCGCAGTCCGCGCGGCGCGATCCGTACTGTCCGTCCGCGAGCGAGTGCTTGGCGCGCGTGTCGATGACGAGCAGCTCCAAGCCGACGGCCCCCAGGTCGAAGGGCACCTGGCGCGTGGACATGTCGCGGCAGTCCAGCGCCAGGGCGTGCCCCTCACGGCAGCGCAGGGAAGCAGTCTGGTCCAGGCCGCCGGTATTGGCGCCCGCAATCTGGTTCTCCGCGGCACGCGCGGCGTCCACGAGGACCTTGCGCCCCTCGTCGTTGGGAGCCTCAATCGAGCCAGCCAGACCAAGGCCGCACACCTCGTCCAGCGCAACGGCGGTCGCACACTCGAGAGCGGCGCTCGAGGATAGCCCTCCCCCCAGGGGCACGCAGGACCACAGGGCCGCATCGAATCCGGGCAGCGGCCCGTAACCAGCCTGATCGAGCGCCCACGCGACGCCCGCCAGATAGGCCGTCCAGTGGTTGGTCACCTCTCCGGGGGTGCCCTTGGGCCCCAGTGCGTCCAGGTCGAGGACGTCGATCTCCTCTCGCGTCTGCGGCGACACGAGGCGGACCGTGCGGTCCTGACGGGGAGCGAGGGCCACGAAGGCTCGGTGCGGCAGCGCGATCGGCACGCACGGCCCGCCGTTGTAGTCCACGTGCTCTCCGATAATGTTGACGCGCCCGGGGGCGCTCCACACGCCCGCCGGCTCGTAGTCAAAAGCGTCACGGAACAGGGTCGCCGCCTGCGCGGCCCCCGCATCGGCGGTTGCGGCGTCTGCCCACACGAGAGTACTCATCGGATCCTCCTTGGTCTCACTCCGAACCTTAGGCTACGTGAACGCCCTCACAATCCTCAAGCGCTATCCCACCCCGCCTCGCCGGTACAGTGGGAAGACCAGTTCCGCGACACAGGCAGGCCCCATGTTCCTCCCCCAACGACTCCCCGGCCAGGACTGGCTTGGCGTCGTCGTCGCCATCCCCGAACCCTGGGTCTCCCAGCTGACGGACCTGCGCCTGCGCCTCGGGGACCTTGCTGGTTCGCGTATTCCCGCGCACATCACCCTGATGCCGCCCATGCCGGTCGCACGCGACGAGCGCGCCGAGGTCATCGACCACCTGCGCGCCATCGCCGCCAGGCACGCACCCTTCCGGGTCACACTCAGCGGAACGGACTCCTTCCGCCCCGTCTCCAACGTCGCCTTCATGACACTGGCGGAGGGCGCCGACGCCTGCACAGATATCGCCGAGGAGATACGCTCCGGCCCCCTCGACCACGAGACGCGCTTCCCGTACCACCCGCACGTCACCCTCGCCCAGGACGTCGACGACGTCGCGTTGGACCTGGCCCTCGACATCGGTGCCACCCTCAGGGCCTCGTGGATCGTCCCCGGCTTCCGCTTGGACCGCATCGACCCCTCGGGGATCTACTCCTCGATGGCTCTCTTCGACTTCGACGCCTCCGGGCACTAAGGCGCTGCTCTTCGGTCCCCGCTCGCTCCCAGGGCTCCAGCCCCCCAGGGCGCGCTCGCTCGCTTCCAGGGCTCCAGTTGCACCCGGGGCTGGCGCGCTCACAGCGCCTGCCTGTCCCTAGGGCTAGCGTGCACCCGGGGCTGGCGTGCTCCCAGCGCCTTCGCGCTCCCAGGGCTCCAGTTGCTCCCAACGCACGCAAGCGCTGGCCCGCCCGCGAGATCGCCACACACGGGGCCCACTCGTGGATAGGTTACGCGCTCGTGGATAGGTTACGCGCTCGTGGATAGGTTACGCGCTCGTGGATAGGTTACTAACCTATCCAGATGCTCATAACCTATCCATGAAGCCGTTTCCTATCCACATGCGAACCGCAACAAGCTCCAACGCCACGCGGCACGCGCGCCACCGCAGCCGCACAACGCGCCCAGCGGCCCGCAACACCGCCGCGGCCCGCCGCATGCCATCCACCCCGACGGCCGTGCCACTTCACCGCCGCATGCCCGCCGCTCGCCGCTGCACCAACTCAGCCCCGCGAGCTCCCCACAGCTCGCAGCATCGCCGCGACGAACACGTCCCAGTGCCTCGCTGCGCCACACGCCCCGCGAGCGCCCCACAGCTCACCCCACGACGAAGCCAACCACTCCCCCACAAAACCATCGCCGCGAGCTCTGGATCGCCCGCGAGATCGCCACACGCGGGGCCCACTCCTGGATAGGTTACGCGCTCGTGGATAGGTTACGCGCTCGTGGATAGGTTACTAACC
>ERZ773099.753-NODE-753-length-25547-cov-16.628550_pt1 | contig 25547 bp, 14 predicted proteins | sample MGYA00511120_ERZ773099 | MGnify/ENA primary metagenome ERZ773099 (study PRJEB29015, sample SAMEA2738012) | human oral metagenome | biome: human oral; feature: human-associated habitat; material: dental | place: China | collected 2104 ... | reverse complement strand
CAGTCGAACGCGCAGATGGGAGGTGCGCGTTCGACTGGAAACCTGCGCGTTCGCGAAGCTGCGGATGCGCCGCGGGGCGGGGCACCGGCCGTCTTGGCCCGCGCCCCGCCCCGCGGTCTCAGCCCGCCCGATCGGCCGGCCGCACTGAGTTATCCACAGGATGTGTCACTTCCGCCGGTTTCGCGTGTCGTTTCCGCCGGTCTCGGCGAGAGGGGCGGTGGAGGGGCGGATCAGTCCTGCGAGGGGCGCAGGAAGACCGCGCCCAGCGGGGGCACGCGCAGCCGCACCGAGGCCGGGCGGCCGTTCCACGGCAGCTCCTCGGCCTCGACGTGACCGAGGTTGCCCACGCCCGAGCCGCCGTAGTCCGGGGAGTCGGTGTTGATGACCTCGTCCCAGCCGCCCGCGAAGGGCAGACCCACGCGGTAGCCCTCGTGCGGGGTGCCGGCGAAGTTGATGATGGCCACGATGAGGTCGCTGCGCCCGTCCGCGCTGGTGCCCTTGCGCAGGTAGGACAGGACGTTGTGGTCGCCGTCGCCCGCCTCGATCCACTCGAAGCCGCGGTGGGAGAAGTCATCCGCCCACAGTGCGGGGGAGTCGGTGTAGAAGCGGTTGAGGTCGCTGACCAGGTGCAGCAGGCCCTGGTGCCCCGGGTCGTCCAGGATCCACCAGTCCAGCGAGTTCTCCGCGTTCCACTCGGCGCCCTGACCGAACTCCTGGCCCATGAAGAGCAGCTGCTTGCCGGGGTGCGACCACTGGTAGGCGAACAGGGCGCGCATGCCGGCCAGCTCCTGCCAGGGGTCGCCGGGCATCTTGGACAGCAGGGAGCCCTTGCCGTGGACGACCTCGTCGTGGCTCATCGGCAGGACGAACTGCTCGGAGAAGGCGTAGACCAGCGAGAAGGTCAGCTCTCCGTGGTGGTAGCGCCGGTTGATGGGCTCCTCGTCCAGGTAGCGCAGAGTGTCGTTCATCCACCCCATGTTCCACTTCAGCCCGAAGCCGAGCCCGCCGTACTCGGTGGGGGCGGTGACGCCGGGCCATGCGGTGGACTCCTCGGCGATCATGACCGTACCGGGGTTCTTCCGGTAGGCCGTCGCCGTGGCCTCCTGGAGGAAATTGATCGCCTCGAGGTTCTCCCGGCCCCCGAACTGGTTGGGGTGCCACTGCCCTTCCTTGCGCGAGTAGTCCAGGTACAGCATCGAGGCCACCGCGTCCACGCGCAGACCATCGATGTGGAAGTCCTCCAGCCAGTACAGGGCATTGGCGACCAGGAAGTTGCGCACCTCGTTGCGGCCGAAGTTGAAGACGTAGGTGCCCCAGTCCGGGTGCTCGCCGCGCTGGGGGTCCGGGTCCTCGTAGAGGGCCGTGCCGTCGAAGCGGGCCAGCGCCCACTCGTCCTTGGGGAAGTGGGCCGGCACCCAGTCCAGGATGACCCCGATGCCCGCCTGGTGGAGCTGGTCGACCAGGTAGCGGAAGTCATCCGGAGTCCCGAAGCGCGCGGTGGGCGCGTAGTAGCCGGTCACCTGGTAGCCCCACGACCCGCCGAAGGGGTGCTCGGCGACGGGCAGGAACTCCACGTGAGTGAAGCCGGCCTCCTTGACATAGGGGACGAGCTCCTCGGCCAGGCCGCGGTAGCCGAGCCCCTGACGCCAGGAGCCGATGTGCACCTCGTAGATGCTCATGGGGCCCGCGTGGGGGTCGGACGTGGCGCGCTTGGCCATCCAGTCGTCGTCGCCCCACTCGTGGAAGCGGTCGGTGACGACGCTCGCCGTGGCCGGGGGCACCTCGGTGGCGCGGGCCAGCGGGTCGGCCTTCTGGTGCCAGGAGCCGTCCCCGAAGCACAGCTCGAACTTGTAGCGCGCGCCGATGCCCACGCCGGGAATGAAGAGCTCCCACACGCCGGAGGAGCCCAGCGAGCGCATGGCCGAGGCGGTGCCGTCCCAGTAGTTGAAGTCGCCGACGACGCGCACGGCGCGGGCGTTGGGGGCCCATACGGCGAAGGCGACGCCTTCAACATCGCCCATGGGGCCGGAGTAGTGCTTCACATGGGCGCCCAGGACATCCCACAGGCCTTCATGGCGGCCCTCGGAGATGAGGTAGGTGTCCATATCCCCCAGGGTGGGCAGGTAGCGGTACGGGTCATCGACCGTGGTGGTCTCCTCCCCGTAGGTCACTTTGACGCGGTAGTCGGGCACGGAATCCCCCGGCACCACGGCCACCCATACCCCTTCCTGCTCGTGCTCGGCGGGGTAGGCGCCTTCGGCGGTGACGATGGAGACAGCATCGGCCAGGTGCCGCACCGTGCGGATAGTGACGCCCTCGTCGCCCACGTGCGCACCTAGGACTTCGTGCGGATTGTAGTAACGCGCATAGGCGACATCCGCGAGGACCCAGGGGTCGACTTGGACGGGAGTACGGGCGGGGACGGGCTCGGGTGCAGTGACGTCGGTCATGGTCACACTCTTCCATGTGGGAGGCCGGTGAGGGGAGACTTTGTGCAGGGATTTATCGGGACGTGTCGGGATGAGATGGTGACCTCTCCCTCGGCTCATGCTCTCATGTCGGGGCGGGCCCGTTGAGAAGGCGCTGCAGCCCCCGCAGGGGGATCTCGAGCCAGTCGGGGCGGTTGCGGGCCTCGTAGACCGCCTCGTAGAGGGCCTTGTCCAGCTCGAGCGCGGCCAGCAGGGTGGTCGCGACGCGCCGACCGGTTCCATCGCGCTCGGGGGATGACTCCTCGTAGGCGCTGAGATAGGCCGCGCGCACGGCGTCGAGCCAGCCGCGGTCGGCGACCCCGCCGACCGCGGCCGCGTAGTCGAAGGACCTCAGCATTCCGGCGACGTCGCGCAACGGCTGATCCGCACGGCTGCGCTCGGCCAGGGGGCGCAGCGGCTCCCCCTCGAAGTCCAGGACGAACCAGCGGCCCTCGCCGGCCTCGGGGCCCGCGACCTCGTGAAGGACCTGCCCGAGGTGGTAGTCGCCGTGGATGCGGGTGGGTGGATCGAGCCGGTCGAGTCCGGCCACCCGGGCCGGGACCTCATCGACCGCCTCATGAAGGCCGGGCAGGCGCTCGGCCAGTGCCGGGACCTCCTGGAGCGCCCAGGCGGCGCGTCGGCGCAGGGCTCGTGCCAGCTCGGCCGGCGGCTGCGGCGCGCCCGCGCCCAGGGCCGCGGCGAGGTGCCGGTGCATCTGGGCGGTGGTCGTCCCCAGATCCGCCGCCAGGGCCAGTGCCCTGGCGCGCACCGGGCCGTGCGGCCCGTCGTCATCGGCGGCCAGGGAGCAGAACAGCTCGAAGCCGTCGTCGGCGCGGGGGATGAAGGTGCAGGCCACCGCCGAGTCGGTCGAGTTGCGGGCGCCGGTGGCCGGATCGTGCCACTCGAAGGCGGACCAGGCCACCGGCGCGGGCACCCGGTCCCAGCCGTCTCCGGCCAGCGCCACCGAGACCTCCACGTCGGGGTTGCGCCCCGGTGCCAGCACCCGCAGGAGCTTGACGATGAGTCCGCCCGTCGCGGCGTCCTCCGGGCCGCCCGCGTCCCGGTCGGATGCCGGGGCGGGCAGCACGACGCTGGTGTTCGACTGCTCGCCGGTGATCACCCGTAGTCGTTCGGCGCGCTGGGCGATGGCGCGCGCGCCGGTGCCGTCCAGGATGGTTCCCGCCTCCAGGACGGCCTGCGCCCAGGCCCGCCAGAAGGCGGGGTGGTGGGGGCCGTCGATGAGGGAGGTCTCGGCGCCGTCGGGCCCCGTGACGGTCAGCCCCTCGCCGCCGGGGGCCTCCCCGTCGACCCGGTAGCGGGCCAGCGCTTCGCCGGTCTCGAGCACCAGCGGCACGTGGACGAGCACGGACGGGGCCCCGGCGCGGGGAACGGCCACCAGCAGATCGCGCACACCCGGGGCCAGCTCTCGGTCGCCGATCAGGGTCAGGTCGCGGGGCTCGGGCGAGGAGCCCCCCTTGAGCGGGTACCAGCGCCGCCGCGCCATCCACGGGGCCAGCGCCGCCAGGAGCGACGCGTCGGCGGGCCAGACCGGGGCCGGGCCGGCTCCGCGCCGGACTGGTTGGGTGAGTTCAGGGGGATCAGTCGATTCGGTGGGTGTCATCGTCCATCGCCTCCTTGCGTTTCGGGATCGACAGTCAACCAGTAGTAGCCGCGGGCGCCCAGCGTGAGTGTCAGGCGGCCGTCCGGCCCGACCGCCGGGAACGCCGCCCCGCCCAGGACGTCGGTGGTGGTCCGGCCCGCCAGATCGGGCAGCGCGATGATCGCGCAGCGCGGGGAGTCGGCCAGGTTGGCCACGCACAGCAGGGTCTCCCCGGGCTCTCCGCTGGGGCCCTCCTCCTCGTGGCGCGTGTGGGCCAGCACGGCGTCGTCGGAGACGTCCCGCATGAGGAACTTCCCGCGCCCCAGCACGGGGTGGGCGCGGCGCACGTGGAGCATGCGGCGGGTCCAGTGCAGCAGCGAGTCGGGTCGCCGCAGCTCGGTGGACACGGTCATGTGCCGGTAACCCGGCACCTGGATGATCGGCAGGGTGAGCGCGCCGGGGTCGGGGGCCGAGGAGAAGCCCATGTTGGGCGACTCGTCCCACTGCATGGGCGTGCGCACCGCGTCGCGGTCCTCCAGCCAGATGTTCTCGCCCATCCCGATCTCGTCGCCGTAGTACAGGCACGGCGAGCCCGGCAGCGACAGCAGCAGCGCCATGGCGAGCTCGGTCTCGGCCCGCGAGGCGTCCAGCAGGGGCGCCAGGCGCCGGCGGATGCCGATGTTGGCGCGCATGCGGTCCTCGGGGGCGTACCACTGGTACATCATGGTGCGCTCCTCGTCGGTGACCATCTCCAGGGTCAGCTCGTCGTGGTTGCGCAGGAAGGTGCCCCACTGCCCGTGGGCGGGGATGTCTGGGGTCTTCTCCAGCACCCAGCGGATGGCCTCGGCCGAGCCCTGGCGCAGCGCGTAGAAGATGCGCGGCATGACCGGGAAGTGGAAGCACATGGTGCACTCGGGAGCCTCCTCGGTGCCGAAGTACTCCACGACGTCGTCGGGCCACTGGTTGGCCTCGGCGATCGTGATGGTCCCGGGGAACTCCCGATCGAGCATCTCGCGGATGCCGGCGATGATCTCGTGGGTGCCGGGCAGGTTCTCGCAGTTGGTGCCCTCAGACTCGGTCAGGTAGGGGATGGCGTCCATGCGGAAGCCGTCCACCCCGGTGCGCGCCCAGAAGCGGATGACGTCGTGGATCGCGTCGACGACCGCCGGATTGTGGAAGTTGAGGTCCGGCTGGTGGGAGAAGAAGCGGTGCCAGTAGAATTGACCGCGTTCGACGTCGTAGGCCCAGTTCGACTCCTCGGTGTCCACGAAGATGATGCGGGCGTCGTCGTAGCCGGAGTCGTCGTCGGCCCACACGTAGAAGTCCCCGTAGGGGCCCTCGGGGTCCGAGCGGGAGGCCTGGAACCAGGGATGGGCATCCGAGGTGTGGTTGACGACCATGTCGATGACGATGCGGATCCCGCGCTGATGGGCCTGGTGGACCAGCTCGCGGAAGTCCTCCATCGTTCCGTAGCGAGGATCGATGGCCGTGTAGTCGGAGATGTCGTAGCCGCCGTCGCGTATGGGCGAGGGGTAGAAGGGCGGAATCCACACGCAGTCCACGCCCAGCCACGCCAGGTAGTCCAGACGGGAGATGAGCCCGCGCAGGTCCCCGATGCCGTCGCCGTCGGAGTCGGCGAAGGAGCGCAGCAGTGCCTCGTAGAAGACGGCCGTGCGGAACCACTCCGGGTCCGCGCTGATGCCGGGGCGGGACTGAGCCGGCAGGACCGGCACCCCGGGGATCGGCGGTGCCACCGTCATCGGCATGGGGATTCCGCCGCTGGGGGTGGGGATCGCCGCCATCGGTGCCGCCACGGGGACCGTCGCTGATGTGGGCTGGCCGAAGGGGCTGGCCTGGCCGGGCTGCCCGGGCTGCATGGGTGAGACGGCCGGCGATGCGGCCGGAACCTCGCTGCCGGCGGGCATCGGGGTGGCGCTCATCGGGTCCGTGCTCACAACGGCTCCACGGAGAAGACGTGGGCGACCTGTCCGGCGAAGGGGTCAAGGCGCACGTAGTTCTGCCCGGACCACTCGTAGGTATCTCCGGTGAGCTCGTCAGTCACCCTGACCACTGGGTGCGAGGCGTCGATCCAGCCGGGCAGGCCCAGGGCTTCCAGGTTGAGGTAGACCTCGCCGGCCCGGGCCCCGTGCGGGTCGAGGTTGACCACTGTCAGGACGACGTCGTCCCTGCCCGTGGGGCTGTGGAAGGCGTCCACCCGCTTGGAGTAGGCGATGATCTGGTCATCGCTGGTGGGGTGGAAGTAGATGTCCCGCAGCTGGCGCAGGGCCGGGTGGGCGGCCCGGGCGGAGTTGAGGCGGGTGAGTAGGTCCTCGATGCCGTTGCGGCGCGCCGTGGCGAAGTCGCGCGGCTTGTACTCGTACTTCTCGTTGTCGATCTGCTCCTCGTATCCCGGGCGGGGGGTGGACTCGGCCAGCTCGTAGCCGGAGTAGATGCCCCAGGTCGGTGAGAGTGTGGCCGCCAGAACGGCGCGCAGCTTGAAGGCGGGCACCTTCCCGTTGGTCATGAAGGGCGTGAGAATGTCATGCGTGGTGGGCCAGAAGGCCGGGCGCAGCAGGTGCGCGGTCGCCTTGCTGAGCTCCATCGTGTAATCGATGAGCTCTTCCTTGGTGTTGCGCCAGGCGAAGTACGTGTAGGACTGGTGGAAGCCGATCATGCCCAGGGTGCGCATCATGGCCGGGCGGGTGAAGGCCTCGGCCAGGAACAGCACGTCCGGGGACTCGGCGTGGATCTCGGCGATGAGCCGCTGCCAGAAGGCCAGGGGCTTGGTGTGGGGGTTGTCCACCCGGAAGATCGTCACCCCGTGCGCGATCCAGGTGTGCACGACCTTCAGGATGGCCTGGTAGATGCCCTCGGGGTCGTTGTCGAAGTTGAGCGGGTAGATGTCCTGGTACTTCTTGGGCGGGTTCTCCGCGTAGGCGATGGAGCCGTCGGCCAGGACCGTGAACCACTCGGGGTGCTCGCTCACCCACGGGTGGTCCGGGGAGCACTGGAGGGCCAGGTCCAGGGCCACCTCCATGCCCAGCTCGCCGGCCCGGGCCACCAGGGCGTCAAAGTCCTCGAAGGTCCCCAGGTCCGGGTTAATGGCGTCGTGCCCGCCTTGCGCCGACCCGATGCCGTAGGGAGAGCCCGGGTCCCCGGGCAGGGCGTTCAGGGTGTTGTTGCGGCCCTTGCGGTTAGTGGTGCCGATCGGGGAGAGGGGGGTGAGGTAGAGCACGTCGAAGCCCATGGCGGCGATGCGGTCCAGGCGGGACGCCGCGGTGCGCAGCGTGCCCGAGTGCCACTGCCCGTCCTGGTGGGTGGCCCCCAGGGAGCGCGGGAAGATCTCGTACCAGGAGCCGGCCAGGGCCCGGGGGCGGTCCACCTGCAGCGGGTAGGCCGCCGAGGGGGAGACGTGGTCGCGCAGGGGCAGGCGGTCCAGGACGGCGGCGACGTCGTCGCTCAGGCCCGCCGCCAGGCGCTCGCGGGGGTCGCGGTCGCGGTCGCGCAGGACGGTGGCGGCCAACACCAGGGTCTCGACGTCCTCGGGGGCGCGGCCGGGCACGGCGGCGGCCCGCTCCATGACCAGGGCGCCCTCCTCCAGCATGAGCTCGACGTCCACGCCCGCGGGGACCTTGATCCCCGCGTCGTGGGACCACGTGGCGTAGGGGTCGGACCAGCCCTCCACCCGGAAGGACCAGGAGCCCGGCTCGTCGGCGGCCAGGCGGGCCTCGTAGCGGTCCAGGCCCGGGGCGATATCGTACATGCGGGCGCTGGGGCCGTCGGTGCCGTCAGGGCGCACCAGGACCGCGGTGGCGCCGAAGCGGTCGTGCCCCTCGCGGAAGACGGTGGCGCGGATGGGGATGACCTCCCCGGCCACCGCCTTGGCGGGCCAGCGGCCGTCCTCCACCACCGGGAAGACCTCGGTGACCGGGATCCGGCCGACGAAGGAGAACGGGGCGGGCTGCGGTGGCGCCTGGGGGTCGGCGGGTGGTGTCTGGGGGTCGGCGGGCTCGGAGGAACTGCTGTCGGGGGTCTGCGTGTGTCGGGTCACAGGACCAGGGTAAGGCATGAGGGTATCGTCAGCCACTTCGTGTGCGGCTGGCGGTGAAACTGGTCGCCCACCGGCGTGCCCCGGGCCTCGGGGCGGTCGTTACCCGCGCGTGTCGGCACACCGACCTACCATGACGCCCGTGGACAGCAGCGAGACGGGTGGGATACGACCGGGCCCGACGGCGTCGATCCTGGTAGCACGCCACCCCCGACGCTGGCCGCGCATGCTGTCGGTCCCCCTCGGGCCGCCCCCGGAGCTGCCCACCGCCCCGGGTCGGCTCCTGGGCGCCGTCGTGCGGATGTCAGCGCGCAGCGTGGTGGCCACGGCACTGGCCACCGGCCTGGGCTACCTGTGCGGGGCCCTCATCCCCCTGGCCCTGGGCCACCTCCTGGACGCCGGGCTGGAGCGGGGGCTGGGGGCCCACCTGGCGGCCCCGCTGGCGGCCCTGGTAGGGCTGGCCCTGCTCAACACCCTGGCCGCCGCCGCGGTCCAGACCGCCGAGATCGCCTCCTGGGGGGCCGGGTACATGGCCTCGGCGCGCGCGGCCGCGCACCGGGTCAGCGCGCGCGGGCGGGCCGTCACCGCCGAGATCCCGGCCGGGGACGTGGTCACTACCGTCAACGACGACACTGACTACGTCGGCGCCCTGGTCAACCGCCTGGTCACCCTGGCCGCGGCGCTGGGCACCGTGACCGTGGTGGCGGTCATTATGCTGCGTACCGACCTGCGACTGGGTCTGCTGGTCCTCCTGGGCCTGCCGGCCTGCCTGGCGCTCCTGGCCTGGGTCGGCAGGCCCATCCACGCCCGCAGGTCCCTTCAGCGTGAGGAGCAGGGCAGGCTGTCCACCATCACCACCGACGCCGTCGCCGGCCTGCGCGTCCTGCGGGGCATTGGCGGGGAGGACGTCTACGCGCGCCGCTACACCGCCCAGTCCGCGGCCGTGCGCGACGCCGGGATCCGGGTGGCCGGCCCCCAGGCCCTCCTGGAGGGGCTCAAGGCCGGTCTCCCCGCCCTCTTCACCACCGTCGTGGTGGGGGCGTGCGCCCTCCAGGTCGTCTCCGGGCGCCTGAGCGTGGGCCAGCTCGTCACCTTCTACGGGTTCACCACCTACCTGGTGGACCCCCTCAACGTGGCCGTGGACCTCATTGTCATTGCCACCCGCTCCTGGGTGGGGGCCCGCAAGGTGGGACGCCTGCTGGCGGTCAGGCCCCTGGTGACCGACGCGCGCCTCACCGACCCGGTGCCCGTGCTCGACCCGCTGGGGGACCTGTGCGACCAGGTCACCGGGGTGACCCTGGCCGGTGGGTGCCTGACCGCCCTGGTGGGCCCCGTCCCCGCCCTGGCGGCCGACCTCGCCGAGCGCCTGGGGCGCGGCGACGACGCCGCGGGCGCCGTGACCCTGGGCGGGGTGGACCTGCGGCGCGTCCCGGTGGACACAGTGCGGCGCACCGTCGTGGTCAGCGCCTCCCACGCCGAGCTCTTCGCCGGGAGCCTGGGTGAGGCGGTCCTGGGCGCCAGCGCGCAGCCGGCCGAGCCGGCCGGTCTCCCCGCCCTCCTGGCCGAGCAGGCGGGCCGGGACCAGCACGGCCAGGACTCCGTCGCCAGTGCCCCCCTGAGCCCCGCTCAGCGCTCGGCGGTCGGTGCCGCGCTGGAGGCCGCCGTGTGCGACGACGTCGTGGACTCCCTGGGATCGGTGGACGGCGCCCTGGCTGAGAGGGGGCGCAACCTCTCCGGCGGGCAGCGCCAGCGCGTGGCCCTGGCCCGGGCCCTGGCCACCCAGGCACCCGTCCTGGTGCTGGTGGAGCCCACCAGCGCCCTGGACCCCCACACCGAGGACCTGGTGGCCCGCTCCCTGGCCGCCTGGCGCTCAGGACGCACCACCGTGGTGGCCACCACCTCCCCGCTGGTGCTGGGGTACTGCGACGAGGTGGTGCTCCTGGAGGCGGTGCCCGACGGGGACGGGGAGCCGGGCGGGCGCCCCCGCCGGGTGCGCCTGGCCGCCCGCGGGACCCACCGCGCTCTGGTGGCCGGTCGGGCCGACTACCGTCGCGTCGTCCACCGCTCCCAGGGGACCGGCGAGGAGGGCCGGGGCGTCCCCGGCCCGCAGGCGCCCGCCGGCGGCGAGGAGGAGGCGTGAGCCGGCGCCTGCCCGTCGCCGGCTCCGCGGCGGTACGCCGCCGCTTCGGTGAGCTCGCCCGGGAGCACCGCAGGGTCCTGACCTGGGTGACCGTGGTGCAGGTGCTCTCCGCCCTGGCGGCCGTGGCGGTGCCGCGGGTCCTGGGCGCCCTGGTGGACATGGTCCGCTCCGGGGCGGGGCGTGCCGACGTCGCCCGGGTGGTCGTGGTGCTCGCCGTCCTGGCACTGGCCCACGCCCTGCTCGCCGGGGTGGGGGAGTACGGCGCGCGGGTGCTGGGGGAGCGGGTCTTCGCCTCCCTGCGTGAGCACCTGGTGTCCACCGTCATCCACCTGCCCCTGTCCGCCGTGGAGGACGCGGGCACCGGCGACCTGCTGGGGCGCACCACCCACGACCTGGGCCGCCTCCAGTACCTGGTGCAACGCGGCGTGTCCCAGATCCTCGTCATCGTGCTGACGGTCCTGAGCGTCTTCCTGGCGGCGGTGCTCACCTCCCCGCTGCTCAGCCCGGCCCTTCTCCTGCCCGCCCTCCTCCTGGTCCCCGTCCTGCGCTGGTACCTGCCCCGGGCGGTCCCCGCCTACCGGGCCGAGGGCGCCCTGTGGGCGGTCGTGGAGGCCACCGTGGCCGAGACCGCCGAGCAGGCCGTCACCGTGGACGCCCTGGGCCTGGGCAGGCTGCGCGCCAGGGTGTTCGACCACCGCCTGACCCAGGTGTGGTCCGTGGAGCGGTACACCATGTGGCTGCGGATCTGGATGATGGGCGCCGTCACCGCGGTCCTGCTCAGCCCGGTGGTGGCCGTGGTGGCCTGGGGCGCCTGGCTCATGGGACGGGGGCAGGCCACCCTGGGGGCCGTCACCACCCTGGCCCTCTACGCCTTCTCGTTGCGCGAGCCCCTGAGCCAGGCGACCTTCTGGCTCGACCTGGTGCAGTCCGCCGGCGCCGCCATGGCCCGCGTGGTGGGGGTGGACCTGGTGGAGCCGGACCGGCCCCCGGCGGTAGGGACCGGGGGGCAGGCGGTGGGGCAGGCCGTGCGCCTGCGTCATGTGCGCTACTCCTACGTGGCGGGCCACGAGGTGCTCCACGGCGTCAGCCTGGACCTGGTCCCCGGTGAGCGCCTGGCGGTCGTGGGCCCCTCCGGGGCGGGCAAGTCCACGCTGGGGCGCATGCTCGCGGGCATCCACCCACCCACCTCGGGCTCGGTGAGCGTGGGGGGTACCGAGCTGACCGCCCTGAGCGAGGCCGACCTCCACCGCCAGGTGGTCCTGGTCACCCAGGAGCACCACGTCTTTGCCGCCTCCCTGGCCGACAACCTCCGGCTCGCGCGGCCCGGGGCCACCGATGCCGAGCTGCGCCGGGCCCTGGACGCCGTCGGGGCCCTGGAGTGGGTGACGGGGCTGGGAGACGGGCTGGACACCGGCGTGGGCTCCGGGGGCCTGACCCTTACCCCCGGCCAGGCCCAGCAGGTGGCCCTGGCCCGGGTCGTGCTCATGGACCCCGCCATGGTGGTCCTGGACGAGGCCACCAGCCTCATGGACCCCGCCAGCGCCCAGGAGGCCGAGCACGTCCTGGACGCCGTCCTGCGGGGCCGGACCGTGGTGGCGATCGCCCACCGGCTGCGCACCGCCGCCGACGCCGACCGGGTGGCGGTGGTCATGGACGGGCGGGTCGTGGAGCTGGGCAGCCACGATCAGCTGGTGGCCCTAGGCGGGCACTACGCCTCCCTGTGGCGTTCCTGGCAGTCAGGCTGAGCGCGAGTCTGACGACGACTGGGTTCTCCGGTGGCAGCGGGGCGGGTATTTTCTTCATGTTTCAGTATCGTCTGCTGACACCTGTTCTGGTAGCCTGCATTGGGTACAAGGGAAGGGAACGGTATTATGGCCGATGACAAGCGGCAGCAGGCCGCATTGTCCCGTCTGGTGCGGCAGTCCCGGATGAGCATGCTTCTTGGCTGGGTCCTGTCTGCGGTAGGGAGCTCCCTGACAGAAGGATCCTCTCCGGCGCTGGTCGTGCTCTCCTCCCTGCCGGCGGCCTGGGTCGCCTTCTACTCCACCCTGGGGAACGTCGAGGACATGATCTCCCCGCTGGCCGTGCGCTTCCTGGGAGGGCTCAGGCCGGGACGTGTCCTGGTGGCCTGCGAGGTGTACGACGTCGTCCTCCTGCTGGGGTCCCTGACCGCCTTCTCCTTAGGGATCCCCATCGGTGGCGTGCTGGCCGCCTACCTCGTGGCCGCGTCCCCGCTCCCGCTCGTGCTCGATATCGTCGAGGAGATATACGGCGCCGAGATGGCGGAGTTCGACCCCGAGATGTCGTTCAGGTTCACCACGCACTTCTACTCCGTCTCCGCGCTCGTCAACAACGTGGTCTCGGTGCCCGTAGGGGTCGCCCTGACGTTCGTCTCGCCCGTACTGGTCCTGGTTGCCAACCTCGTCCTGTCCCTGATCGCCATTGCGCTGAGGTGCCTCGGGGCCCGTGCCGAGGAGAGGGCCGTCCTCCTGGGCGGTGAGGTGGAGCAGGACGCGCAGGACGAGGAGCTCTTCGCCTCGTCAACGGCTGCGCTGGCCTTTCTCCTGAGGCGGCCGGCGGTCTCTCCGCTGAGCGTCCTGGGGCGTTCATTCTGCGCCGCGCTGTCAGGCTCCTACGTCCTGATCTACATCGGCACCGCGCACGGCCACGACTTCTACCTGTGGCTCATGGTCTGTACCGGCCTGGGCTCAGCCCTGGGGCCGCAGCTGGGCCGCAGGCTGAGGGCCGCCGTGGGGACCGCGACGACGCTCCGGGTACTGGCTGCCGCCAGTGCCGCGGCGTCCCTGGGGGCAGCACTCCTGCTTCCCACCCGGAGCGGCCTCTACGCCGGCTGCCTCATGCTCGTGCTCGTCCAGACCGCGAGCTGGGCGCTGGCGACCTCCTTCGTAGGCGAGAGGCAGGTAATGCTCAAGGGGAAGCAGTTCCTGGACGCTACCACCTGGGCGCAGGCGGCCGGGGCCCTCGGGGGGATCCTGGGGGGCTGGTGCGCCCTCCTCCTCGCCGCGAACGAGGACCCGCGGTTGTCGCTCCTCGTCTGTACCGGCACCTTCCTCGCGCTGTACCTGTACCTCGGCCGCGCGAGCGGCTCGCCCGGGACGGACCAGTCCGACCAGTCCGCGGGGGCGCAGTAGGCGATCGCGGTAGGCGGGCGATGGCGCCCTGCCCACCGCCGCGCCCTGCCCGCGGTGCCGGGTGCCCCGGGTGCCGCACCCCAGCAGCTCACGATTTTCGGTGCCGGGTGCCCCGGGTGTCGGCAGCGGGGCGCGGTCGTGCCTGGGCGGCGGGCCGGCTACCACGCCGCGCCAGCGGGCGACGGCGTCGGGCGGCCGCGGCGTCCCGAGCGGGGCCGCCGCGGCCCTGCCACCCCGGGGCCGCCCGTTCTCACGAGGAACAAGTACCGTTCTCACGGGCAACAAGTACCGTTCTCGCGAAAGAGGTGGCGCGCCGTCCGGCCCCCTGGCTCGGAGAAGGGGCGGGGCGGCACGCCTGAGTACAGCATAGGAACGTGTCACGGTCTTGTCACGGCGAGCGGGCCGTGATCTGTCCGTCGATCGGCGGATTGACATGCGGGTGGCTCCGACCTATAATCTCGCCTCCCCGCTCCCGCCCTACCCGGAGGACCGGACCGTGCCCCGGGCGCGTGCGGGGCCGTCTTTCGGCCTGTCCCCGCTGCTGCACGCCGACCGCCGTGTCTCGGGCCCGGGTGGTCCCGCCCCCGTCCGCGCCCGGCGCGTTGGCCACAGCCTCAGGCGTCACCAGAACCGTCCGCGTCCGGCCCTTCCGTGCCCGGAGTGCCGCCGACGGCCTCAGTAGCTCATACCCATGGCGGTGCGCACGGCCTCCAGCGTCCGGTCGGCCACCTCGTTGGCGCGGGCGTTGCCGGCCCGGAGCACCTCGAGCAGGTGGCCCTCGTCGGCCGCCAGCTCGGCGCGCCGGGCGCGGATGGGGGCGAAGAACTCGTTGACCGCCTCGGTGGTGAGCTTCTTGAGGGCGCCCGCCCCGCCGTCGCCGATCCTCTCGGCGACCTCCTGCGGCGCACCGGCCCCGCACAGGGAGGCCAGCACGAGCAGGTTGGCCACCTCCGGGCGGGCGAGAGGGTCGTAGGTGATGTGCCGCTCGGAGTCCGTCTTGGCCTTCCTCAGGGCCCTGGCGGTCTCGTCGGCGCTCATGCGCAGCTCGATGGTGTTGCGGCGCGACTTGCTCATCTTCTCCCCGTCCAGGCCCAGCAGCAGGGGGGCCTCGCTCAGCAGCGCCTCGGGACGGCGGAAGACCGGGTGCTCCTTGACGGCCCGCCCGTAGCGCCTGTCAAAGCGCTGGGCGATCAGGCGCGCCTGCTCCAGGTGGGGCAGCTGGTCCTTGCCCACCGGCACCAGGTTGGCCTGGCAGAAGAGGATGTCGGCCGCCTGGTGGACCGGGTAGGTCAGCAGCAGCCCGCTCATGGCCCGTCCGTCGGTGGCCTCCTGCTCGGCCTTGACGGTCGGGTTGCGGTGGAGCTCGGCCTCGGTGACCAGCGACAGGAAGGGCAGCATGAGTTGGTTGGCCGCAGGCACGGCCGAGTGCGCGAAGATCGTCGAGCGCCGGGGGTCCACGCCGACCGCCAGGGTGTCCGCCACGAGGGACAGGACGCGCTCGCGGATGGGGCCCACCCCGTCGCGATCGGTGATGACCTGGTAGTCGGCCACGAGGATCCAGGTGTCGACGCCGCGGTCCTGGATCCTCCGCCAGGAGTCCATCGTCCCGAAGTAGTGGCCCAGGTGCATGTTGCCTGTGGGCCGTACGCCGGTGAGCATGCGGTAGCGGCCCGGGTTGACATCCAGGTCCGCCTTGATCTCGGCGGATCGGGCCAGCGAGCGGGCGAGGGAGGCGTCGTCGGCGGCGTTGGCCAGGGCCTCCTCGGCCGCGTTGGGGGTCTGCGTCATGGCCTCATCCTAGGCCGGTCCCGGAGGCTCGGACGACGCGTCCGACGCCGACGGCGCGCCCGACGCCGACGGCGCCGTCGCCCCGGGTCCGAACGGCCCGGCCCGGTTCTCCCCGTCCTTCGCCGCCCCCGGCGGGGCGTCAGTCGTCCGTGGGCTGGGCGGCCAGGGCGCGCTCGACCTCCTGGCGCGCCTGCGTCACGCGCTCGGCTGTGAAGGCCTCCTCATGGGCCACCAGGGCCAGCCCGTTCAGGATCTCGGTGCCGTAGTGGTGTCCGTGGCCGTGGGGGACGTTCATGGCCCGCGGCAGGTCGGCGCTGACCTGGAAGAAGGTGATGTACGGCATCCAGCGCATGGCGGGGGAGCGGTCGGTGCCGGCCCGCTCCCGCAGCCAGTCGGGCTCGGGGGCGCGAATGAGCCGGGGCGACCACCACACCACCGGGTCGCTGGGGTGCTGGATGTAGAGGACGCGGCGGTCGCCCCAGGAGGCGTCCCCGACGAAGGTCTCCATCTCGTCGCGGTCCTGGGCGAAGCGGACCGTCAGCCCCGCCGAGTAGGTGGGATCCACCTCCCGGGTCCCCGGGTCTCGGCGGGCCACGAGATCGCTCCACAGCCGCGAGGAGTTGGGCGGCCCCACCCACAGGACGCCGTCGACGCTGCTCAGGACGTCGGACAGGTCGGAGAAGGCGGCCTCGCCCGCCACGACCCCGAGGGACTCCCCGTACAGCAGCAGCTTCGGACGGTCGTCCTGCGGCAGGGTCCGCCACCAGGCGACGACGGCCCTCACCAGCTCCCTGCCCGAGGAGCGCGCCTTGTCGGTGTCGGCGATGAACTGGACGCTCGAGGGCAGGTAGGAGTACTGGGCCGCGGCAATAGCCGTGTCGCCGTCGTAGAGGACCTCCAGGGACAGGGCCGCGATCGGGTCCACCCAGCCGGTCCCGGTGGTGGGGGCGATCATGACGGCGGAGCGGGAGGCCGCCCCGGTGCGCTCCAGCTCATCGACCACCAGGGCGGCGCGCTCGGCGTCGGTGTCGGCGCTCTTGAGCCCGGCGTAGACGCGGATCGGCTCGACGGCGGGGCGCGAGGTGACCTCCTCCAGGCCCTGGGCGCTCAGGCCGCGCCCCACGAAGCGCTTGCCGTAGGCGCCCAGGGTCTCCCACGGCACCAGCGAGCCCGGCGACCCCGAGCGCTCGGCGGCCGTGGGCCGTTCGACGTTGGGGGGATCGGCGTCGTTGCGCACGGAGAAGGCCGCCTCCGCACCGCCGATGATCAGGCCCGGGATGGCCTGGTGGACCAGGGCGAAGACCAGCATGACCACGACGATCCAGGACGACACCGAGCGCACCGGCAGCGGCAGGCGCTGGGGGAGGCGGTCGCGCAGCCAGGTCTCCAGGTGCAGCAGGCAGCGGCCGATCGCGACCAGCAGCATCCACAACCCGAAGCCGACGGGGAAGACCAGGAGGTACTGCGCCGGCGTGTAGGCCCGGGAGTCCGTCAGGGCGGCGACCTCCTGCTGCCAGCCGACCGCGCGCAGCAGGATCCCGTTGAGCGTCAGGATCACCGCCAGGCTCAGGGCGACTTCCACGCGCCGCCTCCACCTCGGCCACCACCTGGGCAGGCTCCGACCGCCGGCCTCCCACAGGACCCGGACCACCTTGCGGATCCAGGTGCGCCAGTTCCAGGAGACCCAGACCCCCAGCAGGTAGCCGGTTCCCGCGCACAGCCCGCAGGCCGCCCCCTGGAAGAGCAGGTCGCGGGGGAGCAGCGAGGGGGTCAGGGCCAGGACGAAGAACACGGCGCCCAGGACGAGCCCGGCCGGGTCGGGGCGAAGGCGGTCCCAGACGCGCGCGACGAGCAGCGGTCTGGACGGGGGCGGCGGTGTCGGAAGCTTCACGGATCGAGGTCCTCAGGGGTCGGCGGCTGAGGGCGAGGGGCCGGTGCCAAAGATATACGCGCCGTTCCGGGTCCTCCCTGATGCGTCTCAGGGTGGTGCCTGTGAAACACTCCCGCCATGACCAGGCATGTGCAGGATGGTGACGGTCTCCTCGCGGGATACTCCGAGGAGGCCGGTTCGTGGCGGCAGCGTGAGGAAGAACGTGCGCATGGCCGCGGGGGCGCCGGCCTGGTCGAGCACGGAGCGGTCGACGACCCGGTCGTCACGGCTCGTGCCCTGACCAGGATCTTCGGCCGCGGGGAGAACGCCGTGACCGCGCTGGACAGGGTGGACGTCTCCATCGCCCGTGCTCGTTTCACCGCGATCATGGGACCCTCGGGATCGGGCAAGTCCACGCTCATGCACTGCCTGGCCGGCCTGGAGTCCGCCACCTCCGGGACGATCACCCTGGACGGGCAGGAGATCACCTCCATGAGCCAGCGGCGCCTGACCAGGCTGCGCCGCGAGCGCATCGGCTTCGTCTTCCAGTCCTTCAACCTGGTCCCCTCCCTGACGGCCGGGGAGAACATCACCCTGCCCCTGGACATCGCCCGCCGGAAGGTCGAGCGCAGCCGCTTCGACCAGGTCGTCGAGGCGGTGGGGCTGTCCGACCGCCTGTCCCACCGGCCCGCCGAGCTCTCCGGCGGCCAGGTCCAGCGCACCGCCTGCGCGCGCTCCCTCGTGGGCCGCCCCGCCGTCGTCTTCGCCGACGAGCCCACCGGGAACCTCGACTCCCGGGCCACCGAGCAGGTCCTGAGGGTCCTGCGCTCCAGCGTCGACGACTTCGACCAGAGCGTCGTCATGGTGACCCACGAGGCCGAGGCGGCGGCCTGGGCGGACACCGTGCTCTTCCTGCGCGACGGACGGGTCGTGGCGCAGATGGACGAGCCGGACCGCGACCGGGTCCTGGAGGCGCTGCACGACCTGGGCTCCCCCGAGGGCGGGAGCGTCGGGAGCAGGCGGCCCGCCGCCGCGCAGGGGCCGTCGCTGTGATCCGGGTCGCTCTGCGCTCCGTGCGGGCCCATGCCGGACAGTTCCTGCTGACGGCGCTCGCCGTCGTCCTGGGCGTGACCTTCCTGTCTGGCACCCTCGCCCTGCGCGGCGTCCTGTCCGACACCTTCTCGGCGCTGATGTCCTCGACCATGACGGCCGACCTCTACGTGACGGGGCAGCCGATCAGCGGTGCGCAGTCCGGCGGCGGCAGCGGGGTCCTCACGGAGAAGATCGACGGGGCGGCGGCCGAGCAGATCGCCCGGGTCGACGGCGTGCGCGCCGCCCACGCGGCCTCCTCGCTCAGCGGGACGCTCGTAGGGGCCGACGGCACGCCCGTGACCTCCACCGGCGCCCCGACGCTCATCGTCCCCGCCTTCCCCGACTTCCCGGGATGGCGGCTGGTCGCGGGCCGGGACCCCTCCGGGACCGGTGAGATCGCCCTGGAGTCGGACGCCCTGAGACGCTCGGGCCTGGCCGTCGGAGACCGCACGCACCTGGTCGTGGACGGCACCCCCTCCGAGGTGACGGTGGTCGGGGAGCTCACCTACGGCACCTCGATGGCCGGGGCCACGATCGTGGCCGCGGACCCCGACTGGGTCATGGGGGTGGCCGCCCCGGACGGCAAGGTCGCCCAGATCGAGATCACCCTGGCTGACGGCGCCGACACCGCCGCCGTCAGCCGGCAGATCACGGACCTGCTCCCCGACTCGGACCGCCTGCAGACCCGCGCCGAGCGCATCGACGAGCAGAACGCCTACGTCGAGTCCATCCTCGGCTACGTCCAGACCTTCCTGCTGGTCTTCGTCGTCCTGGCGATGTTCGTCGGCTCGTTCATCATTATGAACACCTTCGCCATGAGCGTGCGCCAGCGCCAGAAGGAGTTCGCCCTCCTGCGGGCGGTCGGGGCCTCGCCCACGTCCGTGTTCGCCACGGTGCTGTTCCAGGCCATTGTCATCGGCCTGCTCGGGTCGCTCATCGGCGTCGCGGGCGGGGCCGGCCTGACCCGCCTCCTCGTGGCCGGCCTGGAGGCCTACGGCATGCCCCTGCCCGGCGGGGTGCCCATGACGAGGGGCGTCATCGCCGCATCCGTCGCCATCGGCCTGCTGGTGACCATCGTGGGCGCACTCCTGCCCGCGCGGGACGCCGCCCTCACCCCGCCGGTGGAGGCCATGCGGGGGACCGCGGGTGCGCGCGAGAAGCCCCTGTGGGTCCGCGGCGCCGTCGGGGCGCTCCTGACGGCGGCGGGCCTGGCGGGCGTGGTCGCCGCCTGGACGGGCGACGACCTGCCCCATTGCACCGCCGTGCTGGGCGCGGGCGCGGGCGCCCTCGTGCTCGGGCTGCTCGTCTGCTCCCCGGTGCTCGCCCGCCAGTCCATCGCGGTCCTCGCCATGCCGCTGCGCCTCCTGCGCCCCGTCGGGCGCCTGGCGGCCCGCAACCTCGCGGCGGCGCCCCGCCGGACGGCCGCGACCTCGGCGGCGCTGGTGATCGGCGCGGCGCTCGTGTGCGCCGGGACGATCATCGCCTCCTCCATGCAGGCCTCGATCACCGACATCGTCAACGACTCCATGCGGGCCGACCTCCTGGTGCGAGCAACCGCGACATCGGGTCGGCTCACCCCCCTGCCCGCCGAGATGACCGAGCAGATCAACGCGCTCGACGGCGTGAAGGAGACCACCGGCTACACCGCGTACTCGGTGTCCACCACCCTGCCGGACGGCACCGAGAACGTGGGCTACATGGTCGCCGTCGACCCCCAGCGCTACCCCGACTTCTACGACCCGAACGTGACCGCCGGCTCGCTGGACTCCCTGGACGACGCGCACGTGGCGGCCTTCGCCGACTCCGGCCTGCAGCTCGGCGACCAGGTCGCGGTCACCGGACCGGCGGGCTCCGTGACGGCCACCGTCTCGGCGGTCGCCGACTCCAAGGGGCTGACCGGCACCCTCTACGCCACCCCCGAGGTCGCGGCAGCCGTCGGCTCGTGGACCGCCCCGGCGCCGACCGACCCGCAGGAGGTCCTGAGCTCCCCGCAGGGTCTGTTCGTCTCCCTGGCCGACGGGGCCGACATGGGCACCGTGCAGTCCCAGATCCAGGAGATCGTCGCCCCGGCGTACGTCTTCGAGGTCCTGGACGCCGATGAGCTCTCCGACCAGGTCGGCCAGATGGCCGACCAGATGCTCGCCGTCCTCTACGCGCTGCTGGGCCTGTCCCTGGTCATCGCCGTCCTCGGCATCGTCAACACCCTCGTCCTGTCGGTCAGCGAGCGAACCCGCGAGATCGGGCTCATGCGCGCCGTCGGTCTGGGCCGGGCCCAGGTGGCAGGCGAGATCCTGTGCGAGTCCGTCCTCACCGCCGTCTACGGCACCGTCCTGGGCGGGGCCACCGGCGTGCTGCTGGCCGGGGCCCTGCGCTCGGTCCTGGCCGACCGGGGTCTGACCGAGCTGGCCATCCCCTGGCCCCAGCTGGCGGTCATGCTCGCGGCGGCCGTCGTCGTCGGCGCTCTCGCCGCCCTGTGGCCGGCGCTGCGCGCCGTCCGGCTGCCGGTCCTGAGGGCCATCGCCACCGAGTGAGCACTGGAAGTGATTCCAAGGGGTGCGGAGCTCGCCGGACGGAGTGCGCTCACGTTCCGGCTCGACACCGGCCGGCAGGGCCGGCGCGGAGGGGCTGCCTACCATGGGTCCCGCCATCGGGAAGAAGGAGACCGGCATGGACGACGAGGCGGCACCGTGAGCGGGCGCGAGCTGATCGCCCTGGGCACCGGCAGCCTGGCGCCCACCCGGGAGCGCAACCAGTCCGGCCACCTCCTGCGCTGGGGGGCCGCCGGCGTCCTCTTCGACCCCGGCGAGGGCACCCAGCGGCAGATGACCCTCGCGGGCGTCCCGGCGCGGTGCATCCGCATCATCTGCCTGACGCACCTGCACGGCGACCACTGCCTGGGGCTGCCCGGGGTCCTCCAGCGCCTGTCCCTGGACCGGGCGCCCCACCCGGTGACCCTCGTCTACCCGGCATCCGGCCAGGAGTACGTGGACCGGCTGCGCGCAGCCAGCATCCACCACGACGAGCTCGACCTGCGCCCGCTGCCGGTCGAGGTCGGCAGCGAGCCGGCCGAGGTGCTGCGCGCGCCCGGCCTGGTCCTGTCCGCCGCCGCCCTGGACCACCGGGTCGACGCCGTCGGCTACCGGGTCCAGGACCCGCCCGGCCGGGTCTTCGACCCCGGCGCCCTGGCGGAGCGGGGCATCGCCGGGCCCCTTGTGGGGCGGCTGCAGCGCGAGGGGCGCATCGAGACCGACGGCGCCGTCACCAGCCTGGAGGACGTGACCCGCGAGCGCGTCCCCGCCTCCTTCGCGCTGGTTCAGGACACCCGGCCCTGCGAGGGCGCCCGGCGCCTGGCCGACGGCGTCGACCTGCTGGTCATGGAGGCGGCCTACCTGTCCGACCTGGCCGGCAAGGCCCGCGAGTACGGGCACTCCACGGCCCTGGAGGCCGGGCGGCTCGCCGCGGCGGCGGGCGCCGGCAGGCTGGCCCTGACCCACTTCTCCTCCCGCTACGGCTCCGCCGAGGCGCACGCGGCCGAGGCGAGGAGCGCGCACGGCGACGTCGTCGCGCTCGCGGACCTGGACCGGGTGCGGATCCGCTGAGCCGTGGGCGGCCGCCGAGCCCGGACCGATCTCGGCGCGGAAGTGGACCGATCTCGAGCCGGAGTACGACCGATCTCGGCGTCAGGGGCGGGAGCCGGGTGCGGAGGGGGTCCTCAGGGGCTCGAGCACCTCGCCGGACAGGTAGATTCGCATGCTCAGCGCGTCCAGGGTCGTGGTGTCCCCGGGGCGGTCGTGGCGGCACTCGGCGGAGCGCCGCGGCCTGTCCTTCGTGGGCCTGACGACGCGGGTGCGGGCCGCCCCGCGGCTGACCCGGTGGGCCAGGGCGAAGGCCGAGGTGTGCGGGCGCGGCACCGCCCACGTGGAGTCCCAGGACAGGTGCCAGTCGGTGCCGTGGCCGTCGGGCAGCGTGACATCGACCTGGTCCAGCCAGCCGTTGATGACCACCAGCAGGTCGTTGTCCCCCAGCGGCCCGCCGTTGCGCAGCATCTGGACCACGCGCGTCCACGGGTCGTGCCAGGCGTTGGTGCTCATGGGGACGCCGTCGGCCCGGTACCAGGACAGGTCGGGCAGCGTGTCGCCCTCGGGCACGGTGCCCGTGGCGAAGATCTCCGGCCGCAGCACGGGGTGGGAGCCGCGCAGTCCGATGAGGAACCGGGCGGTGGCCAGCAGGTCGTACTGCCATGGCGCCAGGTCCCAGTCGTACCAGGAGATGGGGGAGTCCTGGCAGTAGGAGTTGTTGTTGCCCTCCTGGGTGCGGCCCATCTCGTCGCCGCCCAGCAGCATCGGCATGCCGGCGCTGATGAACAGGGTGCCCAGCACATTGCGGGAGGAGCGGCGCCGCAGCATCTCGATCGGGCCCCCGCCCATGCCCTCGGCCAGCGGCCCCTCGAAGCCGTGGTTCCAGGAGCGGTTGTCCTCGGTGCCGTCGCGGTTGTCCTCGCCGTTGGCGAGATTGTGCTTGTAGTCGTAGGTGACCAGGTCGCGCAGGGTGAAGCCGTCGTGCGCGGTGACGAAGTTGACGCTGCCCAGCGGGCCGCGCCCGCCGGGACACTCCCCGTAGCTGAAGGTGTCGGCGCTGCCCGACAGGCGCGTGGCCAGGTCACGCAGGTCGGAGCCCGGGCGCCCCCTGGACATCTCCGAGGCGTCGCGCAGCCAGAAGGAGCGCACCGTGCCGCGGTAGCGGTCGTTCCAGTCGTGGAAGGGCAGGGGGAACTCGCCGGTGCGCCAGCCGCCCGGGCCGATGTCCCACGGCTCGGCGATGAGCTTGACACTGCGCAGGACCGGGTCGGTGGCCATGCCGATGAGCAGCGGGTGCCGGCTGTAGAACTCCGAGGCGTTGCGGCCCAGGGTGACCGCCAGGTCGAAGCGGAAGCCGTCGACGCCGACGCTGCCGGCCCAGTAGCGCAGCGAGTCGAGCGCCAGCTGGACGGCGCGCGTGGAGCGGAAGTCCACCGTGTTGCCGGTGCCCGTGACGTCGATGTACTGGGCGGGGCGGTGCGGGGCGTGAAGGTAGTACTCCAGGTTGTCCAGGCCCCGCAGGGACAGGCTCGGCCCGCCCACCCCCGACTCGCAGGTGTGGTTGTAGACCACGTCCATGATCACCTCGAGGCCGGCCTCGTGCAGCAGGGAGACCATGCCGCGCAGCTCGTCCAGAACCGCCTGGGGCCCGGCGGCCTGCGCGGCGGCGGTGGCGTAGGTGGGCTCGGGGGCGAAGTAGGACAGCGTCGAGTACCCCCAGTAGTTGGTCAGGCCGCGCTGGAGGAGGAAGGCCTCGGAGAAGGAGGCGTGTATGGGCAGCAGCTCGACGGTGGTCACGCCCAGCGAGTGCAGGTGCTCGATCGCGGCGGGGTGGGCCAGGCCCGCGTAGGTGCCGCGCAGCCCGGGCGGAACGTCGGGCATGTCGTGGGTGAAGCCCTTGACATGCGTCTCGTAGACGATGGTGCGCCCATCGGGCACCCTGGGCCCGGGCACGACCGCGAACTGCTCACCGGTGACCACGCCGAGGGCGACGTGCTCGGCCGAGTCCAGCTCGGAGGGGACGAAGGGCACGTAGGCGGGGGAGAGGTCGTCCTCGACGGCGTGCGCGTACAGCTCGGGCCCCAGGACCGGCTTCCCGTCCAGGGCGCGGGCATAGGGGTCGAGCAGGAGTTTGCGGGGGTTGAACAGCAGGCCCTCGGAGGGCTCCCACGGCCCGTGGACGCGGTATCCGTAGCGCTGCCCGGCCCTCACGCCGGGAACGTGCGCGTTCCACAGGCCGAGCCTGGGGCCGTGCAGGCCGATTCTTTGCTCCGAGACGACGGTGCCGGTAGCATCGGTGTCGATCAGGCACAGGTCGACGGCGGTCGCGTGCGGCGCGACCACGGCGAAGTCGGCGCCGTCCCCGGTCAGGGTGGCGCCCAAGCGGGTGCGGTCCGACGCCTCGGAGGCTGCTCGGGCGGCCGGCTGCGGCTCTGACGAGGGCGACATGGGCTCCATTGTCGACGCACATCCGCCAAGCGGCCACTCGAAGCAGACGTGGGACACGCCTCGCAGCCCGAGCCGAGCGGGCCGGTGCGCGTGACCCAGCGCTCATCAGCGCGGGTGGCCGGGTGTGGCAGTCTTGGACGCATGAAGATCGTGGTCTGCATCAAGCACGTTCCCGACGTGCAGTCTGAGCGGCGCATCGAGGGCTCCCGCCTGGTCCGGGGCGAGGACGACGTCCTCAACGAGCTCGACGAGAACGCCGTCGAGGCCGCCGTCAGCCTGGTCGAGGAGCTCGGCGGGGAGGTCGTGGCCCTGACCATGGGCCCCGATGATGCCGAGGACGCCGTCCGTCGCGCCCTGCAGATGGGGGCGGACTCCGGGGTCGTCGTCAGCGACGACGACCTGACCGGCTCCGACGTCGTGGCCACCGCGCGCGTGCTGGCCGCCGCCGTCGGGCGCATCGGCGGGGTCGAGCCGGCCGGCGGCACCGGGGACGTGGACCTGGTGGTCACCGGCATGGCCTCCCTGGACGCCATGACCTCCATGCTGCCCGGAGCGCTGGCCGCCGCCCTGCGCGTGCCCGCCCTGACGCTGGCGAGCTCCCTGGAGGCGGGCGCTGAGGAGGTCACCATCACCCGCACCACCGGCACGCTCAGCGAGGTCCTGTCCGCCCCCCTGCCCGCGCTCGTGTCCGTGACCGACCAGGCCAACGAGCCGCGCTACCCCAACTTCGCCGCCATGCGCGCTGCCAGGAAGAAGCCCGTCGACACCTGGGACCTGGCGGACCTGGGCCTTCAGCCGCGCTCGGCCGCCGTCGAGGTCGTGGGCGCCGAGGCCCGGCCCGCCCGACAGGCCGGCACCATCCGCACCGACGCCGGACAGGCCGGGCGCGAGCTCGCCGCCTGGCTCGTAGACTCCAAGCTCGTCTGAGAACTCGTCTGAGCGCGCACACAAGACGTAAGACCCCGCTCGCCCAAGGAGAAGACCATGCCTGCCATGTCCGAGGCTCTTGACGCCCCCGTCCTCGTGCTCGCCGACCTCGACGGTGCCCGCCCGGCCGACACCGCCCTCGAGCTCGTCACCGCCGCCCGGGCGCTGACCGCCGGCGACGTCATCGCCCTGACCCCGGGGCCCCTAGAGGCCGGCGCCCCCGCCCTGGCCGCCGCGGGCGCCACCCGCCTGCTGGTCGCCGACCTGGACGGGGAGCAGGCCCTGGCCGCCGCGGCGGCCGACGCCGTCGTCGCCGCCGTCCGCGAGACTGCCCCCGGGGCGGTCCTGGTCGCCGGCGACTACCGCGGCAAGGAGGTCGCCGGGCGCGCCGCCGTCCTCCTGGACTCCGCCTGCGTCAGCGACGTCGCCGATCTGC
>ERZ773099.752-NODE-752-length-25550-cov-8.775368_pt1 | contig 25550 bp, 36 predicted proteins | sample MGYA00511120_ERZ773099 | MGnify/ENA primary metagenome ERZ773099 (study PRJEB29015, sample SAMEA2738012) | human oral metagenome | biome: human oral; feature: human-associated habitat; material: dental | place: China | collected 2104 ... | reverse complement strand
TTGCCATCTTCATCATAATACGTAAAACCATTGGATGAGATTATTACTCTTGGTAAATAAGTTGATTTATCACGAATTATTATCTCGGCTGTTGTTTGGTTTACGATTAAAGTTCCATCATTGGAGCTTATTTTCTCATCACTACTTTGTTTTACAGTTTGCTGAAAATTCATATTATCCTTTCTAGCTCAATCGATCTGGGCTATTTAATTTTGATTTATTTAATATAAATGGTGATAAAATTTCACACTTTCTAGCCTTAATGACTGTTTCTAATAGCCCTGTGGACCACGAAAAAGATAAACTGGTAATTATATATGTTCCAGGGTATTTATAATCCACAGTGATAATGTCATTAAGTTGTAGACTAGGGTCTCCAATAACATTCATTTCAATTATTGTGGAATATTCTGAGTAATTGTGGATAACTCCTTTTGCAAATTCTTCACAGCTTTTTAATGAACCGAAGAAGTTATTATCCGAGACTTCCAAATTAGACGTACCAAATCGATCTATACTATCCTGGTCTACAGCTGTGTATTCAATCTCATCTTTTCTAATTGCCTTACCACGCAGTTCGAGCTTATTAACACTAACAAAATCATCTCGGTCGTTTATAATCTTAATTTTTGCTGATTCTGGAAAAACATCCATCGAAGCATTTACTCCCCTAGTACAGCGTCTACCTTCATGGTTAAGACAAGTAAACCAAGAGTTATTCATTGTACCATTAAAAACAAGCGGAATCACACTCCACGCAATTCTATTAAAATCAACCCAAAACTCTAGGGTGCTTTTAGGTTTTACCCGATAAGCATCCTTGCTCGATGCTTCCTTGTAGCCACTATCATTCTCAAGAGTAAAAATCGATTGACCATTTTCAATCTTACTAAGTTCAGCTTTAATCTGAACACTGTTGATAATACTGTTGTCAAAATCAGATTTAATACTTACGATATTATGTTTGCCAAACAACATTACAGGCTGTTTACCTATAACATCACTTTTAGTAATAAAGTTAATTATTCCTTGTTCATCTTGATACAAAGTACCATTTTCAGCCTGTACTAATTTACGTAAATATTCATCAACCTTGTTGTCTTTTCTAAGTAAAACAAAAGGAATAATGTTCTTACCTTTCTGAAGTTTATACTGACTAGGACCTAAATCGAACTGTTCTAAGATAACCTTAATCACTTCATCAGTTCTAACATCACGAAGCATTACAGTCTTTTTTATTTTTTGGTCACCAATGTTCCTTAAAAAATCATAAGAGGTCCACTTCATCTGAAGTGTATCATCTGAATAACTGGGCATTTTATTAGTAGTACCAGCAAACATCTGTATTTTTTGTTGGCTTTTAAATCCTAAGAAAAATAAAATAAATCGATTAGGTAAAACATAGGAATTTATAGCTGGAAGAGTTGCGTCTTTATTATAATTAAAATAACCATCATAATTATTCAGTTCAATATCTAAAATTGCAGATTGGATATTATTTGGGAACTCAATACTCCTAGATATTTCAGCTTTTATTACCCTTTTCTTTAAATCTACAAATTCATAAGCATCAAAATTATTGAATTGTTTGGTTTGGTTCGAAGATAATAAATCACTACCATTTAATGTTGATTTATCTAAGGTAAACCAATTTTTATTAGGATCTATTTTCTTAGTAAAAGAGATTTTTAAATCACCCCTGATTGGAATAACCGAGCTACTAGCAACTTTATGAAAATTATCATCAACTACTTGCATATTACTTAGTCTCGCGCATTTTTATTTCTACATCTTTCACCATTCCACAGTTACTAACAATCTCTTTGTCAGACAATTCAAAAACAACTGGAACATCAACAACATCAATAACACCATCTCTTTTAATGGTGATAAGAGGTCGATTAGAGTTGGTGTTTTGCCGATCGTAAAAATCTTTAAGCCTATCATATTGCTTAGAACTCATATATCCCCACTTATGAGACCAGCTTCTCTTAGTAAATGAATGATAAGTTGTAATATTACCATCGATTGTCATAATATCGGTTTTCCCAGCAATAATATTCTGTTTTAATGGCACTTCCAGTAAATCAAAAGTAACTAAATCTTGAGAATCTTTTATCGTTAAAGTTATATTCTTATCCATATAATCGAACCCTTCGAATTTCTTCTAATTTATCTGCTATTTGTTGGGCAACCTTTCGCTGTTCTCGTTCGCTAGTGGCAAATGTTCCATAAACGTTGATGTTATAGGTACTGCCCTTACTTGTAGCCTGATTAATCTTATCGATAAGACTATTCATTTTACTTTCAGGTACAACCCATTCATTTTGACCACCATCACCAGCATAGATAATTGATCCACCATTATTAGGACTTACGATACCACCAGTTGCTAATCGTGGAATATCTAACCTATTAACAATAGGAATATGAACATTAGGAATGTTATTAATAATTTTTGCCGCACCATTAATAGCATCAATAAACGTATTAACTGCACTTTCTGCAAAACCTAATATTGGATTAACAATGCCTTTGACAGCACCACTAAATACATTGCCAACGGCCGTTCCAACAGGTGAAAATATATCGATTATCCCTTTCCATAATCCAGCAAAGAAGTCACGTATACCAGAAAAGACCCTTTTAATACTGTCAGAAGCTTCTTGGAATTTTCTTCCAAACCAATCAGAAATACCTGAAAAAATTAGTGTAATGCCTGTATAAACATCATCGAAATACTGAACTACATGATCCCATACCGCCGTTACTTTCTCTTTGGCTTTATAGAAAATAAAACCTATAGCATCACCAAGTATATTAAGTGCTAATGTAATCTCATCTTTAAATTTATAGAATAATCCAACAATAAGCGATATTGGCCAGAAAATAATAGCAACAATAGTAAGTCCCCATTGTTTGATGAATTCTACGATGCCATTAAATATACCCACGATATTCTGCCAAATACCTACGATCATATTCCATACCGCTTCAAATGCTTGCTGAATAGGAGTAGTAATAGGCTCGAATAATTCCATAAAATACTGAGCTATTGGAGCGATAAATTCACCTATTAGTTCGCCAATTAGTTCTACTGCACCCTCAAGTACAGCCATCACCATAGCACCCACACCATCGAGGATAGTGCTAATAACATCAGGGTCTGTTAGCACTTGAACAAGGTTTTTAATTACAGTTTTTATCATTTTTATATTTCTTTTTACACCCTGGACCCAGACTTTCATAAGCGCAACTGCAAGTTCATAAAAACCTTCAATAAGAGCTTTTAGAACCGCTGGATCTGACAATATTTCCACAATAGCTATAGTTATCATGTTAAGCGCTTCAACAAGCTTTGGAAGAATCTTAACTATAGCCTTAATAATTTTTGGTAATGCTGTAGTAAAGACCCCAACTAATGAATCAAGAATAACAGGAAGCGCGTCGAAGATATTATATATGAATCCATTTAATATATTTAAAATAAGATCAAGAAGCGTTTCACTCAAATCAGCTAAATTAATGAAAATTGAATTTATTAAAGAAACGATTGAGCTAGCAAGTGGTCCAGCTAGGTTGTAAAGGATGGCTGTAAATGAACTAATTATGTAAGAAAGAATCTTGGGTAACACTGCGGACAAGCTCTTAAGAGCTTGTTCTATAACAGGCACAATATTCCATATTAAATTGTAAGCTGATTCTGCCATTCCATCCATTACTTGCTCTAAAGAGTTCTGAGACAAACCTTTAACATCAGCCATCATTGTAAGCAAGTTGGCGTAGCCAGCCTTTAAAGAATTAAAGCTACCCGATATTGTTTCACTTGCTTCTTTGGCGGTAGTGCCTGTAATACCCATCTTTTCTTGAACTTTATGAATACCTTCAATAATTTTATTAAAAGGCACTTCATTCATGTTTTTAGCTGTTGCCTTAAAGCCACTGCCCATAACACCTGTATCGTTAATCAATCGAGCCATTTCAGACGCCGTACCACCATAACCAAGTTTTAGGTTATCTAACATGGTGTAGTTCTGCTTGGCAAATCCTTGATAAGCTTGCTGAATAGAACCCATGCTTGTACCCATCTTATTAGCGTTATCTGCCATATCGATAACAGCCTGATTAGCATATTTACCGGCTTCTTCGGTATTACCTTTTAATCCTTGTAATAAGCTAGCACTAAAGCTAGTAACTGTATCTAAATATTCATTAGCAGACAATCCAGCTGTTTTATAAGCCTGGTTAGCATAATTCATCATGGTACCGTACATCTTTTCCCCGAAGAGGGTTTCGATACCACCTGATAATTGCTCGAACTCTGCAAAGCTAGACGTTGATTTTGCAACTAACGCACCAATTCCAGCAGTAGCTGCACCAACACCAACCAAAGCTGCCTTACCAATACCCGCTACGATACCTTTAAGAGAAGATAAACCGCTTTTAGCACGATCCATAGCATTCTCTGAATCAGAAGATGCTTGAGCTAATTTACCCTTATTCTTATTAACATGTTGTTGAGTTGCAGAATCAGCTTCAGAAAGACCCTTCTTAAAATTAGAAGAATCTAATTCCAGGATATATTTAGCTTTACCTACTGTATATTCAGACATATTAACTTTATCTTTCTAATTCTGACTCTTTTAAAAAAGGTTTCATCGATTTCTGCCAAAAACCACGCTCTTTAGCAAAAGGAGTACTACATGCCGTAGTTTGAACCTGACCTGTTTCAACAAGCTTCTGATACCAGACTTTTCTAGCTCCCCTAATCAAAGCAAATGCTTCTTCAAGGTTTATCTCGTTATTTCTAATAGCTTCTATAGCATTCCAACCGAAATAATAACCAAATTCAGCTACTAAATAGATTTCACTTGATACCTTATTTTCAGAAGACCTTTCTGTTTTAGCCATTCTAAGCTCATATAGTTCAAGAGCTTTTTTACGATCTTCTTCACTCATAATATCGAGTAGTGATATTGGTTTTTTATTTTCCATTTTTATCCTTGCCATTCATTTTTAAATATCTGTTTTAGGATATCTTCAACACCTTCTTTACCTAAAGATTTAACTAGCTCTTTGCTTAAATGCTGATCTTCTGTACCATCGTCAAAAAGCTTTTCATAAACAGCATTTATTCGCTTTGTTAAGCTGACTTGCTTATCTAAGATGTTTTCTACTTCAGTTAAGGTGTTTTCAACCTCTTCTTTATGATTCTTGTAAGTTTCTTCGTTTAAATTGTTTAGAATATTTTCTTTTCCAGAAAATTCTGTACCTTTTCGACCTAATTCAACACTTTCTCGATTACAAGCTATTAAATCTAGCTTATCGCCAGCTCCTAGGTTTCTAACTTTGTATAAATGACCATCAATTTTTACATCTCGCCATTTTAATGTGTTTTTTGTTGAAATTTCGATAATATCTGACATTTTAATCCTTTATTTTACTGATATTACCCCCAGATTAATGATTAGTAATACGTCAAATAAATAAAACTACTTTAGATAAATATCTATTCCACGTTTTGCAACAGCATCACCAGCATTTTTAAGATAATGAGGACCAGTACCAGGAGTCGTATAGTGTTTAAACTGCTTTTGTTCCTGAATAAGGGCATAAAGAGTACCACTTTCACCAAAAACTATGGTCTGTTTTTTACCATTATTTTCAGCCTGAATATCACCAGAATGACGCATATTACCAGTTTTTCTTGGAGCAGTTAATTTTGCACCTTGTAAAACACTCTCAGCCATCTGAGATAAAGCATTAATGCTATTAGCCTCTTGGACCCTAGAAAAAACATCAAAATTATTAGTTCTTTGTACTTTAGTCATACTATTATTGTGATTTAAAATAATACGGCATAAAAAAAGAGGCTTTCGCCTCTTCTTTTAAGCTTGTGTAGGTTTTGCTTTCCACGCCTGAGCTGTAGCATCCCAGTACTGTGGTGTCTTAGGATCAGGATAACCAAGCAACATATAACCTTGATCGGTAGGTTGCATCTGAATGGTTGCTTCAATAGATAATGCATCACCTGTAGATAATGATGGATTAAATTTTGTAGTAACAATACCCTTATAAATATGAATATCATTCTTAGCATCCTTACCATCACAAACATGGTGAACATGAACTGCAACACCATCGCTATTCTTCATACAACTACCACCGCCAAATACCATTGCATCAGTTCCAGCTAGGTTATATAGAGATTTAAGCTGTTCGAGCTCCGAAATATACATCGTGAATGCAAGCTCAGCACTAGTAGCTTTACCAGTTGGTTGTTTTCGTGTTCCTGCTTGTGTTTCTACCTCAAGTGTGCCTTCTTCGTAATTAGGTGTTATATCCCCTAATATCTGTGCTGGGATAAGAACTTTTCCAAAATTGATCTCCCATTTTCCAGCTAGAAGTGGTTTATCTCCATTCATTCTTTTTCTCCTTTTTAATAATTAATTGTTCCTGTTATTGAATAAATCATCTTGCCATTTACATCTTGTCCTATAGACGAGATTGTTGATGTAGGTTTTATCGTAACATTGCAGTATTTTTCAGTCGTTATTGGTGGTACTGCTGGTAAACAACAAACACCATATGACTTGATAAGAAAATTCAAAACATCTTCAAGTTTTTTATAGCCATCGACATCATTTTTACCCCTAGAGTAAAGCTCAAAGCCTTGTGTTCGAACAGTTCCATGATCTATATAGCTACCTACATTGACAATGTATAATCCTTCTTTGCCTAAAGATAATTTTTGAAAAAATAAATCTTTATCTATTTTTCCAAAGCCATTCTCTTCTAAAAATTTAAGTAAAGCTAATGTTATCATGTTAGTTTTCCACAAAGGTTGCCTTTTGAAGCTTAAGAGTTAAATGTTCGACCTCGTTGTTATCATAATTAACGCCTTTAGAGATGTGTAGTATTACATAATCGGTGCCTTCATATCTAATACCATCACCTTCTTTGCAAGTGTCTTCTGGATGTGCGTGTAAAGTAGCATCAGAAGTTATTACTTCTCTTTCGCTTGTTGCATCAAAGCCGACCTTATATTTAAAGATGCCTGTTCGATCTTGTTTACTAATAATCCTATTGCCATAAACTTCACCACGACTAATTTCTAAATATATATAAGGTGTTTCTTTAAATACATTAAATACAGTAGCCGTCATACACATCGTCCAAATTAAGACCATTACTATTATTTACAATAATTGTTTTACCGTGTTCAATTGCGACATCACATCGGTTGTATCTAGCTATGATTAAAGAGAACTTTTTAAATACATCTTTAAAAGCGTTGTAATCGTTTTTATATTGAATACTAAAATCTTCTACTCTTTTGCTTGAGATATTGCTATCTATAGCGTTGTTATCAGATATGCTCTTGAATAAATTAGCCAAAACAATTTTTAAATCACTTGGTATCTTCTCAGCCGTAAAATCATAACAAAGCGCATTTTTAAGCATCTCTATAGCAATATCAGAATAAAGATCAAAGTACTTTATTTCCATAGAAGAAAGAGGACGACCAATTAAAGCCGATACATCTTCTTTTGTAATTGCAGTAGCCATAATTTAAATCGTCCTTTCTATCTTTACTAAGCTTTAGTAATACCTGCCAATGTTTTGTATCCTTGAGCAGAACCTGCTACATAACGCTCTAATAGCATAATGTCTTGGTTCTTATTAAGGTCGTAGTCTATTCGAGTAGTAGCACTAGCTTCACCGTTTAATACATAACTTTGGTTTTGGTATGCGATTAAACTTACATCCTTACCTTCCATTTCAGGTAATTCGTAAATAGCAGTAACACCTAGCATATCTTCAAGCTTCATACCCATAGGTAATAGTAGAGCTCCATTCTTATCACGTGCTAAGGCTAATTGAGTCTTAAAGCCTTTAGGTGCGATTAGGACCTTACCTTTATTTTCACCATCTTCTACAGCACCAAGTACTCTAACAGCTTTATCGTACATAGTTTCATCAGCAACAGGTGCTAATTTCGTTGCAACAACCTTACTAAATGCATCAGTACTAGAGATTTCACTGATCATTGGGAATAAGCCTCTATTACCTTGTTTTGTTGCCTTATCACCAGTACCTTGTCCGAAAATAGCACCAACAACAATAGCATTAGCTACACGGCTTGCTAATTCTTCTACTCTAAATGCTAATAATTCACCTGTTTCATCGTCATAAAGATCCTGTAAATCAAGTTCTAGCATTTTGTAGATACCAATACCTTTTAGGTCTCTTCGAACACTTGTAAGAGTTTGTCGGTCTTTCGTATCACCCTTTTTATGGCCTTGAGCAGTGCTTTCGGTACTCATTGCATAAACTGCCATAGAGCGAACAGCAATGAATCTAAAGGTTCCTAATACACCTGGATTATCTTCCCATGCCTTAAAGAAAATGCTTTCAATTCGAGCAGGTAAAATTGCATCACCGGTTACGCCTTTAGATTTAAGGTTTTCCATCCAGCTCTTCATGATTTCTTCATTAGAACCACGCTTAAACTTCAAAATTGTGTTTTTAAAGTCAACAAGAGCTTCTTTAGTTTTTAGATAATCGTTAGTAGTTTTTTGCACAGGCTGAATAGCTTTATTAGCTACCCCATCCATTGCAATCTTTTTTCTTTCTTCGTCTTTCATCTTTTCTTCCTCTTTTTCGTTACTATTTTCGTTGGCATCTGATGGTTCACTGTTATCAGGTTCAGGCTCATTTACTTCTTGGTTTTCGTCAGCAGATTCATTAGTAACTGATTCTTGTTCTGCTGATTCAGCACCAGGATTATGATCCACACCGTCTCCAGTTGCTAAACCATGGACATCGTTTTGTTTTTCTTTTTCTTGCATTAATTCTCCTTCCATAAGGGATTTAACGGCTAATAATCTAGCTTCCCTATTGCAACCTCGATAAACAAGGCTTACTTCGATTATTTCGGCGTTAGATATAACACCAGTATCAAAGTTGTAATCAAAGTCAGACATAGTGATACTAAAAGCATTAGATAAGTGCTCTTCCTTAATTAGAGTAAGCATTTCTTGAGCAATTTCTCTTGATGAAATAGATGCTTCAAAGACTAACTCATCATTTTGAAGATATGCTTTCTTAACCGAACCAATCGTATCAGTTACATCACGGCTATGGTTAAGCATCAAAGGAATATCAATCACATCAGATAAACCTTCTGCGGTCATTGCTCCTACAGATACTTCACCACCACCTTTTAAAGGTAATCGAAGAGATTTTACATCTACAGTTTCATTACTTCGGTCAGTCCTGTTCGATGATGCAACGAAAACAATCTTTTCTTCACCACTATCGTTTTTCTTAACCTTAAGGTTGTTAACAATAATAGATTTAGATTTTATTTCTTTCTTCATTGTTCGTCTTTATTTAAATTAATATTTACTATAGCGTTCATCATGAACATTGCTATGACATAGATATTAATAATTAGTAGTACGTCAAAACTATTCAAATTTATAAAATATATCTTCCTTTGAAGAATCAGGTGTAACAACTTTTATTTTTAGTCTAGTTTTACATTTTGAGTTCGAACATATCAGGTCATCGATTATAACCGTACCTTTTGCCGTCATAAGATACCTACCGCATTCTTTACAAAAGATTTTCATTTAACAACCTCATACCTAACACTACATTTACAATGTGGATGTAAATTAGCAGAATCTATATCATCAAAATCATTTTTATAAACACCACCATCTTTACCGTGAATTAAATCACCTTTTAAAAAGAATGGTTCATTTACTAAAGCTTCTTTATCTTGAACAGCTTTACAAAATTCACAAGGTTCATGACCAGGATTTGTAAACCAGACTTTCTTAATTTTTACGCCAGTTTCATTCATAAGCTGAGTCATTGAATCAATACCAGCCAAGCCAGTCCATCGATGTACTTCAGTTTGAGCTAAACGCTGTATTCTCCATTCATCAGTTTTAGTAATCTTCCTTAGCTTTTGTGCAGTTTGCTCTTTACTTAAGCCTTCTTGTCTAGCAAGACTAAGAACATCTTGAATGCTTTTGTTCGTATCTTTAGCAAAGGAAGTAGCTAACTTTTTAAGAATCTTTTTATATTCCTTTTTAAAAGAATTGCTTACCACATAAGACGTAGCTTCTTCGGTTGAATAACCAGATGCAATAAGCAAGGTAATACCTTTTTTATAAGATATTTTTCCTTTGACCAGCATATAAATTACTGCAGCTGCTAACATCTTTTTAATAAAATCTTTTTTATTTTCTTCGTCAGGATCATCTTCATTTTTAGAAGAACCATCTAAATTATCTATAGCGTTTTCTATTTGGTTGTTTAAAAACTTAGTAATAATATTTTTGGTTTTCGTAGCAATTGGTTTTTCATTGCTTTTCTTTTGTTTAGTATTATTTAAATCTTCTGGTGCATCCTGAACTTCGTCACCTTCATCTACTTCAGGCTTATCGTTATCGATTGTTGGCTTAGAGTTATCTGTTTTTAGTAATTTATATCTAACAGATAATCCAAAAGCATCTACTATTGAATCTAAAGAGTAACCAAGTGCTAAGCCTCTTTCTATAATTCCTAAGTTAATTGTTTCTGTTTCAGCTTGGATTTTTTCTTCTTCAGCAACGCCTGGAACTTCTAAATCATAAGTAATCGAATAACCTAATCCTCCTGTTAATCGATTGAGCTCGAATGTAAAACGTGACCATAGCTTTAGAGCCAAAGGATCTACAACATATTGTATAAATACTTGCTGATCGACCCTAACACTAGCGTAAGTGTTTTGTTTATTAACTCCTCTAACACTAGCAGGTACGCCAAAATTAGAATCAATCTTCTGATTTACTTGACTAAATATATCTTCTAGCGACATATCTCGGTTAGATTGAGCAAAAGGAATCCATTCGATTTGTGATTGTAAAGGTTGGCCAGTGGAAGGTTCAACTGCTCGATAAGTATAGATAACGTTATTGTTTCTGCCACTTCCACGGTGCTTCCTTTGCATAGTCTCAGCAATATCCCTAAATTTTTCAGGACTTGTAGCAGTAATTACGAATTGACCAGCAGGTACTGCACCATTTTCGAATAAACCAGCTTCATAGGCTGCAATATAATCATCTAAACCAGCCCATTTAGCAACAGCAATACTAGGAGAATAACCACGGCCGAGATTGTAAGGATCATAGCCTGAGAAGATTTCAATGACTTCATTTGAGGTATAAACCTTACCGTTAGCATAATATCTTTTGCCATCTTCTGCTGATACCTCAGATACACCCGTTAAAAAAGTAAAACCTGTTATGTTGTTAGGTGTAATCTGAGAACCACTGTGTGATACTAAAATGTAAACCTTTCTATGAACAAGTGCCATTAAAGCTAATACTTCACGGAAATCTACTCCACCCATACTTTGATTAGGCCGATATAAGACATCAATAATATGTGCATTTTGAAGGGGCTTACCATTAGCATCAATAGCATAAGGTCTAATCTTTAAGAATTCATTTACTACCCGACTAATACTAGGATATGTATTATCAAAGCTTTTTCCTTTATAAAAAGACATGATTGGTGATGAATAAGAACTTCCTAAATATGTATGACCATCACTTCCTTTATAAACCTTTTCTTTAGGTCCAAGAGAATTTATCATTTTTTGAATTTTTTCTAACATACTTTCATTCTGTTTTCAGGTAATACGTCATTAAAAGATAAATTAACCAATAATATCATCAGCCCATTCGATTTTAGGCTCTATTTTCGGCGTATAAAAAGCTAGTATTAAACTATCAGCTAAGTCAGGTGATCTAAAGCCTCTTTTCTTGTAAGAATCTTTACTTTCTACAGCTCTTCTTCCTTTTGAATCCATAGACCACTCACGATTAGACAATTCAGTTAATAAATCACTATCATAGCCATTTAGACCTATCTGATTAATCAATTCAGAAAATTCGAACCAAGCCTCACTGATTAAATTAGGATATTTATTCGGATCTTTTGCTTTTTCACCAAAATTTATAGCAATAATATTATAACCTCGAGCTAACATCTGATCAGTGACACCACCACCAACGCCTGTGTCATCGATTTTTATAGCAATATTCTTATCAAAGGACGCAAAAGCTTCTAATTCATCACATACTTCATTAGTACGCCTTTTTGTAAGTATTTTCGTATCTTTTATTTGCATACCTTTGCGTTTTTTGAATACAGTACGATCAGAACCAAGCCTAGCAACATCTACACCAATTTCAACAGCACCTTCTTCATCAGCTTCTCGTTCCATGGCTTCCATAATAGCTGTTTTAGAGATAATAGCTTTATCACTTTGACCCAATGGTTCTCCTAGCCATTTCCAGGCGTACAAAGTTGGATTAGATTCTTTATCCGCTTTCATTTCTAGTTTTAGAACATCAGGAAAAAGACCATATTTTTCCATGACATCATAATTAACCTTACTAATGTAAGTATAAGAACTTGGTTTAATACAAAACTTAACCCAAACAGGGTCATTCTCGTTTAAACGGTTTAAGGTTACAATAATCCTACTTTTAGGTTTTCTAATTGTTGGCGTTAAAATTTCCCAACTTTCTTTCGAAACACCTTGACCTTCTTCAACCCAACAGACATCGATGCCTTCAGTAGACTTGATTTCGGCAATGTTGTGCCTTAATCCTTTAAATATAAACTCAGTTCCTGTTTTTGAATTTATAATTGAATCTTTTGTAGTTTTGTAGTCTGAAAATCCATATTTTTCTATAATGTCGCAAAGTAATTTATGAACAGAGTCTTTAATAGTATTTTGGACTTCCCTAGTACATAAAATACGTAGTTTTATTTCTCTGCCAAGTAAGATTAAGCTTTCGGCAACGTTATAGCTTTTTCCACTACCTCGACCACCGTAATAAATTAAATAACGCCACTTATCGCTATATAACTCTTTATATTCAGGAATTATATTAACAGTTACTTCTTTTTGCTTTTGGTTTTGCATTTCTTTTTGGGCTCCATGAATCTTACTAAAGCAATTGGCGTATCATCAGTTTCAATTTTAGTGACTTGCCTTGGTGTACCATAAATCTGATTCATCATACCTTCTAGCTCCTTCCATTCGCCTAGTTTTATAGCTCTTGCTAAGCGTTTTTCAAAAAGAGGTGCAGATTCGTCCTGAACAATGTTAAGAAGCTCTTTTTCAGTTAATTTCATCATTTGCTCTAGTTTATATCTAGCTGTATCTTCTTTTTTCCAAGCACCATTATGGCGTCTTTCTGGGTATTTTTCGAAGCCATCAGGCGTTGGAACACCATTCTTGCCATAAGACGGTTTCCGTTGCTTTGTACGGAGCTTTTCAGACATTTTGAACCTCCTTTAAATTAATTTCAGGTGTATTTTCTTGCCAACCTTCTTCACTACCATTAATGAATGCCCAATAACGTTTTCTAATAACATCACAGTATTCTTCGCTAAGTTCCGAACCATAACATTTCCTATCAGTTTGTTCACAAGCAATTAAAGTAGAACCACTTCCTAAAAAAGGATCATAAACTATATCTTTTGCATTAGATATTGTAAGTAAAGCTTTTGCACATAATCCGACTGGTTTCATAGTAGGATGTTCTTTTGATTTATTGGGCTTTTTGAAAAAGAATACATCACTTTGTTTTCTTTCACCATTCCAGACTCTTCTTTGATTTATATCACCATAAATTGCTATTTCCGCTTCTTCTGATGATTCACCATCCATAGCATCATATTTACCATCGTTTACATGATATAAAGCTCCTTCGAATTGATGACGAAAATCAGAACCTCCTAGTGTAAAATAATTTTTTACCCAAAGAATATAGCCCCTCCATGTTAAACCAGCTGATTCAAGAGCATTTCTTAAATCATCAATCTTTAAAAATGACATAAAAACAATAGCTCCACCACTGACATTTTTAGCGATGTTGTCAGCTATGCTTTTTAGAAAATCTTTAAAATCACCATCAGACATCTTATCGTTTTTAATAGGTTTACGCCGTCTACCTTCAACCCCGTTATAACCAATTCCATATGGTGGATCTGTAACACAAGCAATAGCTTTCTCTTGTTTAAATAATTCAGTAGCGTCTTCAAAAGACCCACAGTATAGCAAGTGATTACCTAACTTATAATATTTACCTATTTCACTATAATGATTTTCTTTATCTAAGCTTGGCGGATCGTCTTCTACAATATCTTTTTCTTTCAAAAATTCGAGCTTGCCCATTCCCCACTCAGATATTTCTTCTTCATCCCAATTTGATGCCAGAACATCGTAATCCCAATCGCCATTATTAATATTGTCCTTAATAATAAATTCTTTTTCTTTTTGCTTGGACCAATCAACAATTTTTACAGGTAATTCTTTAATACCAATATTTTTAGCTGCCAAATAACGCATATTACCGCCTAAAATCTCATAATCTTTATTAATTATGATTTCTCTAGCTTCTAGCATTTCGGGGAATTTTTTAAGGCTTTTTTCTAGCTCTTTTAATGATTTCTTTTCAATTTTTCTTGGATTTTTATTATTAGGTTTTAATAAGGCTATATCTAATCTTAAATTTTCCATTATCTTACTCTTCCCCTTTCTGATAGTGTTTTTACTTCTTTTTCTGAATATTCAGGCAATTTCTTAGATGCACTAATAGATATTTCGTATTTATTAGCTAAGTAATTTATATAACTAATATCTAAATACCGATGGTCTGTGATAGCTCTTCTAAAAGGACGCCAATTATTGTAATAGAATCCTCTTTTTCTGGAAAACCATCGGTGATAACAATTTATTCCATATTTATATCTCACATAAATAGCCCTTGAATTTAAACAAACAATTTCTAGACCATTAGTTTTTCTAACAACTATTTTTTTATTGTTCAAAAAACACCTCCCTTTTTATAAAAAGTTTGAAGAGGTGTTTCGCGAGTAAAAAAACACCCCCAATTGGAGGTGCTAATATCATTTTATCACTATATTTTTATTTCTTATTCCACCTTTTTAAAGCACCAGCTCTACCACGTTCTCTAGCGATTTTACTACGCTCTTCAGGTGATAATTTAGACCAAGATGCTTTACCCGCTTTAGATTTATTTTGACGTTGGCGTTCGAATTGTTCGATTGATATAAGCTTGTAGTTGCTAAGAATAGAGTCTTGCAATTTAAGTCTGCTATAAAGGTCAATTAATTTAATTTCGAATATATCATTAGCATCTTTATTTTCTAAAAACGATTGAATAGCATCTTTATATACGTTTAATTCTTCTTCATCTTTGGCGTTGGCTGTATCATCGATTTCATAGTCTTTAATAAAGCCATTTTTATCTAGCCAAACTAACACCTTTTGATCTAATTTATATCCAGAATTTAGCTCTTCTAGCACTTCATTAATAAGCTCTTCAGAATCATATGATACTCGACCAGTTCGATTATCTTGACGTGCTATTACAGCTTTAATTAATTTTTCATAATCTTTCATGTTTTTATTAATTCCTTTCTAGGCGGAATTGGTAAGGGGTTGATTTTATCTATCGTTAGCTAAATATATCTGATCAATCTCAATATATCTTTTATAGCCATAACATCGTTTAAGATAGCTCATAGCTTCTTCAAGGTTAGCTTTACTACCCGCCCGATGTGTACTAGTAAACCGATCTTCTTGGATCGGTCCCCAATAGCTTGGGTACCATAAAACAACGTATTCACGTACTTTCATTCCGTATTCCATTTTTTTCTCTTCTTATCTTCTTTAGTAATTTATTGATTTTTATAATAAATGTATTTAATATTTAGATATGTTTATTGTCGCTTTCTTTTAAAGAAGGCGATTTTTATTTCGAATTGAGTTTCAATTCTTCCTATGATAATCTTCATAGTTCTTTCTTTCTAGCCGCCTAATTGTTAATTTTCTAGTAACCCCTTACCAATGACCTTATTGTAGCACACAATGTCTGCTATGTAAACACTAATTCCAAAGATTTTTATCTATTATTGTGCATAAGGCAGAGCAGTTTAACGCCGTACTCAGGGCGCTTGTCTGATTTAAGCGATACTAATAGCTTCGTTACGTTCGTCTTGTGCTTTAGCTAACTCAACCATATCATCGAAAGTTTCTTCTTTTTCAAAAGAGAAATCATTGCATTTTTGTGAGTTAATATCTTTAACTGTAAAATATTGGCGGCTAAGTTTAACTGTAAAAGCTGGGATAAATTCGTATTGACCAACCTTAACATCTTTGACCTGCCAATCCTTAAGCCAAACACCCTTATTTTCGCCTACTAGTAAAACAGGATAGATTCCTAAGAAAATAACGTTGTTAGTAACAATTGTTACGTTGTCATCATCTTTGTAGCGTTTAAACGTAAAGTATTTATTTGAAATTTTATTGATACTTTCGTTGAAGTAGTTGTCGTTGAAGTTTGATTTTTTCATAGCTTTTATGCCTTTCTACGAATTAAATTTTATATATTATTATTATAGCAAACAATGCCTGCTATGTCAACAATAATTCCAAAGATTTTTATTTATTTTTTTAAAATACCCCTCCATGGTTAGAGGGGCTTTTGAATTTTTTATACAAAGTCTTTTGTTTTCATCTTTTTATGAACATCTAAAATACCAAGTCGATCATATTTTATAAGTACAAGCCTTGCAATAACTGCATCTAATTCAGCTCGATCTTGGTCTTTAGTAAGCATACCTATAGTAACCGTAAGCATACCAAGTGCTTCGGTTACTGATAAATTATATTCATCTAATATATCGATTAGTGCATATGCTAGTTTCTTATTTATATCTTTATTCTTTTTCATATACTAAACCCATTTCGTTCATAAAGTTTTTTATTATATCATTCATAATCGCCATATAACCCACTGTTAAACCAAAATAACTATGTCCTGTATTACTTATGCCATTACGTAAATCGATTGTCGCTACTGTAGTACCGAAATCTAAGACATTTCTTATGGTTATCAGATAATCTTCATTTATAAGCGGTATAAGATGTAATTTACCTAATGCTCTTTCGAAATCAGGCAGGTACTTTATTAGCTTCACATCAAGTACAAAGTCTTTGATAATACGCTCTGCACCTTTATACTTAGAGTTTTTGTTTAATTCGCTGTAATTAAAATTAAAACCGTAGTACTCACTTGCTATATCGATTATTGCGAATGTAAAGTTTTTTGCGTTTTTCTTTACATCTGTTTTAGACTTGTAAAGTTTTTTGCCCTTTTCGTTTACATTGATGGTTACAATGCCTGAATTTCTTTGCCAATCAACATCTAAACCATATGGCTTTAAATCACTTCTTAACCATGGAATTAGAGATGTGCTTATATCGGTTAGAGCTCTTTTAATATTTATATTCATATTCTTACCTTTTTGTGTGGTTATCAACTATTGGTTTACAACCACTTAACTGTCAACTAATAATTTACAGTTGCTTATTTTATTCCAAAGAATAACGCCCAAATTACCTCGAAAATAAATTTCATCAAATGATATAGTGCATGTGCTAGTAATACTAGTACTGATATTGAAAATATCGCACCTGCTATGTCAATTGTGTAATCTAAAGCTTTATTCTTATTTATTTTCATTGTTATCTTTCTAAGACCTTATGTTCTCTAAGGGGAAGGCGATGTATTCGGTGCAAACCGAAAAACAAAGTTAGTTAAAAATTATGTGGGAATATCTCGTTAATTAACAAGAACAACTATTAAATCCCAATTTAAATCGCCTCTAAAGTAAAGAACCAACATTCTATAAAAGCCGAAGGATTTAGATAACACCTCCAAATACCTTCGTTCCCCTCGCCTATTGGCTAATGTACTAGGAACAATTTTCACATTATTCCCCTTAGAGAACACAAAGCCTAATTTTTAAAGTTCTATTTAGTTATTGGTTATTCTTCTTGTTTATGTTTTTCTTGCTCGCCCTCCTTTTCTGCCTGCTTCGCTAGCTAGTTCTGGATTCACGGCAAAGCCCTTTATATGTCCCTTACGCCCGCCGATTGCACCAATTTTCCGATAAAATTCTGGGTCATTCTTGATATTTTTCTTATAGGTCTTTAGACCACCAATTCTCGTGCCTGCCATTAGTAAGACATCCTTATAAAAAAATCACTTAATGGTCCGAATTTTTCTTCTTTTGCATATTCTTCAAGGTCTTTTTTTGTCAATTTAAATTGATCGTCACAAAATTCAGAATAATATTTAAGTTCAAAACATTTCTTTTCTCTATTTCTTGCTAAATGTTTGAAGTCTTCTTTTTTACTAGTAACTTCGTAAAAAAGTGTTTTTTCTTGGCGTATTAAATAAACAGAGACTAATTTTATGAATTCTTTTCTTTCGTCAAGCTCGATTATCTGTAAGAGTTTTTCATTTAAGACAATACTGTTGTTTTTAAAAATCTTAATTAAAATTCTTTCATTATAATCTAAATAATCATCTTTAAATATTATGTCGATATAAGAGCTTCTTATACTTATCTCTTCTACAAAAGAAAATGCATTTATTCTATTTAAAAAATCATCATCAGTCATGGTCATTTCTCCTCCCTTATGATTATATTTGCATCTTCAATGTGATTATTTTTAAAATACTTATCTAATTCTTTCTTTGTTAAAAGTTTTCGGTCTCCATCTACATACGCTGAAGATTCAGATTTTCGCATACGATATTCTTTTATTTTGTCGTTATAGACCAGCTCCCCTTCATGAAGACCCCATCCATTACTGCAATGCGTTACACTGTAAAATCTTGGTTTTATATCTTCGTTTACAGCTTCAGACGATAAAGCATATTTTGTACAAAGCCTTATTAATTTTTTCCGCACACTTTTTGATAATGTCTTAAAAACAACATTGGTTATAGTAAAACTACCATTCTTTATATCAATAACCAGGAATTGAAAATTTTTCACATAATCGTCTTTAATATATACATGTATGCTAGAAGTGCTACAGGCTGTATAATCTACACAATCAATCTTTTTTATTTCATCAATAAACTCAGTTACTTTCACATCTACCTCGCCTTGATTGGTGTACGTGCGTACTGTTTTACTAAGTTACAAAGTTCTTGGATTTTTTCTTTTGGTACATCTTTATCAAATTTATCTGTATAAACACTAGAGTTGTTTCTTTGTTTCATACTTATTTCTAGATATATCCCACTATCACAATCAAAACATGCTGTAGGTTCATTTAATGTCAAATCTTCTTTATCAATTACAAAGTAGACGTAGTATGGAAAAATATCCAATTCAAAGACCTTATTAATAAATTCTTGTGTTTTCATTAGCGTTCCTCCATTGGGGTGTTAGCGTATTCTTCACAAAGGTTTTTTAGATTTTCTTGATAATCTTCAGAAAAACCAGCTTTTTTTATATTTTCATCGTAAAGGTGCCATTTTTTAGCTTTTTTAATGTTAACGCTTGCAAACATATATTGCTGGTAACTTGATTCATCGTGATGGTATAACAAAAAGTCGTATAAATCAGGTTTATAGTTATCATCATCTAAAAACCCTTCTGATTTATGTACTTCAACACAATCAACATAGTTTAGAGCTTTTTCAATAAATTCTAATGTTTTCATATCCTTGCCTTTTTTAATTGATATTTAGCACTAGACATATCCTCTAAGAGGGAATTAAAGACAACGTGTAGTAATAGATTTTATAAAAGCATTAGAGGTACTTCATTCAAAATAACTAAAACTCAAAAACTTATCGAATCCAAATATTCCACAAAATATATAGTTAATTGTCGTAGAGAATGTTGTCTTTAATCCCTTAAGCTAGTAGATTCCCGGATGTCTTTTTTTGGGAATTTTTAAGGGAATAACTCGCATTTATTCCCTCTTAGAGGATATGTCGTGTTAATGTGCTAATTTTTGTTTTTAAATTGTTTGTGGTTCCCAGAGATCGCCCAACATCACTGGAATTTGTTTACTTTTAACGGGCGTCTTCAGGGGGAGTTCTTCTGGCTTATCCTCCTTAACAGCGACTAATTCTACGTAATCTATTCCATTTTGTTTAAGCCATCTTTCAGCTTTAAGGGCTGTTTTTAGATCTTGGTAAGTCTTAGTGATCTCTTTATCATTAACTTTCCATCTAATTTTGTAAGCTATGATTCTCATAATGATTCCTTTGTTTTATTAATTTTCTAAGCTCCAGAAGTGCTGACAATTAATGTTCTCAACTCTTTTTCAATATGCGTCTTTGTGAAGTAGAGGCGTAATTGCCAGCATACTAGAGCTTAGATTTTTATATTTATAGCGTTTCTATTCAGTTACCTCCTTTACTTCACCAACTCGAGCATTTTCTACATGCAGTCCTTTATTTCGTTGAACAGCTTTAGGATTGTCTAAATATTCACCATCAACCTTTTGGTCCTCTTCAATAGCTCTTACCATATCAGTAGATAAAGGTGCGAATTTAGATAGTAAGAGCTTTAACACGGTCTTTTTTGCCATTGCATCAAAATCAGTAGACCAAATACTAGATTTTCTGTCATAATTTTTAGAGTATTTTCTAGCGTGCTTTTTAACCTGGCTGTTGTCCATGTACATAAATTTTCTAAATCCGTTAGTTAGTTCGAAATAAGCCATATAGCCACATACTGAAGCGGGCTGTTTAGTAATATCGAATTTAAACCTAGGTGCTCCGGTCATTTCATCTAATCCTAAAAATTCACCTTCATGTACTTCTCTAGCGTCTAAATCCAAGAATTGTCCACTTCGAATACCTAACTGTACATAACCCTTATATCCCATCTGAAATTGTGCTTTTTTCTCGTTGCCATAAGGCACGACATAAGCAAAACCAAGATTTCTATTAATTGGTAAGTCTAATGTAGCTGCGATAAGACAAGAGTTATATACAGACATAGGTTCACACTCTGCCAATCTTGGATTTTCATTTACAAGAGATAAAACGCTTGCTAAAAATTGTCGTCCTTTAGATCCTAAGGTCCTTTTTGCGCTTTCAATAATTGGATCGGACTTAACTAATTGTTGAATTGTTAATTGTCTACACATTTTAGTTACTCCAATCCCCGATTATCAGAACATCATCTTCAGATAAGTTTTGATCAAAGTTTAATCTTTCGAAATCGTTATCACCTTTACGGTTAAAAAACTCTTCCATCTGATAGACAACCCGATTAAGTTTATCGTAGCCCCTTTCTTCACATTCAACCGATGCAATAGCGACACCAATGCGATAAGGTTCAACAGTCTCAGCAATTACCCAATAAAATCTAGCGTCTTCATTTTGTGCAAAGGTTTTATAAACTGAAGCTTGAACGTCATAACACATTTTTCCAACCTGATATTTAAAATCATCAAATTGAGATGTGGTTTTAAGATCGACAATATAATCGATTTTTCCATCCGTTCTTTTTAGAGCATCAGCATAACCAATCCATTCACGATCATTAATATTAGCGGTCATTTTAACTTCATGTTCAACATCTTCACTTAGTAATAAAGTATTAGCGAAAGGATGTTTTCTAATTCGTTCACAGATATAAGCAATTACTTCGAATTGTGCTTCATTAATAATTGGTAAGGTTTGGTTATCTCTCCATTCCCTAGCCTCTTTTGTTCGATAATTATCATAAGGGCTAACTACAAAGTTTTGTTCAGTTCCTAAAAGTTCAGAGTGTACCATTGTACCAACATCGACTGCTGCAGACATTGCTTTTTCAAAAACACCTAGTTTCAAACCAACAGCGTAGTCTACACCACTTTTAATTACATTCTTAGCAAAGCTATAAGATAAGTGATTTATGTTTAGTTCCTTTGGTTGATTTAGCATATTGTTTCCTTTTTTTAGAGTTGATATATTGTTTTTAAAAAATATTTAGTTATAATTATTTTTAAGTTTTGTTTTATTAATTTTCTAAAGAACTGTTTATCAGTTCTTTTTTTATGCACCTCCTTTTAAGACGTAAATTGTTTTCAAAATAAATGTCTTGAAGGCTTGTTTCATTTCATCGTTGTTAATGATCAGAAGTGTAAAAAGTATGATGGTAACAATAACTTGTAATAAAGTAGGTTCAAATTCGTGTATTGTTGCGTCATAAACTACGTCAGGCTCAAATATAGCTAAGCTAGTAGCAATGATTGCAAGAATTAAACTAATTTTCTTTTTAAAGTTGTCTTTCATACTTTTTCTCCTTTTTATTTTTTAACCAAAAAAAGAGACTCAACGTGTGGTCTGTTAAGTCTCTTTTAATTAAAAAAACACCACACTGGTGTCTTTATAAAATTATTTAGTTATTTTCTATTTTTTAAATAAAAAGTAGAAAATTAATAATTTCTATAAAGACGCTATTTCTTTTATTAATTTTCTTCAAATATCTCCATAGATATTTAAGATATTTCTATATTAGCTCTGTGTATATGCTCTTGCAAGTCTTTTTAAAAGAAAATTAGACTTTTCCACAATCTTTTTTAATAACAGAGGTACTGATCTTAGAGACTGGGGCTATTTTATAGTTTTTAAACTTATCCCACTCAGAATTTAGATCCCCATCTAGGTGGTGTAGATATCTTTCCGTAGTATTCAAGTTAGAATGTCGCATTAATTTCTGAATAACATCGATTTCAGCACCTCTTCTTCTTAAATCTGTAGCAAAACTATGGCGCAACTCATGAACCTTAAAATCTTCATAACCTGCGAGTTTAAACCAATATTTTATACGCCTTCTAATTCCATCTACTGTAAATTGCGTAAAATATTCACCTTTAGTAGTCTTAATCCATAGATAATCATAAGCCTTAGATGTTTTAATCCACTCTTCTAACCGTTCTTTAGTAAAATCAGATATATAAACCCAACCTTCTTTACGCCCTTTACCTATAACGTGTATTTTCCTACCGTTTATATCGCTAATTCTAAGATTAGTTAGTTCCCTAATTCTAAGCCCTGTATCAAAGAGTATTCTAATCATTACTTCATCTAATAAAACATCACAATTAAGTAATATTTCTTCGATATTTTCAGCCGTATACCACTTGCGTCTTGTAGGAATAGTACTTTTAGGCATAGCAATCATAAAAAGCTTTATATCTAGCTTATAATCAGCCTTTTTAAGCCATTTTAGCCAAGATGTAATAATTGCCATTTCACTAATCATAGATGATATCTTTAACTCGCATCCTAATTCACCATTCATTTTCTGTTCCACCCATAAATCAAGCTGATAATTACTAAGCTTTGTTATATCTTCTAAATCTATATCCTTAATGAATCTACTTAATACACTCTTTTTCATCAATAATGTAGAGCTAGTGAACTTCCTTATATTCTTACACCAATCTAAATAATCATTAAGTTGTTTATCTATTAGTTTTGTCATATTAATCCTTGTTGGTTCTATATAGAATCTTTATATAAAAAACTAAATTATATTTAGTTCTATATAGAAGCTTTTATCTTTAAATTTATTATTAAAAAGCACACTAATACCCACTTTTGACTAAAATACCCTTACTTTTAAAAGCTTAAGTATATTTATAATTACTTATGCTTGCAAAAATTGTAATTCAATGTTCTTATTTTGGATTTAAGGCATGAAAAAACAACACTATAAGGATTTTAGTGTTTTAAAATATTCTAACTTTTAACTAGTTAAACCCTGATTATCTTCCCTGAGTCTTCTAAGAACTTATAAAGCATCTTTTTCATCTCAGGATTACCCTCTTTTTGTAGTTTTTCTCTTTCTTTATGGATTCTAGCCTGTTCTCTAGCATCTGCTAACTTTGTAGCGGCACGATTTATAAGCTTTCGCATTGCCGAAAGAGTTTTATTCAAATTACATGTAGCCCACATTTTGGCAAAATACCTAGATGGTTGCTTTTTCTTCAAAGCAACTTTAATAGACTGATCAAATTCTTTTTTATAATGTATTTGCCGATTTCTAAACATCGGTAAATGATTTTTTGAATCAATTAAATTAGACGCTTTTTCACCCAAGCGTTCTTGTATAGTTTTGATTCTTTTCGAATCAATAATGGCTTTTGCCATAATAACCCCCAAAATACCACGCTTTAAATTTTATTAAGTGTATTTTGGTTACGGCTAAGGCTCTAGAAAAAATCAAGCCTTAGCCTAAAAATAAAAAGTCATTAGCTACATGAAAAACAACTATAAAGGGTAGCTAATTGCTCTTAAATTAACATCCTTAAAGAGTTATATCAAGAGCAAATAAGCATTATTTTAGCTTTTTATTAACTTCACGCTTAATAAGCATTCTTATGTAAGCCGACATCGTTAAACCTTCTAAATCAGCTAGCTTTTGAAGATTTTCTTGTTCTTCAGCCGTCATCTTAGCTTGTAGGTATTTAGTTTTGGTAGGTTTTATCATATATCTCCTTTCCAGGCGGAAGTAGTAAGAGGATTTGACATTTTAATGTCGAGAGACTACTATTCGAATATAAATATTTTTGTTATCGCTTCTGATTTTTACCAGGAGCGATTTTTACTTTTAGAGTGAGCTCAATGCTCTTTATATCGAAAATCATCAGCATCTCCTTTCTCCGCCTAATTGTTAATGTTCCTCTTACTACTGTATATATTGTAGCAAAGGGTATTAACATTGTCAAGACATTTATAGATATATTTTATATAATATCTTTATTTTTCATTTACGTATTACATTGACGTATTAGCTATCTTTAGAATTTAAGTCATGAATAACATTGAAATAGATAAGATTGCTTTGTGGAAAGCAAAAGCATTAGATGAGCTTACCATAAGAGAATCTGCAGTTGGTCGTCAGTATTTTGACCATGGTATTGGCAAAACCGCAGAAGACAAGATATTAAGATATGCAAAAAACTATACAACTAAAAAAGATGATGAATCCATAAAATTCTGTCTCTTTGTATTCACCTTTTTATCTTCTAAAGAAAAAGTTGAAAAAACCTTGGATGATATAGCCGAAAATATTACTTTTGATCAAGCAAAAGAAGTGGTCGAAAAATCTACAGATGTAGTATTTGAATATTTAGATTATTACGTAAAAGGAGATGAATAATGGGAAGTCTTGTATTACCTTATCCAAACTTAGATTTTGTACCACTGGACGTGCTTACTGCCGAAGAACAAAATCAGATTGTTGCAAATATTAAAGCTACCGCAGATTATGCCAATAAAGTAGCTGATGGTTTTGAAATGAAGACTAGTGAAATTAGGGTTGGTACTTGGATTAATGGAAAAACAATTTATCGGATGGTATTTAGTGGCACAGTTGTTGCTCAACCAGATGAAGCTAAGATAATCGAACTAACTAGTATTAGGATCGATGAATTACTTGGACAAGGTGGCTACATTGATATTGGTTTCGATGGAATTTTACAAGCAATGCCATCAGTTGGTGTTTATGGACGTTCTGCTACGTTATCTTATGACCCTAAAAAAGAAAAGCTTCGTCTTGAATCTAAAACCAATGTAAGAAGAGATAATGCTCCATACAAAGTATGGGCTGATTACACAAAGAGAGATTAA
>ERZ773099.745-NODE-745-length-25761-cov-3.328367_pt1 | contig 25761 bp, 26 predicted proteins | sample MGYA00511120_ERZ773099 | MGnify/ENA primary metagenome ERZ773099 (study PRJEB29015, sample SAMEA2738012) | human oral metagenome | biome: human oral; feature: human-associated habitat; material: dental | place: China | collected 2104 ... | reverse complement strand
TGAAAGCCAGCGTCATTTAGGCGCTGGCCGGTAATATGCCCTTATAGGGCTTGAGAAAACCACCCGCTATGCGGGTGGTTTTGATTTGATGACAAACCCCGCCTTGAGAGTTTGCGTCGTCCATTTTTTTCAGAAAAACAGGCTAGCTGTTTTCGCTTTCCTCAAACTTCTGCTTGAGCAGGTCGCCCAGGCTCTGCCCGGCCTCCTGCGGCCCGGAGAGGAACTCCTTGGGCTTGCGGCGTTCCTCATCGTCCTTGATCTGCTTGATGGACAGGCCCAGGCGGCGCTCCTCGGCGCTGACGTGGATGACCTTGGCCTGAATTTCCTGGCCTTCCTTGTATGTTTCGGCCGGGGTCTTGACTTTTTTGCCGGACAGTTCGGAAACATGCACAAGGCCTTCAATGCCTTCTTCCACTTCCACAAAGAGGCCGAAATCGGTGATGTTGGTCACCACGCCCTTGACGGTGCAGCCCACGGGGTAGGTGGTGGGCACATGGCCCCAGGGATCGTCCATCATCTGCTTGATGCCCAGGGTGAACTTTTCGCTTTCCTGATCAACGGTGAGCACCTTGGCCTGCACAGTGTCGCCCACCTTGTACAGTTCGTTGGGATGGCGCACCTTCTTGGTCCAGGAAATGTCCGAAACGTGGATGAGGCCGTCAATGCCGTCTTCAATGCCGATGAACATGCCGAATTCGGTGATGTTCTTGATAACGCCCTCAAGGATGGTGCCTTCAGGATACTTTTCGGCCACCAGTTCCCAGGGATTGGGGCGCACCTGCTTCATGCCGAGGCTGATGCGCTTCTTTTCACCGTCCACGCCCAGAATGACCACTTCCACCTCGTCACCGGTGTGCACCATCTGGGAGGGGTGGCGCAGCTTGCGCGTCCAGGACATTTCGGAAATGTGCACCAGACCTTCCACACCCGGCTCCAGTTCCACAAAGGCGCCGTAGTCCACAAGGTTGGTGACCTTGCCCGTATACTTGGCGCCTTCGGGGAAGCGCGCGGAAATGTCCTGCCAGGGGTCGGGAACCAGCTGCTTCAGACCCAGGGAGACCTTGTTGTTTTCGCGGTCAAAGGAGAGCACCTTGAGGGTCAGTTCCTGACCGATGGTGATCATTTCCTTGGGATGGCGGATGCGCTTCCAGCTCATGTCCGTGATGTGCAGCAGGCCGTCGAGGCCGCCCAGATCCACAAACACGCCGTATTCCGTGATATTTTTGGCCTTGCCCTGCACGATCTGGTCTTCGGCCAGCGTGCGCAGCAGATCCTGACGTTTGGAGTCGCGCTCCTCTTCCAGCAGGACGCGGCGCGACACAATGACGTTGCTGCGGCGGCGGTTGATCTTGAGCACGCGGAACTCGAACTCCTGGCTGACCAGGGCGTCCATGTCCGGCACGGGGCGCAGATCCACATGCGAACCGGGCAGAAAAGCCTCCACCCCGCCGATGTCCACCGTGTAGCCGCCCTTGATGCGGCGCACGATGTGGCCCTTGATGACCTTGTTGCCTTCCTGCACGTCTTCCAACTGGTCAAAGACCTGCATGCGCTTGGCTTTTTCAAAGGAAAGGGTGATGGTCCCGTCATTCTCGTTCTTGCGCACAACGTAGACGTCCACCTTGTCGCCCACCTTGACGGTGATGTTGCCGGCGGGATCGCGGAATTCCGCAGCGGGGATCTGCCCCTCTGACTTGAAATTCACGTCCACCAGAACATGGTCGTCATCCACGCGGACGATTTCTCCCTTGGTGATGGAGCCTTCTTCAAGGTCGCCGAAGTCGGGATTGAGATAATTTTCAAGGGCACTTTCAAAATTGATGTCGTTTTCGTGCCCGGTTTCCATACCTGCCATAGTGTCCTGCCTCCAAACATGATTTCCCCGTGATGCCGGGAAGTCCGCTCTCATAGCAACTTTTTGCCGAAAGAACAAGACAAAATCCGCCCGGCTCACAGATTGACTTTTGCCCGTGCCTGAGGTTTGCTGCACATGGTTCTGGATCAGCCATCGCCGCCTGCGGGGCAAAGCGGGCGGCGGGCCGACAGCGGGGAATTCTGTGCAAACCAGAAACAGTCGCGCTGCGGTAAGAGGGGACAAGGCTTCCTCGCTCCGCCCCGGGGCGGAGTGCGACAACCAGTCGCGCAAGCGGTGAAGGTGAAAGCCAAGGCGCGGAGCATGCGCTCCCACAGCCCTCCAGTCCGAATACCCGCGAACCGTATCTTCAACCTGTCAACGCGCTATTGGGGAGGTTGCCGTGTTCCGTTTTTCCGTACCTGTTTTTTGGCAAAAATGTGTTCTTGTTCTGCTGCTGGCGGCATTTTTCGTGCCAGCACCTTCGTTCGCCGCCGCAGGCAAGGAAGGCATTCTGCTGGTGGCCTTTGGCACCAGCGTGCCCGAGGCGCGGCCGGCCATGGACGCCGTGAGCGCGAGCTTTCGGGAGGCTTTTCCCGGCAGCCCTGTGGTCTGGGCCTATACATCGCAGATCATCCGCAAAAAACTTGCCGCCGAGGGCAGGCCTGTGGGCAGCATCAGCGAGGGCCTGAACCGGCTGGCCAAAGACGGCGCCAAAACAGTGCGGGTTCAGTCCCTGCACATGATGGCCGGTGAGGAGTTTGCCGCACTGGAACGGGCTGTGCTCGTGTACCTGCAAAAGCATCCGGGCCGCTTTGCGGCGGTATACCTTGGGCGGCCCATGCTGGAATCGCGCGCGGATGCGGAGGAACTGGCCGGGGCCATTTTTGCGGAAACCGCGCCCCTGCGCGCCGACGGCGCGGCTCTCGTGCTCATGGGGCACGGTCAGGAACACGGGCGCGGCGATCTGGTTTTTGAAGGCGTACGGTCGGTGTTGCAGAGCAAGGATCAGAACGTCTTTCTGGCAACCGTGGAAGGGGCGCGCACCCTGGACGAACTGCTGGCCGAGCTTGCCGGAGCCGGGGCAAAGAAGGCAGTTCTTGCGCCGCTCATGCTGGTGGCGGGAGACCATGCCCGCAACGACATGGCCGGTGACGAGGAAGATTCCTGGACTTCCCGGCTGACGGCCGCCGGTCTTTCCGTGCGCAGCCACCTCAAGGGGCTGGGCGAGATGGCTGGCGCGCGGGCCATTCTGGTGCGCCATGCCAGGGAAAGCACGGACGATCTGACCAGGGAACCCAGAAAGCCGTAAGGGATTTTTTTCGGGACGCCCCACAGCTTTTGGGGGGGCGTCCCGAAATCCTTACCCCTGCGGGGCTTATGTTCTTTTGTCCACAATCCGCCGAGATTTGCTGAAGGTGCGGGGCAGGGCCGCATAGTCCGTCACGCTGACGCTGATGCGGGCCATGAGGCTCTTGTGCAGGCGTTCTTCCAGAGTGCGGGCAAGGCCTGCGTCAATGCCGCTGCTCTGGTTTTCCGCGCGTTCCACGGTCAGGGTCATGTGGTCCAGCGAGCGTTCGTCGCGGCTCAGTTCCACCTGGTATTCGCCGCCCAGTTCGGGAAAGAGGGCAATGGCCTCCACGATCTGGCCCGGATAGATGTTGACCCCGCGGTAGACGATCATGTCGTCGGAGCGGCCGAGAATGCGGTCGTGCCGGGGCATGTTCAGGCCGCAGGCGCACTGGCCGGGGAGAATCCGGGAAAGATCGTGGGTGCGGTAGCGCAGCAGGGGCGTAGCTTCCTTGCGCAGGCTGGTGACGACCATTTCGCCCACTTCGCCGTCCGGCACGGGCTGCAGAGTGTCGGGATCAAGCACTTCAATAAGGAAAAGGTCTCCCCAGTAGTGCAGGCCCGTGTGGTGCGGGCAGTCAATGGCTGTGCCCGGGCCGTACATTTCTGTCATGCCCGCAATGTCAAAACAGCCGTCAAGGCCCAGTTTGTCTTCAATGGTCTGGCGCATTTTCTCGCTGCGGGTTTCCGAACCGCAGACCATGCGCCGCAGGCGGATCTTTTGGCGCAGGCCCGCGCGCTCCACTTCTTCGGCCAGCAACAGGGCCATGGACGCTGTGGCGGTGAAGCCCGTGGCTCCCAGGTCCTGCAAAAGCTGAAGGTGTGTGTCCAGATTGCCCGGCCCCACGGGCACGGTCAGCATGCCCAGCCGCTCGCTGCCGGCCTGAAAGCCCGCCCCCGCCGTCCACAGGCCGTAACCCACGGCCACCTGCATGCGGTCGTCAGGGGTAAAGCCCGCCAGTTCGTAACAACGGGCGATCTGCAGGCTGAGCATGTCTACATCGCGTTGGGTATAGGCCAGGATTTTTTTCTTGCCCGTGGTGCCGCTGGAGGCATGGATGCGCACAACTTCGCGCGGCGGAACGCACAAAAGGGGCAGAGGATAGCCCTGGCGCAGGTCATCGGCATCCACAGTAGGCAGGCGGCGCAGATCGTCAATGCTGGCAATGTCTTCGGGGCGCGCGCCGCAGGCTTCCAGCTTTGCGCGGTACTGCGGGGACTTCCATGCCTGATGCACGGTATGGCGCAGGCCGTCCGTCTGGATGCGCAGAAGATCGTCATCGGTCAGGTGTGGGATGAAACGGTATTGCATGTCACCTCCTCGCTGTGCGGCAACGGAATGCCGTGCCCGCGCGGTCTGCTCCTGCCGTGTTTTGCAGTGGGGAAAAACAGGAACTTCCAACTATGGGGAATTTTTCTGCAGGAGGCAAGCCCGAAACTCCGCAGCAACGCCGCCGTTTCCGGTGTGTGGCGCCCTTTGTCCCCGCTGTTGACAGGCCGTGGCTTCTTGGCTATGAACACCACTTGTTCTGGCGGCAAAAGCCTGCCGGAAACACAGCGGAGAGGTGTCCGAGCCGGCCGAAGGAGCTCGCCTGCTAAGCGAGTATACGGGCTTAAACCTGTATCGAGGGTTCAAATCCCTCCCTCTCCGCCAGAAATTTTGTTCCGGAAACGTCGTTCACGAAGAACGGCCGAAAATCATTGCGACAATGATTTTCGGCCGTTCTTCGTATGCCAGGGGAAATTACATTGCGAGCGGACGCAACACGGCCACCTCTGTAATCTCCCCATTTGTGGTTTCACGCAAAAGCAGAGCCTGTGCCGCCTGTTTCAGGGACAAAAACGGCATCCTGCTTTGGGCAGGAGGGAGTGTCGGGGGCCGCGTTGGGGGCCGCTGCCGGGGAGCGGGGGCGCAGTTTGCGGTTTTGCAGCCTGTGCAGCACAAATTCGGCGGGTTTGGCGTCCGGCGGGACGGCCTCCAGGGGAAATTCCGCACGGGCCAGTGTGCGGTGCCCGCCTGCCTTGCCCACATCGTAAAAGCAGGCATCGGCCAGGCGTCCGATATCGCGCCCGCCGTCGCCGCGAAAGATCACCACCACGGTTCTGCCCACAATGCCGCTGACGGCGATCCACTTGAGCCCGTGCACCCGTGTGAAGAAATCGGCCACAGACACCAGCAGATCCGCGCTCCTGACTTCGTTGAGGGAGGCGTGCGCGCCGGAGCCGCGGCAGTCCGTGAGCGAACGGAAGGCGCGCGAAAACAGGGGCAGCCACTCCCGCAAATACTCGCTGCGCACGATGCGCCGCAGAAGGCCGGTGTCCGCATGGCGTGAAAGCCATTGGTAGGCGCGCAGATCGCTTTCGCTGCCGGAGCGTTCAAAAGTCGCCGTATCGGTGCGGATGCCGTAGAGCAGGGCCGTTGCCAGGCGCGGTCCCGGCCGCATGCGCAGGGCTTGCAGGTATTGGGTCAGGATGGTGCTGGCCGCGCCCACGCCGGAACGCACATCAAAAAAGTCCGCAGTTTTTGTGGGCGGGGTGTCTGTGGGCAGAGGGTGGTGGTCGATAACGCAACTGAAGGAAATGCCCTGAAAGGCGGTATTGTGGCCGGGCTGCGAATCCACAATGGCAAAACGGTGGTATTGTCCGGCCTTTTCCGGCTGCCAGGGGCGGACGGGAATGCCCAGATAGCGGATCATGGCCAGATTGTCGGGGCGCGTCACTTCATTGATGCGCATGATGTCCACAGAGCGGACCTTGGGCAGCATGATGCGCTTGAGAGCCAGCGCCGAGGCCAGGGCATCGGGGTCGGCGTTGATCATGATGCACCAGCGGTCTTCCCGGTTCAGGGTTTGCCGCCATTGCTTCATGACTGCCTTGCGTTCCGTTGTATCCGGCATGGAATGTCCTTGTGGCTGCGCTTCAGCGCGGTGGAGTGTCTGGCCGGGCCAGCGCGGCCAGAACGGGCAGAGAGGCGAACAGCCCTTCCTGCTGAAAAATTTCCAGAAGATGAACGGCTGTTGCGGGCAGTCTGCGCATGACGGCGGCCGCTGTCTGCCGCTGGACGGGGGTCAGTTCCGTGAGGGGCAGATGCTGGTCGCGTGCGCCCGGAGCGCTCCAGTGGGCCAGCGCGGCATCCTCCACCAGCGGTGAAGCCAGCAGGTTCTTCTGACCATAGCCCAGGAGGTGCCCCACGTCCAGACACAAGCCCAGCCCGTGCTCCCGCAGAAAGTTCTCGCCCAGGCAGGCCACATCGCAGTGCCCCACGTTTTCCAGCAGCAGGGGCACGGACGTATGCGCGCGCCAGTGCTCCTGAAAATCCGCCAGCAGAACCCGCTGCCCGGCCATATTGCCCCGGGGGGGGTGGAGCACGGCCAGATGGGGGCGCAGGTGGGCGGCCTTGTCCATCACGGCCAGAGCCAGGGAGGCCGCCCCGCGCGCGGGGGAGGCGGCTTTGGCGGCACGCGCGGGCCAGGGCAGATCCACCGGCAGGTGCACATGCCAGCGCAGGGGCAAAAGGGCATGCTCGCGGGGCAGGTCGCGCTGCGTATATTCCAGGCAGGAGCGTGTTTCAAAAAAGCAGAGGCCCACCTCATCCACCTTTCCGGCCAGAAATACGGCATTGTCCGCCACCGGGGCGGGCAACACGCAGGAGGGCGCCGCCAGCCGCCCCGCCAGCGGATGCGCGCCGCAAGGAGCGCCGGAGCACGGAGAGGGCGGCGCAGTGTGCGTCACGGGTTTTGCTCCTGCCGCGTTGCTGTGGCAAAGTCCTGCGGAGAGATGTCGGCGCAGCGGCGTTCCAGAGAGCGGAAAAGGCGGGTCATCTCCGGCTGTTCCAAGTCCGGCGGAGGAGCATTGCAGGGGCAGAGGCGGGCGTGGAGGTTTTGAGCCAGGCGCGCAAAGCTGCCCGGCGGGGCCGGAGCAGCCTCGCGCTCCCCATGGGCCTGATGGTGGCAAAGGCCCGCATCCAGAAAGGAGGAGCAGTACACGGCTTCCTCTTCGCTGTTTACGGAGCGGCAGAGGGCTGTGCCCAGGCGGCGCAGCTCCTGTGCGGGAGCGCGCAGCAGGGCTTCGTAGCTGACCAGAGTCCGCTGCAATCCGGCGCTGCCCGTGACAGCGCCCAGCGTATGCGCCAGCCACAGGGCGTGGCTGTGCTCGGCGCTCATGCCGTCGCGCTGTTGCAGGGAGCGGGCAACGCTGTCGGGATGGCGCAGGCAGATCAGGCAGTGGACGTGCGCCCCCGCAGCCGCGAGCACCGGCCGCCAGAAAGGCATGAGCACGCTCATGCGCGGGTCCTTGAGGCCCAGCAGGGGCCGGGCGGCCAGCTTGTGGCGCAGAAGCTCCAGAGCCTGCGCCCCCCGAACTCCGCCAGCCAGAGGCAGCAGTTCTTCCGCCGCCGGTATCGGGATGCTGTGCCAGCGCCGCCCCGTATCCGCCAGCAGGGCCTTGTTGAAGGCGTAGATATGCCCGTCTTCAAAAAAGCCCTTGGGGTTGCAGGGGTGAGGGGGCAGCAGGTCTTCTCCCAGATCAAACCCGAGCACCTGCAGGGCGCGAACCCAGGCGCTGGTTCCGCTGCGGTGCATGCCCAGCACCAGCACCAGTTGCTGCTCCCGGATCACGGGCATTCCCTGCTTTGGGGCGGGGCACGCCGGATCAGGCATGCTCCGCATCCTGAATCAGTTTTTTGACCGGCCAGCCGTGACGGGCTGCGGCGGCTTCGGCGTCCGCTCCGCCCAGCACGCAGATGCTGCCTCCGGACACTGCCTCTGCCAGAACATCGGCAAACTGCCGGAAGTGCCGCTCTGTGGTGGAGAGAATGCCCTCGCGCATGAGCGCGCGCTCCTCGTCCGTATCGTCGGTGAGCCAGCGCACCAGCGATTGCGCGCCTTTTGCGTCGGGCAGGAGATGGCTGTCCAGATCTCCGATGGCCCCCACAATGGCCTGGGCAAGCTGGGAGGCATCCGGCCGGAAGGAACGCAGAAACCCGGCCATGCCGTCAAAGGCGGCCAGGGTTTCGTCCACGTTGGGGTCGCGGTAGGAGGCGCAGACCAGCGTGCCGCCCTGCCTGTCCAGATTGCAGAAGGCCCCGTACGCGCCCCCGCGCACGCGCACCTGCTCCCAGAGCCAGCCCATGCGCAGATAGCGCAGGATGACGCTGGCCGAGCCGTGGTAGGCGTAGCCAAGGTCGTACAGGTTTGCGGCCTTGCCCACATAATTGATCCGCGCCGGAGTCACAAGAACCTCCTGCGGGGGCAGATGCAGGGCACTATTGTCGGGATGCCCGGCGTCGCCCCTCTGTGCGGGCAGGGCGCGTAGCAGGTTGCGGGCTTCGGCCTCGGCCGCAGCCAGGCCTTTTGCTTCGGCCGTGCAGTCAAAGACCGCGCCGGGGGAAGCCACAATGGCCGCGTGCAGGGCTTCCAGGTCTTCCAGAACAGACAGGGGCTGTGTGTCCATACGTTCCAGCAGGGCGCGGACGCTTTCCAGATAGCTCAGGCCCGAGGTCTGTTCCGCCAGGGCTCCGGCCCTTGTGTAGCGCGCCCGCAGGCGGGTGCTGACAGCGGCATGCCCGGCGGCCTGCAAGCCGTGCTCAAGGCGCGCCTTGTCTTCCAGCAGCATGTGGCGGATGCGTTCCTGCAGAACTTTGGCGTCCCGCTGTGGTTCCAGCAGCACTTCCGCCAGAAGGGCGAAAAAGTCGGGCAGCTTGTCGTACACGGCCTTGCCCGCGATGCTCAGGCAGCAGACGGCGTCCCGGCTGCCGCGTTTGGTGGCCAGGAGCATGTCTGCCCCCATGCCGCCGGTTTTGGCGGCCATGAGCGCGCCCAGTTCCGTAAAGTCGCGCCGCCGGGTTCCGGTTTCTGTGAGGGAGCGGGCAAAAATGGGCACAAGGGGCATGAGCCTGCCCGGCACAGCGTCCAGCGGCAGGAGCAGGGAGGCATAGGCAATGCCCTGGGTGGGCAGATCGTGAAAAAGGGCGTCCTGGGGCAGGTGCTTCACTGTGCGGGGGATGGGCGCGTTGTGGCGCGGCAGGTCTTCCAGCCCCAGAGCCGGAATGGTCGCCAAAGCCTCGGGACTGTCAGGGGTGGTCTGGGCCTCCTGCAGGGCTCGTGTGGCGGCTGCCATATCCGCGCGCGTCCGGCTGTCGGCAGCGGCCTGAATCTGATCCACGCGGGCTTTTTCTCCGGCTTCGCGGGCCGCGCCCAGTTGGGCATCGGGCAGCAGCACCACGGTGGCCCGGTGCGGATTGTCCAGAAACCATTCTCTGATGGCCTGCTCAAACACAGGCTCTCCGGCCTCGATGCGCGCCTTCAGGGCATTGAGGGGCTGCTCCCAGGCCAGGGGGGCCAGCGGGTCGCCGCCATAGAGCCAGGTGGACAGGGACTGAAGCATGGCCGCCAGCCCGCGGGGAAAACGCCCGGAATTGTTCTCGCGGTAGGCAAACTCCACGGTATTGACGGCAGCGTCCACCGTGGCGCGGTCAATGCCCTCCCGCGCCAGACGCGCCAGAACATCCATGATCAGGGCTTCAGCCCTGGGAACATCGTCGGGGTCCAGTCCCTTGAGCCCGGTGGAATAATACATCTGGCGCAGGTCTGTTTCCAGCCCGCAGCCCGTGGTGTCTTCTCCCAGACCGGAGGCGATGAGCTCCCTGCGCAGGGGAGAGCCGGGAAGCCCCTCAAGAATGTGCTCCAGCATTTCCATGAGCAGGGCCTGATGCACATCGCCGCGCTCGCCCAGCAGCCAGTTGAGCGTGAAGAGGGCGCGCTTTTCTCCCGGCGCGGAGGCGTAGGGCACCTGAACACGCCGGGGGGCGGACAGGCGCTTTTGCAGGGGCACGGCCGGTTCTGCCGGGCGGGGGGCATAGCCTTCCAGAGCCTGGGCCAGCAGGCGCAGGCGTTCTTCTTCGGGGTCATCGCCCCAGAAAAAGAAGCGCGCATTGCCGGGGTGGTAATAGCGGCGGTGGAACTCGCAGAAATCCTCGTAGGTCAGGTCGGGGATATGCTCCGGATTGCCGCCGGAATCCAGGCTGTAGAGCGTGTCGGGAAAAATGGCCTGCTGGCTTTGCTCGGCCAGCACCGAGTCGGGCGAGGAATACACGCCCTTCATCTCGTTGAAGACCACACCCTTGTAGGACCAGGGGCCGTCGGCGCTTTCGGCCTCCACATGCCAGCCTTCCTGCTGGAAGATGCTTTGGGTGATGCGCGGGTGAAAAACAGCGTCCAGATAAACGTCGATGAGATTGTAAAAATCGCGCAGGTTGCAGCTTGCCACCGGATAGCATGTCTTGTCGGGAAAGGTGAAGGCATTGAGAAAGGTTTGCAGGGAGCCCTTGAGCAGTTCCACAAAGGGTTCCTTGACAGGATATTTTTTGGAGCCGCAGAGCACGGAATGTTCCAGAATGTGCGCCACACCCGTGGAATCCGCGGGCGGCGTGGCGAAGCTGACGCCAAAGCACTTGTTTTCGTCCGTATTGCAGACGGAGAGCAGTTGCGCCCCTGTGGCATCGTGCCGCCACAGGGATGCCGTGCCGTAGACCTCGCGCAGGTTCTGCTGCGCCACGAGGGTGAATCCGTGAGTATGCATCGCAAAAGTCCTTGATCGGGGCGCAGCTGCATGCGGAGCGCGCTCCGGGTGTTTTTTTGTTGTATGGCAGGAAAGCGCAATATAATGCCCCGCACCCCTTTTGAAAAGGGGCGCGGGAGAATTTCAAAGTCCGTAAAGCGGGGATTTTTCAGCAATCTGAAGGCAACTTTCGCTGCCTGTCTCCAATGGCCTGTTTGCTATACAGTTGTGCTTGCCAGGTGCAAGACACTGTAAGGCACGATCCTTTCCATCTCCGAGCGTTTTTTGTCGTCCATGGAGTCTGCTTCATACTGCGCCTGGAGGTTGACCCACAGGTTCAGATCCGTCTCAAAAAACCTGGCCAGCCGCAAAGCTGTATCAACGGAAATTCCCCGCTTTTTGTTGATAATCTCGTGTACCCGAGATGCAGGAATGCGCAACTCCAAAGCAAGCTCGGAAGCGCTCATGTTGAGCGGAGCCATATACTCTTCGCGCAGAATTTCACCGGGATGGATTGCAAGCATCATCAAACTCCCACTGCTGCAGCGGGGCTTCAGTTCCCCAGTTCGTTGACGTACATGCCGATGCTCAATTCACCGTTTTCTTGAAACATTTCCACCATGAGAGTTTTTCCATCGCTTTTCCGGTCATAGCGCCACAGCGATTCAACAGCCCCCTGACGCCCGAGGTCAGCAAAACCCGCCCTTTTGAGCTGCTTCTTGTAGGATTCCATCAGGTCCGGCCCTGACACGGCATACACATAACTGGTTACCTCATAGCCCGGCTCCGGTTCTGTGGTGTATTTGTAGGGAGCCGGTGCGCCGTTGAGCATGGGCACGGGAAAATCCTTGTCCGGGAGGGAATACCGGGCAGATTCGGCAGCAAAGGCCGTGGCCGCAAGGGTCAGCAGGGCCAGGAAAAGGAATGCGGACAGCATTTTTTTCATGATATTTCTCCCTGTTTCGGATATGGACGAAAACGGTTCTGGCATTTGCGCGGTCGCCGCGTGCGGTAACCGTATTTTACGAAGGCGGGGCCGCAAAGATGCTCCGGGCGTTGCTCCGTTTCGCAGGCGCGCTTTTTGCTCCGTGGTGCAGAAGCTTGGCGAAAGGAGACGGGGCCGTTATCGTGAAGCCGTGTTCTGCCGCGCATTTTTTTCGGCAATCCTGCCACTGTCCACCATAGGGTATTCACACCCGCAAGGGAAGATGCGCAAGGAGATAACGATGGATATTTATGCTGTCAATGCAAGCCCCCGGAAAAAATGGAATACCGCCACATTGCTGCAACACGCTCTGGACGGCGCCAAGGCTGCGGGCGGCGATGCCGTGCGCACGGAATTGCTGCACCTGTACGAATACAGTTTCACGAGCTGTAAAAGCTGTTTTCACTGCAAGCGTCTGGGGGGCAAGCATTACGGAAAATGCGTCTTGCGCGATGATCTTGCGCCGCTGCTGGAAAAATTGTCCCAGGCCCATGCGGTCGTCTTTGGCTCGCCCATATACTTCGGCGAGGTGACCGGCATGCTGCGCTGTCTGGAGGAGCGCCTGCTCTTCCCGTACCTTGTCTACGCCCAGGACAGCCCCAGCCTTGCACCCAAAACGGTGCGGACGGCATTTGTCTACACCATGAACGTGCCTGCCGAAAGAATGCACGAAGTGGGCTATCCCGCCCGTCTGAACATGATGGAAGGCTATATGACCCGGATTTTTGGCCATACGCCGCAGGTTTTGTACGCCAACAATACTGTCCAGTTTTCCGACTACAGCAAATACAAGTGCGAAATGTTTTCCGGCGAAGCCAAGGCCCGCTACCGCGAGGAGCACTTCCCGCAGGACTGCCGCAAGGCCGAAGAACTGGGCGCTGCGCTGGTTGCGGGATAATTGCAGGGCGCGTCGGGGGGCATCGTCGCGCGCGGTCTTGCCGCCATTTTGGGCAAAATCAGGATGCGCCAAGCCTGCGCCGCGCAGCCCTCAATACCTGCCCGCGATCAGATCTTCCAGGGGGCGCTTGGGCACATGGTGCACGCCTTGGGCGTCCCGCCAGTACTGCACGCTGCCGTCAGCGGGCAGGGGAGCAACAACGCGTTTTTCCCTGGCCAGACCAAGGCCCAGCACCAGAGCCGCCTTCATGTCTGCGGGCACGCGCAGCAGCTCGGGCACGGCCTTGTGGTCAAAGCTGTAGATCATGCAGCAGCCCCAGCCCCGGCTGGCGGCGGCAAGCTGCATGCTCTGGGCTGCAATGCCCACGTCATAAAAAACCAGTTGCCCGGCATCGGCGGGAGCCAGAATCAAAATAAAGCCCGTGGGCCTCTCCCCCTCGTGCGGGCCGCCCCAGTCCTTGAGGGCAGCGGCCCAGCGCGTGAGGGCAAATAGCTTTTGGCAGGCCGGGCCGTGCCCCACCAGCGCAAAGCGCAGGGACTGGGCATTTCTGGCCGAGGGCGCAAGCCGCGCACACTCCACAAGCCATTCCAGATCCGCCATGCCCAGAGGTTTTTCCTCCACAAAGCGGCGGCAGGTGCGGGCCTCTTCCATCAGCGCTTTGAAGTCCATATTTTTCTCCTGCGGGGGATCACAGGGTTCCCAGCAAAAACCAGAGCTGGCTCCACTGGATGCATGCCCCGAAAAAATCGCCGGAAAGGCCGCCGTGGCGGCGTGCCGTGCGGGCCAGGGATGCGAGCAGCATATACTGGCCAAGCGCCAGAAGCAAGGCGCGCCACACGGGGAGCATGCCGAGGGCTGGCGGCAGAAGGGCCAGCAGAATGCCCAGCAGCACATGGGCGCGGGCCAGGCGGGGCGTGACGCCCGCGCAGGTCAGCCCGCCGAGGGAACTGGCCTCCCTGGCCGGAGCCATGCTCCCGAGCCACACCACGCTGGCGCGCGACCAGCAGGGGGCCAGCAGCACAAAAATCCAGCCGTCCGCCCCCATGTGCAGGGTCAGGGCCAGCATATGCCCGCTGAAGGCCAGCAGCAGGTGCAGGGCGCCAAACGCGCCCAGGCGGCTGTCGCGCAGTACGGTCCAGAAGGCCTCGCCCGTGGCGTTGCTGCCTGTGGCATCGCCAAGGTCTGCCACTCCGTCCCAGTGCAGGCCGCGCGTGGCCCAGATTTCCAGAACCAGCCAGAGCCAGGCCGCCAGAGCGGGCAGCGCCGTCGCGTGGCCCGCCCGGCACAAAAGCCATGCGGGCAGGGCAAACAGCGCGCCCAAAAGCAGGCCCGCCGGAGCGAACCAGGGCAGGAGAAGCGCAGGGGCAAAGGACTGCCGGGGCGGAGCCAGACGGCTCAAAAAAGCCAGCGCGCCGTGGAGGCGCTCAAGGGCTGCGCGGGGCATCGTCAGGGCAAGGCCTCAGCGGCCCGCCGACTGGTGAAAGGCCAGGGAATAGAGGTGGTGAAAAAAGTCCACATACTCCACATCCACTCTTTCGGGTACCTTGATGCGGGCCGGAGCGAAATTGAGGATGGAGGTGATGCCCGCGTCCATCAGGTGCTGGGCGGCCCGCTGGGCGCGTTCGGGCGGGGTGGTGATGATGCCGATCTCGATATTCAGGTTGCTCACCATGTCCTTGAGATCGCGGGTGCAGTGGACTTCAAGCCCGTGGATGATTTCGCCGATCTTGAAGGGATCGCAGTCGAAGATACCTACAATATTGAAGCCCCGCGTGCGAAATTCGCTGTGGTTCAGGATGGCCTTGCCGAGGTTGCCCACGCCGATCAGCGCCATGCGCCATTCGCGGTCAACGCCCAGCGCCGAAGTGATGGAGGCAATGAGGGACTTGATGTGGTAGCCCACGCCACGGATGCCGAATTCCCCGAAATAGGCCAGATCCTTGCGCACCTGCGAACCGTTGACGCCGCAGGCTTCGGCCAGGGGATTGGAGGAGATGACTTCCACATTGTCCCTGGCAAAGCTCTCCAGAACCTGCACATAGGTGACCAGACGCTGGATGGTCGCCCGGGGGATATGCTTGCTTTTGGGGGGGGTGGGCATGGGGGGCCTTTGGCCAACGGCCGATACTGTTTTGCCGACAGATGGTATTGCGCTGTTGCGGCGTATGTGAAGGGAAAGCCATATCCCGAAGCTGTAGAAAAAGCAAGATACGGGCGCTGTACAGCGCAAAGCGTTGTGCAAAAATTGCGGGGGCCGGAGCGCATGCGCTCCGGCCCCCGTATATTGCAAGAAGATGCGGCCCTACGCGTAGGGGTTGGCGTACAGCAGGATGAAGCTGATGACCAGAGCGTAAATGGCCAGAGATTCGATGAAGGCAAAGGCCAGAATCATGGTACCGGTGATTTTGCCGCTGACGTCGGGATTGCGGGCAACGCCTTCGCAGGCTCCCTTGAGGCCCAGGCCCATGCCGATGCCGCAGCCAAAGGCGGCGATGCCGATGCCGAGAGCGGCGGCCAGGCAGGTATAGCCAAGGGCGGCGGAGTCCAGGCTGGCGGCAAACGCCATGCTGGCCATACCCAGCAGGGCCACGGTGTTCAGGGCGATCATCAGAAGTTTGCGCATGAGACACTCCTTGCACGGTTGTATTGTTGGGTCGCTATGACCATTCCCCCGGATGTTGCGTGGGCGGCGCGAAACCGCCCCTCTTGCTCCGCATGGCGCGGGCAGTCCTTTTTTCAGTGTTCTAGTGCTCGGGCGCTTCCAGCGCGCCCTTGATGTAAAACATGGTCAGCATGAAGAAAACAAAGGCCTGCATGGTCTTGCCCAGCAGGAACAGGGCATAGATGGGCAGGGTGCCGAGCAGGGGAGCCATGACGAAAAAGAGCACCATGACGATTTCCTCACCCCGGATATTGCCGAAAAGACGCAGCGAGAGCGAAACCGGGCGCGAGAGGTGCGAAACCACTTCCAGAGGAAACATGAGCGGAATCAACGCCTTGGAAGGCCCTGTGAAGTGGTGGACGTAGTGTGCTTTCCAGCGGGCAATGCCCACGGCATTGTAGAGCACAAGCACAAAGAGCGCCATGCAGACCGTGGTATTGAGGTTGGCTGTGGGCGCGTCGAATCCGGGCACCAGGCCCATGAGGTTCATGCCGAAGATATAGATGAACATGCCCGCCAGCAGCCCCACGAATTTGCGGCCGTTTTCGCCCATGGTGGAGATGATGAAGTTTTCGATGGTGTCCACCAGAGCCTCGAAAAAGTTCTGCAAACCTCCGGGCACCATGGTCAGCCGGCGGCGCAAGAGCCAGGCCACCGCAAACAAAATGGCCATACAGACCCAAGAGTAGAAGACATGCTTGAATTCCACCGTCTGTCCGCCGATGGTGATTTCGTCCATGCCCATAAATGTGGAGAGCAATACCGGATGCGGCAAACCACCTGCCATGAGCCCTGCCTCCTGCTGATATGCGCCGGAGCGCGCGTTGCTGCCAAAGCCTGCGGGCCGAGGCCCGCCGGAACCCTCCAGAAAATTCCTGCCCGATCAGCCCGCCGCGTATGGCGGGAGCGTTGCCGCGCTACGAACCCGTTCGCAGGGCCAGCGCGTAGCTGACCAGGGCGCACGCCCCCGCAGCGGCCATGCCGCCCGCAACGGCCTGCGCGGGCGCGGCGCATTGGATGAGCGCCAGATACAATGCCGCCGCCAGAACAGCGAGTCTTCCCAGCCAGCGCACAATCACGATGCGCAGAAAGGCCGTGCTGTAGTCGCCCAGGCCCCGGCGCAGGAAAAAGCGCGCAAGCCCCCAAAATATCCAGGTCATGGCCGCCAGCCCGAAGCCGAACCAGAAAACCCACGGGGTAATGGCAAAAACCAGTCCTCCGCCGAGCAGAAAGGCGGCTGTCAGCAAAATTTCGTTGCGCAGCAGCGTCCGGATGGCCGGGTGATCTATGCCGCGCCGCCAGAGCCAGGAGTCAAGGCTGTGGATCATGCTTTTCACTGCGCGCACGGCTCTCCATGCTCTGCTCCGCATCGGCGGGAACCCCGCGCCGGGCATCCCGCGCCGCCATTTTGCGGAGCAGGGCCTGCGTGTCGCGGTAGACGTTGAGAAAACCCGCGCCAATGCCGACAAACAGAAAAATCAGCTTGCACCACGGCCCCGTGCGCAGCCAAGAGTCCAGGCCGTATCCGATGGCAAAGCCCACCAGCGGGCCGCTGACCAGATGCAGGCCGATAACGCCCGTGTTGGCCATGGCCTCAAGGCCGCTCTTCTGCTGCGAAAGAAAATCCCTGAACGACACGGAACCTCCGTGCGGGCGGCCGCGCCAGCACGCGAGAAGCCCAACGTTGTGGAATTTATCACAGGCTCCGGAGCGGGTCAACCGCTTTTACGGGAAAAGCCTGCCCGGCTTTTTTGCCTGCTGCTGTTTTTTGATTGTCCACTGCGTTTCTTGCTGCCGGAACAGGTATTTTCCTTTTCCTCGACCGGAAACCGGCGTGATGATTCCGCGTTCTGCCAGCTCCCGCAAAAGCTCGGAAGCCCTGGACGGCTTGATGCCAAGCACGCGCATCACATCCGGGCGGCCAAAGATCGTTTGATCCGAAAATGCCTCGCGGAGCTTCACGATGTGGCGTGCCGTTTTCGGTTGAAAGTCTTTCCCAATGTCCGTTTTTCTTTCGCCAATGTCCGGTTTCTTCGCTTCAATATCCGGTTTTTCTGCGCTCCCGAGTGTTCCGCTGATGTGCAATGTCCGGTTATGGAGCGGATGGTTTTCCTGCAGCAGGAGATTGCGCAGGAAGACCTCAACATATTCCGTTGTTTCATGAATTCCGTTTTTCAGGTCGTTATAATTTGCCCTGACCAGTGCGTTCCGGAAGTACCATGCATTTTCGGCAAAAATATCGTTTGCCATATCAAATCCCAGCGTACGCAGATACTTGATGAAAAACACCGCAGTTGTTCTGGTGTTGCCCTCACCAAATACATGAATCTGCCACAGGCGGGATACGAATACCGCAAGACGGTGGATGATTGCATCCATCGAGAGGTTCTTGTAGGAAAATTTTTTCTCTTCGGAAAATTCATATTCCAGGGTTGCAAGGAGCTCCGTAGCGCTTCCGTAAAGCACTGTCGCTCCATTCAATACCCATTCCTTTTTCGTGATGTTGTAATCACGGATGCGTCCGGCACAAGGATAGATGCCGGTGAACAGCTTCCTGTGGATGGAAAGATACTCGTTGGGCGCAAAGCTGAAGGCGCGCTCGGAAAGAATTGCCGCGATCCGGACCGAAACCTTGTCGGCCTCTTCCGTGCGGTCTGACGTATCACGGGCAGGATTTTCCTCGTAATACATCTGCAGAAGGGCATGGGCTTCTTCAAGAGAAATTTCGCCCTCAATATTCCGGACGGCAGTACGCACCAGATAGGCCGATGTTTTCAGGCCATCAACCGCCTGCAGGCCAATGGCTGTATGCCACGCATGGCCCCTGGCCCGCTTGTCCGGCTCGGATTCTCTGATATATTCCTTGAACGGGTCCTTGTTCACGCCAGATCACCTTGTTGTCGGGCTTTTACAGATCTTGTGTGTCCTTTCTGGACATCAATGCAACCGTTTCCACATGCGGCGTGTGCGGAAAAAGGTCCACCGCGGCCAGCGCCCGGAGGCAAAAATCCCGGCGCAGAAGGGCCGCGTCCCGCGCAAGCGTGGCGGGATTGCAGGAAATGTAGAGAATACGCCGGGGAGCCAGCGTGCGCAGGGCGTCGAAAACGCGCGGATCAAGACCGGCACGGGGCGGATCCAGCAAAACGCTGTGCCATTGGCCGGGGCGCAGGTTCTGCGCATGCAGGAGCCGGGCAGCGTCTCCGGCCTGATAGCGGCAATGCCCGTGGCCCTGAAGGCGGGCGTTGTCGCGCGCCAGCAGCACGGCGCGCCGGTCCGCCTCAAGCCCGAGCAGGCGGGCATAATCCCCGGCCACCAGCAGGCCGGGAGCGCCTGCGCCGCAGTACACGTCCAGCAGGCCGTGCGCGCCGTCCCCCGGCATGCCATTCCCTGAGGGGGGCGGCAGGAGTTCGCCGCACAGCCGGGCCAGAATCTGGGCCGCAGCGGTATTGGTCTGAAAAAAAGACGCTGCGTCCAGGCCGAAAAGACGGCCGCCTAGCGGCAGATGCAGCAGGGCCGCCTGCGCATCTTCGCGCCCGCGGGCATTCAGCGTCAGGACGCGCTTTTGCCCCTGGGCCAGCGCATCGTCGCGTGCCCGTTCCTCATGAATGAAAGCCGCCAGACGCGGAAATTTTTCCAGCAGGTCGCGGCCCAGAGCGCGCACCGCAGCGCGCTGCTCTGCGGAACCGGGGCTTGTGATGCACGTGGCCCACCAGCGCGGGCTGCGCATGTTCCCGGCCAGCCCCCGCCGCAAAATCAGAAAACGCCAGAATCCCCCGTACGCGCGGGTTGCCCCGGCTTCCCACCGGGCCCTGGGCCTGTGGGCCGCAAAGCCGCAGGCACGGGCCCGTGCGCACGCGGCATCAACCATGCGCAGGGCCTCCGGCGGCAGCAGGGCGCAGCCGGGCACAGGCACAACCCCGCGCCCGTTGCGGCGGCGCAGGCCCAACAGCAGGCTGCCGGGGTCTCCGTCCGCCTGGCCGAAGGCAAATTCCATCTTGTTGCGGCTCGCGGCAAGCGTGGGCGAAGGCAGCACTGCGGGCAGCATGTCTTCCAGCAGGGGCCGCCCGAAGCCGCCGATGCGCTCCAGGCTGTCCAGCGCAAGCGCGCGCTTCCAGCCGAGTTGGGCAGCATAGGGCATGGTCTGGAGGGGGCAGCCGCCGCACTGGTCATGGTGCGGGCAGAGCGGGGGCACGGCGTCAGGGGCCGGGCGGAGCAGGTCTTTTGCGCTGGCCTCCCAAAAGCGGCCGCGGCGGCGCGTCACTGCGGCGCAAACCACCTGTCCGGGCAGGGCATGGGCCACAAAGGCCACCATGCCGCGCTCTCCGGTTCCGCCGTCGCCGGGCAGGCGGGCAATGCCGCGCCCGTCGTGGGCAAGACCGGTGATTTCCAGCGTGAGGGTATCCATAGAGCGGAGGCATAGCAGGCCCGGCGGGCTTTGCCAAGGCGGGGCGGCCGCAAAAGTGCGGAAAGGCGCTTGACTTTTGCTCTGGCCTGGGGCAAATATCTCTTTCTCTTTTTCGGAGGTTGAGCAATGTACGCGATTATTGAGACCGGCGGCAAACAGTACCGCGTTGAAGAAGGTTCCAAAATTGTTGTGGACAGGCTTTCGGCGCAGGTCGGCAGCGAAATTTCCCTGGACAGGGTGCTGATGATCGGCGGGGCGGACTGCAAGGTCGGTACGCCCTATCTTGCCGGAGCCGCCGTGGCCGCAGAAGTGGTGGATCACGGGCGCGGCCCCAAGATCAAGGTGTTCAAACGCTGGCGGCGCAACGATTCGCGCAAGCTGCGCGGCCACCGGCAGGACTGCAGCACCCTTCGCGTCAAGAATATCACCGGCTGATTCCCTTTTGCGGGCGGGGCGCTGCCCCGTATCGCCGGGACTGACCGGCATGTTTTTCAGGGAGGCACAGTATGGCTCACAAAAAGGCAGGCGGCTCGTCACGCAACGGCCGCGACAGTGCAGGCCAACGGCGCGGCGTCAAGCGTTTCGGCGGGCAGAAGGTGCTGGCGGGCAACATCCTCGTCAGGCAGCTCGGAACCACCGTGTTCCCCGGCGACAACGTGGGCATGGGCAGGGATTTCACCCTCTTTGCCAAGATTGACGGCGTGGTGCGTTTTGAAAAGTTTTTCCGCAAGCGCAGCGTCAAGACGCGGGTGCATGTGGAGGCGGCCGCAAACTAGGCGGCCGCGTGGAATCTTTCTTTTGCGGGAAGGAGCCCCAGGGTTCCTTCCCTTTCGCTGTTTGGGGGCGTTCCTGCATGCGGACGCGCCCGACATCTGCGCCGGGGCGGGCATATGAAATTTGTTGACGAAGCCAGAATCCAGGTGCGCGCGGGCAAGGGCGGGCACGGGTGCGTGTCCTTTCGGCGCGAAAAATTTGTTCCCCGTGGCGGGCCGGACGGCGGCAACGGCGGCAACGGCGGGTCGGTGCTGCTCAAGGCCGACAGCCGACTGCTGTCGCTCTACGACTTCAGGCTCAAGCGTCTGTATGAGGCGGAGAATGGCCGCCCCGGCGAGGGCAGCCAGCGCGATGGCAGAAAGGGTGAGGACCTTGTGCTGCGCCTGCCTCTGGGTACGCTGGTGTTCTGTGACGGGCCGGACGGAGAGCGTCTGCTGGCCGATCTTGGCCAGCCGGATGTGGAGATTCTGGCGGCGCGGGGCGGACGGGGCGGCAAGGGCAACGAGCATTTCAAGTCCTCCACCATGCGCGCGCCGCGCTTTGCCCAGCCGGGCGAGCCGGGGGAGGAACTCAATCTGCGCCTGGAACTGAAAATTCTTGCGGACGCGGGGCTTCTGGGCTTGCCCAACGCGGGAAAGTCCACCTTCATTTCGCGCGTGTCCGCGGCGCGGCCCAAGATCGCGCCCTATCCCTTCACCACCCTCACGCCCAATCTGGGCGTGGTCATTGACGAGTGCGATCCTGACCGGCGCATGGTCGTGGCGGACATTCCCGGCCTGGTGGAAGGCGCGCACCAGGGGCAGGGACTCGGGCTGCGTTTTCTCCGGCATGTGGAGCGCACGCGCTTTCTGGTGCATATCCTGAGCGTGGAAGACATGAACGGCGATGACCCTTGGGCCGGTTTCCAGCTCATCAATGAAGAGTTGCGCCGCTTTGATCCGGAGCTGGCCCTGCGTCCGCAGATCGAGGTGGTCAACAAGATCGACCTTCTGCCGCCGGAAAAGCTGGAAGAACTGCGTGTCCGCGCACAGGCCGACGGGCGCGGAATATTTTTCATCTCCGCGCGGGACGGACTGGGGCTGGAGCCTTTGCTGGCGGAACTCTGGCGGCAGTGCGCCGCTGTGCGCAACCACGATCCGCTGCTGCATTTTGCCGCCCCGGAAACGCCCGAAGACAGGGATTTCCCCGATATTGAAGTAATTTATGCGGAATAGCTCGCAACAGGCAAGGCGCTTTTTGAGGAGCCGGACATGGTGAAAGCCCCGAAAGATTTGCAGCCGGAAGACTGGCGCAGGGAGCGTGCCGAAGCCCTGCTGCGTGCGCGGCTGGTGGTGGTCAAGGTGGGCAGCGCCGTTCTGGCCGATGCCCACGGTTTGAGCGACAGTGTGCTGCACAGTCTGGCGGCACAGTTGGCGCGCCTTGCGCTTGCGCCTTCTGACGGAGCGTTTTCGGGGCCGGAGGGCGCGGGGCCGCGCCGCCGCATTGTGCTGGTTTCTTCCGGGGCAGTGGCCGCCGGGCGCGCGCTTTTGGCCGGGCTTGGCCGCGCTCCGGAATGCACGGGCCTTGCCGCCCGGCAGGCGGCTGCGGCCGTGGGGCAGGGGCGTCTCATGCAGGCCTGGGACAAGGCTTTTCTCGCCCACGGCATGCCCACGGCCCAGGTGCTGCTCACGCGCGACGACCTGCGCTCCCGCCAGCGTTTTCTCAACGCGCGCAACACCTTTGCCGAGCTTTTGCACTGGGGGGTGCTGCCCGTTGTCAACGAGAACGACACGGTTTCTGTCAGCGAGCTCAAGTTTGGCGACAACGACTGCCTGGCCAGCCTGTTGGTCAATCTCATCGGCGCGGACCTTTTCGTCAACCTGACGTCTGCGCCGGGAGTGCTGGCCGCCGACCCCCGGCAGGAACCCGCCGCTCCGGTCATGGAATGCGTCCACGACGTGGCTTCTCTGGATCTGGGCCGCTTGTGCGGCGGCAAGACCTCCGTGGGCACGGGCGGCATGTATTCCAAACTGCTGGCCGCCCGCAGGGCCGCGCAGATCGGCGTGCCCACGCTTGTGCTGCCCGGCCGTGAGCCGGACATCCTGTCGCGGGCCTTTGCTTCTGCCGCCTGCGGCACCTGGGTGCGCCCCTGCGCACAGCCCATACCGCGCCGCAAATTCTGGCTGGCCTACCAGTCGGAGCCGGCGGGCAGCGTGCATGTGGACGAAGGCGCTGCGCGGGCCCTGCTGCGCGACGGCGCGAGCCTGCTGCCCGGCGGTGTGCGCCTGGTGGAAGGTATTTTTCAGGAGGGTGCCCTGCTGCGCGTGCTGCACAAGGGGCAAAGCCTGGGGGTGGGCCTTTCCAACTACAGCGCGGCGGCCCTCAAAAAAATCGCAGGGCTCAAGCGCCATGAGGTGGCGGCCATTTTGGGGGATGCCCACTATCCCGAGGTCATCCACCGCGACAATCTGCTGCTGGACGCAGCGGTGTAAGGTCTAGTGCCGCTGTAGGGCCTGTTCGGCCAATCGGGCGCAGGAAATGCGCAGCAGATGTTCTCCGTCAAAAATTTCGCATTCCGGGGTGTCTCCGGCAGCGGCCAGCCTGCGCAGGGCGGGCGCGTCCATGATGTCGGGCGGTAGCTGCCCCAGCGCCCAGGCCGCCATGCCCCGGCATATTTCGTCCGTGTCTTCCAGCCCCCTGACGAGCCAGGGGCGGGCATGAAGGCAGAGGGCGGGGCGCTCCTGCGCCAGACGGCCCACGGCCCAGTAGCAGGAGCGGCGCAGGATGGCATGGTCGCAGTAATTGTCGTCGCGGTCCAGATCCATGATATAGCTGCACAGGACGCGGTGAAAATCCCTGGCCAGACTTTCGCTGGCCGCGAGAATTTCTGCAAAGGCCTCGGGGATGCCCCAGCCGATGTTTCCCGATTCCTCGTTCATGTGCCACATGAGGCGGCGCAGGATGTTGCGGGCGGCTTCCGGCGCGGTTTGGGCCAGCCGTGCCGCGGACGCGCCCAGAGCCACGGCCGCGCGGTGGCGGGTCAGAGGGTCCAGCAGCAGGAAGGAGAGCAGTGGGCCGATGCTCTCTGTCCCGTCGGCGGCAATGCTCTCCAGATGCGCGCGCCATTGGGGGGTGGCGAGCCAGTTTTTGTATCTCTGTTTGGCAACACGCATGCGGGCCATGTTTTTTCTCCGCCTACAGCGCGTTTACCGGAATTTTTACATAGCGGATGCCGTTGGTTGCCGTGCCGAAGGTTCCGGCGCGCATGTTGGCCTGCAATGAGGGCAGGAGCAGCGGGGGAACGTCTTTTCCCGTGTCGTCCGCCGTGCGCCGGGCCACAAAGGACTCCCTGTCAACAGTGAGGTTCAGGCGCACATTGTCCTTTTTCTGTTCGCCAACGGTACTCATGCACAGGGGGCCGCGTGTGCCTTCGGGCGGATAGTCGTGCCCCACATAGATGCGGTATGCGTCGGGCAGGGCAAAGAGCGTGCGCGAGGAGGCATACGAATCCCCGGCGCTGCCGCCGGGAAAGTCGCAGCGCCCGGAGCCCACATCAGGCAGAAAAATGGCATCGCCCGCAAACACCGCATCGCCCACAATATAGCAGGTGTCCGCCGGAGTATGGCCGGGGGTGTGGATGATCCTGGCCTGAAGGTCGGCGATGGTGAATTCCTCGTCATCGGCGAACAGATGGTCAAATTCCTCGCCGGTGGTGTCCGCCCCGTTCTGGAAAAGGGGCGTCCATGTGGCAATGATTTCCCGCATGTGACAGCTCGCGGCGATTTTTCCTCCCAGTTTTTCCTTCAGGTAACTGGCGGCGGTGATGTGGTCGGCGTGGATATGGGTTTCCAGTATCCATTCCAGCGTCAGGTTTTTTTCGCGCACAAAGTCCGCAACAAGGTCCGCCGAGGCGGTGGACGTTTTGCCCGATGCCGCGTCATAGTCCAGAACACTGTCAATGACGGCGCACCGGCGTTGGGCATCGGTTTCGGACCAGACCACATAGGTCCAGGTGGCGGTGGCGGGGTCAAAGAATCCGCGTACGGAAGGGGCGGACATGGCAATCTCCTTTTTTCCGGTATGTTCCGATATATTCCGGCATATTGCGGTATGTTGCGCTACGGTGCTCTTGGGGCGGCAGAAAGGCCTGCGCAGAGCCGCCTACTGGCAGCCGTCGGCAGTCTTGCCGCCTCCCGGGGGGCAGGCGCCGCCGGTGCAGCCTTTCCGGTTCCACGGAGCGCGCATGAGCAGCAGCGCCATGCCGCACCAGTTGGTCAGGCCCGCAAAAACCAGGCCCGCGCCCACAAAGAGCGCGCCGAACAGAAAGCCCGGATGCGCCAGAATCCCCAGCAGCACACAGAGCGTGACAATGGCTCCGGCCACCAGCCGTACCTGCCGCTCGATGGAAGCAGGGGGGCCGCTGCTTTCCGTTTGGCCCGCAATGGGCCAGCCAGCTTCCTGACAGGCCGCAATGCCGCCTTCAATGATGCGCACGTTCCGAAAACCGGCTTCAAGAAATTTGTCCGCCGCGCTCTGCGCTCTCCTGCCGCTGGCGCAGAGGGTAAAAACAGGCGTGTCGGGCAGGATGCCGTTGCGCTGGGCAACGGCGGCAGGATCCAGCGCGTCCACCGGAGCCAGAGCCGTGGGCATGAGCAGACGCTTTTGCGCGTATTCGGCAGGCGTGCGCACGTCCACAACGAGCGCGTGGCGCAGATTTTTTCCGCGCAGTTCCGCTGCGCTGACGGTTTGGGCGGAGGCCATGCTTTCTCCTTTCGGCAGATATGCCGTGCTGGGGCAGCCGCGCCTTTTGCGGGCTGCGCCGTTGGGGGACAGTGTTTGTCCGGCTTTTTGATAATAAGTATTTTTTCTGTTTGTGGCTAGACCCGGAATCGGCAATGGGGAAAAGAAAAATTTTTCACCGCGCCGTACGGCCTACCGGGTGCAGAAAAAAATCACCCAGAAGGGAACGCTGATGTCCAGAATCATGGCGTGCACAATGGCGGCAAAGATCCAGTGCGCGCCGCAGTAGCGGGCGATGACGGGCAGGGTGGTGTCCATTGTGGTTGCGCCGCCGCAGCAGATGGGAGCCGGTGGCCCCAGAAGCCGGGCCAGCAGGGGGGTGAACAGCAGGGTGAACATTTCCCGCGCGATGTTGGTCACAAGGGCCACGGTGCCCAGTTCCGCCCCCTTGTATTGCGAAATGAAGACGGAAGAGAGCGAATAATAGGCGAAGCCGGCCCCCACAGCCAGGCATTCCGCCGTGCTGTAGCTCAAAAAAAGGCTGGCCAGGGCCGTGCCC